>Ga0068856_100003839_pt1 | contig 15074 bp, 5 predicted proteins | sample KBSCornC62_FD_66595 | JGI IMG/M metagenome (GOLD analysis project Ga0068856, IMG submission 66595) | Corn rhizosphere microbial communities from Kellogg Biological Station, Michigan, USA - KBS Corn C6-2 | ecosystem: Host-associated > Plants > Roots > Rhizosphere > Soil ...
GGTGCCGGTGATCGGAGTCCGCAGACCAGCGCTCGTGAGGATGGCGGTTTGGCTCACGTTACCGAGCGCGGAATCGCTGCTGATCGTGTCCGTGCCGTTGTTGTTTAGTTTGGCCACGGAAAGGAAATTCGAAGAGTCGTTCGATGCGCCGAGAACGATCGGGGTGCCGGGTGTGGTCGAGGTGAGTTTAATCCCATCCGTCGCAGGGTCGTAGCTCGCCGTCACAGCCCCGCTTGTCGCAGTGGAAATATTATTGAAGACGTCTTGGAGAGAGTCAGTCGTCGCGATCGTGACCTGCTTGCCGTTGACGGTGAAGACACCGGCCGTGACTGCGGTGGCGGTTAGCATCGAGCCAATGGTGACGCCGGATACATCCGTACCTGAGGCAATACCGGTGCCGATGTCGGAAGTACCGGCGAGCTGCGTGTTCGAAGCCAGTTGAGTGACCGCGATGGTGTACGAACCGGGGGGCGTCGAGGAGCTGCTGCTGGATAGCCAACTGGAGGTGGCGTTGGTCGATTTCGCGGTCGTCCCGGAGAAAAGACTAGAGTTGGTCAACGCCTTGGCGGACGTCTGCAGACTCGTCATCAGCGTCGTGAACGCAGTGTAAGCCGAAAGCTTGCTGTTATTTTTCGCCTCGGTGTTCTGCAGCGCATTGATGGGCGAGGAGTCGGCGGCGATGATATTCGAGACGAAGGTCTTCCAGTCGAAACCAGACGCGAGACCGGACAACGAGAGGGCTGAAGAAGTGGAGGATGTAGTCGCGGCGGCCATGGTGAAATTGGGATAAAGCTAGAAGACTTATCGCTGAATAACGTCACGGGCGGGGAGAAACTGGAGGCGGAAGGTGGAAGCCGGAAGGGCTGAAGGCTGAAGGACTGAAAGCTGAAGGACTGAACTGGGAGCGGTGAGTTGAGCGGGGAGTGCAGATGAAAAGGGATTGGGCCGAGCTGGCGTGAACGGCGATCGCCGCCGCAAATTTTCGCCCGCTAGCCGCTTAGCGAACTTCAGCCTTCAGCCCTTCAGCTTTCAGCCTTTTGTCTTAAAGAAGGCTGAAAGCAGAAGAGCTGAGAAAACGAACCCTGTGAATAGAGTGGGGAACGGAAAATGGTGAAACCACGCTGGCGCGAGCGACAGTCGTAACCGCCGGTTTTTTTGCGCGGGCATAAATTATCGCCCCGTAGCTGCTTAACCAACTTCAGCCTTCAGCCCTTCAGCTTTCAGTCTTTTGTCTTAAAGAAGGACTGAGAGCTGGAATCCCTGAGTGGAGTGGGAAGGCATCTGAAAAAAAGGGCGGACCACGCCGCTGAGAACGATAGTCGCAACCACCGTGTTTTTTTTCGTGGGCATAAATTATCGCCCGCTAGCTGCTTAACCAACTTCAGCCTTCAGCCCTTCAGCGTTCAGCCTTTTGTCTTAAAGTTTTCTCGCGAGTGATCCGTTCAAATAAGCATCTGCGAGTTTTAACGCGCAGTGGAGCGGCCCGGCTCCCCCTCCGGCCCGACTGCCACACGGACGTGGCAACTTAGATCACGGAAGATACCATGTCAGTCACGATTAATACCAATACCGCCGCCACGATTGCCGCTAACAATCTGGGAATGGCTAATGCTAACCTCCAGAAGAGCCTCAATCGCCTTTCTAGCGGTTCTCGAATTGTCAGCCCCGCCGATGACGCTGGTGGCTTGGCCGTTTCAATGAAGCTCTCCGCCACGGCTGTACGCCAAGGCGCGGTTGAGCAAAATATCGGAAACTCGGTTTCCTATCTCCAGACGCAGGACGGCGCCCTCCAGGTCGCTGGCAATGTGCTCGAGCGGATGAGCGAATTAAAGACGCTCTATTCCGACCCGACCAAGAACTCGTCTGATCTGGCGAACTACGACGCCGAATTCACTTCCCTCCAGCAACAGCTGTCGAATCTGACTTCGGAACAGTTCAACGGAGTCAATCTTTTCGGTAGCACGACGCTGAGCGTCCCGGTTACGGAAGATGGCAGCACCGCTTCTGCTGTATCTCTGACCGCCGCTAGCCTCGCTAGCTCCACCGCCGGCATCGGCGCGCTGACGGCTGCGACTGTCACGAGCCTCGGTTCGGCCGGCTTGGCGATCTCGACGATCACCAGCGCGATTCAGAACGTGGCCACGATGCGTGCAACCAACGGCGCTGAACAGAGCCGCTTCTCTTTCGCTTCGTCTCTCTTGACGACGAATCAGCAGAATCTCCAGGCCGCGACTAGCCGTATCACGGATGTCGACGTCGCTGCGGAGTCCACTCAGCTCGCACGATACAATACACTCGTGCAGGCCGGCACCTCGATGCTGGCGCAGGCGAACCAGAGTTCGCAGGTCGCGCTGAAACTTCTCCAGGGTTAATCAAACTCCGGAACTCCTCTAAACGACTCCGATCTCGACGCCAAAACGAGGTCGGAAGCTCCTAGGTGAGTTATGCCCCGATAAGACGGGGCCCGGTGGATCAACGTGCGCCAAACACAAGATCCGCCTGTGATAGAAAACACACCGACTCGGCTTAGCCGGATCGTGCCCAGTTCCTTAGTACCACTTTAAAGCCCCAACGGGTGACATTTTAGAGCTCTGCTCTGATCGGTTTGGTCCGAGCCGTTTTTTCGGACCCGTCGCGCCAACGGATGGCGCATTCATCAAGGAAAGATACCACTATGTCCATTACTATCAACACGAACACGTCTGCGACGATTGCCGCCAACAATCTGAGCATGGCCAACTCGAACTTGCAGAAGAGCCTTAATCGTCTCTCGAGCGGTTCCCGCATCGTCAGCCCCGCTGATGACGCCGGTGGTCTCGCGGTTTCGATGAAACTGACCGCCACGGCTGCTCGCCAGGGCGCAGTTGCTCAAAACATCGGTAACTCGGTCTCCTTCCTGCAAACGCAGGATGGCGCCCTCAAGGTTGCCGGCGACGTGCTCGAGCGTATGAGCGAATTGAAGACGCTCTATTCTGACCCGACCAAGAATTCGTCTGACTTGTCCAACTACGATGCGGAATTCACATCTCTGCAATCGCAGTTGTCCAACTTGTCGAACGAACAATTCAACGGTGTCAACCTGTTCGGCAGCAACTCGCTGAGCATCGCGGTGACGGAAGACGGCAGCACGTCTTCGGCTGTGACGCTCTCCGCTGCTACCCTGAGCAGCTCTTCGGCTGGTGTCGGTGCGATCACCGCTTCTGGCGTCACGAGCTTGGGTTCGGCCGGTCTCTCGGTTGCCTCCATCACCTCCGCGATTCAGAACGTCGCGACGATGCGTGCGACCAACGGTGCGGAACAGAGCCGTCTCTCGTTCGCGACTTCGCTGCTCACCACGAACCAACAGAACCTCCAGGCTGCAACGAGCCGCATCACCGATGTGGACGTCGCTTCGGAATCAACTCAGCTCGCTCGTTGGAACACGCTCGTCCAGGCCGGCACTTCGATGCTTGCCCAGGCGAACAGTTCTTCGCAGACCGCGTTGAAGTTGCTCCAGTAAGCTTAGGTTTAGTTAATCGTCTGATTAGGTCTTCTTAGGTGCCCTCGGTGGGTGAGCTCTTAGCAAGCTCGCTCGCCGAGGGACTTTTTTCGTCGCGCGGTCGCGGGACTAGTGGTGAATGATGAATGAAGAATGATGAGTGGTGATTGGTGAAATCAGGGATGAATGAAAAATGATGAAAGATCAGCGATGAGTGAGCAGTGATCGGGGATGAATGAAGCGCGATCAGGGATCGCGGATGTCTATGATCGTTACCCAGGGTGAGCGGGGTTTTCGACTTTCCGACTTGGAGTGCGGTGACTTGTCACCGCTTTGGACGGGCGAATTTATTCGCCCGCAATGAACCGCCATACCGGCGTTGCCGAAGGCGAAATGAATTTCGCCTTTGAAGGCGGCGACGAGTCGCCGCACTCCAAATCGGATGAGTCGCCTGTTTGCAGCGACTGGTTCGCCGCAATCCGACTGGACGCGCGCCCATTTCCTCGGTGTCTTCGCCGTATGAACATTTTGGTGACAGGCGCTGCCGGTTACATCGGAACCCACACGTTGGTTGCTCTGCTCGCAGCCGGGCACGACGTCGTTTCGGTCGACAACTACCGAAACAGCAAACCGGCCGCGCTCGACCGCGTCGCCGCCATCGCCGGCCGACGCTTTCCGGTTTATGGCTTCGATCTGCGCAACGAAGCGGCGCTCGAAAAAGTTTTCGCGACGCACGCGATCGACGCAGTCATCCACTTCGCGGGGCTAAAGGCGGTCGGTGAGTCCGTCGCGAAGCCGCTCGAGTACTACGAAAATAATTTGGATTCGACGCTCGTGCTGCTTCGCGTGATGGCCGCGCACAACTGCCGGCGTTTGGTTTTCAGTTCCTCCGCGACGGTTTATGGCGAACCGAAAGAACTGCCTTTGACGGAAACATCCCCGCTCTCCGCGACCAACCCGTATGGTCGCACGAAGTTGTTCATCGAAGAAATCCTGCGCGATCTTGCGAAGTCGGACGCGCGCTGGCGCATCGCCTTGCTCCGTTATTTCAATCCGGTGGGCGCTCACGAAAGCGGAACGATCGGAGAAGATCCGAACGGCATCCCCAATAATCTTTTCCCATTTATTGCGCAGGTCGCGGTCGGCAAACGTCCGGAGTTGAAGGTGTACGGCGGCGATTATCCGACGCCAGATGGCACGGGCGTGCGTGATTTTATTCATGTCGTTGACCTCGCAATCGGGCACGTGCGGGCGATCGAAAAAATCGATCAATGCATCGGAGCTGAAGCGATCAATCTCGGGACGGGTCGAGGATTCAGCGTGCTGGAAGCGATCCGCGCCTTCGAAAAAGCCTCGGGGAAGAAAATTGCTTTTCAAATCGCGCCGCGCCGGCCGGGAGACATTCCCGCGTGCTACGCGGATTCGTCAAAGGCGGAGAAGCTTTTGGGTTGGACCGCGACGCACGATCTCGATGCGATGTGCCGAGATCAGTGGAAGTGGCAATCGGCGAATCCGAACGGGTACGAGTGAGGTCGACGCGATTGAGGCATTAACCTGAAAAGACAGATCGTCGATTTGGAGTGCGGCGACTCGTCGCCGCCTTCAAAGGCGAAATTCATTTCGCCTTCGGGCGGCATTGCAAGTGAAACAGGCGCGACGTTTCGACGCGCTATTTTGCGGGCCAATGAATTGGCCCGTCCAAGGCGGCGACGAGTCGCCGCACTCCGCATCGGAAAAGCGGGCTGCGTATCTACGCAACGGCCGCCTTCAATTGTCGGTGCTCTTACCTCACGTTCGCCGCGCTCAATGTCGGCTTCTTCTTCGTCGGCGCGGGCGATTTTCCTCGGGCAAAAATCGCTTCCAGCGCCAAGCTCAATTGCTGACCGTAAGCCTCCGGATTCACGAAGCGCGGTTTTTGCGCCATGCGTTCCAAAATCTTTTCGCTCAGGCGGCGACGCTGATTCGCGTCTCCCGCTAGCTCGACGGCTTTTTGAATATACTCGGTTTCGTTCCCCGCGATGAGCTGCGGGATGCCCAGCTCCCTTACCAGCGCGGCCGCCATCAAGGAGCGATGGGTTTGCCCTTCGGAAACGATCGTCGGCAATCCCAACTCCAACGGATCGATGACCGAAATGCTGCCGGAGAACGGCACGGTGTCCAAATAGATGTCCGCAATCTTCTCCAACGCCTTCACATCCGCTCGCGACGGGAGCGATTCGATCAGAATAAAGCGATCACGAGTCACGCCGTGCTGGGCGCAGATCTCAGTGAAGGTGCGTTCAAACTGTTTCGCGGGAAATGCCGTCGCCCAATTCGGATTGAACGGCAAGAGCAAGAGCTTCGACTTCGGCACGGCCTGCAGGATTTTTGCCCACGTGATCTGGAGCTCAGGGAGAATTTTGAAGCACGCCGCGGCGTTGACGAAAACGATTTCGTCCGCGCCCAATCCAAACTGCGCCCGATCAAAACGGCGCGACGCCGTTTTCGATTCGACCGAATAGTCGAGGCTGCCCGGCGCGCCTTCGCACAAAATCAAATTTTCGCTGAAGTGCTCCTGCATCCCCGGACGATCGCACGAGGTGCCGCTGAGAAAGCCGTCGACGTGCCGCATACCGCTGGTGACCGGAGAGCAGTAGTTGACTAACTGAACCGGAGCCAAGCGGTGGAGGGCGAGCAACGAGACTTGATTGGTCACGGCCGTCACGTTGGTCCCGATGATCACGACGTCCAAAGCCGCATCGCGGATACGCTTCACCTGCTGATCGAGCTTGGGCGGAAGCGGGTCATATGAATCCGCGAGAGACCGCGCATAGTCTTCGATCGGCCCGGGATTGCGAGAAACCGGGAAGAGACAAATTTCAAATTTGCTCCGGTCTAAACGCAGCGAAGGCAAAGTCACATGGGTTTCAGTCTGCGCACCGAAGTGCGCGCTGATATAGCCGACTTTGATCTTTTTGCGATCCGCCGGACGCTTCGGAAAACTCGCATCCAGCGCGGCTCCGCTCTTGCGCAAAACATATTCCAAAACGGCGGCGCGCAGCTCCGAGAGTTCCCGCGTGTTTTGGTCGTTGAAATAGAGCGGGATGAAATTCGCTCGAGAAGCAAAGAAGCTCGCGGCGCGAATAGTGAGCGCAGCATCCGGTGCTTTCTGCGTGCGCTGTGCCACGTCGCGCGTCCACGCGAGGGCGTGCATGCGATAGGTTTCGTTTTCGCCGGGAGTCACGAAAACTTGAGGTGCGTGGAAAACGTAGCCTAGAAAATCATCGAGCGCCCACTGGGGAATCTGTTCGAGGGCAATCAAACCGAGACCGCGGTGCGCGGGCGCGCGCAACATGCGGGCGAGGAGCGGACGATAGTCGAAGTCTTTCTGCTTTTTCGCGTCAGCGATCGCTTCGTCGAGAACACCGAGCTGTGCCCGCATCTCGTCATCCGGCGGTTCCGAGGGAAGCCCGCTTTTCACGAGCGCACGAAACACTCGGCCGAAGCCGCCTTTGAAATGCTGCTCGAGCGAACCGCGATCGGTCGTGACGAGAAAGTTCATCAAGGCCTGCCGTAGCGCGGGCAACTGGCCGAGCGCTTCCGGGTCTGCTGGATTGTTCGAATAGGCCGTAGTGAGAAGTTCGATACTGGCGATTTCTTCGGGGCTGAAAACGTCGTCATTCGCCGGTGCAGACGCGACCGGAGCCGCTTTTTCTTCGAGTCGACGGAGGGCCTCGGTGGCGACGGAGCGATGCATTTCCGACATCGAGGCAAATGCGGGGTCCCGGGCGATCTTGGTGAAAAAGTTTCGCCACTCCTGCTGCATCAGGCCCGCCTGCGCGTTAACCTGCGTCGCTTGTTGCTCGTGGACGCGGAAGGTGGAGAGCTCGCGATCGACGAAACCGACTTTGTATTTCGTCATGATGCGAAACCAGAGGTCCGCGTCGACGAGTTGCTTAAAACTCGCGTCGAATCCACCGACACTTTTCAGCGCGGCTTTCGCGAGCAAGACCGTGGTGGGTTCGCCAATTTTATTAACGGGATCGAGGAACAGGCGCGCGTCTCCCAGCAAGGTTGTGCCGGCCTGGATGCGCGCAAGCTGACTCCAATGCTTGTGCAGGTCCTGGCTCGCCTGGGCCGCAGGAGCCAGGCGGTCATTGTCACCGATTTTCTGATACACGACCTTGCGTGGAGAAAACACGAGACCGATTTCATGGTCTTCTTCCGCCAACGTGGTCAATTCCGCAACGCACTCGGGAGCGAGCAGATCGTCTTGAAAGAGGAATTTGATATATTTTCCTCGGGCGTGTTGAACGCAGTTTTCCCAATTTGCCACCATGCCCGAGGGCTGATGGTTCAAGATCGTGACGGGAAACGCAGAGCCGCGCAGAACCTCTTCCGCCACCGCGAGGGTGCGATCGGTCGACGCATCGTCGGAAATGATAATTTCCAAATTATCGTAGGTTTGCGCGAGGGCGCTCTTCAAGGCTTCACCGAGGTATTTGTCGCCGTTGTAAGTCGGTATGCAGATGCTGACCAGCGGCTGGATTTTTTCGGAGGCGGATGGAGTCGATCCGGTCTGCGCAGAGGCACTGCCGGGTGTCTCTGCCGCAGTCGATGCCTGCGCCGCCTTTGGGGCCGGTACATCAGCGAGCTTTGTCAGCAAATTTTTCAAACGGTTGGCCAAACAGGCGAGGTGCGCTTCGCCGGTGAGGCGCGCGTAAGCGAGTTTCGGCTCGAGTAAGACCAGCAAGAGGCGCGCGAACTTAGGCGCGAGAGTGAGCTGCGGGTCTTCTTTGCTTTGATTCAGCTTTTGCAACAGCGACCAAAGCGCTTGCTCAGCTTGTTGATTCGTCTCGGTCGGCAACGGTCCGGACAGAGAGAGCTTTTCGCCCGCCCAGGGAAGGAGCGCGGAAACTTTGGGGGGAACGGCGCCGATATCGGGATGACCGCTGAGCGTGTTCGTCATCAGAACGTCCTGCGAAAAACGGGAGAGCAGAGCGGCTCGCACGCGATCGCCTTCGAAACGGACAAGCTTGGCCGGATCGTGAAGAAACTTTTCGGTGCCGGCGACGAATTGGTTGTATTGAATATGCCAATTCTGCGCGACCTCTTCCCGCGCGAAACGCGGCAAACGATCGGTATAGACTTTGCGACGCCCGTGAGTCTCACCGCGAATCGGATAGTGGCGGAGAATAAAATTGAGCGGAAATACGCGACGTCCCGCGAACTGGATCGAGTGACCAGCGTTGCTGACGAGCTGCGCTTGCGCAGCCGTTTTCTTCCACGCCTTGATCTGCATCGCATCAAATATTTCACCTGGTTGATACAGGGGTAAATATTTGCGAACGTCTTCACCCGGAGGGAAGCTGTCGTCCGTCGGGCGGAAGTTGAGCAACTCGAAATTGATCGCGTTGTAACCCAGCGCGTCGACTTGGCGGATTCCCTCGGCGAGGGTCTTGCCCGGCCACGGGGATTCGCGGAATTCGTCGGCGTCGACATGCAGAAACCAGGCCGCGGAAAGTTCGCTCGAGAGGTCTTCCTTGCGGCGAAGAATTTCTTTCCAGACGTACTCTTTGGCGCAACGAGCGAGGTGCTCCTGGCCTTTGCCGGGAAAGGATTCAACCTTCAGCAGGCCTTTGCCCAGCCACTTGCTGGCCTCGGCCACGGTGTTGTCTGTCGAATGATTATCGATCAGGTACACGTGCAGGCCGTTCGCGATCAAATCACCGATGACGTGGTAGATGACGTCGCCTTCATTGTAGGCTGACATCAAGGCGATGATGCGCGAGGCGTCGCCCGCGTTTTCGACGACCGCGGGTGCTGCTGCCTTGGCCGAAGCGCGGGTGAAATCGGTGAGCTTGTTGCGAGCCTGTTCGTCGTCGGGATGACGGCCGAGAAGATCTTTTAACGTTGCGATACTTTCCGCGATCGCGCCTTGGCGGTGCTGCGCCATCGCGAGGAAAAACTGCAAGTGACGATGACCGGGGTTTTCGGCAAGCAGCTTTTGAATGGCGCCAATTTCCTTCAGCGGTGGACGTTCATGCCAGCCGCGCGGCATTTCCGTGAGAACTTTTTCGATGCTCGCGATCGTTTCCGGCGTGTAGAATTGGCGGTGCTGGTTAACGACGTAGGCCTTATATAGGCTGTCCAAGCGCAGGGCGTAGAAACTGAGCGACGAGGCAAAATGATGATGATAGAGGAACAGCGGCTCGGCCACATGGTGGCCTGCCCAACCGCCTTCCCCGAGACGAATCCAGAGATCCCAGTCTTCGTAGTAACCCCAGTTTTTGCGGTCGTATCCGTCGATCGCCTGGAACGCTTCCTGGCGAATCAAGGAGCAGTAGCCGATGAAGTTCGACTGGCAGAGCTGAGCGAAATTGTATTCCGGTTGGTTTTGGCGCTGGTTCGAATCGCCGAAGTATTGGGTATCTGTATACACGAAACCCAACGAGGGGTTCGCTTCCAAAATCGGAACGGTCTTTTCCAAGAACGTCGGTGCAAGTTTGTCGTCCGCGTCGAGCGGCAGGAGAAAACGACCTCGCGCCTGATCGAAACCAAAGCGACGCGCCGCCGAGGGGCCGACATCGTTGAGGCGAAACACGCGAACGCTGATCAACGCCTTGCATTCTTTCGCGATGCGCTGCGCGACCTCGAACGAGTTGTCCGTGCTGCCGTCGTCGAGGATGATGATTTCGTAGTCCTTGAATCCCTGCGCGACGACGCTGCTGACTGCAGCCATCAGGTGCTTGGCGTAGTTATGGCAAAGAATGATGACTGACACCGCGGGTGAGGGCGACGGTGCTGCCGCATTCGATTTGAAAACGAGTTCGACCTCTTGGTGGCAACCGCGAGGCGTAAAGCCAGCGAGTGCGGAGGTGTCCACGCGATCGCCTGCGGCGAAGCAACGTGCGAGATTTTCCGCGGAGTAAATCGATTGGGAGCCAGCTCGATTCGCGTCAGCGATCTGCTGAACCTTGTTCACGGGATTGCAGAAGGTGACCGATCGTTCGAAGCAAAGCAGGGCAGGACGCGTTTGCGCAAAGGTGGCAGCCTGTTCGCTGAGGCGAGCTTCGAGCGTGTTTGGATTATTGAAATCCAACTGCGTGCAGAGCGCGCCGATTTCCGCGGTCCGAAAGAGCGAGCTGGAAACTTCGAGCGGGTAATTGAAATCGAGTTCCGCGCTGGTCCAGGAGAATTTAACCAAACCCGATCCAAGCTTCGTCAAAACCGGCACGCGCTGAGCGCGGTCGACGGGGTAGCAATACGTCGTATTCGCGCCGAGTCGGAGCGATACCCCAAGTGCGTCCGCGTTTTGGCGGAGAGCGTCTCGGGCGGAAGTGATGCTGAAGGGCTGGGTGAAGAGATTGTCGTCGACAAGGAAAAGCACCTCGGTCGAACCCTTGATGGCCGCGAGCACATCGCTGCGGAAATTTTGTTCTTCGAAGAAACGAACCTGCGGATACTCACGGGAGAGTTGCTTGTAGAGATCGCGATGAAATTTGTCCGAAGCGGCGCACAGGACGGAGAGCGCAATCTCGCTCGCGTCTTGGCAGCACGCGAAAAAGGAGCGAAGCGTCGCGTCGAGTTGCATCGCGCGATCTTTGCTGAAAACCAATCCTGTCACCGTCGGCGAAGAAACGGATTTGTCGGAGGCTACAGCGAGCGGTTTGCTCGTTTCGCCAGCAGACTTGACCGGGCTGGATACCGGAGCGGTTGCGAGGTAGTTTGAGTAGCGATAATTCTCGAGCGCAGCATCCCAAACGGGAGTCGGGACCAATCCTTCCGCGGCGATGCGGAACAGCGAATATCCATGCTGGGCAAAAAGCGCGTGCACCTGCTCCAACGTGATCTTCGCATCGCGATAGGTGCCGCCGTATTCGAACTGGATCAGCTTGATCCGTCCGGCAGCGAGGGCTTCATGGGCGCCGCGAAGCACGTCGAGTTCGGAACCTTCGGTGTCGATTTTCAGGAAATCGATTTGGTCAACTTTTTCACGAGCGAGAAAACCGTCGAGAGATTCTGTCCGGATCGTAACGGGTGTGCTTTGCAGATGCATCCGTTGTTCGACCTCGGGTCGGCGATAGAACGAATTCATGCCCGAGTACTGCGGCTGATCGGCGAATTGAAAAAACGTCTTTTCACCCGCTTTTTCGGAGAAGGCGAAACGGTGCAATGACGCGTTGGTTCCAGCGAGTGCGGTTTCGAGTTGAGCAAACGTCGCGGGGACAGGCTCAAACGAGTGGAGCCGAATACCGGGTTTTCGGTTGAGCACGCGTTTGCTCCATTCGCCGATGTTGGCGCCGACATCAAAGACGACCTGGCCAGAAGAAATCAGGGAATCGATCAGGCGGTATTCGCCGTTGGTTTCCGCGTTGTCGTCGTCGAACCCCATTTTGTCTAATGCAGCCGGAGTTCCCGTAATGATGGGAAGTTGAGCCGAAAGAGCGGATTTCGCTGTGGCGTCGATCGCGGCTGAAGCTGAAGGAGCCGGCTGAGCATTCACCACCGGCGCGGCGGTTGGTGCCAGGGTCGTGCAGGTCAAAAGAAAATCGCGCATCGCTTGGCGCCACACATCGCACATGCCCCGTTCGCTCGGGACATCCGCGACGATGTATTCGAGGAGAAGCTGATCGGCGGTGGCGAGGAGCTCATGGCGTGTCATCGCCCGGGTCTTGGTCGCGCAGCACTGCACGTTCGCGAGATGCGGCGGATGCGGCCATTTCGTCGAACTCGTTTGCACGGTGAAACCGAGCGCGCCGAAAACGTGGCGATATTTTTCTTCACTCCATCCATCGAAGTGAATGGCCCAAGAAGCTTCTTGTGAACCGAAGGTGTGGCGGAGGACCGCCTGCTTCATCGCGAAAGGAATATTCGACGCGAGCTGCTTGGCGCAGCCGTCGATGTCGGGCGTTTCGATTTGCACGCGGCCGCCGACCTTCAGTGCCTCATGCCAGATGATGATAAGTGCGAGAGCTTCCGAGCGCTTGAAATGTTCGAACACATGATGAAGGCGATATTCGTCCACCGTGTTCGCCGGGAAGCGGAGCTTGGTGATGTCGGCAAACACGTCCGCGCCGATCACCGTCTGGCAGGTGTGCTCGGACGGCGGATAGTCGACATTGACGTAGCCATCGAAGTGCTGCTCACCGCACCCGAGGTGCAACCGCAAGGGGGAACCGCTGCGGGTGAGCCCGAGGTTTTTCAGTTCAGCGAGAGAATCGGAAGTGACCGGAAGAACGGGGCGGACGGAGGCGGCGGAGCCATTCGGTTGATTCATAGGAAGCGATGATCAGCAGGCGAGGGATGCAGACTTTCGAAAACGGGCCGGGGTATTTTACTGTGTACGGAAACGCTCTCTGGCGGGGCTAGCCGGGAAAAAAAGACAGGGAGAGAGCATGACTCTGCTCGGGTAAGCAGGGGCCGGGCCTTACATCTAAGTAGATACATAAGACATTTATATAGAATGGTATAAAATTTTAAAAACCCGCTACGACCTCGTCCTTGTCGGCAAATTCTTCGGCTCGCCGACCCTCCTGGGCATAACTTTCCCCTTTTAGGGGTAACAGCTCACGAACACCCTTGGGAGAGCACCCCTCCTGGGAGCGCGGACATTCTGTCCGCCAACCGAACAAAGCGTGAGCGAAGCTCACAGGTGCTCAAAAGAGCGAGCTTCGCTCGTGAAGATTAAATGGCGGACAGAATGTCCGCGCTCCTAGGGGGGCCCAAAAAGCTACGCGATGGCCGCGGCGAAGACTGTGCCGACCGTTTCGAAGCGGTTGAAATGCTCGTAGATCTTCCGGCGCTGCTCGGTGCTCGCGCTTAATGCCAACTCGCACGCTCTTTTCAGTTCGGCCAAATTTCCGTGGCTATACCGGAAAATCATTTGCTCGCTCGCCAACGCATTCAGGCGATCCCCAGTCGCCGAGTTTTCACTCACTGGAATCATGCCCAAACATCCCGACCAGAATGGGCGGTCGGTGTGCGTGGCACTCATCGCCGGCGTCGTGAATTTTCTTCCTTCGGGACACACGCTCACTTTGAACCGATTCAATGTGTGCCGATCCGCGACCGCGACGGAGTGGTCGTGAATCGCGACGAACCGATTTCCAAATTCCGCCTTCAGGAAATCAATTTGTCGCTGCCGGTGCTCCGTCAGCCCCAGCTTAGATCCGAGAAAAACAATTTTGTCCTCAGGCGATTCGTTGAATGGAACCGAGAACGGGACCACGTTGGCCACCCAGCTCCGGTGAATCGTGCGACAGCTTTTTGGCAGCAGCGCTTGCGCGGTGGGCGCGATCGGAAATTCATCGTGGATGAGCAGGTCGAGACTCGGCGCAAGTTCTGCGAACGCGGAAATGGTCCGGCTGACTTCGTCGAACGCGTACCAACCCACCCGTAGTCGCAGCGGAGTCAGCACCTTCAGGATTTTGGTCAACATACCCGCGAGCTTCTGCGGCGTTTGTCCATCGAAGATGAGCCACCATTCTTCGTCGTCGGGCCGCGTGAGTTTCGCCAGCGCAAGGAATCCAGCAGGGCCAGTGACGAGAGCCGGTTGAAAAGAAATTTCGGGATGTTGCATCGCCGCGAACGCACGAGAATTTTCGGCATGCCAATCGCAGTCCAGCCGAGCCATCGGGAGGAGATCAGGCCGGGCCACGCGAGGCGCCAGATCGAGGGTCGGCACCCGCGCGAGAAAATCCGCGACCGTCTCGAGCCGGTCGGCCCAGGGGCAGAAATGAATGATGCGAACGTTGCGCGGCACAGGAGCGAGAAATTAGTTCGTCAGGTGTCCCACTGACGTCTCGTGCAAAATCGCAGAAGTAAAGGCGCTGATACTCGTATTCACTTTTCCGAGACACGCCGCCTGCCAGCAGGCGCGCAAGGCATCGCCGAAACGCGCGGCTTGGCCGGCATGATCCAACAAGACGGAGGACTCCAAGTCGGCGCGAAGTGTTTGTCGGAGGCGAAGGAGCCGCGATCGGTCAGCGGCTAACCGGGCTGCGATCTCGAGGTAGCCTTCTTCGCTTTCCGCGATCCACTCGGGGTGGCTCACCGCGGTGAGCAAACTGGCGCCGACGCGAGCCGCGTGGCGATCACCGCGCAGCGTAACCAAGGGTACGCCCATCCAAAGCGCTTCGCACGTCGTGGTCGTTCCGTGATAGGGAAACGGGTCGAGCGCCACATCGATCCGATGATAGATTTCCAGATGGGAGGCGAGGTTGGGCGTGCGATCGAGCAGGTCGACGCGTTGCACGTCGATTCCGACCGCCTGGAGCTTTTTTTCCATCACGGAACCCGTCACGGGTTCTGTGAGACCGGTGCCCTTGAGCAAGAGCCGCGCGTCGGGAACTCGGGTGAGCAATCGCTGCCAGAGGCTGAGCGTAGCCTCCGATAGTTTCGAGGGATTGTTGAACGAGCCAAACGTGAACGGCGTGCCTTCGCTGCGCGCAGGTGAGGGTGAGTTTTTCGGAGGCGAAAAGGCCCATGCGCACGAGGAGAAACGAATCCGTTTTTCCGTATAAAATTCGTCGTCGGATCCGAGTGGGTCGGTGATCGCGTCGACGAAACGAAAATCCATCGTCTTCAACCCGGTTGTGTTGGGGTAGCCGAGATA
>Ga0068856_100003840_pt1 | contig 15070 bp, 14 predicted proteins | sample KBSCornC62_FD_66595 | JGI IMG/M metagenome (GOLD analysis project Ga0068856, IMG submission 66595) | Corn rhizosphere microbial communities from Kellogg Biological Station, Michigan, USA - KBS Corn C6-2 | ecosystem: Host-associated > Plants > Roots > Rhizosphere > Soil ...
AAAATAACGGTGGTTTGTAATGTCGTTAGCGACAGGCAGGCGCGTGCAACCGGCTTTATCAACAATGTTTTTATTAACCAGGAGAAGATATGGTGTTTCCCCTGGCGGCGCGGGATATGGCAGTACGATGAGGTAAGCAAACAATTCCACCCATTAGTAATGAAATTGAAAATAGGGTCGGGCGAACTGAAAAATTTAAACATACAGGCTGCAGTTACCGATAAACGGGGCAATACATGGCTCACTGATCTGGATTATGGTATTGTAAAGTACAACGCATCGGATAAAACTTTCAAGCGTATTGTAGCTAAGGATATTCCTGATTGGGCCCGGTCCGTTAATTTAAGTTATGTAGCCGATAAGATATGGACGCTGGCCAGTGCCAATATTATTGAAATAGATCCTGTCAGCGAGCAAATTAATAGCTGGCGTCTGCCTGAAGGGATGGATAAAGAAATTTATGATAATGCAAATGACAATGAGGGGAATTTATGGATAGCCGGCCGTACCGGGCTGGTTGTATTTAACATCCACAACCACACTTTCAATCAATACACAGAAGAAGACGGGCTGATCAACAACGACATGAACGGTACCCTGCGAAAACTTTCGTCAGGCAGGATGTTGTATGCAGGCGAAAATTACCTGACAAGTTTTATGCCGTCCGAACTTTTGCGGATACCTGCAAAAAAAAGCCTTCTGCTTACCGGAATAATAGCCGGTGACACTGATTTGATTGCTGCCGGCTCAAAAACGGCTAACATACCGGCCGGGACGCAAAAGATAAGCTTTAAATGGGCATTGCTTAATTACACCAATCCTTTAAAAAACCGGTATTACAATAAGCTGGAAAAAATTGATAACGACTGGAATTATGCGGGCAACCAGGGAAAAATTGAATATAACAGCCTGCCTCCGGGCAAATATAAATTCAGGTATAAGGCTGTCACAGCCGATGGGCTCGCCGGGGATGAAAAGGTATTAAATTTTACCGTCGAACCCACTATATGGCAAAGCTGGTGGTCACGCGCCGCCGCCGCAGTGTTGCTGGTTATTGCTGTGCTGATTATCATCCGGAACGTTCGTATCAGGGAGCAAAACAAAGCGGCCCTGCAATTGCAGCTTTCGGCATTGGAGATGAAGGCACTGCGAGCACAAATGAACCCGCATTTTATTTTTAACGCGCTTAATTCCATCCAGGAATGTATCATCACTAAAAATACCAATACCGCTTATAGTTATCTCTCCAGTTTTTCGAAATTGGTGAGAATGATCCTGGAGAATTCGGAAAAACAATTTATTTCGCTTGAAGACGAAATCGAGACACTAAGGCTGTATCTTTCAATTGAAAAACTAAGATTCGACGACACTTTTGAATACAAGATACAGGTAGCGCCGTCTATCGATACCAGTTTTGTACGCCTGCCGGCAATGATCATACAACCTTTTGTTGAAAACGCCTTATGGCACGGTCTGATACATAAAAAAGGCGATAAAAAATTGCTTTTAAACTTTGGACTGCAAATGAACACACTGGTTTGCGTGGTGAGCGATAATGGCGTAGGGCGTAGTCAAACTGTGGCCGAGGTTCAACAACTCAATCCTATAAAAAAACAATCAATGGGCATGAAGATCACTGAAGAACGTCTGCAACTGTTGGAAACCAAGGCCAGCATTTTAATCAACGATTTGAAAGATGCAGAAGGCAATCCCTGCGGAACTGAAGTAACTATAATGATACCGTTAGCATTTTAACTATGATCAAAGCCATAATAATTGACGATGAGCCCAGGGGACGAAATATCCTGCTTCACCTCATCAACCAAAATTTTCCGCAAATAAAAGTGGTTGCCACAGCCGCAGGCGCCGACGAGGGCTTAATGCGGATAGATGCCTGGAAACCCGATGTGATTTTTTTGGATGTAGAAATGCCCGGGAAAAATGCGTTTGATATGCTGAAGGAACTGGGCCCGATAGATTTTAAAATAATATTTGTGTCTGCCCACAACCATTATGCGTTAAACGCGATCAAATTATCGGCTATTGATTTTTTACTGAAACCCGTTGACCTTGACGATCTTAGAAAGGCGGTTGAACGCTTATCGGCAAAACAGGCAAATTCGGTTCAACAGATCCCGCATCTGCTGAACCAGCTGCAGCATCCCAAAAGTAATTTTGGCAAAATTGCCATCGCCTCAATTAACGCCATCGAATTTGTGAACATCAGCGATATTATTTATTGCAAGGCCGATAATGTTTACACCGAAGTTTACCTGCACGATGCCATCATTATTGCAACAAAAAACCTAAAGGAGTTTGAAGACCTGCTTGCGGGGCATTTCTTTTTCCGCATTCACCATTCGTACCTGATCAATATGAATCACATCAAAAAATATTTGAAAGGCGAGGGTGGAACCGTTATTATGGGTAACGACAAGGAAATTGAAGTAAGCCGCCGCAGAAAAAGTTCATTTTTGGAATTGCTGTCATCGATATAAAAAACTACATGCCCGGTTTTTTGGCGACGCCGATAATATCAACATTAACCAGCTCCAGAGATTTAACCATATTTTGGACCGTGGCTTTATATTTCTTGAAATGAGTTGTTTCTATATGGGATTTGTATGCGTTTGAATCTGCATAGATCTCAAGGATAGTGATATGCGAGGGATGTTCCTTATCGGCAACGGCATAATAGGTTAATACACCCGGTTCAACCCGAATGGCTGTTGTCATTTGCTCCTTGAGCGCTGCATTATAATTTTCAAGCTGGGCAGGATCTACTTCAATTTTTGCTATCCTGACCATCTGTTTGTGTTGCTGTGACATAGCATTTTTATTAAAGATCAATAGCAGCAATATGGTACAGATAATATATAAGGCTTTCTTTTTCATGGTGCGATGCTTATCCGAAGTTACAATATTTTGTTCATAAACAATTTAGCCGCGATCTGCCACTTATTAATGCAAAAGTGCCAGTTACTAAACTTCAAAAAATCATCAGGAAATACTTTTCACTTTTATGTTACTAAAAAACATCAAAATGAAAAAAGTGCTCCTTATAACCCTATTGTGTGCATTGGTCCACATTGGTTACGCCCAATACGTTGAAAAGCCAAAAGATGTGGCAGCGAGCGATGCCGCAAGCAGGGTAAACAGTAACGAAAACAGCGCCATTGATAATAGCTTAAGCAAAACGGAAGGCGCCATTAAAGGCCTTTTTAAGAAGAAGAAAAAACCGGCTGACACCAGTAATACAGCAAAACGTAATAACACGCCCAATAACAACCTCGCGAACAATAACAATAATTCGCTTGTCGGCATTGGCGGCGCGACAATCAGCGCGTATAATAACTACGACTTTGTTCCGGGAGACAAGATCATTTTTTCGGATGATTTTGCTGATGACCAGAATGGAGAATTTCCGGCTCATTGGAACCTGGGCGCGGGCCAGGCTGTAGTGAACCAGATAGCCGGCAAGGCCGCTTTTTTATTGACCGATGGCAACTATACTCATGTCAGCCCGCTGATAAAGTCACCGTCGTATTTAACCGATCCTTTTACTATTGAGTTTGATAGCTACGGCGACGGCGGCTATTTGCCAAATTTATTTTTCTATAATACCAATGCCGACGCCACCGCTGCACATAATGACTTGTTAAAGGTTAGTATAAACGCCGGCGGCGCCGAGGTGTCAAATAAAGAAGGCCTTGATCTTTCGGCCAATTATCCTGCCAGCATTAGTGGCGTTAGTTACGAAAATAAATGGCACCACATAGCCATTGCATATAAAAACAATCAGCTGAAATTATATGTGGACCAGTACAGGGTTTTGGTGGTGCCAAATACCGGCGTTACACCACATGCTTTTGATGTTGAAGGAATTGGGGATGGGACAAAACCCATTGTGCTGGCTAATTTCAGGGTGGCAAATGGCGGCGGGATGAATATGCTGGGCAAAAAATTTACCGGGGCCAAAATAATTACCCATGGGATAAATTTTGATATCGATAAGGCAATTATAAAGCCCGAAAGCATGGGTACGCTCAATATGGTTGCCGGCGTATTACGGGATAATCCGGATATTAAGTTTGAGATAGATGGCCATACCGATAATACCGGTAGCCCGGCCCATAATGCCGCACTATCACAGCAGCGTGCCGATGCGGTTAAGACGCAACTCGTCACAATGGGTGTCGACCCATCACGGCTTATAGCAAAAGGCTTTGGCGACACCAAGCCAATAAGTGAGAATATGACGCCGGAAGGCAAGGCGAATAACCGCCGCGTTGAGTTTGTTAAACAATAGTTCGGGCAATGCCGGTTAATTGCTAACGACAGGATAAAAAAATTGATCGGGGTTTAGTTAGGGCCGGATTTGGTGTGCTTGCTGCGTGGTTGCCCAGCAATGCATGCCTGCCGGTTTATGCACTTTACGGGATAATTGGGCTGGAACACTTTAAAAAACTGATCTCATGAAAAAAATAATGATCCTCATGTTATGCATCCTCTGCATGACTATGTTTTCGTTTTTTAAAAATGCGCAGCCGGCAGCACTTCGGAAAGTAAGTAAAAACTTGTACGAGGTAAAAACAACCAGATCATTAAATGTTGCAGGCCAGGTAAAATTAAGGGCGATAATAGCAAAGGAATACGGCATCCGTTCATTTAATGAAACTGTGCTGGTCCATTATATTCCCGAGAAGGATCTGAAAGGTAACGGCGTGGCAATGGCAGAAGAAAAACTGAGCAGTTCGGCCTTTCAGCAAACGATCCTGGAGGATGGAAACGAAGAAGTCAAACAATCATGCATTTATACAAACTGTAGCAGCAACCCGGCCATAAGCGATATTTTACAAATTTTAGCTACCTATAATACCCGTTAACAGTAAGATCGGCAGGAAACTGCCGGTCATTTTTTGATGAGAGACAATAGAAAATTAGTGAGGTGCTGGGCCGTTTTTCATATCACATTTATCATTGTGATATGTGCTTATTCCGCTTATCACAAGTATTGCCGGTTTTATAAAGTGAAAGAAAATACATTGATAAAGCAGGTAAATGCCGTGTTGTTTTTTAACAAGCCGATATTGTACTATGGAAAACTGACCGGCACAGAAACTGGCTACGGTTTTTTCGCCCCCAATATTAAATCGAACGGCATAATCATAGGCGACTGCGACGGCAAAAAGATATATCCCAGGTTTACGAATTTTGAAGCAATGATGCGTTTCTCGATCCTCTCATCGCGCGTTACCGACTACCTGATCAGCAGTGATGAGTCCGCAGATGTTCGCGATAAAGAAACCAAAGTAAAGTTTTACAACCTGGTATTTAAAAGCATTGCGGTTAAACTATACAATCAAAATAAATGCCGGCACGATACAATGTTTATGAGTTACAGTATTATTGAATTTCCGGCCCTCAGCGAATACAAGAAAGGACATCATACATACAGTTTGCAACGAATAAAAGAAATGAGATTAGTGAAGCAATAATGGAGAAATTTTTAATCCTGCTAAATAAAATTCCCCGGGATCGGTTATGGCTGGTTTTTTTGCGATGCGGCATCAGCGCGCTTGCCCTGCTGCATTTCGCTGCCATTCAGTCTGATTTTAACGATATATTCTCGCCCGATTCCTTTGTGCCACCAGATATACAGGACGCATTTAAAAACCCGCTTGTGCCGTCGATTTATGGTATTTATTACTGTATAACAAAATTTACCGGGATGGAATATAGCGCAGTGCTGTTAACTATACGGCTGTTATATCCCATATCCTTATTGATGCTTTTAACCGGATTCATGACCCGGTTTTCTGCATTTATGGGTCTATTCCTGCAACTGATCATTTTGAATTCGATGGACCTGTATACTTACGGAGCAGATGTGTTTACCAGCATTGGTTTGTTTTACTGCATTATTTTCCCGGCAGGACTTGAGCTTTCGCTCGACGAGCGGCTATTTAAAACACCAGCGGGTTCGACCCATATTCCACAGTTTCTTTGGATTTTTCGCGCTCATATTTGTGTTATTTATTTTTTTTCGGGTTTTGAAAAGTTCATGGGCTACAATTGGCGAAATGGCGAAGCCATCTGGAAAATGGTGCACGGCTATAATACGCTGCCCTTCATCAACCTTGATTTTCTGTCGAAAACACCCCTGTTTTTTATTGCGGGATGGGTGATCATCCTATTGGAAATGCTTTATCCCGTTTTTATCAATATCAATAAAACGCGCACGTTGTGGCTATGGTCGGTCGTTGGCTTGCATGTTGCTATCGCACTTTTTATGGGGCTGTACTTTTTCTCGGGTATCATGATCGTTCTGAATCTTACCGCATATTACATTCCTTTTATACAAAACAATCAAGTCGTGATCAGTCCCGTTGCGCCTGTCGTGGCTACCGACGATTCGGCGTCATTGTTCATCTAATTCGCCGTCTTCATAGTTTTTATTGGGTCATTTTCTATTTCGAATAACTAAAATTCAACAATCCAACTCCCTTATAACTTATTACACTTGCTTCCCAACTTATCCCATAATCCACAATTTTCCTCCGAATGTTCAAAACTACCGCGCCCTGCTGTTCCGGGGTTTTTTTAATTTCGTTTGCGGTGTAAACCCTCCATCTGCACCGCCACCCTGATTTGATAGACTTAATATGACTAAAACCCTCGCAGTTATCTGTTTTGTATTGTTTTTATGCAGTTTTAAAAACAGCAAAGCCCAACATCCTAATCATTCCCCGGTTGCTGATACAAGTAAGGTCGCTATCGTCAAAATACTCCCGGCCAAACCGCTCGTTGAAAAGGATATTTATGGTTATTATCTCAACTTCGACATCACCATAAAAAATCAAACCACCCATGTGCTTGACTTGAGCTCGATTGAGTTGACCATACTGGACAACGCCGGCAAATTAGAGACCCGGAAATTCCTTAACCGCAACGGGCGATCACCGGGGATTGAGGTACTCGGGAATACGCTGATCAATCCGGGCGAAACCATCAGCATTTTTAACCCCTTTCATACGTTAACACCAGATATTACTATAGCCTCGATGAAATACGGGTTCTTTTTTGATTTTGCAGACACCCAGGAACAAAAAGATGCCAACAAACACCGGCTGCCTATTGATCATGATCTCTCCGTCATTAAAGCCTTCAACGCGGAGGTGTATGTGGCCAAAACGGAGTTTTGCCTCCCATTGAAAGGCAAATTAATCGTTTGGGATGGACACGATTTTCTTTCGCATCACCGCCGGTTCCCCATCGGCATAGCAGATAAACAGGGGAAAACAATCGCGGCCAACTCGAACCGTTATGCTTTTGACTTTATGAATGTCGACCTCAGCGGCAGCATGTACCACGGTTCACCATTTAAAAAGGAAAATTGGTATGTGTTTGGCAAACCGGTTTATGCCCCGGCAGAGGGTACGGTTGTAGACGTGCAGAATGATATCCCGGATAATGAATACGATGGAAAAAAAGTTAAATCACCTGATCTTCCCGCAGCTGTCCCCTACCCCCTGGGCATGGGGAACCATGTCATCATCGATCATGGCAACGGCGAGTTTAGTGTTATGCTTCATTTGGAAAAAGGAAGTGTAAGGGTGCATAAAGGCCAATTGATAAAACTTGGCGAACAAATTGGCACGGTAGGTTTTTCGGGCGATGCAATTTATCCACACCTGCATTATACCGTAATGAACAGTCCCAAAGAACAGTTTGCCGAAGGCGTGCCGTCGTACTTTAACTTTTATAAGCTGTATCGCGGCAATGTGATTTTACCCATAAAAAGAAGCCGTATAGACAGCGGCGATATTGTAGAATCGGATAAACAATAGGGCCGTGTTAAGTTGGAATGGGTTGCAATAAGTTGTAAGGGTCCCCGCCGTAACCGACCTCACCGCAACATATCTTATCCTAACTTAATCAAACACTCACTTTATTTGCTATCATCCTTAAGCAGCGGGCGCGGATCGAAGATCACCTGGAATGAATTGATCTTACCACCTATGAGCTTGTACCAGCCGCAGCTGAAGATGGTTTTTTCGCCCATATTGATATCGTAAAAAAGGCACACATCGCTGCCATCCTCGAATACTTTTTTGATGTCGTATTTAAACTTCATCTTCTCCATATCTTTAAAGTAGGCATCGGCGCTATCGCGGGTTCCCATTACGCCAACAAATTTCATGTCTTCGCTTACGTATGCTCTTGCGGTTATAAAATCTTCGTTGTTCATCGCTTCTATGAAGGCTAAAACAATCTCCTTTGCGCTCATCGTCGGTGCCATGTTCATATATGGTTAGTTTTTGTGTTTACAAATAAATAATAAACTATTTAATGTTGGTAATGTTCATAGTAAAGCTATAATAATAATCCGTCAAACAAGCTTTGGCTTTAGTACTTTTGCCTTGTGGCCGCCCCAATTAAAAAAACTCCTGTAAAAAGATCAGCGACAAAGAAAAAATCTGCCGTGAGCAGGAAGAAAAAAACACTTTTTTCAACGCAGCGAACGATCGCCCTTGTGGCGGCAGTGCTTTTACTGCTATCTCCTTTTTACTACGGTTACGTTTTAAGAACAGTTACCTCCACCTGGCGCTGGCTTACGGATATTGGCGCCAATCATCATTACCGCAATTACAAAAGCTTTAATATCCGTATCCCGGATTTGTACAGTATCCATGGCATCGATGTTTCCTCGTACCAGGGTTATATCAACTGGAAAAAGGTAAAAGGGATGAAAGAAGACAGCGTCCATGTGAGCTTTGCCTTTATAAAAGCAACAGAAGGCGTGTTTTTGGTGGATCCCTATTTTCAACGCAACTGGCGCGAATGCCCTAAAGCCGGTATACCCTGCGGCGCTTATCACTTCTTCAGGCCAAAGTTTAACGGTAAATGGCAGGCCCGGTTTTTTTTACAGGCGGTAAAGGCGCAAAAAGGTACACTGCCAATGGTAGTAGATATTGAACGACTGGACGGCATGAAGCCTGCAAAAATGCGGCAGGACCTGAAGGATTTTTTGGATGAAGTTACCCTCAAAACCCAAAGGAAACCCATCATCTACACTGGCCTGCAATTTTACAAAGATAATTTAGCCGGGTATTTTAACGATTACACTTTATGGATATCCAGCTTTGACCATCCTGAGTTAGCGATAAGCACTAAAATCAACTGGCAATTTTGGCAACATTCCGAAAAAGCCAGGGTAAACGGCATTGGCTGGATAGTCGATTTCGACGTGTTCAGGGGCGATAGCACGGCTTTTAAAAAAATGCTAAGCAGGTAGCTGTAGTTTTAAGTTGTATACTAAAAATTCACATAAGTGGTTCCCGGTATAAAATCGCCGGCATTATGTTTGGCCAGCAATCCGTTGATGGTTTGACCCATTTTGCATTCCAGGTGCGGATCGTCCTGTAAGCCGGGAAAGTTATGTCCCCAGTTAAAACCCTCGGCATCAAATATATTTACTACGATCATCCACCAATCGTTGATCTGGGCACTGTCGCCGTAAAATTTATTGACGCCGTTTACCAGCAATCCAAAATCGAGCGCCAGGCCATAATTGTGCCATGACGTACCGGCTTTAGCCTTGGTGACAATATTGCCCATGGGCTTGGCCGCCGACTTCCCGTCGGGGTTAACCACGGTACGGCCTAACTGGTAAAGACGATCGCTTTCGGCAAACGACCTCAGCGTTTGTATAATGTAAGGGTGTACGCCAACTGGTGTGTCGCGTACGGCTTTATTGTAGCATGCGGTTGCGGTGTCCCTTAATTTAGGGTGCAGTTGCTGTAAAAGTGCGAGTGATTGTGTGCTGTCCATGGGAATTTGGTTTAAGGTATAATGTTTAAGTAATAGCCAGTTGAACTTCGATAGGGGGCTTATCTTCGGCTGGTTTTTAATATCATATAAATATATACACTAAAATTCTAATTGTCAACACGTTAAAACACCTTTTTTTGACAATATCCGCAGGAGGATTGGGATGCCATTAATTAACAGAAATTTTTTTTATCGCTTTAGCTGCAAATGAACGAAGGGGTTTAAATATTTGACGCCCCAGGTTAACCGCATTCCGGATACCTATATTAGTCAGCCACCCAATATATCTACCATTTGTAACAAATATGTAAAACAATAAAAAACTAAATTTTTAGTTATACTTTAGCTTACAAACCTTGTATATGAAATTCACAATTTTACTTTTACTATCCTTTTTCATGTTCGCACTCAGCTCATCCGCGCAAAACACATGGTCGGTTAAAGGGGTTATAGTGGATACCGCTTCAAATACCAAATTACTGAATTCATCGCTGATTGTTTTAAACTCAAAAGATTCAACGTTGGTGGCCTACACGAGGACAGTGAAAGATGGCTCGTTTGTGATCAATAACCTTCACAAAGGAAAGTTTATATTGTTAATTATTTACCCTGGCTATGCGGATTACGTTGAGCGGTTCAGCCTCGATTCGGCAAAAACAACGCACAATTTCGGCCGGCTAAATATGATCTTGAGGGCAAAATTACTGGCAGACGTAATTATAAAAGGCACGCACGTTCCCATTAAAATCAACGGGGATACGACCGAATTTAATGCTAAAGCCTATACCATACAGCCAAATGATAAAGTTGAGGACCTGCTAAGGCAGCTGCCCGGTATCGAAGTAGACAAAGACGGAAAAATTACCGCACAGGGGCAAACGGTAAGCAAAGTGCTGGTTGACGGCTAAGAATTTTTTGGCGATGACCCAACGTTGGTCACCAAAAACATCAGGGCCGATATGGTTGACAAAGTGCAGCTTTATGATAAAAAAAGCGACCAGGCGACATTTACCGGCATGGACGATGGGGTGAAAACCAAAACGATAAACATCAAACTAAAAGAAGATAAAAAGAATGGGCTTTTTGGCGCCGTGAACGGCAACATCGGCACCAATGGCTATTACGAGGGCCAGCTAATGGTGAATAAATTCAGGGCGAATCAAAAATTCTCGGCCTATGCTACCGCTGCTAACGACGGCCGGATAGGGCTGGGTTTCTCGGAGGCCAACAAGCTGGGGGCGGGTAACGGCGACGTCCAGTTTGTTGACGGAGGCATTTCCATAACCACTACGGGCAGAGATGACCTGGACTCTTTCAGCGGTTATTTTAATGGCAAGGGGCTTCCGGTAGCCACATCGGGCGGCGTACATTACGACAATAAGTTTAATAATGACAAAGAAACATTCAATACCAATTATAAAATTGGTGCGATAACAGTTACCGGCGCCACTACCACGATAGCGCAGCAAACACTGCCCGGTGGAATTGTAACTAACTTTAGCAACGAAAATTTTAATAACTATGCCTTCCGCCAAAAACTGGATGCTACCTATAGCGTGAAGCTGGACACTACCGCCACCCTGAAAATAAGTGCAGACGCCACCTTTAAAAACTTCCGTGTAGACAATAGCTATATTACATCAACCGACTCTACCGGGATATTGCTGAATAACGGCAACCGTAGCGTTATTAACCACGGCGACCAGCGCATATTTGACGCGACCGCCCTGTACACTAAAAAGTTTAAAAAAGTTGGCCGCACCCTATCATGGAGCTTGGGGGAGGCCTATAATAACAACCAGACCGAAGGCTATCTAAATTCGGAGATCGACTTTTATAATAAAACTACAGGCAAAAAGGATAGTTCACAAAATATCAACCAATATAAAACCACCAACAGCTTGAGCTCGGTTTTAAACAGTAATATTACCTATTCCGAACCGGTCTCCAAACATGCGGCGGTGCTCTTCAACTACGGGCTGGGCATTAACAACAGCTCGACAGACAGGCTTTCGTTTAACCAGTCGGCGCCCGGGGTGTATGACGCCCTGGATAATACCTACAGCAATAACTACAAATTTAACCAGTACACCAACCAACTGGGCGCCATATTTAACTATAAAACAAATAAGATGATTTTTAATGCCGGCACAAAAGCATCCGGTGTTAACTTTAAGCAGGTGGATGAATTTACCGGCGACGAACTCAAAAGGAATTTTATCAATTGGGCTCCCCAGGCTTCTCTTCAATATAAGTTTTCGCAATACAAAACTTTTTATGCAAATTATAATGGCAGCACCACCCAACCCACTATCGAACAAATACAGCCCGTATTGGTAAACACCGACCCGTTAAATATTACCCTGGGCAACGCCGGGCTGAGGCCATCCTTCAGCAATAGGTTTTTTATGTACTATAATAATTACCAGGTTATCAGTGGTCAGTCGGTTTACATCAATGCTAATTACTCCAATACCATCAACGCTATTGTAAACAATACTATTGAGTCCGCCGGGAAAACTATCACGAAATATGTAAACCTGGGCGGCCAGGCGCCATACGATTATTCGGTGTACTTAAATATGGGCCGAAAGGTGAAACCCCTGGCTGATATACAGGTGGGTGTAAACGCCAGCGCATCAGGCGATGTTTCGTACAGCTATATCAATAATGCGCTCGACGTGTCCAATAGTCACACGTATTCGGCCGGGCTTTCCTTGTATAAATATGTGCAGAAAAAATATGATTTAAGCGTTCGCGGGGGGCCATCGTACAACTTTAGCACCATGTCGTTACAACCCGAAGCAAACAATAACGCCGCCGGTTTTAACAGCAGCGGCAGGTTCGATCTTTACCTGCCGCTTCAGTTCGGGGCGGGTTCCGATGTAAACTATACTTATTCCGCGGCCACCCAAACCTTTAGCGCCGAATACAAAACCATCTGGAACGCTTATATCTTTAAAGCCTTCCGTAAAGATGAAAGCTTTAAAATATCTTTTTCGGTAAATGACCTGCTCAATCAAAACAGCAATTTCACCAGGGGGATATCGGGCAATACCACTACGCAAACCAATACCACCGGTATCAAGCGATTTTTTATGCTATCCATCATTTGGGATTTCACCAAATTCGGTACCATTCCGGCTAAAAACTAAACGATCATGAAAATTAAACTTGCCGCCATAGCCGCATTGCTGTTCACCTGTAACCTTTTATCTGCGCAAAATGTGCATTTTATAAGCAGCGGCAACATCGAATTTGAAAAATCGGTTAATACCTACGCCATCATCAAAAGGTTATATGGCAATCGGTTAGACGACAGCTTTTTACAGCAGGCATTTGAGCAGTACAAAAAAACACAGCCCCAATTTAAAGTATTGAAAAGCACCTTAACCTTTGGCAATGATAAAACACTATATACACCCGGTGCCCCTGAAACTGTCCCCGGCGGCTTCTTCACCGTGCCTATGGCCGACCAGAACAATATTATTTTTACAGATATGGCCACCAAAATGGTAACCGCGCAAAAAGCCGTTTTTGAACAAATCTACCTGGTAAAAGATACCCTACGGAAAATAAAATGGAAGGTAACCGACGAAACCCGCGACATTGCTGGCTACTCCTGCCGCCGTGCTAATGGGCTGATGATGGACTCGATATACGTAGTTGCATTTTTTGCCACCCAAATACCTGTTTCCGGCGGCCCTGAATCATTTGCCGGCCTGCCTGGTATGATACTGGAAGTAGCCCTGCCGCACGAAAATGTAATATGGCGCGCCACAAAAGTAACCGAAGCCGCCATTCCCGAAAACGCCGTAGCGCCCCCAAAAAAGGGAAAGCCGGTTAATAATAAACAATTGCTTGAAACGCTAAAAGAAGTATTTAAAAACCGGGGCGATGCGACTAGGATAAATCTGTTTATGAAATCGTATTTGTTGTGACGGGACGAATTGGCGTGCATGGTTCGAATTTCAGGGATTACAACACCAACAAGGGGTGGAAGACAGGCAGAAACAAACATTTTGCCTATTTCCCAAGTTTAAACACCATGTCATCAAACTCACTCGACCGCTTCATAACCGCGCAGGAAACAGCGTACGACACGGCTTTGGCCGAAATCAAAAACGGCAGGAAGCGCAGCCACTGGATATGGTACATTTTTCCGCAGCTAAAGGGGTTGGGATTTAGCCACCATTCGGAATATTATGGCCTTAGCGGAATTGATGAGGCAAAAGCTTACCTGGAACATCCTGTTTTGGGAAAACGACTGATCGAAATCAGCAAAGATCTGCTGGATTTGCCTTCAAGTGATCCGGCGCAGGTTATGGGTTACCCGGACGATCTTAAGCTTAACTCATGTATGACCTTATTTGCCAATGTACCCGGCGCCGACCCGGTTTTTAATGCGGTGATCGATAAATTCTTTAATGGGAAGCCTGATCACAATACGCTGGCATTACTATCGCAAAAACCATAACTGTACACCGCAGAACCGAACCATCATCATAACCATCAATTCCAAAAGCACAATCTTCCCATAAGTTTAGCTTTGGCTTTCTGCTTCAACCTTTCTTTTTGTTAATTAATGTTAAAGGATTTTAAAAACTAAAATTTTAGTTATATTTTAGCGGCCTTAACCTTAAATATGAAATTCACAGTTTTACTTTTATCTTTTCTGTTGCTGTTTACGCTGAAATCGATGGCGCAAAATACCTATTCGGTAAAAGGGACGATAGTGGATACAGCTTCGAATGCCAAACTGGCTAATGCTTCGGTAAGCGTTTTAAATTCGAAGGATTCCACCCTGGTTAAATTTACCCGTGCGGCAAAGGATGGCACTTTTGCAATAAATAATCTTAGCAAAGGAAAATTTATTTTACTGGTGGCCTACCCAGCCTACGCAGATTATGTTGACCAATTTGCCCTCGACTCTGTAAAAACCTCGCGCGATTTTGGCCGGCTCAACATGCTGCTAAAGGCAAAACTGCTTGCTGATGTTATTATTAAGGGGCAAAGGGCCGCGATAAAAATAAAGGGCGATACCACCGAATACAACGCCAATGCCTTTAAAATTCAGCCGAACGCCAAGGTGGAAGACCTGCTGAAACAGTTGCCGGGTATTGAAGTGGATAAGGACGGCAAGATAACCGCCCAGGGACAAACAGTTGGTAAAGTGCTGGTTGACGGCGAGGAGTTTTTTGGCGACGACCCAACCCTGGTAACCAAAAACATCCGG
>Ga0068856_100003843_pt1 | contig 15063 bp, 14 predicted proteins | sample KBSCornC62_FD_66595 | JGI IMG/M metagenome (GOLD analysis project Ga0068856, IMG submission 66595) | Corn rhizosphere microbial communities from Kellogg Biological Station, Michigan, USA - KBS Corn C6-2 | ecosystem: Host-associated > Plants > Roots > Rhizosphere > Soil ...
GCGCTCGGTCTAGCCTTGGCCGTCTGCATCGTGCCCGCCTTGCAGCCGGCTCAGCTCTCGCTGCCGTTCGGAGTCGCGCTTTTGGTCGAGGCGGCCCGCGGTCTGCCGGTCGCGTTGTCGGCCGCGGCCGTGCTGTGGGCCGCGGGTATGGCCGGTGGCTTGACCGACAATCTGCGCGGCGCGCGCGAGACCCAGGCTTTGCCCGTGGTGGACTCGGACGTGTCGCCGTTCGGCGCGTTGCTGTCGCTGCTCGTCGCGCTCGTGTTCTTGGAGGGCGGCGGGGCGGCGCGCGTGGTGGCGGCGCTGACGGCTCCGCCCGTCCCCTCGCGCGCGATCTTGTGGCAGGTGGCGGCCGGCTTGACTCACTCGGTGGAACTGGCGCTGGCCGTCGCGGCGCCGGTGGTCGCGGTGTCGATCGTGCTCGAGCTGTCGAACGCGCTGCTCGCGCGCTCGGCCACGCCGGCGCACATTTCGGCGCTGCTCGCGCCGCTGCGCTCGGTGTTGATCCTGGTTGTGTTCGCGTTGCTGTTCGAGCGCATGACGTCGCTGCTCGCCGCGCTCGCGTCCCACGCGCCGTGAGCCAGCGCAGGCGCGGCGCGCGCGGGCGCTCAGAGCGAAATTCGATAAGCGAGCGAGATGCCGAGCGAGAACATCGTGTTTCGACCGGTGAGTGAGGCTTCGTCGAGCAGCGGATCGCGCTCGGCGATCTTGGGAAAGAACCAATTGCCGTAGCGGAACGCCGCGCCGAGCGACCAGTGATTCGCGAGCCAGAACACCGCGCCGCCCGCCGCGCCGATGCTGGCGCCCTCGGTTCGAATCGTGGAGCCGTTGCCGCCAACCAGGGCCAAGTCTTGATTCTTGTCGTTGACGGTGAACCGATCGTTGACGATGGCGAACCCGCCCGTGATGCCCCACCACAGCTCGACGCTCTCACCGATGTACGGGTAGTGACGAATCGTGCCTTCGAGCGTCAAGTAGCTGCGCGTATGATCGCGCACGATGCCCATTGGATCGGTCCGCGGCGCGTCGGTGGTGGGGATCAGGCCGAGCAGAAAGCCGGCACCGAACGCGAAGCGGCGATTGGTTCGAAAGAGCTCCCAGGCATCGAGCTCGAAACTGGTGTCGCCCTTTCTGCAGCCGCTTCCGGTGCTGCGCTCCGCGCACACCGAGGCGCCCGGCAGGGTCAGCCAACCGACGCCGACCTCGGCGATGCCGGTCGGGCGATTGAGAGCGGCAAAGCCGCGCGCGACGCGGCTCGAGTCGAGTTCGTACGGAGCCGCGCGCTGACCGGGGATGTTCTGCGCGGCGGCCGGAAGAGCGGCGAGGACGAACGCCCCGGCAGCGCCGAGCGCGACCAGGCTTCTCACGGCGCGCCTCGCGAAGTCGACCCCGAGGTGCCGCCGTGGTCGGCGAAGGCCCCGAGTTTCGTGGCAATGCCGAGCGCGGCGCCGGCGCCCAGCGCAAAGCACAAGAGCACGATCAGCGCGCGCCGGGCGCCACTTGTGGCGGTTGGCGTCGCGGCCGAGGGCGAAGGCGGCGTTCGGACCGGGGGCAGTTCGAACGCGTGACCGCGACGAGTCAGGGACGATGCGGCGAGCGGACCCGGAGCGGCGCCGCTTTCCCGAGCGAGCTCGCGCGCGAAGGTGCGCGCATCGGCACAGCGCTGGGCGGGATCTTTGGCCAGGTTCCGCTCGATGAACGCGCACAGCTCGGGCGACACGCCGGCCGCGCGAGCGCGCTCGCGCAGGGGCGGCACCGGCGCGGTTTGGTGCTTGAGCAAGATCTGAATCGGGTTATCGCCGTCGAAGGGCGTCGCACCGGACAGGCACTCGTAGTAGAGCGTGGCCAGGGCGTACACGTCGCTGGCCGCGGTTGCGTTGCCGCCGGCGGCGCTCTCCGGGGCGACGTAGCGCGCGCTGCCGAAGATGGCTCCGGCGCGAGTGGCGATCGAGGGGTTGCCGTCGCCGACGCGCGCGACCCCAAAGTCGAGCACTTTGACGAAATCGGAGTCGTCGCCGCGTTGCACCAGCATCACATTTTCCGGCTTCAGGTCGCGGTGCACGATACCATGCTCGTGCGCGACGCCCACCGCGTCGGCAATTTGCAGCATGATGTGCAGCGCGCGTGCCGGGCTGAGCGCCCCCTGCGCCAACAGGGCTGAGCGTAGCGACAGCCCGTCGAGATACTCGAAGACCAGAAACGGAACCGTGCCACGGTCGCTTTCCAACTCGCCGAGCGTCAGCACGTTGACCAAATTGGGGTGCGTGAGCGAACCGGCCACGCGCGCCTCCCGGCGAAACCGGCTGCATAGGCCGTCGTTCGTCGCCAAATCTCGGTGCATGATCTTGAGCGCGACGCTGCGCTCGATGCCGAGCTGGTGCGCGCGGTAGACGCGGCCGACCGCGCCGGCTCCGATCAGCGCCTCCACCCGGAAGCCACCGGCGATGGTCTGCCCGAGATACGGGTCGGGGCCGCTATCATCGCGGAGCGAGAGCGCGGTCCCGTCGCGCGGGCAGAAAACCACACCCTCGGCATAGCTCTCCCCACAGCTGACGCAGCGACGCCGGGGCTCGCCCATGGGCGGCAAAGCCTAGCATGTAGGGCTTCATCGCACGCGAGAACTGCCGGATTTGCCCGGCCAACGAAAGGATTGTTACTTGGGACCTGCATCACTAGGCTCCCGCCGCCATGAGCGACGACCCCCCCGAGACACCGCCTGAGCCGGCTGACGCGCCGGCCCCCGCGGAAGAGCGCGCGCGGGCGGGGGTCTACAACGTGAAGCTGCCGACCTTCGAGGGGCCACTCGACCTGCTCTTGCACCTGATCGAGGAGCACGAGCTCAACGTGATGGATATCCCCATCTCGTTCGTGGCGACGAAGTACGTCGAATACATCACGCTGATGGAGGAGCTGAACATCGACGTGGCGAGTGAATACCTCGTCATGGCGGCGACGCTCACTCACATCAAATCGAAGATGCTCTTGCCCGTCGTTCCGACCGACCAGGAGGACGAGGCCGAAATCGAGCTCGATCCGCGAGCGGAGCTGGTGAGGCGCCTGCTCGAATACCAGAAATACAAGCACGCGGCCGAAGAGCTCTCGAACAATCCGGTGCTCGGCCGGGACGTGTTTCTGCGCGGGGTGCCCGCTCCGAGCGTCGAAGGCGCCGCGCCGCTCGCCGGGCTGAGCCTGTTCAAGTTGCTCGATGCCTTTCAAGGCGTGCTCTCCCGAGCGAAAACGACCGTCGATCATCAGATCGATTTCGAGCGCTTTTCGATCACCGACCGCATCAACGAGCTGTCGGATCTGCTGAAATCCCGTGGCAAAGTGCTGTTCGAGACGCTGTTCGAGGGGTCGCGCAGCCGGGGCGACCTGATTGTCACGTTTTTGGCCATTTTGGAGATGACTCGGCTGAGGCTGACGCGCGTGGAGCAGGAAGGACCGCTGATGCCGATCTTCGTCGAGCTGGCGGTCAGCGACGAAGCGGATTCAGCTTCCATCAGCGACGATTTGGATCGCGCCTACGAAGGCGCGCCGCACGAGCCGGAACCCAGTGCGTCGCCGCGCCCCCCCGCGAGTGAAGATTGGGACGACCAAGAGTCGGACGATGACGAGTCGGACGATGACGATGACGAATCGGACGAGGACGAGTCGGACGAGGATGACGAATCGGACGACGACGATGACGATGACGACGAGTCGGACGACGACGACGAGTCGGAGACGGACGAGCCCGACGAAACGGATGACAAGCCCGATACGGAGCGGGAGTGATGGCAGCCAGGAAACGCAAAATCGTACCGCCCAAGCCAGCGGCTGAAGCGGAAATTCCGGCCGGTGCGACTTCGACCAGCGACGATCTGCCGGCGGAGCCCGAATCCGCACCTGCGTCTGAGCCCGCACCTGCGTCTGAGCCCGCACCTGCGTCTGAGCCCGCACCTGCGTCTGAGCCCGCGCCGGAGAGCAGCGATGAGCATGCCGACGCTGGGCCGAGCGATGGCGAAGCGGCCGACGACAGCCTCGTCCCGCCACCTGAGTCGGGCGAAACCGACGCCCCCACGCTCAAGCCCGAGGCCGCTTTCGAGCACGATGAGCGCGACACGGCTCAGCGCGACGATGAAAGCGACGCGCAGGCCGACGCGGCCGAGAGTCTGATTGGCGACGGTCCTTCTGACGTCGATGAAACGCGCGTCGACGACACGGGCGCCTACCTCAAGGGGTTGCTCGAAGCGCTGCTGTTCGTCTCCGATCGCCCGCTCGAGATCAAAGATTTGGCGCGTGCCGCCAAGATCGACAAAAAGCGTGCCGAAGAGCTGGTGCAGGAGATCCGCGCCGACTACGAAAATCGCGGCGTCCGCCTAGACGAAGTGGGGGATGGCTACGCATTTCGGAGCAACCCCGCGTACTCTGAGTACGTGCGCGGCTACTTGTCTTTGCGACCGGTGCGCCTTTCGCGCGCGCAGCTCGAAACGCTTTCGATCGTCGCTTACCGCCAGCCGATCACCCGCCCTGAAGTGGACGACATCCGTGGTGTGGACGCGGGCCCGGTGCTCAAAGGGTTGCTGGAGCGCGATCTCGTGCGCATCATCGGCAAGAAAGACGAGCCGGGCCGGCCGATGTTGTACGGCACGACTCAGACCTTCCTGCAGGTGTTCAGCTTGAAATCGCTGCGCGACCTGCCCACCCTGCGCGAGTTCACTGAGCTCAACGACGAATCGCGCAAGACCTTCGAGGAAGAGCTCGGCGAAGAAGCCCCGGAAGGCCCGATCAGCTTCGAGCAGGCGATGGCCGCTGAAGCGGGTGCTCCGGCCGAGGCACGAGCGCAGGGCGACGATGCGACCGCCGACGACGAACCGACCGCGTTTTCCGGAGATGAGCTCTCCGTCGAGGGCACCGAATCGAACGCCGAAGGCGACGAGCCAAGCGAGAACGCCGACTCCACCCAACCGGCCGAGTCGGATGACGACGATGAGTCGGATGATGACGATGAGTCGGATGACGATGATGAGTCGGATGACGACGATGACGACGAGTCGGACGACGACGATGACGACGAGTCGGATGACGACGATGACGACGAGTCGGACGACGATGACGACGAGTCGGACGACGAGCCGAAAGAGGAAAAAAAGTAGCGGCCTCGCCGACCCGGCGCAGTCCCTGATCCACTCGTCGATCTCCGAGCTCTCCGCGGCTCGGTGGTGAAGCTCCCTCTCGCTTACTTGGGCGGGGCAGCTTTTGCTGGCGGTTCAGCGGGATCCGCATACCCCTCTGCGAGCTTCACCACTTGGTCGAACAGCGCCGGGTGCTCGGCGAGCTTGCGCATGAGTTCCCAGAGCTTGGGATCCGCGAGTCGCGCCAGGCCCACTTTGGCGGTGGCGTTCTTGCCTTTGGGCTGGCGCAAGATCGCCGACGGACCCTTTTTCCGGAGCGCCTCGAGCTCGCCCACGTAGCGTTTGGTGGGGAACAGCTCGCCAGCCTCCCACGCCGCGAGCTCCTTCGGGTCGATGCCGAGCGTGAGCGCCAGCTCCTTCGCGGTGCAACCTAGCTCTTTGCGGAGCTGCTTCAATTCGTCGGGAGACACGCGCCCGACGTTAGCATTTGGCTCTGGGCTTTGGAGGGCAGGTTTTGAGCGAAACTGCGCCGCGCCGCGGCCGATTGGGCCTCGTGCGAACGCTCGCGGTCCTGCTCTTCTCGTTGGTCAGTTGCGGGCCTCCCCTCGCGCAGCCAGACGCGGGCGTGCACGCGCTGAAGCTATCGTTCGACCCGAGTGGGGAAGACGGCGCCGCTTCGAACGTCGTGCGCATCCGCCTCGAAGGGGCTAGTCCCGCCGTTGGCGCGGTTGAGCTCTTCACGGGCAGCTTATCGAGCTACTCGGTCGCGCGGATCAAGAGCGGTGAGCTGCCGGACTCGTTGGCAGTGCGGCAGGTCCCGGTCATGAGCTGGCGCACGCACGATCAGCTCCTCGTCGCCCCGACGCGGCCGCTCGCGGTGGGCGCGTACTCATTGGCGGGGAGTTCCGGGCTTCTCGGGCAATTCCAAGTCACGACTTCGGCTCCGCTCCTCACTCGCTTGTGGCCGCCTGCGTCGAGTAATGGTGGGCTCTCGCACGCCATTTATTGCGGCGATGGCTCGGCTCCGCTCACCGCCGATGCGCTCGACTTCGAGCCCGCGGGGGTTGCCGTTCTGCCCGCGCGCGGCATCGATGAAAGTGAAGTGTTTGCGAATCGCTGCTTTCACCTCGACGCAAGTCCGACGCTCGGCTCGGAGCGCATCGCTGTTCCGCCCCCGCGCAGCGGCGTCTGGGCGCTCGATCCGGCTCCTTTCTCCGGCGTCGCCACGGAGCCCGCGCTGGCCCTCACGTGCAGCCCGGATGAATTGCCGCTGGCGCTCGGCTGCGCGCTCGTGGAGGACGATCGCGCCGTGGTTCGCACGCCCAGCGCGGCGCTGCTCTGGGTGTTGCACAGCGAGCAGGGAACCGTGCTCGAAGTCACCCAAGCTGGCGCAAGCTTCGTGCTTCGTGGTCTGACACCGAGTAGCAGCGCGCGGGCGTGGGGCAACGTGTATGACCTCAGCGATGCCGAGCTCCCGTTCGACGCGACTTTTCAAACGAGCCCGGCGCGCGAACGTCCGGTGTTGAACGAGCTGCTCGCCAATCCGCTCGGACCAGAGCCGCAATCAGAATGGATCGAGCTGGTGAACGACGGCACCGCGCCCCTTGATTTGGCCCACTTTTCGCTGCGCGACAGCGGCGGAAGCGTGAGCCTGCCTGACGCCATCCTCGCGCCCCACGAACTCGTTCTGCTCACGCGCCAGGATTTTGCGCCGAACGCGAGCGACGTGCCGCCTGCGCCGGACACGCGCCTGATTCGCTTACCGACGCTTGGCACCGCGGGCCTCTCGAACAGCGGTGAAGGGGTGGCGTTGATCGATGCGCACTCCGTCGTCGTGTCGAGCTTGCCTCCGCTGGCGGCCAAAGCCGGGCAAAGCCTGGCTCGCCGTCACACCTATTCGCAGGACGCCGATCCGAGCGCGTTCACGGTCGGCACGCCGACACCCGGCGCGCTCAACGACTGAGACTCGACGTCTAGCTGCCGGAGATCGTCATCTTCGCGGTGCGGAAGGTGGGGGCCGCAGTCGAGGTGATCAGCCGCAGATCCGAAGCAATCCCGTCGATGCCCTTCAACATCGCATCCAGCGTGGACGAGATCGTGATTTCGCTCACGGGGAACGCAAATTTGCCGTTTTCGATCCAGAAGCCCGCGGCGCCGCGCGAGAAATCCGAGGTCATCGGGTTGAAGCCGAAGCCCATCATTTCGGTGACGTATAGGCCGCGCTCCGTGCTCGCGATGAGCTCGTCGCGGGTCACGGAGCCGGGCTGCATGACGAAGTTGGTCGTAGACGACGAAATGCTGCCGCCGCTGCGGGCGGCCGAGCCGGTGGAGGCGCGGTTCAATTTCCGCGCGCTGTACGAGTCGAGCAGGAACGTCTTCAACACCCCGCCTTCGACCACCACGTTCTTGCGCGACGGGAGGCCTTCGCCATCGAATGGGCGCGAGCCAGGCGCGCGCGGGATCAACGGATCATCGATCAGGGTCACGCCAGGGCTTGCGACCTCGGTCCCTTCCCGATCCATCAAATAGCTGGATTTACGCCAGATCGAGCCGCCCATCAGGCAGCCGGCGAGGCTGCCGATGATCGAGCGCGACACGTCGGTGTCGAAGATCACGGCGGCTTCTTGGGTGGGCACCTTGCGCGGGTTCAGCTTGGCGAGGGTGCGTCGCGCCGCCTCTTCGCCGACGAATTTCGGATCTTCCAGCTCGGATTGGTGGCGATGGGCGGACCAGTAGTGCCCGCGCCGCTTCTTTCCGCCTTCGTCCTCGACCACGGGCGCGACGGTAATGGCCGCGTACGAGCCGCGGAGCGCCGCTTGAAAGCCGCTCGAGAGCACGAGCGCGCTCGTCGAGTTGGTCCGTGAAAAGGTCGCGCCTTCGCTGAGCTTGATGCGCGGATCGAAGTCGAAGGCCGCGCGTTCCGCGATGATCGCTTGCTCGATCGCCCACTCGGCGTCGATGCCGTACAGACCCGCGTCGAACAGATCGAGCTCCGGGAAGGGAGGCTTGGCAAGCAGCTCCGGCTCCGCCGGTCCGGCAAAGGGATCGGCCTCGCTCAGCTCGGCGAGCATCAGCGCATCCGCGACGCAACGCTCGATGCCGGCGGGGCTGAGATCGCTGGTCGAGGTCAGCGCGACGCGATGATTGCGGATCACGCGCAGCGAAATGCTGTGGTGGCCGGCCTCCTCGACGAGCTCCGGCTTGCCCAGCCGGACGCGCGTGCTGAGCTCGGAGCCACCTCGGGCGCTGGCTTCCGCGACATCGGCGCCGGCGCGGCGCGCGCGCTCCACGACTTCGCCCGCCAAATTCAGAAGCTCTCGAGACTCGTCGTGATCCATGTCGTTGTTCCTCGAATTGCTCAGCCGTCGCGGCTCATTCGCTGGAGTGCGCGGAGCGTCCAAGCCGTCGCTGCGCCGAGCACACCCAGCATCCAAATCAATGCATAGCCCAGGGGACCACCGGCGACGCCGCGAGTGCCGAAGTCGCCGTGATATTGGGCGTAATTCGCGTGCACGCTGAGGCGCGAAAAGGTGCCGAGCAAGAAGACCGCGGCGAGCACCGCCGGCACGGCCGCCTTACGCAGGACGCGCCCGAGCCGATGCGCGCGCGCATCCGCCACCGCGGACAAGAAGCCGGCGGGCACGGACGCCGCCGCCAGCAGCGTTACGGCGACCGGCACGGCCGTCGGCAGGCGCTCGCTGTCGACGAAGTAGGCGAACGACCAGTCGGGCTCGAATGCCACGAAGTAGCCCGCGACCGGGGCGAAGACGAGCAACGCGAACGCCGTCGTGAGCAGCAGCGCGCGCCCACCGAGGCCGGAGGTCGAGCGCCCGAGGTCACCCACCGCCGCCCAGGCGCAAGCCACGCCCAGCGCGAAGCCCAGAAGCGGAGTGACGGGGGCCGGCATGCGAGCGCAACCTTCCCACGTTTTTCTCGGCGACGCAGCGCGAAATTTGCGGAAATTCGCGGATGAGCCGCGTCCTGTGCCGCGAAAACGGGCGAGAATCGGTCGACGCTCGCGGCACCCTGGACTACATCAAGCGGCAATGGACAAAGAGCGCCTGCGAGAGCTCCTCGAAGCGGTGCAAAAAGGCTCGCTCGAGATCGACTCGGCGCTCGGTCGGCTCGCGACGCTCCCGTTTTCGGATTTGGGCTACGCGCGAGTCGATCATCACCGCGCGCTCCGTCACGGCATCGCCGAGGTCGTACTGGCGGAGGGCAAAGCGCCCGAGCACCTCGTGGGCATCGTGCGACGACTGATCGAGGCCGGAGACAACGTGCTGGTTACGCGGCTCGTGGGCCGAGCCGCCGAAGCCCTGCTTCAGGCCGTGCCGGAGCTCAGCTATTCGGTGCACGCGCGGACCGCAAAGTTGGTGCAGCGACCGATCAGTGAGCGCGGCGGCGCGCCCGTAGCCGTCGTCACCGCCGGCACGAGTGATATCCCGGTGGCGGAAGAGGCGTACGAGACGCTCTGCATGTTCGGTCTGCCGGCTCAGCGTTATTTCGACGTCGGGGTGGCCGGCATTCACCGCTTGATGGCTCATTTGGAGGCGCTCCGCGCCGCACCGGCGGTGATCGTGGTCGCCGGCATGGAGGGCGCGTTGCCGAGCGTCGTGGGTGGCCTCGTGGGCTCACCGATCGTCGCGGTTCCGACCTCCGTCGGCTACGGCACGGCGCTGTCCGGCTTCACCGCGCTGTTCGGTATGCTGACCAGCTGTGCTTCGGGCATCACCGTGGTGAACATCGACAATGGCTTCGGCGCGGCGATGGCAGTGGGGCGAATGCTCTCCGTCAACCGCGAGGTCAGCTCGTGAGCTCGGATCGTCTCTTCGCGCATGGCCATGGTCATGACGCGGAGCACGACCATGACCACGGCCCCGACCATCATCATCACCAGCACGAGGAAGACGAACACGGCCATTCGCACGAGCACGGCCATTCGCACGAACACGAACACGGTCATTCGCACGAACACGGCCATTCGCACGAGCACGGTCATTCGCACGAGCACGGAGTGGGTTCGCGTGTGATGGTGATCGAAGGCGCCGCGGAGGCGCATCGTTCGCAGCTGCCGCAGCACAGCGGTGCCGGCAAATTGCTGTTCCTCGATGCGTTCAGCGGCGTTGCCGGCGACATGACGATCGCGGCCCTGGTCGATCTCGGAGTGCCGTTCGAGCTCGTGCGGGACAGTGTGGCCGCGCTGCGCTTGGGCGGCTTCGAGCTCGAGCTGAGACGAGCTCGTGGAGGTGCGATCGGCGGCAGCAAATTCGACGTCATCGTGGCCGGAGCACAGCCCGATCGCCGCTATGCCGCGATCGACGACCTGCTTTCAGTCTCGACCCTCAGCTCGGGCACCAAAACCCTGGCGCGCGCCATCTTCCGACGTCTGGCCGAGGCCGAGTCCGAGGTGCATCGCATCCCGATCGAGCAGGTAGCTTTTCACGAGGTGGGCGCCGTCGACGCGATCGTCGATATCGTGGGTGCCGCCGCGTGCTTCGAATACCTCGCCGCAACCGTGGTTGCCTCGCCGTTGCCTATGGGTCGAGGCAGCGTCGTTTGCCAACATGGGGTCTTGCCGCTGCCGGCGCCGGCCACGGTGGCTTGCCTCCGGGGGGTACCCACCGTCGACGCCGGGCTCGAGGCCGAACTCGTGACGCCGACCGGCGCTGCGATCGTGGCCACCGTCGCGCGAAGTTTCGTCGCTTGGCCCGCGTTCTCTCCGGAGCGCATCGGATGGGGCTTTGGCACCCGCGCGCTGCCCGATCGGCTGAATGCGTTGCGCGTCGTGCTCGGAGCGCCCGCGGCGCAAGCCGCGCCGGCTCCTTCTGGGAGCCACGTGGTGCTCGAAGCCAACGTCGACGACATGAGCGGCGAGCTCGCGGCGCACGCGCTGCAAAATCTGCTCGAGAGCGGCGCGCTCGACGCATGGGCCACGCCGATCGTGATGAAGAAGGGGCGTCCAGCGTTGTGCATCTCGGTGATCGCGGAGCGTGCCGCCGAGCAACGGCTGGCGGAGACCTTGCTCCGCGAAACGAGCTCGATCGGTGTCCGCCACACGCCCGTTTCGCGCACCGAGCGGCCGCGCCGCGCGCTCGACGTGACCACCGAGTACGGGGTCATTCCGCTAAAAATCAGTGAGGGTCCGTTCGGCCCCGCGCGCGTGAAACCGGAGTTCGACGCTTGCGCGCGGGCCGCGCGTACGGCCGGTGTGCCCGTGGGCACGGTGATCGCGGCCGCGCTCGCGGCTTACGAGCGCTCGCGCTAAAAAGGCGCGCGCTGGTCGCTCAATCCGGACGCTCGAGTTGATAGCCGGCTGCCTCCCAACCCAGCACGCCGCCCTCGAGGAACGCGACCGGGACGCCTTGCTCGGCGAGCTTCGCGGCAAGGTCCTTGGTTTGGTCGCCCGAGCGACAGTAAACGACGGGCGTTGCCGGCAACATGTGCAGTTCGGCCAAGCGGGTTTCGATCTCGGCGATGGGCATGTTCACCGCGCCCGGTAGGTGCGCGCGCGCGAACACCGGGGCCTCACGTGTATCGACCGTGCACACGCGACCGGCTTGAAGGAGCTGCGCCAGCTCGTCCGGTTTCAGCGCCCCTTCCGCGCGGGGCAGGAAAGGATCGAGCATGTCCCGCAGCTCGCGACGCGGCACCGCGCCAACCTTGCCGCCCACCGGTCGCCCCTGATGAAACACGACGAAGGTCGGTACCGACTGCACGCCCATCTGTCGCGCGATCATCGGCGAGCGATCGATGTCGATGGTCACGATTTTGGCTTTGCCCTTGAGCTCGTCGGCCAGGGCGTTCAGCTCGGGAGCCATCGTCTTGCAGGGGCCGCACCATTCGGCGCCGAACTCGACCAACACCGGCTCTTCGCTGAGCAGCACCTCTTGTTCGAAGTTTTTTTCCGTTACCGTGGGTAGGGGCATGGGCAAATTCTCGCTGGGAAACGGGAGAGTTATGCAGCTCGCGCGCCGCGAATGCCAGTGCCAAAAGCGCCCTGCCGGCCGAGCGTCGGTTTGAGCCCGCGCGCCGGCTCGGGCGCCGACAACCGCTCAAAGCGGTGGTCGAGGAGCGCCCGTGTCGGACGCGGGCAGAGCGAGCGCCGGGGGCCGAAATAGCGCGTGCAAGGCGACCGTGAGGCACGCCACCGAGCCGGCGGCGAGCAGCGCCGCGAGCGGGCTACGCGACGGCGCGCCGAGTAGCAGACCCCAGGTCGGCAGCGCGGTCGGGGGACGCAGTCCCGCCTGCGTCAACGCGGCGTCGAGCGCGGTGAGCCAGGCCACGCTGAACGAAGCGCTGACCACGACCGGTCCGAGTGAAGCCGGCAGCCGCTGGCGGAGTAGCGCGAGCAGCGGCGTGCTGCCGAGCGCGAGCGGCCCAAAGTCGTGATCGCTCGCTTCGAGCCGCACGGCCTCGCAGCGGAGCAGCCAAGCGAGCTCGAGCCCGCGCAGCGCGCCCAGCGCGCACACGTAGCTCAGCGTGCGGCTGGACCACGCCCAGAGTACGGCCGCGATGAACACCGTCGGTAGCGCGCTCACCAAATCACACACGAAGCGCAGGGATGAATCGAAAATGCGCGGCCCGCTCGCGGCCAGAATACCCAAAGGAATGGCGACCACGAACGCCACCGCCATGATCAGCGCTCCGGACAAGACCGCGAACTCGAGCCCGCGCGCGTAGCTCCGAAACGCGGGCGAGACCGGCGAAAGCGCGGCCGCCAAGAACGCCAACAGCGAACCTGCCACCGCCGCCACCGCGAGCCGCTTCTTGAGTGAGAGCGGCTCGATCACGATGCTTCGACCTCTGGCTTGGCGAGCAGCCGAGGCCGGACGAGCTCGGCCATTTCGCGCAAGAGCAGCGTGGCCAGCGCCAGCGCCAGTGACGTGCCCATCCACGCGTTGACGTCGCCACTTCGGAGCGCGCGGGCGGCGGCCGCGCCGAGCCCCGGCAGTTGGAACGCGAGTTCGACCAGCACGATCGCGCTGAGCACGAATGGCGGGTAGGCCGCACCGAGCGGGGCCGAGACCGAAAATCCCGCGGCGATCGGCGAGATCCGGCCCGCGCTCAAGGTCGAGCGCGACAGGTGACGGGAGACCCAGGCCGCGGTGGTGAGCATCACCAGACCCGCGGCGCTGGCGTAGCCCGCGCGGTCTGCCGAAAATAGACTGACGATCGTGGCGCACGGTACGGCCGCGAGCGTCGTTCCGAGGATCGCCGAAGCGTAACGGCTCGCCAGCGTCCGTGAACGCCGCTCGAAGCGCGTCCAGACCACGGCCAGCGAGAATCCGCCGCCGAGCCCGAACAACAAGAGCACGAGCGTAGTCACGAGGCTGTGCTGGATCAGCGACAGCGCGGTTTCACCGGCTCGCGTGCGACCGAGTCCGCCGCGCAGCACGTCCGCGAGCCACTTGCCGTATTGCGTCTCCGCGAACGTTGCACTCAGTCGACGTGGTCCGTCCAGCACCGAGTATTCGCTGCCATGGAGCTCCCAAAAATCCCGCCAGGTGTCGGCCGCGCGTCGGGCCGTGTCCAAGTCGGCGTCGGGGGAGATTGGGCTCGGTTGCCCCGTCACGTGCGAGAGCACCGAGCTGAGGCGCTCGACACGAGCCACATCGGCGGCGGTCTTGACCTGACCCAGTGCGTCGATCAGCGCCGGCAGCGCGAAGGTGTCGACGTGGATCAAATCTTCGCGCCTGAGCGCGATCGAGCGCTCCGCCAGGCGCGTTGCCAGGTGACGGACCGCCGGCGCGCGAAAATCGATCGCGCGATCCTGCCAAAACCGAGTCCAAAATAACACGGCCTGATCGCCGCTCACGAGATCGTCGGCGCTCGCGACCTCCATGCGTACGGCGACCGGGGTGAGCGCGAGCGCGACGCGAACGCGGCTGTCGGGATCGAGCGAATCGAGCGCCGGCAGCACGTACGGCAGAGCGGCGCCGCCGAGCCGCGCGAGCTCAGTGGCCGCGGGCCGGGCCCCGGGGCCACCCTGAGCGACTGCGCGCATGGCCGCGACCGACAGCTCGCGAACGCTGAGCGGGTGGCGGTTGAAAAACAGCGGGAGTCGCGCGAATGGGCTACTGCGGGCGGCGTGGGTCCGCGCATCGTACGTCGCACACGCCCAGAACAGGCCGACCGAGACGGCCACCATGGTCAGCGCGATCCCGAGAAGGCTGCGGATCGCACCCTGCACGTTCAAAGCGCCGATGTCCTAACGAACGAGCAGGTATCCCGCGAGGGCTACGAACAGCATCGCGCCGAGCACCATGATCCCGACCACCGACGGCGGCAGCCCGCTCGTCGGAATCGAAACCGGCTCGTTGTCCAAGTTGAACGTCGCCGGTGGGTTCGAGCCGCCGCGATGGGCGGCGGTGGGTGGGTTCGAGGGCAGGGCGCCGGCCAGCGGATTGGCTTGCCCGACCATGGTGTGCCCCACCCGCAAGCGCCGGGATTCACGCGAGGCCTCTTCGCTGGTGGGCAGGGGACCCACATCCTGGGCTTTGTGGGTGACGGCGGCGGCGCGCACGGTCGTGTCGGGAGCCTCCGGCAGCGCGTATTTTTGGTACGAGATCAGGTTCCCCGGTTCCGGGTCGCGGAGCGATGTGCCATCGAACTCGGCGACGATCACGGTGATGTTGTCGTGGCCTCCGGCGCGATTGGCGCGATCGGTCAGCTCTTTGCAGGCCTCGAGTGAATCCCGCGTGCTGAGCAGCACCTCGCGCATCTCCTCGCCGCGCACCATGCCGGACAGGCCGTCGGAGCAGACCAAGAGCCGGTCGCCCTTACACAGATCGACATAAGTGAGATCGACCTGCACGGTTTCGGCGGTGCCGAGCGCCTGCAAGATGATGTTGTTGTGCTCGAAAGTTTCGGCTTCCTCTTCGGTGAGCTGCCCCGCTTCAATCAATTGATTGACCAGCGACTGATCGCGGCTCACCTGGGTGAACTTGTC
>Ga0068856_100003845_pt1 | contig 15061 bp, 13 predicted proteins | sample KBSCornC62_FD_66595 | JGI IMG/M metagenome (GOLD analysis project Ga0068856, IMG submission 66595) | Corn rhizosphere microbial communities from Kellogg Biological Station, Michigan, USA - KBS Corn C6-2 | ecosystem: Host-associated > Plants > Roots > Rhizosphere > Soil ...
AGCCGGCTGTACAAGAACAATCGCGACGGCACGTTTACCGATGTCACGGAGAAAGCCGGGCTACGGAAGACGGGCTGGTCAAGCGCGGTGACCGTAGGGGATTTCGATAACGACGGCGTTGAAGACCTGTTCATTACCTATTGGGGGCAGAACATTCTCTACCACAACAACGGTGATGGCACGTTTACCGATGTCAGCGAAAAGGCCGGTTTCGTGCACGCGGGAAAGAAATGGAGTTCGGGCTGCGCGTTCGTCGACTACGACCGCGACGGCCGACTGGATCTCGTCGTTGCGAACTACCTCGAACTGGACCTGGCGCGTATTCCCAAGCCAGGTGACAGCGGCTTCTGCAATTGGAAAGGTATTCCGGTGAATTGCGGTCCGCGCGGGCTGCCGCCGGGCGGCGTCTCGCTCTATCACAACAACGGCGACGGCACTTTCACGGATGTCAGCGAGAAATCGGGCGTGGCGGCGCTCAAAGGCAGCTACTGCATGACCATTGCGCCGGCCGATTTCGATAACGACGGGTGGCCCGACATTTACATTGCGTGCGACTCAACGCCGAGTTTTCTGCTGAAAAACAATCACAACGGCACATTTACCGACGTGGGGCTCGAGACCGGTGTGGCATTGAACGAAGACGGTATGGAGCAGGCTGGAATGGGGCTCGGGATAGGAGATTTCAATCTGGACGGCAGCCTGGATATATTGAAGACGCACTTCGCTGATGACACGGCGGTGCTCTACCGCAACGACGGTAAAGGCGGGTTTGAAGACGTCACTAATTCGTCAGGCCTGGGCGTGGAGACCCGCTACATCAGTTGGGGAGCGGGTATGTTCGATGTCGATAACGACGGCTATCCGGACCTGTTCTGGGTAACCGGCAGTGTATATCCCGAGATTGAGAAGGCGATGCCGAGTTATCCGTTCAAGAGCCAGCGCATTGTGTTCCGCAATCTGCGCAACGGGAAATTCGAAGAACTGTTGGACTTGGCTGGTCCGGGGATCGGGGCCATGCATGCAAGCCGCGGCTGTGCCTTTGGCGACTTCGATAACGATGGTGATCTCGACGTGCTCATCATGAACCTGAATGAGCCGCCCTCGCTGCTGCGGAACGATGTGAAACCGGGCAATCACGCAATTAAAGTTAAGCTGATCGGGACGAAATCGAATCGCAGCGCGATCGGAGCCAGGGTGACGGCGCGCTACGGCGGCAAGATACAGGCGCAAGAAGTGCTGAGCCAGGCGAGCTTTTATTCCGTGAACGATTTCCGGCTACACTTTGGTTTGGGCGCCGCGACTGAAGTCGATCTGGAGATTCGCTGGCCCAACGGAGCGACGGAACGTGTGGCGAAAGCGCCCGCGGGCCGGTTGATCACAGTGCGGGAAGGTGCGGGGGTCATCAAGAGCGAAGCATTCGTGAAGCGACCCTCCTAAACCGAATTGAGGAACTTCGCGATCTCGACATCGCCGCGCAGTAGATCACAGGAACCTTCGGCCCGTGTGACACTCGCATCCGCTCAATGCGCGGACGATTCACGCGGTTAAAGTTCGCGATGAATTGCAGCCGACCCAGGAATCGCCGATCGAATCTCTCCTTGCACTCGGCCAGATCCTCCTTTGCGCTGAAATGGCTTTTCAATGCCCGCCGGAAGACCCGCCAAAGGCATCCAAGAAACGGCCGTTCCACCCAAATCACGAGATCCGCGCGAGACATTCGTAAGTCGAAACTGGCAATCGCAAAATTTCCATCGGTGATCCATCTGTCCCCGGAAATCGCTTCTTTGAGACGGGCGCGAAACGTCTCAATCGTAACCGTCTTCCAGCCGGGCTCCCAATTGAGCGCATCCAAATGGATAACGGGCGTGCCGAGCCGTTCTGCGAGGTGCTTTGCCAAGGTCGACTTGCCGCTTCCGGCGCACCCAAGAATGACGATCCGTCTCATGGAACAATAAATAGGCGAGCCCGATCTTCAAATGCGGTTGACATTGGTTGCACTAACGGCTGCGGTGACCTCGGCATTTGGTGGGCAGGCGCAACTACCGAGCGTAGACGACGCACGCGCGACGTCGGTAACGGGAGCAGTGACGCGCACCCGCGATACGCAGCCCTGGGCATTGAGCTCCGGCGAGCGTGTTCCGGTACGGCAGGTAATCTCGACCGGAGGCGACGGCTATGCGCATTTCGCCGTGGCGGGTGGCAGCAACTTCGATCTGTTCAGCAATTCGCGGGTTATTTTCCGGCAAAACGTGGCCAGCGCCGGCGATCTGCTAGACGTTGTGTCCGGACGCGTGAGGATTCACCTGGTGCCATCGGCCGGGCAGTTACAGCAAAGGGTTTTCACGCCCTCGGCTATCGTCACGGCGCTGCAAACCTCTACACTCTCGATTGCCGTGGACGAGGATGACACCGTTCGGATCGATGTACTCGAAGGCGAAGTACGTGTCCGGCATACCAAACTGCCGCACGGGGAGCCGACGATCGTGCGGGCAGTCGACGCGATCCTGGTTCAGAGGGACGAGCAAATTTCGCGGCGCGTGGATCGTGGTTCGCTCTATCGTTACACGGTGAAGCCGTTGCATGATCTATGGACGGCGGTGACGCCGGGCCACTCCTCGCACGACGGCGACCCCATCGAGGGCAACAAATTTCTGGCACAGGCGAGGCCGTTACAATGAAGGCGGATGGGCATCGCAGCACGGTTACTGCTACTCTCGGCGGGCAATCTGGCCGCTAGTTTTTGTCTAGCGCAACAACCGGCGCCGGCGGCGAATGGCATGGACGCTCCGTGGGGCGTGCGCAAAATCCTGGACGACCTGATGGCCGACGACGAAAAGCTGCGGTCGGTATTGGGAGCCCTCAATCCCCAGGAATGGTATTCCAAGAAGGGCGCGCCTAGCACCTACGTTCAGCAATTACAGGCGGGGCAGCGGCAATTGAACGACGTGATTATCTCTTCGAAGCTGCTGGCGCAGAAGACAGAAAGTCTTCCGCTGGCGCTCGACAATTATTTCCGCCTGGAGGCGCTGGAGGTCACGGCACGATCACTCGGCGAAGGGGCGAGCCGTTATGGAGACCGTCACACAGCCGACCAACTCAATACGCTGGTCGCGCGCAGCTTCACGACTAGAGAGAGGTTTCGCGACTATATTCAGGATTTAGCCAAGACCCAGGAGCAGAATTTCCGGGTGGCCGATGAAGAAGCGCAACGCTGCCGGGGTATGATCAGCAAGCAGCCGGTGCCAGCCCAGCGCTCCAGAAAGTATTAAATGGACACCAGTACCTTTGTTTGTTCGATTTGTGGGGACACATCGGAGACCATCTGCGTTTACTGCACGAAAGACGCTTGCGGAAATCATCTGTGTGAACGCTGCCATCGTTGCAGCGATTGCTGCACGTGTGAAATGCGTATGGCGGATCAATCGACCACTGCGGCGCAGAACGGGTACGCCGCAGCAGCAGAACTAACTGCTTGCTGACGTGGAGCTACTTATGTGCGCGGTTCGAGTTCAAGGCCTGTTTTAGAACGCTCTCACGATCTTCGCCGATCCAAGCTATCTTAATTTGTTGCTCGTCCAAACCGGCCAGGCGGCCTGCCAAGATGAAGGCGGGCAAGGCGTGCTGCAGATCGTGCCAGCGCGCCATTTCGACCACAGAGGATAGAGCGCGATCCCGCAGGAGTTGCAAGGTTTCCGGATCACGCGCTTCGGTGAGGTTGACGAGCGCCAGCGTGGCATCGTGCCGATCGGTCCAGACGACTGAATTCATGAGCTCAACAAACCAGGTCGGCTCAATGTGAATCTGCTGTTCTGGATGAAGCTTGCCGCCGATGGCGACGGCCTGGAGCGCGCGCACGGCGTTCTCGCGGACTTCGTCCTCCTGATCGCGTAACGCGTACTGCAGGGCATCCACAATGACCCTGTTGGTGCGGGGCCCACGCGGGCCGTATTGCAGAAGATACGCGGCGGCGGCGCGCTGCTCGCTATCGGCGGACTGCCGGACCACTTGATCGAGCAGCGCCAAATTTTCCGCTACGGCGGGAAGAAACGATAGCTGCAAATCGCGGCTTTCCGGATCGGCCATGAGGGAATAGCCGTTGGTTAAGTCCTGATCGGCGTTGCGGCCGCGGAGACTGGCCGCAGCGTTGTCGAGGAGCTTCCGATAGCCATCGAGCAGGCCCGCTGGCAATGTCATCGCGCCGGTCGGGGCCTGGTGATATTCGACGTGCGGGGAGTCGCGTTCTTCTACGCCGACATACAGGATCATGCCGGTCCCGCTGCAGCAAGCCGCTTCCACGCGCGAGACCAGCACTCCGGGCACTTTGTCAACACGCATCTCCGCTTCCTGGCGGGAGGGCAACGGGTCGCCGACCTTGGCGTTCAGAGCGGCGCGAATCTTCTGCGCAGAGACTTTGTGATCTCCGTAAACTTCGATCAAGCCAATTCGCGGAGTGATATTGTCAGCCGCCGCCACAAGAGAAACGGCGAAGGCCAACAGGCAGAAAGGTCTCACAGACTTAAGTATGAGACGTGGGGAGCGGCGACCCCGTTTAGGCTTGTTTTTCAGCCAGATCGCCGATTACCGGTAATTTGACCCGTTTGTTGTTATAGGCCGAATACATCAGGTAGAGCCAAAGCACGACGACCCCGATCATGACGAGCGGGTACAAAAGGAACGCCAGTCCGTGCGTCAGAAATGCCAGCATCGTGTTGACGATCAGAAACAGTATCCAGAGAACCACCAGCGCCAGGTGTCCGAAGATCGCCTGAAAAGCGTGGAAACGGACGAATTTGTTTTGGTTGTACGGCGCGATGACGAGGAAGATGATTCCGGTGATGAAGCCGGCTAGATAGCATAGCGCGCCGGCAACATTCTCGCTCATGCCCGTGGAAGCGGCAGCTAGCGGTTGCGGAGGGGCGTATCCGGGAGTAGATCCGCCGGATGGAGTTGCCCCGCCGGCCATCGATGTCCCGCAATTCTGACAAAAGGTGCCGGCGACCTGGGTCCCGCAGTTCGGACAAAAGGCCATAACTTTACTCTCCTGCTCGTGTTGAGCTGTTAGTGATCTTATTGAGTCTAGTTCAAACGTGACCTGAAAGGCTAGGCCGTTACAGTTGCGGTACTTTGGCGGGTGGCGACGGCAGTCACAGCTTCAGCCGCGCGCACACAATCGGCTCGCGACACGTCCTGATGGGTCACGAGGCGTACGCGCCTGGGAGTGACAACACCCGCTATCACCCCGTACGACTTGAGCTGGCATACAAACTCAGCCGCCGAGATGCCAAGCGCAGACACATCGAAGATCACGATATTGGTCCGGACATGCGCGGGATCGATCCCGATATCAGGCAATTCTCCAAGTGCCTCCGCCAGAAGACGGGCATTGGCATGATCTTCTTCAAGACGGGCCGGCGATTCAAGGAGGGCGATGAGACCTGCCGCGGCCAGGACACCAGCCTGCCGCATGCCGCCACCTAAGCGCTTGCGATAGAGGCGTGCTTGTTCGATGGCATCCGCCGCCCCGGCGAGCATCGAGCCGACCGGTGCGCCAAGGCCTTTGGATAAGCAGAACATGACGGAATCGGCATCTCGGACAATGCGAGCCACAGGAATTTTCAGTGCAGCCGAAGCATTGAAAACGCGAGCCCCATCCATGTGGACTTTGACACCGCGCTCGTGAGCCTCAGCGCAGATTTCATCGATGACGTCGAGGGGATAGACCGCGCCACCCGCCATGTTATGGGTGTTCTCAAGGCAGACCAGCGTGGTGGCGGCGTTGTGCGGGCTGCCAATGCGCACAGCGGGCTCGGTTTTTTTCCAGGTAAGGATTCCGTCTTCGGTCGCGACCGGACGCGCAAGGCAGCCCGCGAACCAACCCACCATGGAGAGCTCCCAATCGAAAATATGCGAACGCGATTCGCAAAGTATTTCATCGCCATGGCGCGTGTGCATCTTGATGGCGATGTTGTTCCCCATGGTGCCGCTCGGCACAAATACGGCGGCTTCTTTGCCGGCAATGCGCGCGGCTTCCCGTTCAAGGCGATTGACGGTGGGATCTTCGCCGTAGACGTCGTCACCAACTTCAGCTTCAGCCATGGCGGCCCGCATTGCGGGGCTGGGCTTGGTCACCGTGTCGCTCCGAAGGTCGATTAAGTCAGGCATATAGGAACTCTTGAAAAATTTCGTTTGAGACGAGCACCGCAGAGGGTGTCAGGCGGAGGCGCGCGCCGTCCTTCTCCAGCATGCCCGCTTCGATCCAGCGCGCAATCGGCTGCGAAAAGCGTTGCCATTCGTCGGGAGCCGGCGTGATTCCTTCGGCCAGTCGCAAGCCGACAAAAAAGTGTTCCTCGCACGGATCGCTGGGGGTTGGGGCGGCGTGGTTAAGCGGCTGGGCGAGGTAGCTTTCGAGCGAATCCGTGTTGCTCCAGCGTTGTCGGCCATCAAAGGAGTGCGCGTCCAGGCCGAAGCCGAGATAGGGTTCGAGCCGCCAATATTTCAGATTGTGGCGAGACTCTGCGCCGGGGCGCGCGAAGTTTGAAATCTCGTAGCGTCTCCAACCTAGTTTCGCGAGACGGTCCACGGCTCTTTCGTAAAGCTGCGCAACCAGATCATCGGAAGGCACGCGACCCGCTCCATAACGGACACCCTGCAGCAGGATCTCGTTGCCAAGCCGGCTGTCTTCGTCCACTTCAAAGATATAAACCGAAACATGCGGGGGGTCGAGGCGAGCGACCCAGTCGAGGGATTGTTCCCAGGATTCGGCAGTTTGACCCGGCAAGCCAGCGATCAGGTCGACGTTGATGTTCGCCAGACCGGCTTCGCGTAGGACCGCGACTTCGCTTGCGACTAGTTCGGCGGTGTGGGTGCGGCCGGTCTGGCGCAACTCGCCGGTGAGGAAAGATTGGACACCCAGGCTGACGCGGTTGATGCCGCTCGCGCGCCAGTTCGCGGCTCGCTCCGGCGTCACGGTGCCGGGAGCGCATTCGAGTGTGGCTTCCGCCCAGGGACGGCCCGGAACAGCATCTATAACTTCACTAAGGAAATCAGGCGGGGTGAGGCTGGGGGTCCCGCCGCCGAGGTATACGGTCTCGGGCCGCCAGGGCCAATTTTGCGCGCGAAGCTCCGTCAACAAGGCGCGCTCATAGCCGGACACTGTGTTCGGACCGGCCACACCCGACGCGAAGTTACAGAAAGTACACTTCTGGCGGCAGAATGGATAGGAAATGTATACTCCAGCCACGGGCTATAACTTTATCTCTTCGCCGAGTTGCAAGCCAATAGCGGAAGCCACCACCTGATGAAGCGTCTCGCCCGTTTCCGGCAGCGAAAACGTATTCCGAGCGGCGTCCCAGCTCAATTTGAAGCTTTTCGAATGCGCGGAAAGCCAGATTTGGCGTACCGGTGAATTTGGACTCACGACGAATTTTGCTTTCGGCTCTTCAAATTCAATCGATAAGGCGCCGGAATTGAAATCAGGTTCAAAGCCGTATTGGTCGGCCGAAGCGGAGAGCTTTCGGTATAAGGAATCGAGGGATGCGGCCGCGCGGTTCTTGAATTCTTGTTCGTCCATGGACCGGTTACCTACATTGTCCACCGCGATCCTGAAACTTTGGTAACTTTAGTCAGCAGGCGCTCATCTGCTAACTGCGCGTCACTACATGGAGCCTACGTGTGTCCGTCACAACACTATTCCGGGAACGAGCAGGCTTTTTCTCGACTATCTCTATAATTTCGATCGGGTAGATAGGTTTTACGGAGGTGAGGGGTGGGATGCTGAACATGTACTCGGCGCGGCCCGGGGTGTCCGATATCCGAAAGAGCGGCGCAAACAGTTAGTCGCGGCATTAAGCGAACAGAATGGCGACTCGGCGGCGCTCGAGAAACTAGCGCAGCCGGACACCGTGGCAATCGTAACCGGCCAGCAGGTCGGATTTCTTTCTGGTCCGGCATATACCGTGTTCAAGGCGCTGACCGCGGTCAAGCTTGCGGCCCATCTGACGGAGCAGGGTATTCCGGCCGTACCGATTTTCTGGCTGGCGACGGAAGATCACGATTTGGCAGAAGTGGATCACGCCTGGGTTTTCAATAGCGAGGCTACGCCGGCAAAGATCAGCATCGCGAATACAGTTGTGAACGGCGGCCCGGTGGGCGATGTGGTGCTGAATGAAATACCGTTGGCCGATTTGAAGGCAGCGCTAGGCGGCCTGCCGTTTGCAGAAGAAGCCATCGAAGCGGTCAAAGCGGCCTACCAACCCGGCAAGACGCTCGGAGCGGCGTTCCGTAATCTGATCGAAAATATTCTGCGCGGTTGCGGATTGTTATTCCTCGATCCTCTGGCGCCAGCCATTCGGGAACTGGCCGCACCCTTTTTGCGAGATACGGTCGAGCGGGTTCCAGAATTGCTCGATGCATTGCACCGGCGGAACACGGAATTAGAGGCTGCCGGGTATCACACGCAGGTTTTCGTAGATAAGGACTCGTCGCTGCTGTTTTTGCTCGACCAAGGCCGGCGGACGGCGATTCGATGGAGTGGGGAACAATTTCAAGTGCGCGACCGCAGCTATAGCCCGGCGGATTTGAAAGCGCTCGCAGCGCAGCTCTCACCGAACGCGCTGCTTCGCCCGGTGATGCAGGACTATTTGCTGCCGACGGCGACCTACGTGGGAGGACCGGCGGAAATTGCGTATTTCGCCCAGGGCCATGTGCTTTATGACAACCTGCTCGGACGGATGCCGGTCATTTATCCGCGGAACGGATTTACCCTGCTGGACGCGCGCGCGGCCAAGTTGCTGGAGCGGCATGGGCTGCGTGTGCCCGATCTGCTCGACTACGAAGATAAGGTCAAGAGCCGCTTGGCGGTGAAACTGGTTCCAGAGAATTTAGCGGCAAAGCTGGCGGGCGTCGATTCGGCAATATCCGACGCATTGGCGCGGCTTCAATCCGACTTGCACCGCTTCGATCCAACACTCGAGGCCGCCGCGAAAAAGACTGCTGCGAAGGTGCACTATCAGTTGGCAAAGCTTTCCAGGAAAACGGCGCGCGAAACATTACGACGCGATGAGCGCGCCACCAAAGACGCAGCGTATCTGACAAATTTGATTTATCCACATCGCCATTTGCAAGAGCGCTTCTACTCCATCTTGCCGTTCCTCGCACAACACGGGTTCGATCTGCCGCAACGTTTGCTTGAGCAAGTGCAACTCAGTTGCGCGGACCATATGGTTCGGACGGTCTGAGGGACATAACCCTCGGATGGCGTTACTGGAAGTTCGCAACGCCGGCAAAGTTTACGGTACGCAAAGTTCGCCGGTTACAGCCCTGGCGGATGTCTCACTTTCGGTAGCCGCAGGTGAATTTGTGGCTCTGGTTGGCCGGAGCGGCTGCGGAAAATCGACGCTGTTAAACCTTTGCGGTGCGATGGATTTCCCTTCTTCCGGCGAAGTTTCGATCGATGGACAGGTCACCAACAAGTTGTCCGACACCGCTCTGACTAGGCTACGCCGTGAAAAGATTGGCTTCGTTTTTCAATCTTTCCAGCTGCTGCATACTCTGACCGCGCTCGCCAACGTGGAACTTCCCCTGTTGATCGCTCGCAGGGCAGATGCGCGCCGCGTGGCGGAAGAGCGTCTAGGGTGGGTCGAGATGGCAGGCTATGGGGATCGTTTTCCACATCAACTTTCCGGCGGCCAGCAACAGCGGATTGCAATCGCCCGCGCACTCGCGCAAGATCCTCGTTTGGTATTAGCTGACGAGCCCACCGGGAATTTGGATACGGCTACAGCCAATACCATACTTCGTCTGCTGCGCCGGATAGTAGATGAACTTGCAGTCTCGGTGCTGCTCGCCACCCATAGCCGCGAAGGCTTGGCGGTCGCGGATCGCGTGATTTCGCTGCGCGACGGCAAAATCGAATGAAGTCTCGCTGGCTGCTTTTTGAGCGGTTGATTCTACTTCCGTTGCTACGTGAACCGGTTCGCACTTCTTTGACTGTTTTCGCCGTTGCGCTTGGCGTCGGGGTGGTAGTTGCAATCGATCTCGCCGGTCAGGCGGCGACAGGAAGTTTTCATTCTTCGCTCGAATCGCTAGCCGGGCGCGGCGGGCTGACGATTACCGCGACCGGCGGCGTGGACGAGTGGCTACTCGGCAAACTGGCGCGATTGCCGTATCCGCTCGAATTCTCCCCGCGCATAGAGGATTTCGCTTCCCTAGATGGCAAGGGTGAGGCGCTTCCGTTTATCGGTTTAGACTGGGTCGGTTCGGGGCGGATGAGATGGCAGGCCGGCGGCGCGTTCGCAAACCCGATCCTCGTCGTACGCAGCCTGCATCTCGAACCTGGACAGCATGTCCGCTTATTGATTAATGACGCGCTGCGTGAATATACGGTCGCCGGGATTTTGGATTCAGAAGAGAACGTTATTGTTGCCGACATCGGGATGGCGCAACGCGTTACCGGCAAAGTGGGGAAGCTGGACAGCATCGAAGTGCGCCTGCCGGCGGATGCATCGACGGACTGGTGGCGAGAAACCCTCGAGCGTGATCTGCCGGTATCGATCCGTATCGCGCCAGAGGGCTCGCGCAGTGTGGCGAATCGCAAGATGCTCACGGCATTTCGTTCCAATCTGCAGGTGCTCAGTTACATTGCGCTGATTGTCGGCGCGTTTCTGATTTATAACAGCATCTCGGTTTCTGTGGTGCGGCGGCGGAATGAAATTGGCGTCTTACGCGCATTGGGCGCGACGCGAGCGTTCATTGGCGGCGGCTTTCTGACGGAGGCACTGGTGGTCGCGATGATTGGCAGCGCCTTCGGTTTGGCGATCGGAAGGCTGATGGCCGTGGGCGCGGTGCGGCTTATTGGCACGACGGTGAACGCGCTCTACGTGAGCAGCCAGCCGGGCGGGATTGAATTGACTTTCACGACCGCGGCGGTTGGTGTCGCACTTGGATTGTCGGTATCCGTCCTGGCGGCGCTTGCTCCGGCAGCGGAGGCGGCACGTGTGGCTCCGGTCGAAGCGATGGCGCGCGGCCGGGAGGAGTTCGTGGCTGCACAGCGTTCCTCTCGAACCCGCTGGTGGGCAGTACTCCTGCTGGCCACGAGTGCCGTCCTCTCACAATTGCCGCCGGTCAAGCGGCAACCGTTGTTTGCTTACTGCGCGGTTCTGTTGTTGATCGCCGGAACGGCTCTTGCGATTCCTTCTGTCGTTTCCCAATTTGTGAGATTTAGCGCCCCGGCAATAGAGAAGCTGCTGGGCGCGGAAGCGTTGTTGGCTCTTGGCTCTCTGCGTGCAGGACTCGGGCGAACATCCATACTGACAGCCGCTCTTTCGACCGCGGTCGCAATGACGGTCAGCGTGGGAATTATGGTCGGCAGTTTTCGCGAGACCGTCGCGGTGTGGATGGACAATCAACTACAGGCGGACTTTTATCTACGCCCCGCGGGTCCAGCGGGTGCCGACCGTCACCCGACGATGAGCGCCGACGTGGCCAACCGGATTGAACGGCTACCCGGCGTTCGAGCGGTGGATCGGTTGCGCGCCTACGCTATTTCCTACGAGGGACTGCCGGCCACGCTGGCCGGCGGCGATACAAGGAGCATTCGATTCCTGCCGCGAGAAAACCGCGCCTCTATTTTTGCGCAACTTGAGACGGGAGATACATGCGTGGTCAGCGAGCCTTTCGCCAATAAGCACAATGTCGGGCCAGGCAGTAAGATCCTATTGCCACTTGCCGGAGTGAATCGTCCGTTTCGAGTGGTGGGCGTGTATTACGACTATTCGACAGAGCGCGGATTCGTCCTGTTGAGCCGGAGGATGCTGCTTAAGTATCTGCCGGATCCCGCTGTTTCCAGTATTGCGGTCTATCTGAACTCCGGGGCCGATGCCACAGCAGTTCACGAAGGGATCGCCCGAATCATCGGAGGGCGAGGCATTTTGCTGTCGCCCAATGCGCGGCTGCGGCGCGGCGCACTCGAAGTCTTCGATCGAACGTTTCGGATCACGTACGCGCTCGAGGCCGTAGCGATCGCGGTCGCGGTGATGGGTATTGCCGGCGCGCTGCTGGCCATGGTCATCGACCGGCGGCGTGAATTGGCGTTGATCCGATTTTTGGGCGGCGCGCAATCACAAGTGCGCCGCATCATTCTGTTTGAGGCGGGCCTGCTCGGTTTGCTGGCAAACGGCATCGGGCTGATGCTGGGAATATTGCTCTCGCTCATCCTGATATTTGTCATTAACAAGCAATCCTTCGGCTGGACCATTCAGTTTCATTGGCCTGTCGCGATGTTGTTGGCGGCATTGACCGGTGTCTACGTCGCTACCGTACTGGCGGGTCTGTTTCCTGCCCGGACAGCCGTTCGCATGAATCCGATCGAGGTTATTCATGAGGCGTAGTGTTTTGGCCGGGGCATTAGCCGCCGCGTTGGGGGCATCGGGATATCGTTACGAGTTTCCTCGCGATCATTTCAACCATCCCGATTTTCAGACCGAGTGGTGGTACTACACGGGGAACGTGCAGGCTCCTGATCATCACCGTTTCGGTTTTGAACTTACCTTCTTTCGCCAAGCTACCGAACCGCCTACCAGCGAGACCGGCACATGGCGCGCCGATCAGATTTACCTGGCGCACCTGGCTCTTACGGATATTGACAAGGGCCGTTTCTATCATCTGGAGCGCCTAAATCGCGCGGGTCCGGGTTTGGCGGGAGCGGATTTGGCCAGCCATGAGTATTGGAACGGCAACTGGCACGTGCGGTGGAAGTCGCTGGCGACCGAGGATCAGGAATTGCAAGCGGTGTGCGATCGCTTCACTCTCACTCTAGATTTGCGGCCAGAAAAGCCACTCGTGATTCACCGCAAGGAATCGCCCTACATTTCGTTCTCGCGCCTGGCGGCTGCCGGAAGGTTGCAGTGGAATGGACAGACTGTGCCACTGCGAGGGCTCGCCTGGATGGATCATGAATTCTTCAACAGACCAACGGGCGGCGAACTTGGCGCCTGGGACTGGTTTTCCATACAACTGGACAACGGTGAAGAAATCATGCTGTATCGTGTTCGTTCGAACCTGGCGTTGTCGTCCGGAACATACATAGACGCGCACGGTGCGGCACGTCACTTTGACAGCACACAATTTTCGATCTCTCCCGTGCGTCTTTGGAAGAGCCCTCACTCCGGCGCGGAGTATCCCATCGCTTGGGACATCGCTATTCCCTCGCTGCGATTGCATCTCTCGGAACGCACCGCCGTGGACGACCAGGAACTTTTCGCGGCCAGCAGCGTGTCACCCATTTACTGGGAAGGCGCAGTCATGTATACAGGCCAGAAGGCGGACCGGCCGATCCGGGGGGCGGGGTATCTGGAGATGACGGGGTATGCGCAAGGCTCCCGACCGATTTCGCCAGCAGCGCCGAGATGAGGCAGCACGCTACGACAATTCCTAACGCATAGCGCAGCGTTACGAGCTGTGATGCGAAGCCGATGGCGGGCGGTCCCACGATGAAGCCTGCATAGCCGATGCCAGTGACGGTAGCGATACCTGCTCCGGGACTGATGCCTTCGACGCGACCACCGGAACCGAAGACTAGCGGAATGATGACGGAGAAGCCGGCCCCCGCCAGCGCGAAACCCGGAAGCGACCAAGCCGCCGAGAAGGCGCACATCGCGATCAGCAATCCTGCCGTTGCCACTAAGCTGCCGGCGCGCAGCGTGCGCAGCGGTCCGAGCCGGGCGGTCACCGCGTCGCCCAGAAACCGAAAGACCGCCATGGCGGCGGAGAACACGGCATAACCTGCAGCAGCAGTTCCCGGACCGGCGTGCAGGACCTGCCGCAGATAGACGGCAGTCCAATCCGCAATCGCGCCTTCGGCGAGGAGGATGCAGAAAGCGATTGCGCTCAACGCCAGCAAAACGCGCGGGATCTTGCGAAGCGGCAGCCGATGTTCCGTTCCAACAGCGAGGTGCGTTTCAAGCAGCAGCCCGAAGATTGCGATGATGCCCAAGGCATTTGTGACCCCGCTGACTGCAAAGTGCGGCAGAGCGCCAATCCCGCGTGCCGCGACCATTCCACCGGCACCCGCACCGAGCATGCCGCCCAGGCTAAACATTCCATGAAAACGCGACATGGTGGGGCTGCGCATCGCTTTTTCCACTTCGACACCCTGCGCATTCATCGAAACGTCCATGGCCGCCGCAAGGCCGCCAAATATGAAAAGCGCGCAGGCGAGACTGATCGCATTCACGGCCAACGCGGGCAATACGAGGCTCAGACAAAATGCCAGGCTCGCGGCCGTCGTGACCTTCTTGCTTCCATATCGTGTGACCGCCCAGCCCGCCACTGGAATCGTCGAAACTGCGCCGAGTGCGGAAGCCAGCAGCGCCAGACCGAGCACGCCGTTCGCGAGATGCAACGCACTTTGAATGGCGGGGATTCTCGAGACCCAGGTAGAGACGACCAGGCCGTGTACCAGAAACAGCCCCGCCGTGCCCCACCAGGCGTGCCGGGTTCTATCGGCCACTCAGTTGTTGCCTCGTGTATAGACGGCGATGGTTTGCCCGCGGGCACTCCAGGAAATGACCGGGTGCAAGCCCAGGCTCAGGCATTCCTCAGTGGTAATCGGAGATTCCCATTGGTAGAAATTCCACAGAAATCTCCGGACGATGTCGAGCGAGATCACGCCATTCTCCGGCGCCCAGGTGCGCGTGTAGGTGATGAGCGCGCCGAATCGCGCGGCCGGGATGGTCTGGATAGAAGCAAGATGAAAATCGTTGGTCTCTATGACGTTCAGCTTGCGAGTCACGAATCCATAATCGGGATGCTCGAGTGCCGCCGTATACGGCCATGCGGTAGCGATCGTACGATCACCGAGATGCCGTTCCGCAAAACCGGCGGCGATTCGTTGTAGGCGCACAAAATCGACCATGGCGTAATTGTTTTCGTATGGAAAAGGATAGGGCGGATTCCAGAAAATGTTTGCCGCCAGGCCAATGAGCAGCGCCGCAGCAGCCGGGAGCATCACTTTTTTGGTCAGGGATGTCATGGCAACGCTTACGGCGATGTAGAACACGGGGAG
>Ga0068856_100003849_pt1 | contig 15059 bp, 14 predicted proteins | sample KBSCornC62_FD_66595 | JGI IMG/M metagenome (GOLD analysis project Ga0068856, IMG submission 66595) | Corn rhizosphere microbial communities from Kellogg Biological Station, Michigan, USA - KBS Corn C6-2 | ecosystem: Host-associated > Plants > Roots > Rhizosphere > Soil ...
AATCTGACGCCGGATTCATTTTCCGACGGTGGCGCCTTTGCGAAAAAAACGAACACCGCGGAAGAAATCGTCATCGACGTGGATCGTGCAGTGAAACACGCGGAGCAGATGGTGCAGGATGGTGCGGCCATCATCGACGTGGGAGGTCAGTCGACGCGTCCTGGTTTTAAAGAAATTTCCCCCGCCGAGGAAATCGTTCGCGTCGTGCCTGTCATCGCCGCGCTTCTGTCTCGAATCGACCGGCCTATCTCTGTCGACACCTATAAACCCGTGGTGGCGCGCGCGGCGTTGCTGGCGGGCGCGCACGTGCTCAACGATGTTTATGGACTGCAGGGCGACCCGCAGATCGCTGCGCTTGCAGCGGAATTTGCCGTACCGGTCGTGATCATGCATCAGGATCCGATCTTTCGAAACGATCCGGCGGACTCGATTGAGAAACTGCTTCAGTTTTTTGATCGATCCATCGAAATCGGCGCGACTGCCGGCATTCCGCGCGAGCGCTGCATTCTCGATCCCGGAATCGGCTTCCTCAAAACCCATCAACAGAATTTGGAAATCATGGGCCGGCTCGATGAACTGCGCGTGCTTGGTCTGCCGGTTTTATTGGGCGTCTCGCGCAAGTCTTCGATTGGCGAAGTCTTGGACCTCCCGGCGGATCAGCGATTGGAAGGGACCCTGGCTACCACGGCTTTGGCGGCCTGGCAGGGGATTGAAATTATCCGTGTGCACGATGTCGCGGCGAACGTTCGAGCGGCGAAGATGGCTGCGGCCTTGCGTGCGGCGGTTCGTTCCAGCTAGGTTCTACGCCTCGCGTGCGCTTCGAGTCTCACGCGTGAATCTCTGATGAATGCACGCATCCTGATGAAAAACTTGGTGTTCTTTGGACGCCATGGAGACATTCCAGCCGAGCGGGAGCTCGGTCAGCGTTTCATCATCGATCTCGCACTTTCGCTCGACATCGCGGATGTGGCGCGCACCGATCGGCTCGATAGCACCGCCGATTATGTCGCGGTTTATGAGTTGTGCCGCGCGATCGTGGAGGGAGAGCCGGTTAACTTGCTCGAAACATTGGCGGCGCGTTTGGTCGATCGCATCTTGGCTGAAACGCCGCGGCTCACGGCCGTGGAGATTGTGGTGAAAAAGCCCGGTGTGCCGCTGCGCGGCGCCGTGGATTATGTGGCGGTGGAATTGACGCGCACCCGTGAAGAAAGCCTTTCTCGCCCTCGGCAGTAATCTCGGCGATCGCTGGGAAAATCTTTCTCGCGCCATGGTTGCGCTGGCGCAGGAGCGCGCTCTCGCGTTGAAAAAAGTTTCTTCCGTCTTCGAAACCGAACCGGTGGGCTACCTGGAACAGCCGGATTTTTTCAACCTGGTTTTGGAAATTGAAACAGCGCTTTCTCCCGAGAAGTTGCTCGTGCGTTGTCTCGAAATTGAAACCGAACTCGGGCGTGTGCGACACGAGCGTTGGGGACCCCGCAACATCGACATCGATGTTCTCTGGTACGACGATCAGCGTGTTGCTCAAGCAAATCTGACCCTGCCGCATCCACGGATGTTGGAGCGCGCATTCGTGATGGTGCCTTTAGCGGAGATTGCGCCGGAACTTGTTCTCGAAGGCGAGACAGTCGCTTCGCGGGCGGCGGCGATCGCGCCCGCTGCGCGAATCCGTAGGATCGGTCGGCGCTTTTCGTTGGTGCCACCTCACGCATGAGCTTACTCGTGCAACCCGTTTCCGGTTGGCCTGAACCACCGGAACTTTTGAAGAAACTGAGCGCTTTGCCCGGCTTGTTCTTGCTCGATAGCGCCTGGCCGAGCCGGACGGCAAAGAAGTATTCGTTTCTTGGATTCGCGCCGATTTTGACCATCCGTGCGACATCGCGTGCGGTCACCGTGACGGATCTTCGCGGTGACAAGCCCGTAACGACGACGACACCCGCTTCGACTCAGGACATTTTAGCGAAGCTTCGTTTTTGGCTAAAAACTTTTTCCGCTGCATCGCACCCGGAAATCCCTTTTACCGGCGGAGCGGTTGGCTACTTCGGCTACGAGTTGGGAGCGGCGTGGGAAAAAGTGGCGCCCCGATCCGAGCTGGATGATGGGAGTGAGCCCGACGCGACGTGGGCTGAGTTTTCGTTCTACGACGGCGTCCTGGCCTATGCGCATGAGACGTCACAATGGTTCTGCGTCGCCAACAATGGCGCGGGGCGAAAACCAAAAGCGATCGCCGAATTCCTAACGAGCCAAGTGAGTCACGCCTTGGCTGACTCGACGGTAGGAGCCGCGTCGAGCGACTCTGACGCCACGGATGGTTCTAAACTCGACAGCGCGAAGAAGGCTGGAGCGATTTCGGAAACGAGCTGGGTCGAGTCGCGTGGCGACCGGAAAGCCTACCTTGCGGCGATCGAGCGAATCAAAGCGTACATCGCGGCAGGAGATATTTATCAGGTTAATTTGGCCCAGGTTTTTTCAGGGAAATGGCATGGCTCGGCGGCGCAGTTGTACGAGCGTTTGCGGATGCGCACGCCCGCCCCGTTCGGAGCGTTTCTGACCACAGGGGATGGACATCTTTTGAGCAGTTCGCCGGAGAGTTTTCTCCGTTTGCGTGCGGATGTTTTGGAGACTCGGCCGATCAAGGGCACGCGAGCGCGGGGTCATGCTCCGGACGAAAAGCAAATTGCGGAGTTGATCGAAAGTCCAAAGGAGCGCGCGGAGCTGCTGATGATCGTGGATCTCGAACGCAACGATCTTGCGCGGGTTTGCCGGCCGGGGTCGGTGGAAGTGACTGAGCTTTACGGCGTCGAAACGCACCCAACCGTTTTTCATTTGGTTGCCACGGTCCGCGGGCGATTGACGCCCGGACGCGATGCGATCGATGCGTTGCGGGCGATGTTTCCCGGGGGATCGATTACGGGCGCGCCGAAAATTCGCGCGATGCAGGTGATTCGAGAATTGGAAAAGAGCGCGCGTGGTCCGTACACCGGAGCGATCGGTTACTTCGGTTTCGACGGAAGCGCAGATCTCAATATCGCGATTCGCACGGTCGAGCTTCGAGGGGACAACGTTTCTTATCACGTCGGCGCCGGCATCGTTTGGGATTCTGATCCAGAAAGTGAATACGAGGAGACACTGGCGAAGGGACGGGCTCTGCGCGCGGCGATCGAGGGTACCGATCTTGGCGATATTCCCGCGCAAGAGGCGGTCAACTCTCACGGGAAACCGAGTTGTCTTGAGCAGATGCGAGCGACCTCGCCGAACGCGCACTTTGGCAAAGACGCCTATTGGCATGGCATCGCGGCATCGGGTGAAGCGAAGGGAACCCGCGCATGAGTGTGAGCGAACCCTGGGTTTGGCTGAACGGCGAATGGCTTCTGGCGGCGAGCGCACGGGTGTCGCCGTTGAGCGAAGGTTTCATGTTCGGCTACGGCTTGTTCGAAACCCTGCGCTTGACGAAGGGCCGGGTGGGGTTCGTCGCCGCGCATCACGATAGAATGAATCGCAGTGCTGGCCGAGTGGGACTGAATCTGCGATCGACTGCCAATGACTGGGCGAGCGTTGGCGGGGAACTAGCGCGTCGCAATGGGCAAGAGGACGGGGTTTTGAAACACGTTTTGTTCAAGGACGTGACGGGAGTGAGCGAGCTGATGACGACCCGGGCTTGTCCGTATTCGGAGCAGCACTACGCGCGCGGATTCGCGATGAAAACGAAAGTCGATGCGCGGCCCGAAGGTGCGGCTCGTGAGAAGAGTCTGAGTTATCTCGACGACTGGGTCGCTCGGCAGCGCGCTCGCGCGGAGGGCTTTGACGACGCCTTGAGCGTGAGCGCGACGGGAGAAATTTATGAAGGCGCGGCGACCAACGTGTTCGCCGTGATCGAAGGCCGCCTGGTCACCTCACCGATTGAAAAGCATGTGATCCCGGGAGTGGCGCGGGCCCAGATACTGGCGCGAGTTCGGCGAGAAAGCCGAGTGGAGGCGTTGCGTGATGCGGAGATCGATGACGTATTGCTCGGCGCGGATGAGCGCGCGCTTACGTTGGCCGAGCTAGGGGGTGCCGATGAAATTTTTGTGACCAATGCGGTTCTGGGCGTGATGCCCGTTTCCCGGATTGACGGGACCCACTTCCCCCTGCGCCCGCATGGAATCGTGCCGCACCTGCAGCGTGCTTTCGCACGATGGCAGAGCGCTTCGGTGTAGGACGGCCTTCCCCCTGACCCTGGGAGCGCGGACATTCTTGTCCGCTTATTTCTCCGCGAAGCGCACATTTTTTCAGAGTGAGTGAGCTTCGCTCGGACCTGAAGATGCGGACAGAATGTCCGCGCTCCCAGGGAATCTCGGAAACTTGATGGAATTTGGCTCTACGCTTCGCACTTCAGCACGTACACGGCGCCCTGTTCACTTCCGATTGCGAGATATCGGTCATCCGGCGACCAGACGAGTTTCGTGGCCGGGTTCGGCATGCGGATGGTGGCGCGAAGAGGCTTTTGACGCTCGGGACTCCAAACCATGACGGCCCCATCTTCCGAGGCGGTGGCGAGCAAGCCGTGACTGTTCTGAAAAGCGACGACCGACGTCTTCGATCCGTGCGGCAACATAATCGGTTCGCGTCCTTCGGGGCCTTCGCCCGCGCAATCCCACAAACACGCATCGGGTCCACCGCTCGTCGCGAGCCAGCGGCTGGTGAAATCGAAGGAGAGCGATTTCACTTTTCCCTCATAGCCGCTCATGTGTAGCTCGACGTCGGTTTCGGGAATCCAGAGGTGCACGCTCGGATCCTGATTACCGGAGACGAGCCATTTGCCATCGGGCGAGAAGGTCAATGCGTGGATGCCATTGCCGTAAGGAAATTCTTTTTGGACCACGAAGTCGTCGCTGTCCCACAAACACACGCCGCCAAAATAGGCGACGGCGACACAACCGCCGCGCGGATGCCAGGCGAGCGCGGCAATCGTTTTCGGAGCTGGCTTGAATGCGTGGCGGACAGAACCATCGGCATTGAAAAGCGTGAATTGTTTACCAGCGGAAGCAGCGAGCGAAGGTTCCGCTGTTGCGCCCGGACTTGCAGGTCTCGGTCCCCACGCGAGTTGTTCAACCCAACCGGGACCGACCTTCGCGCTGGCTAAATGCTGACCGGCAGAAGCGTCCCAGAATTTCACGAAACCGTCTTGGCCTCCGGTCGCGAGCAGCGAAGGCAGGCCTGCGTTCGACGCTCCCGGTGTAGCGCTGGCTGAGGCTGCTGGTGCCCAGGCGAGGCAGTTAGCTCCTTGATCGTGTCCCGGCAGCACATGACGTTTTTCGCCATCCTCTCGTTGGAAAATGGAAATGGGACCAGCGGCCGAAGCGGCAGCGAGTCGCGAACCATCGGGTGACCAGGCTAAGTCGATGGCATAGTCGTCAAGGACGGACGCCCAGTGCTTCGTCAATTGCATAGAGGGAGGGGAAAAGGCTGAAGGCTGAAGGACTGAAGGCTGAAGTTCGGAGGGCGTTATGCTTTGGGAGCGACGTTCTGTTGCGGTCAAGGGATGAAGGCGGCGTTGGGCATTTGGCTAGATTGAATCTTTTGTTTTCCTGAATCGGAGGCGGGGAAAAGGCTGAAGGCTGAAGGACTGAAGGCTGAAGTTCGGAAGGCGTTGCTTTGGGGGGGGCGATGGTTTGGCGCGCTCTATCTTTCAAGGCAGCTTTGGCATTCCGCTCGATTCAGCCTTCAGCCCTTCAGCCTTCAGCCTTTCCCTCTCAACCTCGGCAGAGTTTAAAACCTTCGTTCAGCGCGTCGCGGTCGAGGTTTTTTCCGATGAAAACGAGCGTGTTCGTGCGCGGATCGTTGCCCCACGGGCGATCGAATTTGGCATCGAAGAGCATGTGCACGCCTTGGAAAACGAGACGCTTGTCCGAACCTTTCACGCTGAGCACCCCTTTCATGCGGTAGATGTCGTTGCCCTTGGTGCGGAGGAGTTCGCCGATCCATTCGTTGAGGCGTTTGCCGTCGAGGTCGCCGGGCGTGCTGATGCCGACCGAGGAGACATTGTCGTGCGAGTGTTTGTGTTGAAAATCGCGCTGCCAGATCGGCTTCACGGTGTTGCCGTTGACCTGGATGTGCAGCGGGTCTTCGCCGCATCCTTCAAACACGACATAGTTGCCGGCGGTTTTGATCGGCAACGTGTAATGACCGTGGCCTTCTTTTAAGAGCAAGCGCTGCAGCGTGAGACCCGGGGTCGCCGCGCCGCCTTCCTTCACTTTGTTTTCCCAATCGGAAAAAGAGATGACCGCCGAATCGCGCGCGGCGGTGAGATCATTTTCTTCGAGCGTCTTCACCGGCACAATCAAGACGTCGAGTTCGTTCGGGTTACCGTGATGATGATGCTCATGACCCTCGCCGTGGTGATGGTGATCATGGCCCTCGTGGTCGTGGTCATGATCTTCGTCATCGTGGCCGATCACGAGTTGGTGATCACCTGCGGGCAGCGGGTAGGCGCCGGCCCATTCAAACGGATATTCGGGCTCGAGAAACGTGGGATTGAGCTCGGTCGCGCGCGAGAGATTGAAGCCGCCGACGTTAAGCACATGCTTCAGATCGATGGCGGAATTTTGCGTGCGATGGATTTTGGCCGCTGCATTCACTCGGTGGATACGGGCTTCGAGACGGTCCACCTCGCTTGCGGGAACGAGATCGATTTTGTTCAACACGATGACGTCGGCGAACGCGATCTGCTTCTGCGCTTCGGGCGAATCTTCGAGGTGCTGCCAAATGTGTTTCGCGTCGACTACCGTGACGATGCCGTCGAGACGAAAGCGCGTGCGCATTTCCTCGTCGGTGAAAAACGTCTGCGCGACCGGACCTGGATCGGCGAGCCCGGTGGTTTCGATCAGGATGCCGTCGAGCTTGTCCTTGCGCTTCATCAACCGACCCAGGATACGGATCAGATCGCCGCGCACGGAACAACAGATGCACCCGTTGTTCATCTCGAACAGCTCCTCGTCGCTCTGAATCACGAGCTGGTTGTCCACGCCGACCTCGCCGAATTCGTTTTCGATGACTGCGAGTTTTTTCCCGTGCTGCTCAGTGAGGATGCGATTGAGCAGGGTGGTTTTACCGGCGCCGAGGAAGCCGGTGAGAACCGTGACGGGAATAGAGACGTCGGTGGGCGTGGACATAAGGTGACAACGAATGTCACCCGACCAAAAGCGTCAAGCGGGCGAGCTGGGCTTACGCGGCCGCGCGGAGACCCGCGGCGAAACTGGCGATCCGGCGACCGTAGGTTTCGCCGGTTGCGGCGTCGCCCGGATGGAGCGCGGCGGGCTGGCCCGGCGCTGCGGCGCTTTGGCCCATCACGCCCAAGAACGACCCGAGCCGGTTTGAGCCGAGAGGATCTGCGCTGGCCGTCAAAGGCAACAGATCGGGGTTGATCCACGTCATGGCATGTTGAGCGGCGAGGGCAGACAGGTAGGTCAGCACGTGCAATTTGTCACCGCTGGGCGAACCACTGACGGTGAAGCCACCGGCGAGCTTGTTTCGCCAGCCGCGGTTGTACCAGATCCCGCCGGTGGCGTCGGCGAAGGCTTTGAACTGAGCGGCGGGGCCGCCCATAAACGTGGGAGTGCCAAACACGATCGCGTCGGACGCGGTCAACGTCGCGAGCGTCGCGTCGTTTTGCCATCGGCCCTCTACGATTTCGCTGCCTCGGATTGGCAGCAAATTAACTTGAGTGCCGTCAAGGGAGCGCGCGCCTTTCGCGATCGCTTCAGCGAGCAGAGCGGTGGTGCCGGTGCCGGAGAAATAAACAATTGAGACAGTTGCCATGGTGATATTAATTAAACCGACTAGTTGGTAGGTTATAGTTTGAGAGAAAAATGGATCAGGAAACAATCTGAAATCGTTTTCCGCTTAAGCAGCGGCGATGGCTCTGGATTGCAGCAGCCGCAACATCGCGTCCTCCGCGTCGATCAGCGGTTTCAGCGTATTGCGAATGCGGGCCATGGTGTTGGCCCCTTCCCAGAAGGAGAGGATTTGGGCCGCCACTTTCTTCGCGTCGGGTGCGTCGAACTCGCCCAATGTATGTCCTTCGCGGATACTGGACTCGAAATATTTCCCGATGCGGTTGAGGTTGTCCTCAATCTTCGCACGCAGCACGGGCTCGCTTCCGCTCACCTCAGCACCGAAGGCGAACAGAGGACAACCGCAGACAAAGCCGTACTTTTCCTGCATCTCCGCCTGAAACTTCCGGTGATTGCGAAAGCAGGTCCGGAAGCGCTCCAACGGTGAGAGCAAGGGCGAGAATGCCACATCCAGAGCGACCTTGAACGATTCCCAGGACACGCCCAACGCCGCTTCGGCCATCTCTTCCTTCGACTCGAAATGATGATAGAAACTGCCCTTCTTGATCCCGCACTTTTCGCAGATCAAATCCACACTGGTCGCATGGTAGCCGCGGATCCAAAATAGCTCGAGCGCCGCTTCGAGCAGCCGTTCGCGTGAATCGGTTTTACGTGGCATAACCGAATCAGATCAAAACCTACCGATTGGTCAACTATTATTTCTGCGCAGCGCCTGCTCAACTTCCAACCGTGCGCAGTTGCACGCTGTCAACGAGGCGATCGTTCGAAAGGATGTCCGTCACGATGATCAGTTTATCGCCCAGCTTCACTCGGTTGCTCCGCACGAGCACGGCAATCGCGTCCGCAATCGTTTCGTCGGGATCCGATTTCAAATCGAGCAGATGCCCCTCGACGGCGCGGAGCAGTTTCATTTGTCGGAGTGTGTCGATATTCGGCGTGAACGCGATGATCGCCGCGCGACTTGGCCGAAGTGTGGCGAGCCCGCGCGAGATGAAGCCTTGCCGCGTGAACGTGATGATGTGCGAGCCGGGAAGTTCGTTCGCCAACACCACCGCCGACTGCAGCACCTTCATTTTCTCCTGCAGAAAAACCGTCGGTTCGAAAAACTCGTTGGCCTGCTCCGTTTCAATCCGCTGCGCAATCTTCCCGAGGATCAGGACGCATTCGGTGGGGTAGCGGCCCACCGTCGTTTCTCCGGAAAGCATGACGCAATCAGACTGTTCGTAAACGGCGTTGGCGACGTCCGTGATTTCCGCGCGGGTCGGCATCGGCGAGGTGATCATCGATTCGAGCATGTGCGTGGCGATGATGACCGCTTTTCCGTGCGAGAGACAGGAGCGCACAATTTGCCGCTGAATGATCGGCAGCTCTTCGAACGGACATTCGATTCCGAGATCGCCGCGCGCCACCATCACGGCATCGGCCGCGCGGACGATCGCGTCGAGGTTGGCGATCGCGGTTTGGTCTTCGATCTTCGCGATGATTTGCGCGTGCGACTTGTGCACGCTGAGAAACTCGCGGAGCAGTTCCACGTCGGCCGCTTCGCGCACGAAGGAAAGCGCAACGAAATCGATGCCTTCTTCAAGACCGACTAAGGTATCGGCGCGATCTTTGTCCGTGAACGAGGGCAGGTTCACTTTCACGCCCGGGAGATTGATGTGGCGGCGCGAGGAGAGTTGGCCCGGCGTGAGCACGCGGCAACGGATCCGCGCGAATTTTTTCTCGAGCACTTCGAGACGGATCAGGCCGTTATCGACGAGCACCGTGTCGCCGACTCCGATGTCGTTGATCAAGTCGTGGTAGTTGACGTCAACGGACCGAATTTCTTCCGCGTTTTCATTCAGAGCATGCGGTTTGACGGTAAAGTCAAAAATCTCGCCCGGTTGCAGCTCGATTGGCGCGACCAAGTCGCCTGTCCGAATTTCTGGACCCTTGATGTCCATCATGATCGCGACCTCGTGTTCGATTCGAGCGGCGACGGCGCGTATCCGCCGAATCACGACACGCGTCCATTCGTGCTTGGCGTGGGCCATGTTCAGCCGAACGACGTCAGCACCGGCACGGAGCATTTTCTCGATGGCGTCTTCGCTCTCGGTGGCGGGTCCGAGAGTGAAGATAATCTTGGTCCGACGCTGGCCTGCGAGTTGCGAGTTCATGCGCGCGCCAAAACAGCCCACCGCGCGCTCGCGTGCAATCCGCGAGTTTGACCGCGCCGTTAAAACTCGAGCACGGGCGTCGTCACGCCGGGAGCCACAATTGAAAGCGGGCAACGCAGCCATGGCGCCGCGGCGGCGAAGGTGCGTTGTACAGCTTCGAGACTATTGCAGTCGCGGCTGAGGTGCGTGAGGAAGACGTGTTGCCAGCGCGCGGAAGCAGCGGATTGCAGCAACTCGAACGTGCTTTGATTCGAGAGATGTCCGTGTCGACCACTGATCCGTTGTTTCAACGACCAAGGACGTTTCGTGTCGTTTTTCAAAAGCTCGCTGCAGTGATTCGATTCGACGACGACGACGTCACTCGCGCGCACATGCTCGCGCACGTGGACGGGCGCGTGACCGAGATCGGTTAACCAAATCAGTGAGCGTTCCGGCGAGAAAAGATCCTCGGGAAAGCCGTGGGTGAATCGGAAGCCGACCGGTTCTTGTGCATCGTGCGGCACGGAGAACGTGTGAACTTCGAGGTCGCGGAAGCGGAAGCGCGAACCGGTTTGGAAAATTTGCCAAGCGGGTCGGTGCCCGAGACCCGTTTGAATTGCGCCTGCGGTCGAGCCGTTCGCGAAAACTTGGATCTGCGGAAATTTGGAAAGTCCATCGACCGCCGCCGCGTGGTCGCCGTGTTCGTGCGTGATGAAGATCGCATCGATCTGCGCAAGCGATTCACCGATCGCGGTCAGCAGTTGGGACAATTTGCGAACGGAAAATCCCGCATCGACGAGAATGCGCGCTTTTTCAGTTTGCAGAAAGGCGCAATTGCCCGAGCTACCACTGCCAAGAATGCAAAACCGAATCGCCACGGCGGAGAACAAAGACTGAAGGGCTGAAGGCTGAAAGCGGAAAAAGGGGCGGCGGGAAAATTAGCTCAGGTTTCACGGCTGAGCTGTGTCGGTCGCTTTGACCGAAGTAGCTGCGCGTCTTAACGCGCGGATTCTGCGTGCTGCGAGCGCATCACTCCCTTGTAGCAATTGTTCTTGTGACGTGTCACCTCCCGCAAACTTCGCGCTCAGTCCGCGCGTTAAGACGCGCAGCTACTTCAGGAACGATGGGGGCGGGCCGGTATTAAAGGTACTGGGACACGCGAGAATTCGGTTGATTTCGCCCTTCCTCCTTCGCGTTGACGTGGAGGGGGATTTGTTTTTAGCTGATCCTTCGTGGCTGGATTTTCTGTTTGCCGATTTGTCTGCGCGATCCGGTTGGATCGCCTCATGAAGAGGTTACAGAGTTCCAGCCTGGCCAGTTAAGCGCGCCCTTCCGGGATGCGCCTACGGAGTTATCGTCACCCACCGCCTGGCCAGCAGCAGCTTAAAAACGAGTCATGAAATCCAAATCAACGTCCCGTCGCCGCCCGGCGAGCGCTTCCACCTCCGCCGCGACTCAACTTTTTCTGCACGGCGACCCAACCGATGCGGCGGCCGAACGAGCCCCCGCTTACGATGAGAAATTCGAGGTGACGGCGAGTTATCGCGAAACGCTGCCGGATCTCATGCAAGCGGCTCATGCGATCCGCGGCGCAAATGTTCCCGTGCAGCAGGTGGGCATTTCGAACTTCCGTCTGCCGCTGAAGTTCGCTGGGCCCCGGGGCCGCGGATTGACCTTGGAAGCGAGTGTGACGGGCACGGTCTCTCTCGAGGCGAATTTCAAGGGGATTAACATGAGTCGGATCGTGCGCTCATTTTACGATCATCAGCGTGAGGTGTTTACGCCGGACGTGCTGAAGACGATTTTGCTGCGCTATCAGAAAACGGTGGGCGCACTGGCGGCGCGTTTGCGCGTTTCATTTTCCTACCCGCTCGTGCAAAAAAGCCTGCGCAGCGGGCTAGCGGGCTTTCAGTTTTACGATGTCACGTTCGAAGGGCGGCTCGACGCGACGGGTCGGTTTCGGCGCTTCATTGAGTTCGATTTTGTTTACGCGTCGACGTGCCCGTGTTCGGCGGAATTGTCGGAGCATGCCCGAGCGAGGCGTGGAGTTTATGCGACACCCCACAGCCAACGCTCCCGGGCGCACGTGCGCGTGGAACTCGCTGACAAAAAGCAACTGACGATCGAGGAGCTGCACGCGTTGTGTTTGCGCGCGTTGCGCACCGAGACGCAGGTGATGGTCAAGCGTGAGGACGAGCAGGCGTTTGCTGAACTGAACGGTGCGCATCTGAAGTTTGTGGAAGACGCCGCCCGGCTCCTTTATCAAGCGTTGGCGGCGGAGCCAAAGATCGCCGATTTCCAAGCAGCCTGCGCGCACATGGAGTCGCTGCATTCCCACGATGCCGTTTCCGTGATCTGCAAGGGCGTGCCGGGGGGAATGACCGCCGAATTCGACGGTTTTAGAACGTTGGCTCGCTAGGCCCCCGCGGGCGGAAGGGCGGCCTCGGCTAAGCGCCCAGAACTGGATTAAAAAGGTCAGGTTTTCGAATGTGGCAGATCGCTTGTTTCAGCGTCGATGCGATTGGTCCACAGGTGATCGCTCCTTTTTACATCTAACATGCACGGTGCATGGCAGATTTTAGGAGAACCATGCTCTTTGCATGAAATGAAAACGGCTGAAACACCCCCTGCGGAGTCATCATGTTGATTATCAGTATTTTATTCCTGTTACAATCGGGTTGGCACGGGTGTCGCTTAATAGAATTAACAAACAATTTCGGATATGAACTCTTCCAACGCTATCGGTTTTGTGGTTCTCGGCTCTCTGATGAATGCAGTCCCAGCCTTGATCCCGAGTGGGTTTGAGCAGGGCTTGGTGGTTGCAGGGATGACGTCGAGCGCTCTTTGGCTTCACTTTATGGGCCTGGTGGTTGGCGCGATTGGAAGCTCGCACCTGGTGAAAGAAGGCATTGCCTCCGTTCGCCTGGCATCGCGTCGCGCCGTCACGCAGGTTCGTGCTCAGGGTGCCGCCGCTGCCGCGAACACGCGCACGGTTTCCGCTCCTTCGATGCAGACAGCTTAAGCTGGTTAAAAGACACGAGCCGCCGATTCTCTCGGCGGCTTTTTGTGCCCACTGCCTGAGGCACTAAATGGCAATGGTAGGCGGTGGCTTCTTCTCCTGGGAGCGCGGCCATTCTTGTCCGCTCCGAAAGCGGGAGCGAAGCTCAACTGCTCGTTAGGATGGCGCGCTGCGCGCGCGAAAGCGGACAAGAATGGCCGCGCTCCCAGGAGGGGTGCAGGACATCGCTGCTTAAAGCAACTGCTGCTGATTGGAACCGCCTACGGAAGCAGTCAGCCCGATCGCGTGATAGCCTTTTTGCGTGAGCACGCGTCCCTGCGGCGTGCGCTGAAGGTAACCTTCCTGAATCAAAAACGGTTCGTGCACCTCTTCGAGCGTTTCCGATTCTTCGCCGACTGCGACCGCGATGGTGCTCATCCCAACCGGCCCGCCACGGTAATTTTCGGCCATGACGCGAAGCATGCGCTTGTCCATTTCGTCGAGGCCAGCCGCATCGATTTCCAAAAGCTCCAGCGCTGCGGCTGCGACCGGTCGCGTGATTTTTCCCTTCGCGCGCTCTTGCGCGAAGTCGCGCACGAAATTGATCAGATTATTGGCCACGCGGGGCGTTCCACGTGAACGTGCGGCGATCTCCGTCGCGCCGCCGTCATCGATTTCAACTTTCAAGAGCGCACAGGTCCGCTGCACGATCGAAATCAGGGTGGGGATGTTATAGTAATCGAGGCGCGTTTGCAGCGTGAAACGCGATCGCAACGGCGCCGTCAACAAGCCGGCCCGCGTAGTCGCACCGACGAGCGTGAAACGCGGAAGCGAAAGGCGCACGCTGCGCGCGTTGGGCCCCTGGTCGATCATGATATCGAGCCGAAAGTCCTCCATCGCAGAGTAGAGGTACTCTTCGACCGTTTTGGGGATGCGGTGAATTTCGTCGATGAAGAGCAAATCGCCTTCCTCTAAATTGGTTAACAGTCCCGCCAAATCACCGGCTTTTTCAACGACGGGGCCAGAGGTGACGCGCACCGCTTTGCCAAGCTCGGCGCCGAGAATGAAGGCGAGCGTCGTTTTCCCCAGGCCCGGAGGTCCGCTCAACAAAATATGATTCAACGGTTCTCCCCGCCGCTTGGCTGCGCCGACCATGACTTGAAGGCGTTCCACGGTCTTCGGCTGACCGGTGAAATCGGCGAAAGACAACGGTCGCAACGCCACCTCGGCCGGCGAAGGCGGAGCGTTCAAAGTCGCCGTGACGTAGTTCAGCCCCTTGGGGTTCGGGTCGGCCATGAAATTAACGGATGAGATGAGTCACGCTGCTTACTTCCACTCCACTTCGGCGCCGAGGGCGCGCAAGTTCTCCACGAAACGGGGGTGAGCGCGTTTGATCGTGTCGGCGTTCTTCACCACGCTGCGGCCCGGAATGCTGGCGGCCACCATGTAGAGGGCGATCGCGGCGCGGATGACGTAGGGCGCGTCGACTACGGCCGGGCGCAGCGGTCGATCGCCGAAGACAATGATGCGATGTGGATCGCTGACCATCACGTGAGCGCCGTATTTCGCCAACTCCGGCATCCACGAAAAACCATTTTCATAAACCTTGTTCCAAAAATGAATCGTCCCTTTGCAGCGGGTGCTGAGCGCGATCATCAATGGCAGCAAGTCGACGGAGAAATAAGGCCAGGGAGCTGCCTCGATCTTGGGCAGCAAGTTGGAAGTAAACGGCTCCTCGATCACGAGCGTTTGATTCCGACGGACGATGGCGGTGTCGCCTTCATGCTCGATGACCACGCCCAGTTTCTTGAACGCGCGCGCGATCAAATCGAAATGATGCGGCAGCGATTTCTCGACGCGAACCTCGCCCCCCGTGATGGCGCCGAGCGCGAGAAACGTCACGACCTCGTGGTAGTCCGTATTCACGTGGACACTACCACCGCGCAGCCGATCGACGCCAGTGACCTTCAACATGCTGGTGCCGACGCCTTCAATCTGCGCGCCGAGGGCGATCAGGGCTGCGCAGAGATCCTGGACGTGCGGTTCGCTCGCCGCGTTAATCAGCGTCGAGGTGCCGCGCGCGAGCGAGGCAGCCAT
>Ga0068856_100003851_pt1 | contig 15057 bp, 12 predicted proteins | sample KBSCornC62_FD_66595 | JGI IMG/M metagenome (GOLD analysis project Ga0068856, IMG submission 66595) | Corn rhizosphere microbial communities from Kellogg Biological Station, Michigan, USA - KBS Corn C6-2 | ecosystem: Host-associated > Plants > Roots > Rhizosphere > Soil ...
CTGATGGCGGTGCAGAATGATGCTTTCTATTTTGCCTTCGGCCTGGGATTGAATGACTCGGGCAAGACGGTGCTGCGCGTCCGTGTTCGGGCCGGGGAGAAAGATCCGTCACACGGCAAACTGCTCGCCGAGACGCCGGTGCAGCTTCCCGCCGGCCGGCCAATCTATCTGCGCATGGCGGTCGACAAGGCGAAGGCGGGTTTTTCCTACAGCCTCGATGGGAAGAACTACCGGCCCGTGCTCAAAGATGCGGACGCCGCCCCGCTGACGACCGCGGCGGCGGGCGGGTTCACCGGCGCGGTGGTCGGACCTTATGCGGAAGGGGACGCGAAGTAGCGCCGAGTCCAGCCAAACAGGCCGGATGCCCGCCTGCGCGGGCATTCGATCGTGACGGTGCGGCTCAGCCGATGCCCTGTGCCTTTGCCCATGTGGCGAACAGTTCCGGCCATTGGCGCGCGGATTCGCCTGCCCGGCCGGGCAGGCCGAAGCCGTGGTCGCCGGCGGCGAACAGGTGGGTTTCCACCTTCACGCCCGCCCCCTTGAGCACAGCGCGCATCGCAATCGTGTTTTCGACTGAGACGAAATTGTCGTCCTCCGCATGCGGCAGGAAGCAGGGCGGGTGGCGGCGGAGACGTTGTGCGCCGGACTGTGAGCGCGTTCTATTTCGGGCGAGGGATTCGGGCCCAGGAGCGCGTCGCGTGATCTGCTATGCGCGCCGGGCGGGGTGCCGGGCCACAGATCGATCAGCGGATAATCCGGCCAATTAGCAGGCTGCTGCGCGGCATTGGCGGCCTGGGTCAGCAAGCCGGTGGCGAGTCCGGCAAACAAGGTTTTGCGGCGGCTGAGCATCGGCTTTCTTCCCCTTTGATTATGTGGCAAGCATCGACGGTTTGGAGATGCTTGGACATCGCTCTGCCGGTCAAGGCGGCCAGCTGTGGAGTTCGGTGTCTGTCGGCATGAGCCTCGTTGTCCCACGCATCGGTCGCGATCGATTCCCAAAAAGTGGATCAACAGCCCCGCCGCCTGTCTTTTTTGCAGCCGACCGAAATCAGCCGGCTCGCATCTATTTGCGGCACATGTCCGTGATTGGATTTGATCCCTTGGCCGTCAGAAGACCAAGTCGGTACGGAAGCTGGATGTAATCGGGGAAGCATGATGCCGCATGGGTCGAACGCATCCGGAATTTTCATGTTCGGACTCCTGTCATGCGTCGCATTAACGCAGGTTCCGTGCGCGGCGCCCGCATCTGCGCTCAACCGGGGCGGTCCCGTGGCGCGTGCGCCCAAGGCCCTGTCGACCGCGACATGGACGCCGGACAATGGCGACGGCACCTTCAGCAATCCGTTATTCTACGACGAATTTTCAGATCCGGACCTGATCCGCGTCGGCGGCTGGTACTATCTGACCGGCACCACGATGCACACGATGCCGGGCCTGCCGATCCTGCGATCGAAGGACCTGATCAACTGGGAATTCGTCGCCTACGCGCTGGACAAGCTCGACCTGGGCCCGGCCTTCCGGCTGGAGGGCGGCCAGAACATCTACGGCCAGGGGATCTGGGCACCGTGCTTTCGCTACCATGACGGTAAATATTACATCTTCTCGAACGTCAATCATCAGACGACCCAGATGTTCACGGCCACCGATCCGAAGGGCCCATGGACGCGCACGCCGATGAACCGCAGCTTCCACGATCTGTCGGTTTTGTTCGACGACGACGGCAAAGCCTATGTCGTCTGGGATCACCAGACGATGCACCTGGCCCAGCTGACCGACGACCTGACCGACATCGTGCCCGGCACCGAGCGTGTCCTGTTCACCGCCGATGCTGGGATGGGTGAGGGCGCGCATTTCTACAAGATCGGCGGCAAATATTACATCATCAGCGCCGAATATGCCGGCGGCTTTCGCATGCCGGCGGCGCGGGCGGATCATGTGCTGGGCCCCTATGAGGTCAATCGATCGATCAGCCTGCACGAGGATTTCGGCATGGCAGCAGGCCCGCGCGTGAAAGCGCCGAAGCCACCGTTCGAATTCTGGCCGGCCGCCCCGGCGGACAAGCATGTGCTGGCAATGCACCAGGGCGGCATCATCCATACGCCGGAGGGCGAATGGTGGGGCTTTTCGATGATGGATTTCAATAGCGTCGGCCGGCTGACGTCCTTGTCCCCGATCACCTGGAAGGACGGCTGGCCCTATTTCGGCCTGCCCGGCAATCTGACACGCACGCCGCGGACGTGGGTGAAGCCGAAGACGGCCACGCCGCAGCCGCTGCGCGTGCCCTATCGGCGCAGCGATGATTTTTCGGCGCCGCGGCTCCAGCCCATCTGGCAATGGAACCATGTCCCGGTCTATGGCAAATGGTCCTTGTTGGAACGGCCGGGTTTCCTGCGGCTTCACAGCCTGTCGGCGACATCCTTCTACGACGCGCGCAATACGCTGACGCAGCGGGCGATCGGGCCGATGTCGCAGCCGACCGTCTTGATGGATGCGTCGAACCTGAAGCCGGGCGACGCGGCCGGCCTGGGGCTGCTCAACCTCCCTTATGCGACCCTAGGCGTCGAAAGAGGCGCCGACGGGCTCGAGCTCATCTTTTTCGATCAGCGCCGCGACAAGACGGCGCGAGTTAAGATGATCGGGACGCGCGTCTGGTTGCGGGCCGACTGCGATTATCTGACCGAACGAGCGCGCTTCAGTTTTTCGTTCGACGGCGTCAGCTTCACCCCGATCGGTGACGAGGTCGTGCTGGTCTACCAGACCTTCACCTTCCAAGGCATCCGCTACGGATTATTCAGCTACAACCGGACGGACGCCGAGGGTGGCTTTGCCGATTTCGACAGCATCGATGTTTATCAGCCGCACCCTCATGGCCGGATGCGGCCCATTCCCTATGGCCGATCGATCCGGTTGGCATCGTTCCACGCGACGACCGGTCTGGCGGCGAGCGGCACGACGCTGGCTTCGGGCGCCCCGACCCGGTTCGAGATCGTCAATCGCGGGTTGGGCCGCGTCGCACTGCGATCGGGCGGACGCCATGTCACGGTCGGCGGGGATGGAAAGGTGACGCTTGCCGCCGGCCGAGCCGGCACGGCACAAAGCTTCCAATGGATCGAGACGCCGACCGGCGAGCTGGTGCTGATGTCATTGGCCACCAACCGCTACCTGCGCATCGATCCGCAGGCCGGGGATATTCGCGCCGACAGCCCCGGCCCTATGCCCGACGAGAGCGACGGCACGCGCTTTATCTGGTCGGAATAGAATGGTGGCAACGGCAAATTCGAGAATCACGGGCGCAACGGCCGGTTAGATTCTGGGCATTACGGCGTGATCGCCCTCAAACAAGGTACCATGGGTTTGGCCGGCGCGTACCATGTTTCGCACCCTTTGAATCGCTGGGACGCGATTGGACGAGCGTGGACGGCCAGGCCGAACCGATCCACTAAGTTGTTGGCAGTGCAAGAAAAGGCCAATCCGGTGGGGCTTTTGGCACCCCGTCGGATGGCCGTCTGGCGGAGAGGGTGGGATTCGAACCCACGGTACGGTTGCCCGCACGCCGCATTTCGAGTGCGGTGCTTTCGACCTCTCAGCCACCTCTCCGCGCGAGGGTCCTGGTCGAAGGAGGGGCGCTCCTAACGCACGGAACCGCACTTGCCAAGCGTGGGTTGCACCATGGAGAGGCGACATTAAGTTACGGACATGATTCCCTCACGCACCACGCACATTCCGCCGACCGGCCGCGAGGCGCTGCCTCCGGTTGCGGAGGCGCGTTTCAGCATCGGCGACGTCGTGCGCCATCGCCTGTTCGCCTTTCGCGGCGTCGTCTTCGACATCGATCCCGTCTTCGCCAACAGCGAGGAATGGTATGCCGCGATCCCAGAGGACGTGCGCCCCGATCGCGACCAGCCTTTCTATCACCTGCTCGCCGAAAATGCCGAGAGCAGCTACATCGCTTATGTCAGCCAGCAGAATCTGGAGCGCGATGAGAGCGAGGAGCCGATCGATCATCCGGCGATCCACGGCCTGTTCGAGCCGTTCGACCACGGCCGCTACGCGCTCCGCCGCCAATATCGGCACTGACCGCGCGGCAGCGCGGCAATAAGTCCCCTCCGGACGAGACCCGATCGCAATGGCATCGAGCTTGGGTCGGATCCGCCGGCGCTTGCCTTCGGTTGTTCCCGTTCGCCGAAGTCGTTACTCTGCCGCAACGTAGGGCCGCCCTTCGACAGGGGCGGCGGGGGTTGCCCGTCCGAGGGCGATTGGGGGACGCGATGATCGAGGCGGGAGTCGATTCGCGGCATCCGGGCTGCACGGCCTATGCGCTGGGCGGATTCGCGATCGGCGCGCTCTCGGCCGCACCCGCGGTTCTGCTCCTCTATTACATGACGCAGCTCCTGGGGCTGCCGCCGCTTTGGGCGAGTGCCATCCTGATCGCGCCGAAAGGCGCCGCCCTGCTGTGGGATCCGTTGCTGGGGCGCATGCTGGACCGCCTCGGAACCTCACGCACCAAGCGATTGGTCTTCTATGCGACCGGCCTCGTGGTCGCACCGCTCGCTTTGGCGCTCGCGCTCGCCGCACCGCAGCTCCCGCCCGTCGGCCTCGCTCTCTATGTCGGCATCACCTATGCGCTGCACGTCGCGGGATATTCGATCCTGTCGATCGGCCATGCCGCCGCCACCGCGGCGCTCGCTTCGGGCGAGGGCGAGCGGATCCGGTGGAGCGCGGCGCGTGCGCGCTTCGTGTTGACCGGCATCATCGCGGGGGCCGGATTGGCGCCGATCGCGCTCGGCCTGATTGGCGGCGGGCGCGCGGCACAGGCGATCGTCGGCGTGGGCATGGCTTTACTCTGCCTTGCCGCGGGACTTGTGCCGCTGCTCGGCGCCCGCACCGCTTTGACCGCCAGCACCGTCGTCTCGACCCGGCTGCGCCTGCGGCCCGAGCTCGTGCGCCTGTTCCTGGCCTATCTCGCGATCACCACCGCAAATGGCGTGGGCTCCGCGGCGGTTCCGCTGTGGGTGGCACAATGGCTAGGCCGGCCTGCCGGGGATTCGGGTTTGCTGCTGCTGGCGCTCCTGCTCGCGGCGACCCTGGCGGTTCCATCGTGGCACAGGCTGGGCGCGAGGGTGGGAATAGGGCGCGCGCTCACCATCTCGATCATCGCACAGATATCCGGGCTGGTGCTGCTCTGCGCGCTGATTGCGTCCGGCACATGGCCTGCGATCCTGTGCGGTTTCCTCTTTTGGGCTGCGCTTTCGGCGGGCTTCAGGTGCTTCCCTTCGCGCTGATCGCGCAGGCCATCCGCGGGCAGGCGGACGAAGGCGGGACGGGCGAAGGTGCCGCGATCGGAATCTGGGCGGCAGTCGAGAAGCTCAGTCTCGGTGCCGGGCCGGCCCTGACTGGGCTGGTCCTGGCGGCCAATGCGGGCCATGCCGGCATCGCATTCGTCGCGGCCGTTACCCTGCTCGGCACTGCACTGCTGCTCGGCGCGGCCGCCGCCGTCCCCAGGCCGGAACATATCACCGGGAATGCGCCCGCCACATGAGAACGGGATCGGCCGGCCTGCCGCTGGCACTTCTGGCCGCCGCGCTGAATCCGGCGGCCTCTTTCTCAGCATGCCCCCCTGATCAGAAGCAGCCGCGCGACCTCGTCATCACCGGCTCGACGGCCGACGCGCGTCTGGGTGCCATCAGCGGCGCGGCTCTGAGCGCGCTCGACGGGCGTGGGCTCAACGGCATCGCATCGGAGGTTTCGGGCCTGACCCTCCTGGAAGCCGGCCCAGGCATCAACAAGCTGCAGATGCGCGGCTTCAGCAGCGGCGACATCGTCGTATCGGATGTTTCGGAAAAGCCGCTGGTCGGCGTCTATCTGGACGAGGTTCCGTTGGCTGTTCAGGGCATGACCCCCGATCTGCGGGTGTTCGACCTGGAGCGGATCGATATCGTCCGGGGCCCGAGCGGCACACGCTCCGGTGCGGCCGCGCTCGCCGGCATGGTCCGCTTCGTCACCGCAAAGCCCGACCCTCGCGCGGCGTGGGCGACGGCAGAAGCCGGGCTGGAGAGCAGCGACGCCGGCGGGATGAGCGGGGATTTTCGCGCGACCGCCAATCTGCCGCTCGGCCTTGGCTGGGCCGTACGCGGAGCGAATTACGCAAGGCGGCAAGCGGGCTTCATCGACAATATCGGCCGGCGGAGCCGGGCCGACGCCAACAGCTATCACACCGATCAACAGCGCCTGGCAATTCGGGGGGCCGTGGGGGAGCAGACGATCGTCGATCTGGCTCTCACCCACGCGGCAAGCCGCGCACAAGGCCTGGACACGGGAATTGTCGGGCTCGGCCGCTATCGAACCTCGACCAACGGGCCCGAGGGGACGCGAGACCGGCTGACGTTGCTTGATGCCACCGTGCAGCGCGATCTGGGCTGGAGCCGGCTGATGATAACCGCCTCCCACGTCGCGCGGCGGACACTGCTGCGGCTCAGCCCCGAGGCGCGCATCGCCTATCTCTTCACGAGCTACCCGCCTTATTATCCCGGCTTGTTCGCAATGCCCGCGAGCTACGACCAGGCGGTCACCAACGCGGTCCCGGCAGAGCTTTACCAGATCCGAAACAGGTTCCGAACGGACGCGCAGGAGATCCGGCTGACTGGCGACAGCCCGTCGGTCAGCTGGACGGCGGGCTTCTACCGCAGCCGGCGCCGACGATCCTATGACGAGGATATACCGACGCCGGGCCTTGACCGGCTTTCGATCCTCAACCTGTTCGGCCCCTACCCCACTGCCGATGGCCGTTATGATTCCATGCTCGTGGATCATGCGCGTTCGCCCGACGACCTGTTCACGGGAACCCAGGGGCAGCGCGAAACGGAATTGGCGTTCTATGGTGACGCCACCTGGCACCCTTTGCCCCACATCGACCTCGCCGCTGGATTGCGGCTGTTCCGCCTGCGCGAAAGGTTCGACCTCGAATTTGCGGGCTTCTACGGCGTCGACCCGCTGACCCATCAGCCGCTGATCAGTCATGAGCGCCATATCAAGCGATCGGCCAATCCGCGGCTGGAAATCGCTTACCGGCCAGACGGGCAGACCCTGTTCTATGCAGAAGCCGCGCGTGGCCTGCGTGCCGGCGGCGTGAACCAGCCGGTACCGGCAGCGCTTTGCGCCGCGGACCTTGCCGCGGCGCATCTGAATCGGCCTCCGACCAGCTTCGCGCCAGATCATGCCTGGACCTACGAAGTCGGCACGAAGGCGCGCTCCGCCAATGGCGCCATCAGCATCGAAGGAGACGCCTTCCTGTCGGACTGGCGGGACGTCCAGAACCGGCTCTTCCTGGGTCAATGCTCTTACTATGTCGTGCTGAATCAGGGCCGAATTCTCAGCCGCGGACTCGAACTGCGCGCGAATTGGCGGCCGGTCGCGACGCTCGATTTGGCCGTGGACGGTGCCTTCACCAACGCACGCGCGCATGCGCCGATCGAAGGCATGAATGCGATTGCACGCGATCCACTGCCTTATTCGCCCCGCTGGATCGCGGGCGCGACCCTGTCATACCGTCGGCCGATCGGAAACGGCCTGTTCGCGCTTCGGCTGCGCTATCGTCATCAAAGCGCGCAATTCACCGCATTCAATCGGCGATTGTTCGATTTCGCGACCGATATCCCAACAGTGCGGGGGGACAATCCGGTCTGGCGCCGAATTCCTCCTGCTTCGGCGCTGTCAGCCCGGCTGAGCTACCGGGTTCGTTCCTATCGGCTCACGCTCTTCGCCGAGAATCTGACCAACCAGGCCAAGGTGACGGGCATCCTGCCCAAGCCCGCTTATGTCGGCACCTTCCAGGCGGGCGATCAGGTCTCTTACGCACGTCCACGCACGGTCGGGCTGCGGCTTCGCGTGGGGTTGGGCAAGCTGTCTGCCGACGATCAGGATTGAGCGTGTCGAGCCGGTCGAAAGGACGGGTGCGTAACGGCCGCCACCATGTCATGATGAACGAGGGGGGTTCGTTCATTGCCACGCCTGCTCTTTGTCGATGATCATCCGCTCTACGGCGCCGGCGTTCGGCTGACGCTGGAAGCAGCGCTGCCGGAGCTCGAGGTTCTGATCGCCCGGACTGCGGCGGAGGCTCTCACGCTGTTGGCGAGCGGACTGGACGTCGACCTTTGCCTCGCCGATCTCCGCCTGGAGCGGGAAAATGGGTTCGACTTGCTCGAACGGGTCCGGCGGCTCTGGCCGATGGTGGCGCGCGGCATATTATGCGCCGAACCCACCGCCGAAATCGCCCGCCAGGCGCGCGCGCTCGGCTGCATCGCCTGCCTTTCCAAGGCGCGTGACATGGAAGGGCTGGTGGGCGCGCTCGACGCCTTGTTCAACGGCGACGAAGTCTTCGACGCAGAATCCGAACGGAGTGTGGGCCTGTCCGAACGGCGGCAAATGGTGCTCGCCTTCGCTGCGCGCGGCCTGTCCAACAAGGAGATTGCGCGCCAGCTCGGCATCACCGAGCGGACCGTCAAGGACCATTGGAGCTGCATTTTCGAGCAGATGGATGTGACCAACCGCGCCGAGGCGGTCAGCCGCGCGCACGAGCTGCGCCTGATCTGAGTGCCGTACTCCCGCGAACGCGAGGATCGGATCCGGCTGGAACGGATCCGGGAGCTGTTCGGGACGCGAGGCCTTTATGCCTTTGCGGCGCCGGCCGCATCCATCGTCGTGGCGGCGCAGGTCATGGCGTGGGTATGGCCGGTCGGGAATCGGATGGGCACGGCGCTATGGCTCTGCGTCGTGATACCGGCGGAAATCGGCGCCGGCCTGCTCATCTGGTGGTTTCACCGCAAGCCCCGGGACGATGGCGAATTGGCCCGGTGGGCAAGGCGCCGTGTGGCGGCGGAAATCGCGCGCGGCGTGGGGTGGTCGTTGCTCGCACTGCTGTCTGTCTTCCCGGGCAAACCCATGAGCCTGCTGCCGGCGATGGCGACTCTCATCGGCCTGTGCGCAGCCTCGTCGGCGGGGCTTGCCGTCTATCTTCCGGCACTCACGGCCTTCGTCGGCAGCGTATCGGCGGCCTCGGCCGCATTCCTGCTTTGGAGAAGCGCCAGCGGAGCCGAACTTTATGCCGCCGCGATGTTCTCCACCAATTTCCTGCTGGTGATGCTCAACGGCGGCCGCATGTCCCTGCTCTATCGCAACTCGATCGAGCTGCGGCTGGATCTGGCCGAACAGGTCGAGGTGAGTGGGCGGTTGCAGGGCGAAGCCGAGGCCGGGCGCAGGATAGCCGAGGAGGCGGCGGTCGAACGCGCCCAATTCTTCGGGGCGGCAAGCCATGACCTGCGGCAGCCCGTCCATGCGCTCGGCCTGTACGCGGCTTTGCTGAGACGCGACCCGCCGCCGACCCAGCGCAGGGAACTCATCCGCTCGATCGCCGCCTGCGTCGACACGCTCGAGCGCCTGTTCAATGCGATATTGGGTGTGTCGCAAGCCCTGATGTCGCGCGACGACAGTCGCGTGGCGGCACTTCCGCTTCAGGACTTGATCGATGGTGCGGCGCTGCAATTCCACCCCGAGGCCGAGCGGCGTGGGCTGCGGCTGCGCACCCGCGACACGCCTTTATGGGTCCGCGCCGACGCCACAGCGGTCCAGCGCATCCTCGCCAACCTGGTCGCAAATGCGCTCGCTTATACGGAGAGGGGCGGCGCGCTGGTTGCCGCGCGGCGGCGCGGCGACCGGGTCGAACTGGTTGTCGCCGATACCGGTATGGGGATCGCGCAAACCGACCATGAGCGCGTGTTCGATCCGTTCTTCCAGGTTCGACCAGACCGTCCGACGGGTCGTCACGGCTTTGGCCTGGGGCTCGCGACGGTCAAGCAGCTCTGCATCACCCACGGCTATGACATCGACCTTCGTTCGCGGCTCGGCTTCGGCAGCGTGTTTCGGGTCTGCCTTCCCGCTGCCGAACCCGCCGATCCGCCACGCGATATTGCTCCGACCGAACCTGCCATGCGCAAGAAGCTGCGCGTGCTGCTGGTGGAGGATGACGCGCTGGTCGCCGATGCCGTGAGCAAGCTGCTGGCGACTTGGGGCGTGCCCACCGAGCTCTGCTCCGATAGCCACCGCGCGCTGCAGATCCTGGAAGCCGGTCCGGGGCGTTGGCTGGCCATCCTCGACTATCGCCTGCACGGGCGCGAGACAGGGCTGGATATTGCCGACGCGATCCGCCGACGCTTCGCCGACGAAATCCCGATCGCGATCGTCACCGGCGATCTCGACGTCCTCGAGCATGCACGACAGCGCGGATTGAGGGTGCTGCAAAAACCATTGCGCCCCATCCGGCTGCGCGCGCTGCTGGCCTCCATGTCGACCGGCTGATCTGATGATCCAGCCGTACTTCAGTACGGCTGTAGCCGCTCGCGCCGAACCGATAATCTTGGTGACCGCGGCATTAACGTCGCGAAACCGTTGGTTGATTGGGGGATTGAAATGAACAGGTCGATCGGCGGCTCCATCGCCGCGTTAGCCATTGCCGCCGCAGCGGCGATATCCGGTCCGGCAGGCGCCACGACCACCCTCACCCTTTCGGGCGACATTCCGCTGCAGGCGGGAGGATTCTTCGGCGTGCAGGCGCTGTTCGACATGTCGCCTTATCTGACCAACGGGGGCCAGCACTTCCATCTGACGAACGCGCACATTTCGGCGTCCGGAACGTCAGATGCCAAGTTCCTGACCAACACTGTTTCGGCAGGTACGCAGCTCAGCAATTACCAGTATATTGCGAGCTACACACCGATCTACCAGACCTACTATTATCGATGCGGGTTTCTAAACCTGAACTGGTGCTCGACGACGATTCAGGTCGGAGAGACGCCAAATTATGCGACGGGTACCAAGACCGAGAATTACCAGGACATCGTCAAGACGGACAGTGGCATCGACACGATGATGCTCAAGGTCGGCGGGCAATCGGCCAGCGTGTCGGACTCCTTCAACAGCTCGGCCACCGCTTATGCGCCCTCTTCCCAGACCGGGAGCGGCAATCTGCCGAGTTGGACCATCAACTACCAGCGCACGGTCTCGTCGGGCTATTATGGCGACCTCGCGGTGGGCTTCGACCTGTCGAACGCCGCGCTCGCCGACGCGACCACGACCGGCAGCATTTTGGCAAATATCATCGCCGGCCAGGGCCAGTTCCGCCTGTTCCAGGTCTCGCTGAGCTTTGATGTTGCGCCCGCGGTTGTGCTCGGCGACTCTCCTCCTCCGCATGGCGGGGACATCGGGCCGGTCCCGGAGCCCGCGAATTGGGCCATGATGATGGCAGGTTTCGGACTGATCGGGGCAGCTCTGCGCAGTCGGAAGCACGGTCGCCGGTCTCAGCTCGCAATCTGAGCGCGTCAGCTCTGATTGAGCGCCCTCTATCGTCGAGGCGGCGGCAGAAGCATTGCTCTTCTGCCGCCGCTTTTCCGGTACCGGAACGCCTTTCTGTCCAATTCAGCCGGACCGATACGACGGGCATTTTTTCTGCGGGGTCCGCCGGCGCTTCCCCTCTCTGACGATCCGCATTAAGGCGCATTCCCATGAGGATGCGTCAAAACGATCATCTACACCGTCTGTTGAGATCGGTCTTCGCCGCAACTGCACTGGCAGGCCTCATCTCACCAGCAAATGCCTATTTTTACTGGACCAAACCGCCGCTGGCCGGCGCGCCCGTCATGGGAGGCGAGCCGGGGATCACGCTGCCGATGCCGGGCGCGACGCCCAAGGAACTGACGGCGGCATTGACCTGGACGATGCGTGCGGGCTTGAACGTCGCCGCGCTGCAATGCGGCTTCGCCCCCGTGCTGCGCACGCGCGACAATTACAACAATATGCTGCAGCAGCACGCCGCCGAGCTGCAGGCGACGTACGCCACGCTCAATGCGTATTTCAAGCGGACGATCGGCGGCACCAAATGGCCGCTCGCCTTCGACGATTTCAACACCAAGACCTATAACGGCTTCTCGACCTTGCGCGCGCAATTGAGCTTCTGCGAGACGGCCTCGTCGATCGGGCAGGAAACGATGGACGCGCCGCGCGGCCGGCTTGCCGCGATCGCCGCCGAGCGGATGCGCGAATTCCGCGCGAGCCTGGTGCCGGTCGGCGACCAGGGGCTGGCGATGCGCGACGTGCAGGTGCAGTTCGATCCGATCGACGACCCGCGCTGCTACAACAAGCGCGGCAAGGAGATACGCTGCAAGGATAAGTGAGTTGGGGCTACAGGGCGCAGCGCCCCATTAGCGCAACCCCAGCAATTTATGCGTCTGCAGCGACAGGCGCCAGCGCGGATGGGCGAGGACGAAGCGGATCGCCTCGTCGCGTGCTTCCGCGGCGGCGGCACCGTCCATCGGCTGGACCAGCCAGTGACGGAAATCCCAGCTTTCGATGTCGCTGACGTCCAGGCCGGGTTGAGGCCACACCATCTTGAGTTCGTCGCCGCTGCGCTGGACCACGTTCGTGCCCGCCTTGGGGCTGACGCAGATCCAGTCGACGCCGTCGATCACCGGGATCGTGCCGTTGGTCTCGATCGCGATGCGAAAGCCCCGCGCCTTGAGCGCCGCGACCAGCGGCGCGTCGAGCTGCAGCATCGGCTCGCCGCCGGTGATGACGACCAGCGGGCTGCCCCGATCGTCCGCCAGGCCCTGGTTCCACAACGCAAGCACCCGATCGGCCAGGGCGTTCGCATCGGCGAAACGCCCACCACCATCGCCATCAATGCCGACGAAATCGGTGTCGCAGAAGCGGCAATCGGCGGTCGCGCGATCCTCCTCACGGCCCGACCAGAGATTGCAGCCGGCAAAGCGCAGAAACACCGCGCGCATGCCTGCCTGCAGACCCTCGCCCTGCAGCGTCAGGAACATCTCCTTGACGGAATAGCTCATGCCGGCGGCACCTTGTAGCGCGTCGGATCGGGCAGGCCCGCCTCGGCAAAACCCTTGGCGCGCAGGCGGCAGCTGTCGCACTGCCCGCAATGCAGGTCACCCGGCTGCGGATCGTAACAGGACCAGCTCATGCCCGCGTCGATGCCGAGCCGCGCCGCCTCGGCGGCGATGTCGGCCTTGGTCATGTGCAGCAAGGGCGTGTGCACGGTGAAGCGGTCGCCCTCCACGCCGGCCCGGGTGGCGATATTGGCGAGATTCTGAAACGCCTCGACGAAGTCGGGACGGCAATCGGGATAACCCGAATAATCGAGCGCATTGACCCCGATATGGATTTCGCGCGCGCCGCTCGCCTCGGCCAGGCCGAGCGCGAGGCTCAGGAAGATGGTGTTGCGCGCGGGTACATAGGTGCTGGGAATGCCGGGCTGCACGCCGTCCTTGGGCACGCTGATCGCGGTGTCGGTCAGCGAGGATCCACCGAAGCGGGTCAGATCGAGCGGCAGCACGATATGGCGCACCGCGCCCAGATGACGCGCGATCCGCGCCGCCGCTTCCAATTCGATCCGATGACGTTGGTTATAGTCGATCGTCAGCGCGACCAAAGCGCGCCCGGCCTCGACCGCCAGGCCGGCCACCACCATCGAATCGAGCCCGCCCGAGACGAGCACGACCGCCGCGTCCTTTTGTCCGTCGCTATCCTGCATGGAGGGGCGAATAGAGGAAGCGATGCCGCAGCGCAAAAAAAGAAAGGGCCGCCCGGAGGCGGCCCAGATTGGCCGTTTCGGCCGTCTAGGGAGGACAGTGCCGAATTGTGGCACGCCATCGTCCTTACCACCGCAGGACTAAACATCGGGTTAACGACGTGAGAGTCGCCATTCGGCGGATTGCGGCACCGGCCCGCGGCCCCCACGCACGGCACCGCACGAAGTAACACTCCGTGGGGACCCCGACGACCTCCCAACGCCAGTATCATATGGGGGTTGGGTGGGGCCGGGCCGGTGCCGCTTCGAAATGCGCTCTTCCGCGCATTTCCAAACTTTCTCTCAAGCAGCGATCGAGTCGACCGAGAAGCTCTTGGCGCAGAATTCGCAATTGACTTCGATCCGCCCGTCCGGCCCCATCATCGCGGCCTGCTCCTCGGGCGGAAAGCGCGCGATCACGCGCGCGACATGGTCGGGATCACAGCGACAACCGCGCGTCGGGGCGATCGAGGGGAACAGGTGCACCTCATCCTCATTGAACAGCCGCCACAGCAAGGTCTGGAGCGGCAGTTCGGCATCGACCAGTTCCTCGGATCGCACACTGCCGGCCAAAGCCGCGACATGCGTCCATTCGGGATGATCGAGCCTGGTGTGGATCCGATCGCGTCCCTCCTCGCCCTCGGGCAGATGCTGCAGCATCAAACCGCCCGCAACGACCTGGCTGTCCGCGGCCTGGCCAATTCCGATCCGCACCAGGCTCGGTATCTGCTCCGACTGGGCGAAATAGGATTCGGCCGCTTCGGCGAGGCTCGCGCCTTCGAGCGGAACGATGCCCTGATAGCGCTCGCCCGAGACCGCCTGATCGAAGGTGATGGCGAGATAGCCCTCGCCGAACAGGGCGAAGAGCGACGGGTCAACAGGCAGTTCCGCCGCACGATCGGGGTCGTAGCGAAGATAACCGCGCATCTCGCCGCTGCGATAATCGGCGACGAGCAGATCGATGATCCCGCCCTCGGTCTGCGCCTGCAAGGTGAGCTGGCCCTGCGCATCCTTGAGCGTCGAACCGAGCAAAGCAGCGAGCGTGATCGCCTCCGCCAGCACGCGCTCCAGCGCGGGGGGATAGCCATGCGCGGACAGGATCTGGTTGAGCATCGGCCCAAGCCGCACCATGCGGCCGCGCGCATGACGTCCAGGGATAGTGAAGGCGAGCGCCTGGTCGAGATTTCGGGAAGCCATGGCCTTATGTAGGAGGCCTTATTGCCCTTTGCGAGAGTCCGTCGCCCCGGCGGAGGCCGGGGCCGCTGGAGGCTGAATCCCATACTTCCAGCGGCCCCGGCCTGCGGGGTCCCCGCAAAGTATTAGGGTCCGGACCCAATTAGGATTCCCGTTTGGGCGCTGATGTGATTCACCGTTTCTGGAGGAGACGGTGGGATGTCGGATCATTTTTGGTTTTCGGATGAGCAGTG
>Ga0068856_100003852_pt1 | contig 15057 bp, 9 predicted proteins | sample KBSCornC62_FD_66595 | JGI IMG/M metagenome (GOLD analysis project Ga0068856, IMG submission 66595) | Corn rhizosphere microbial communities from Kellogg Biological Station, Michigan, USA - KBS Corn C6-2 | ecosystem: Host-associated > Plants > Roots > Rhizosphere > Soil ...
GCTAGGCCAGAACGATCAGGAACAAAGATGCTATCACCGCAGCTTGAGTTGGCGAACAACTTTGCGGTGCAGGGACCCGGTTTCTCGATAAATGAGCCGACTAGAGTGTCGGGCTGTCATTCCCCAGCATGGTTTCTCGCACGATCTTGATGGGGGGGAATCCCTGGCGAAGAAATTCGTCGTGGAATTCCTGCAAGCTGAAGGCATTTCCCTTCTTCTCTTTATAGTCGGTCCGAAGTTTCATGATTTCCAGTTTCCCGAGGGTATAAACAAGGTAGGTCGGATCACTGGTACCACGCTTGGTCTCGACTTCTGCAACAGATTGCGGCTGATAGCCTTCCTTCTGGAAGAACTGCACCGCTTCATCAAATGTCATTTTGCCGGTGTGCATAGAAATTCCTACGATGTAACGGGCGTCCCGCAGAAGAGCGTCCTGTATCTGTCCGAGCCGGAGCTTCGCGTCGCCGTTTCCGTATCCTTCATCCAGCATCATCTGTTCGGTGTAATGCGCCCAGCCTTCGGCATTCGATGCACAACCTAACAACTTGCGAATTTTTGAAGGAGCCGCTGGCACCCATAGAAATTGGACATAGTGTCCGGGATAAACCTCGTGCACTGCCACGGAAATGATAGTGGAGCGGTTGAACTGTCCCATAAAGGACTCTGTTTTCTCCTTCGACCAGTCGTGTTCCGGCAAAGTCACATTGAAGAAGGCTTCTTTAGCAACCTTTTCATATGGGCCGGGGGTATCCATGGATGCAAATGTCAGTGCCCGCGCAAAAGGCGGCGTCTCTTCGACGATGGGCGGAACAGGCGAAGGTATCGTCACAATGTGCTTGTCGACAATGTATTGACGGATGCCCGTGAGGTCGTCCCTAAAAGTCTGAAGCAGTTGGTCCGGCTGAGGATAGTCAGCCTGTAGTTCTGCGCGAATCTGCTCGATAGTTTTCTTGGAATCAATTTGTGCGGAGACACGCTTGAACGATTCCTGATTACGCCGGAGATCGTCGTAGCCAATCTGCAGCAACCGATCTATCGGGATATCCACCATTTCGTCGTAGAGAAGCTTTTTGCGATAATTCTCAGCGCCGATTCGGAAATCGCCATTGGAAACCGGCAGGAGAGTTTGCTTGAGGAAAGTCTCATATTCTTGCAGCGCCGCAATCACCGCGGCGTTGCTGGCGTTAAACTCAGCCACTAATTTCGAGTCTTTCACGTCGGTGAAAGCTTCGGGTACATCCTTCTGGAAAAACCCGATAATGCCGGGCAGTTGCTGAATCGCAACTTCGGTGTAAATTCGCGGCGGGTTCTTGAGATTCGCCTTCCCTGCCGCAAGAAAGGCCGGCATCTTCTTCTCTCGTTTGATCAAAGACTGCAATCGCTCTTGCGGAGGTGCGAATTTTCGCGACATGATCACAAAGGCGCTCTGGGTAAGACCGCTGGAATAACGGTCTGGGTTTTTCTCCCAAGTACGAATATCTTCTAATTCCAAGAGAATTGATTTGAGATTGTTTACCAGCAACTGATAGTCCTGGCGTTCCTCTAAGGACAACGATTGGCTGTGGAAGGCATTCACCCGGCCCAGGTATCTCTTGGCGAATGCAATCTGATTTTCAATACCCTGCCGCGAATAGTCTTCGAGGTCGGGGTCGTATTGATGGAAACCCGCGGCCGTTCCCTGGGTGGGGTTCAACGTGAAGAAGTCATCGAAGAAACTATCGACCAATTGGTTCCAGCCAGAACTCCCAGTATGGCCGGAATCCGCAGCCGAGGCGGTCTGCCCAAATATCATTTGCGCAGTTGAAAGCGCCAAAGCAGTTATCAGCAATGTCTTCATGTTTTCTCCCTTGAATCGACTTGCTCCGGACTGCAATCGTAATACGTTGCGCAAGAATCTGCCTTGCTTGACCGAGCGGTTGTGAGGGAAACATCCTAAAATGTGACGACCCTGCTTGCGACAGGGGCAAGTCGATATCCAGGAGATCCGTATGCAGAGCCGTATTACCGGCACTACCATGCCGGTTTTGGAATTCGCACTCGAGCCTAACGAATCCATCATTTCGGAAGCCGGAGAATTGTCGTGGATGAGCAGTTCGATCCAGCTGACCACGCACACTCAGTTCGGAGGAGGCGGCGGGCTATTTGGAGTTCTCAAGCGGGTGGCCGGTGGAGGTTCAATCTTCATGACCGAATACCGCAGTTTCGGCGCAAGTGGCGAGTTGGCCTTTGCGACGAAATTGCCGGGGCATATTGTCCCTGTCGAAGTCTCACCGGGGCACGAATACATGATCCACCGGCATGGATTTCTTTGTGCAACGCCGCAGATTCAAATATCGGTTGCCTTTCAGCAATCGCTGGGTGCAGGCATCTTCGGAGGCGACGGCTTTCTGCTGCAAAAGCTCAGCGGACAAGGGACCGCATGGCTGGAACTATCGGGAGAGCTTGTAGTTCGCGACTTGCAGCCTGGCGAGACGTTGCGCGTTCACCCCGGCCATGTCGGCGCTTTTCAATCGAGCGTGTCTTTCCAGATCACGACCGTGCCGGGCATCAAAAACATGATTTTCGGCGGCGATGGAATTTTTCTCGCCGCTTTGACTGGACCAGGAAGAATTTGGCTACAAACCTTGCCGATCGCCAAACTGGCTCATGCCATTGAAAAGTACATTCCTCGCGAAGCGTCGCGACAGACGGTCGAAGGCGGCGTCGTGGGAGGAATTGTAGGTTCAATCCTGAATGGAATGAAATAGCGTTGCACTAGCCGGGCGGCTCTATAACGATTCAACGTCAATTTTCTTCGTCGCACGATCCAGCTTCGCAATGCGGAATCTTCGCACCTGTCCCGGCTGAATTTCCTGCGCGTTCGAGGACTCTGCGACAGCGCCGCTCTTCCAACGCGCTGCCAGCATGGAACTCAGCGAAGACACATCCGTTTTTGCTGCCGCCGATGCATTGGCAGCCTCCTGCTTCGGCCTAGAAATAATGCACGTGGCGTGAATTCCCTCTCCAAGCTCGACCCGTGCCGAGTTGCCCGAAACTTCTATGACGCGGCCGCTGACCATATCACCGTCGTTGTGCTCGGCCACATATTCATCGATGCTGGTCGGGATCAACTGCTTCATTCCGAGTTTCAGCCGCCGTTTTTCAACATCCAGTTCGAGTACCTGGGCTTTGACGGTTTGGCCGACCCTGAGAACGTCCTGCGGATGATTGATTCGTTTCTCGGCGCTGATGTCACTGACGTGAATCATGCCCTCGATGCCTTCAGCGACCTGTACAAAAGCGCCAAACTTCATGATGTTCACCACCGGTCCTTCGACCACAGATCCAGTCGGAAATTTCTGGGCGGCATCAGTCCAAGGGTCACCCAACGCCTGCTTCAATCCCAGGGACATCCGGCGCTCGCTTGCATTCACTCCGAGGATAACTGCTTCCACTGTCTCGCCAGGTTTTACCAGGTCGCTCGGCTTTCTTACTTTCTTCACCCAGGACATCTCTGAAATGTGAATCAGACCTTCAATGCCAGGTTCCAACTCAACAAACGCTCCAAAATCAGCCACACGGGTTACGGTACCGCGAGCACGATCCCCAACTTTGTACTTGCCCACGACCGAGTCCCATGGTTGCGCCAGCAATTGCTTCATGCCCACTGCAATGCGCCGCTTCTCAGGATCGATCTTGAGTACCTTCACTTCTATCTCTTGTCCGGGCGTCAGCACGTCCCCCGGCTTATTGATACGATTCCAAGCGATATCTCCGACGTGCAGTAATGCATCCACGCCGCCAATATCAATGAATGCGCCGTAATCGGTCAGGCTGCGCACGGTGCCGCGAACCGTATCTCCTTCTTTCATCTCGGAGTAGCGCCGATTCTTTGCCGCCTCTCCCTCTTCTTCGGCCACGATGCGACGATCGACCACTACGTCTTCTTCCGCGGCGTCAAGTTTAGTGATGCGGCAGCGGATCTCCTGCTCAACTAACTTCTCCATCTCCGCCGCATCGCGAGCCCCGCTGCGGGACGCCGGCATAAATGCCCTCACTCCTACATCAACGCTTAAACCTCCTTTGACCACGCCGGTCACGGTTCCCACGATGGTGGTCTTGTTAGCGAACGCCCGCTCCAGAGCCGCCCAATCCGTCGGACGGGCGGCTTTGCTGAGGGTCAATTCGTAATAGCCTTCGGGATCGCGGCCCTTGATGGTAACGGCCAGCCTGTCGCCGGGGGTCACCGATGCACGATGTTTCTGCAATTCCGCAAGCGGCAAGACCCCTTCCGTCTTAAGGCCCACGTCGAGAACGACCGAATCTGCGGAGACAGAAACGACTATACCTTCGCGGGTGCCTTCGGCCCGCTTGACCGTGTGGTTCTGCTCGAATTGCGAAAGGATGTTGCCGAAAGAATCGCTCGGCTCGCTAACAACTGGGGATTCTGGAATATTTGGGTTGGACATACAGGTCAGCTGGCGCTGACTGTTTAAGGATAACATTCGACTCGCGGGATGAAATACTTAGATTAGCGTGTGCTTGATCGCTTCGCGTTGAACATGGGAATCAGAATAACGAGGCCAGCAACATGCGCTCATCGAGAACCTGAACCAATTGGTCGAGGAGAGCTCTCAATCGTCCAGGTTCCTGTTCCTCCGAAACCGCCTTGCACAACTGCCGCAACTCGCGATTGACAACTGGCTCCATTATTTCCTCCCACCACCCTAAATCTTTACCAACTGTGCGTCGTTCTATCCGTTGGAACACCAAAGTACGGCGAACAGTTGCGTCCCACGTTCAATTCAAATGTGTAGGAAGATTTTGCTGAAGACCGGGTAAATTATTGCTATCAGAACGGATACAGTCCAGCGGCTACTAACTCTGGAGCTTTACTAGTACACAATAGCAATCACGCGAGCGCGCGTTTCTCGGTCCGGAACGCCTTTTGGATCAAGGTGTATCGAGCTGCCCCGATGATTCCCGCATCATCGTTCAGAACTATTTTGACCGGCATGTCCGTCAGCAGAGACTGCATTCGTCCCTTTCCGAGGAATGCTTGCATAAACACGGGAGCCTGCATAATCGGAACGATTTTCGCGGCAATGCTTCCGCCAATAAAAACACCGCCGGTGGCCATGAAGTTCAGCGCGCAGTTTCCGGTAGCAGATCCATAAGCGCCGGCAAAGATTGACATGGCCTGTTCACAGATCGGGGCCTTGTGCTCGAGCGCCAGTTTGGAAATCGAAGCAGGCGGGTCGCTCGCCTGGCTGATCTGATCTCGCAACCACGCAGGTTCTTCTGCCTTGCCGGATTCTCGAAGGAAATCGTAAATGTTTTTTATACCGGGGCCTGAAAGGATGCGCTCGCAGCTGACGTGCTCATACTTGGTTCGCAAATATTGAATGAGCTGAACCTCGGTTTCGTCCCGGGGAGCAAAATCCGCATGGCCGCCTTCGCAAGGAAAGGGGTGATGTCTGAAGCCATCCCAGTACAGTCCAGCAATTCCGAGGCCGGTTCGAGCCGAGATCACCAGGCGATTGCCTTCGGCGTCTTCAACCCCTTCGCTCAAAGTAACGAAGTCGGTTGAATCCAGGGCATCTACACCGTATGCGTATGCTTCGAGATCGTTCATCAGACCCACGGTCGGCAACCGGAGCTGAAATGCGAGTTCACCGGAATCAATGGTCCAATCCAGGTTTGAAATCTTACTTCGACCAGCGCGTACCGGACCAGCGACCCCGAAGCAGGCATTGTGAACTGGAATGCCTTCGCTCTTGACGAACAGGTCAATCAATTGGGACAAGCCCGTATGCTCGTAGCTCTTGTAGGTTTTTTCAGCCGCGATCTTCAGCCGGTTACCTTCGGTTTCGAACGCAGCCAGTCGGGTACGGGTCGCGCCAATATCGCCTGCCAGAATCATGTGATTACCCTCCACGCCCGCCCGTCGCGCCGCATCATTTCGTCAGACTCTTTCGGTCCCCATGAACCCGCAGCATAGTTCGGAAAACGCCGGGGCGGCAAAGCCTTCCATACATCCAGCACCGGATCAACAATGTTCCATCCCGCTTCAACCATGTCTGCTCGCTGGAACAAAGTTGCATCGCCGATCATACAGTCGTACAGCAAGACCTCGTATCCGGTGTAAGCGTCGGCCCCGAAATATTTGGAATACTCAAAGCTCATATCCACAGACCCTACCTGCAGAACCGGTCCAGGAATCTTGGCCCCGAAACTCAACGATATTGCCTCGGTTGGCTGTATCTGCATGACCAGTTGGTTGGAATGTTCTGTCGTAGGCATTTTTCGGAAGAGATGAAATGGGGCTTTCCTGAACTGAATTGTTATCTCGGTGTGCCGCTTGGCGAGCCGCTTGCCAGTTCGTAAATAGAATGGAACTCCCACCCAGCGCCAGTTGTCGATGTTCATCTTCAGGGCGACGAACGTTTCCGTTCTCGATTCGGGTGACACTCCCGGCTCAGCGCGATAGCCGCGAACACGCTCCTCTCCAATTACGCCATCTCCATACTGGCCGCGAACGCTGTCCTGCAACACCGATTCCGAATCAAGGATCTGCACGGCGTGCAACACCTTTGCCTGTTCATCGCGGACTGCGTCGGCCTGGAACGATACGGGGGATTCCATTGCGGTCAAGCTAAGCAACTGCATCACGTGGTTGGGTACCATGTCACGGAGGGTTCCGGCAGTATCGAAGTAGCCTCCACGTTGCTCTACACCGACTGTTTCCGCATTGGTAATCTGCACATGATCGATGTAACGACGGTTCCAGATCGGCTCAAAAATGGCGTTGTCAAAGCGGAAAACGAGGATGTTCTGGACGGTTTCTTTTCCCAGATAATGATCGATACGATAAATCTGGTTTTCCGCCAATACCGCCTTGATCTCGCGGTTGAGGGCTCGGGCTGATTCAAGATCGTGGCCGAAAGGTTTCTCGATTACCACCCTCCGCCAACGCTCATTGTCTTGTCGCGAAAGTTGAGACTGGCCCAACTGCTGCACAATGCTGCCGAAAAACCGGGGCGCTGTCGCCAAGTAAAAAAGGTAATTTGATTCCGTCTTGTATTCCTGATCGAGAACGCGCAATCGGCTCTCCAGTGAGCCGTACATTTCGGAATCACCGAAATTGCCGCGGTGGTAGAAGAGCCGGCTTCTAAAATCCTGCACGGCATTGGTTGACAGGTCCTCGGGCGTAAAGAACGAAGTGACCTGGTCCCGAAACTGTTCCGTGCTCAGGTCGTCGAAAGAGACTCCCAAGATGGCGCAGTTTCGCGGAAGCAACTTGGCTTTGGCCAGATTAAATAGCGCAGGAACCAGCTTGCGTTTGGTGAGATCTCCGGAAGCGCCAAATAACACCAGAAGGCAGGGTCCAGCGACCTTGCCGGCCAACAATTGCTCCGAACTGCTTTGAACCGCAGCGGACGCCACGCGATTGCACCCGTAGAATTGCCTATTCTACTCGGAGCAAGCGCGCTGAGAAATGACCATTGGATCGTGCCCAAAATCGTGGCCTACAGGGAATTCGGCAAGCAGCTAGGGTTGTGACCTGATATCGTCAGCAGGAACATGCCTTTACCATAATATGTCCCGCCGGTGACGCACGGAGTCCCACAGTGGGCCTGCCGATTTAAGGCACCTGCTCGTTGCACTTGAATTGAATTTAATTCCTGAGGCGCCTTCTTGCAAAAACAAACCGAGCTGATCGTCTGGCCCGGCAAACCTTACCCGCTCGGCGCTGCCTGGGACGGCGAGGGAGTCAATTTCGCGCTGTTCTCCGAACATGCCGAGAAGGTTGAGCTCTGTCTATTCGACGATCTTGGGCGTCGCGAAATTCACCGGGTTTCAGTTCGCGAACAAACCGATCAGGTCTGGCATTGTTACTTACCGGAGGCACGTCCCGGACTGTTATATGGCTATCGGGTACGCGGCCCGTATGAGCCGGCAAGGGGACTGCGCTTCAATCATCACAAGCTGCTACTTGATCCTTATGCGAAGCAGATTCGCAATGGGCTCAAGTGGCATGACTCTCACTTTGGTTACAAAATCGGGCATCGTAACGAAGACCTTTCATACGATCGCCGCGATAGTGCGCCCGGCATGCTGAAGGGAGTTGTGGTCGATCCAGCATTCACCTGGGGGGCAGACCGAGCGCCGCGTACACCGTGGCATCGCACCATCATTTACGAAGTACATGTAAAGGGATTTACATTCCGTCATCCCGACGTGCCCCCCGCATTGAGGGGTACTTATGCGGCGCTGGGGACGGCGCCCGTGATCGATTACTTCACGCGGCTGGGCATCACTGCGGTGGAGCTCATGCCAACACATTCGTTCATTGACGACCGGCATCTGATCGCGAGAGGTCTGCGTAATTACTGGGGGTACAACACCATCGGTTTTTTCGCCCCGGAGCCGCGGTACTCAGTAACCGGCACCATCGACGAATTCAAGACGATGGTGAAGACCCTGCATTCTGCCGGAATCGAGGTCATTCTTGACGTGGTTTACAACCACACGGCAGAGGGCAATCAACTGGGACCGACCTTATCGTTTCGTGGTATCGATAATCCCGTTTACTATCGCCTGGTCTCGGACAATCCCCGCTATTACATGGATTACACCGGCACCGGGAATACGCTGAATATGCGTCACCCGCGAGTGCTGCAGCTGATCATGGATAGTCTGCGGTACTGGGTGCTGGAGATGCACGTCGACGGCTTTCGTTTTGATCTGGCATCAACCCTGGCGCGTGAACTGCACGAAGTGGACCGCCTGGGTGCATTTCTGGACATCATTCATCAGGATCCTATTCTCTCTCAGGTGAAGCTTATCGCCGAACCATGGGATCTCGGCGAAGGTGGATATCAAGTCGGGAAATTCCCAGTGGGCTGGGCTGAGTGGAACGACAAATATCGCGATGCTTTGCGCTCCTACTGGAAGGGCGACGGCGGCATCATCGGCGAGCTGGCATACCGCATTACCGGATCCAGCGATCTTTATGCCCGAAGTGGACGGCGTCCCTATGCAAGCGTGAACTTCGTCACTGCGCACGACGGTTTCACTTTGCAGGACCTGGTCAGCTACAACTCCAAGCATAACGAGGCGAACGGCGAAGACAATCGGGACGGCACCGATAATAATCGCAGTTGGAACTGCGGAGTAGAAGGGCCAACCGATGATCCGACAGTAAAGGCGCTGCGGGCACGACAGAAGCGGAACCTCATTGCAACCATGTTCTTGTCCCAAGGGGTGCCGATGCTGCTCGCCGGGGATGCCATCGGCCACACGCAGAATGGGAACAACAACGCTTATTGCCAGGACAACGAAATCAGCTGGCTGGATTGGGACCCGGAGCATATCGATGGCGAACTTCTCAGATTTGTGCAGCGGATGATCGCATTACGCAAAGAGCATCCGGTATTCCGCCGCCGTAATTTCTTCCAGGGACGTCAAATCCGGGGAGCGGAGATCAAGGACATCGTGTGGCTTCATCCTGACGGCCAGGAAATGACTGACTCGGAATGGAATCAGGAATTCGCGCGTTGTCTTGGCGTCGCTCTATCGGGACAGGCAGTGGATGAGGTCGATGAGCGTGGGCAGCGTGTTCAAGATGATAATTTCCTGTTATTGATGAATGCACACCATGAAGAAATTCCCTTTGTGCTGCCCGGTGTAACTTCCAATTCCGGATGGGTAGCAATTCTCGATACTTCCTGCCAAACGTCGAATCAGGCAGACAGTTTCTACTCCGGGGGTGCAAGCTATCCATTGCAGGCACGTTCGCTCGCATTGCTGGTGGAGCGTCCGCCGGAGCGTATCCGTAGGTCCGACCGGAGGCGCCCAGCCGCCGAATGAAGCGCAAGCACGAAATGCCTTTCGGGGCAGAATGCCGCGAAGACGGCACGATTCGTTTTCGGCTGTGGGCGCCGGCGGCGGCATCAGTACAGCTCTGCTTAGTTGATGGCGTGGAAAGGGAACTGGATATGCCGGCACTTGGCGGCGGCTGGTTCGAGATAGTAACGCGCGATGCCCGACCGGGCTCCCGTTACAGCTTCGCAATCAACCGTGAACAGCGAGTACCCGATCCCGCATCTCGCTTCCAACCCTCCGGTGTGCACGGTCCCAGCCAGGTGATTGATCCGGCAGCATGCTCCTGGGGAGACGAGAACTGGAAAGGACGTCCCTGGGAAGAAGCGGTGATCTATGAGTTGCATGTCGGTACGTTCACGCCTGAAGGGACCTTCGCTGCCGCTGAGGCAAAACTGGATTACCTGTCGAAATTGGGGGTGACCGCAGTTGAAATCATGCCGGTTTCGACCTTTCCGGGTCAGCGTAATTGGGGGTACGACGGCGTATTGCCCTATGCGCCTGCAGGTGTTTACGGACGGCCAGACGATCTCAGGCATTTCATTGACGCTGCGCATACAAAGAATCTGATGGTGCTACTCGATGTTGTGTACAACCACTTTGGGCCGGAAGGAAACTACCTCCCGCTCTACGCACCACAGTTCTTTACCGATCGCCACCACACTCCGTGGGGACAGGCCATCAACTTTGACGGCCTGGATAGTCGCACCGTTCGTGATTACTTCGTTCATAATGCGCTCTACTGGCTGGAGGAATACCACTTCGATGGTTTGCGGCTCGACGCAGTACATGCAATTCTTGACGACTCAAGCCCTGACATCCTGACCGAGCTCGCGACAACAATACGCGCCCACTTCGGGTCGGAACGGCACGTTCATCTCGTACTTGAAAATGCTGACAATGCAGCGCATTATTTGCGACGCAACGCCGATCACAGTCCCGGTCTCTTCACTGCCCAATGGAACGATGATATTCATCATGCTCTTCACGTTTTAATGACTGGCGAAACGGACGGTTACTACAGCGACTACGCCGATCATCCGGCACGGCGACTCGGTCGCTGCCTGGCTGAGGGATTTGACTATCAAGGCGAAGGTTCTGGCTATCACAACGGAGAACCACGAGGCGAGCCCAGCCGCGATCTCCCGGCGCTATGTTTTGTCTCATTCATGCAAAATCACGACCAGATTGGTAACCGCGCATTTGGAGACAGAATTCTGAATATCGCAAGCCCTGCGGCAGTGAAGGTCGCAATGACCTGTTTGCTGCTGGCGCCTTCGCCGCCCTTGCTCTTTATGGGTGAAGAATTCGGCGCCAGCACACCGTTTCTATTCTTTTGCGACTTTGGCCCTGATCTAGCCTCAAAGGTAACTCGGGGTCGCCGATCCGAATTCGCGAGGTTCGCGGCTTTCAGTTCATCCGAAGCGCGGGCACGAATCCCCGATCCAAACAGCGAAAGCACGTTTCTTGACTCGAAACTCGATTGGAATTCTTTGGAAAAACCCGATCATCATGAATGGCAGCGGTTCTATGGTGATCTGCTACTGTGCCGACATCAGGAGATTGTTCCCAGAATTGCTGAGATCAATGTTGGGAGGGCAGAATTTATAGTTCTCAATACCAAAGGCATTTTTGTGCGCTGGCAGTTGGCGCACGGAGGTGCATTAAGTCTCTTCGCGAACTTCTCCGATCACGAAATCAGCATCACACAGCGCCTGAGTGGCCGGGTGTTGTACAGCACCGCTAAAGACCTGTTACAAGATGAGAACAAGCTGCCGGCGTTCTCAGCTGCATGGTTGCTGAACGAATGACACAGATTCCCCTCTCTACATATCGACTTCAATTCAACCGGAATTTCACCTTCGCGAAAGCGAATGAAATTGTGCCTTACCTCGCCGCGCTGGGCATTTCACATTGCTATGCATCCCCCTATCTCCGGGCGCGACCGGGCAGCACACACGGCTACGACATCATCGACCACCAGCACCTGAATCCCGAAATCGGGACGGCAGAAGAGTACGACGCATTTGTGGCCACCCTGCACCAATACGGCATGGGCCAGATTCTCGACATTGTGCCGAATCACATGGGCGTGATGGGAAGTGACAACGCCTGGTGGCTCGATGTGCTGGAGAATGGCGAGGCATCGGCGTACGCCGATTTCTTCGATATCGACTGGGAGCCTCTGAAAGATGAGTTGCAGGGCAAAATCCTTGTCCCGGTGCTGGCCGACCAATACGGCGTCATTCTGGATCGCGGCGAACTGAAACTGACTTTCGATCAGGAGAAGGGCGAGTTCAGCATTTTTTATTTTCAGCATCGTTTCCCATTAAATCCGAGAGGATATACGTCGATACTGATACCGGCTGCAGAGCAAATGCAGCAGCAGGTAGCAGATCACAACGAAGACTTGCTGGAGTTGCAGAGTCTGATTGCTGCCTTTGGTCACCTTCCGGGACGTGAAAATCCCGCTCCGGAAAAAAGGCAGGAGCGGGCTCGGGATAAAGAGATAAACAAAAAGCGGCTGGCGGCGCTGTGTGCCCGTTCACATCTGATCACCGCTCTAATCGAAGGGGCTGTTGCACGAATTAACGGAGTGTCTGGAGATTCCGCTTCCTTTGACAGTCTCCACGAACTGATCAAAGCGCAAGCGTTCCGTCTGGCATATTGGCGAGTTGCCGCTGACGACATTAACTATCGCCGTTTTTTCGATGTGAACGATTTAGCGGCCATTCGCCAGGAGAATGAAGCCGTTTTCGTCAAAACTCACGAGTTTATTTTCCAATTGCTGAAAGACACGAAGATTAATGGATTGCGGATTGATCATCCTGACGGTCTCTACAATCCTCGGGAGTATTTTGAACGCCTGCAACTGAGCACTGCGAGGAATGAGTCAAGCAATGACGGAAAGAACGCATATGTTGTCGCGGAAAAGATACTGTCCGGTGACGAACAACTTCCCGCCCAATGGCCTATTCACGGCACTACGGGCTATGACTTCGCAAATTTGGTGAATGGGGTGTTCGTCGATCCTGATGCCGAACAACGACTAACCCAGACCTACCGCTCATTTATCGGCGAACATCTCGATTTCAAGGAATTGGTCTATCAATGCAAGAAACTGGTGATGGACCGCTCGCTCAACAGTGAACTGAATGTCCTCGCCAACCACCTTAGCCGGATTGCGCTGGCTGATCGCCATACATGTGACTTCACGGTCAAGAGCCTGCGCGATGCGCTCACCGAAATCGTCGCTTGCTTTCCAGTCTATCGAACCTACGTTGCCGGACGGGATGTTTCGGAGACAGACACCAAGTACATCGCCGACGCGGTTGGGTCTGCTAAGGCAAAAAGTACATCAGCGGATTCCTCAGTTTACGACTTTATCCACGGGGTACTGCTCACACGACAGGCCGATGGTCACCCGCAGTTTTATCAGAGCTCAGTTATCCATTTTGCTATGCGATTTCAGCAGTACAGTAGCGCGGTCATGGCCAAAGGATTCGAAGATACCAGTCTTTACCGTTATCAACGCCTTACTTCACTGAACGATGTCGGAGGCGATCCGCTACGGTTCGGGGTGTCGCCATCGCAATTCCATTATGAAATGCAGCGTCGACTGGAGCGGTGGCCGCATGCAATGCTCGCCACATCCACCCATGACTCGAAGCGATCCGAGGATGTCCGTGCCCGCATCAACGTGCTCTCAGAGATGCCCGAGTTGTGGGACGAGCACGTGGCGTGTTGGCGCGAGTTGAACAACAAATTAAGACGCCAGACAACGACAGCAATTCCGAGTGCGAATGATGAATATCTGTTTTATCAGACTCTCGTTGGCATTTGGCCCGTCGGTTCCGAAGAGGCAAGCCCATCAAAAGAATTCTTAGAGCGTTTCACCGAGTACATGTTGAAGGCCATGCGCGAAGCCAAGGAGATGACAAGTTGGTCGAGTCCAAATCAAGAATATGAGGCGGCGGCATCCGAGTTTATTAAAGCTGCGCTTGAGAACAAATCGTTTCTGGACAACTTCATTCCATTCCAACGCACAATTTCATATTTCGGAATGCTCAACAGTCTGTCGCAAACACTTATCAAGCTGACGGCACCGGGCGTACCGGACATATACCAGGGCAATGAACTTTGGGAATTTAACCTGGTAGATCCGGATAATCGCCGTCCGGTCGATTATGGCCGGCGTCAACATTTGATCGAGGAGATGCGGTCGTTTATGGGATTTCCACGCGAGCAATTAGTCGACAACGCGCGGGAACTGTCTCAAACTATGGAAGACGGCAGGATCAAGATGTACCTTATCTGGCGCACTCTGAGCATTCGCAATGAAATCCCGGCTCCGTTTCGTGACGGTGACTACGTTGCGCTGAACGCTCACGGATCTCGGGCCGACCACGTTCTGGCATTCGCAAGAACTACCCGTGATACGAGATTTGTTGTGATCGTACCTCGCCTTTGCGCACGCCGTTTGGATGGCGATCTTCGCCCGCCGATAGGTGAAGATGTTTGGCATGACACTGCGATCCAATTGCCGAACTGGGGAACTGGACCGTTTCGTAATGTGTTGACAGGAGAAGACGTTCGAACAGATGAAAGCAAAAGAGTTCCTGAATTAAAAATCGCTTCGGTGCTCAATGTTTTTCCAGTCGCACTTCTGGAGACGAAGTAAAGCGGAGTTGGCTCTGCGGAGCCAATAATCCCCGTCCCTACCAGCGCGGTTATGCGCCTCTACATGTATTCCTTAGGCTGGCTCCGCAGCAATCCGTATTGGCACAACGCCCTTTTGACTCCACAATGTCATGAGTATCCAAGGAGGCTAATTGAGCCCTCGAGAATTACAAGGCAGGTATTTGGCCGCTTTATCCAGGATCGCAGGGGAACCGACAGCCGAAAGACACACTCCGATCTATCAACGTGAACCGGCGGTCGCGGAAAAGCAGGCCATCAGGGATGCGGCGAATGCACTGACGGCACTGTGGAGAATTGGAGCGCAAAACAAGAGTTAGTCCCGCGGGTCATCGCCCGGAGACGCTTTACCCTGATTTCGAGCGATTCAATTGCCACCGTTGAGTCTCTTTTGCGCCAAATGTAATCGCCTCGCCGTCCGCCACCATCCGGTTAAGTTCAGCAGTTACCTCGTGCACAGAATCTGCGTAGATCTTGATGGAAATCGCTCCGCGT
>Ga0068856_100003853_pt1 | contig 15056 bp, 16 predicted proteins | sample KBSCornC62_FD_66595 | JGI IMG/M metagenome (GOLD analysis project Ga0068856, IMG submission 66595) | Corn rhizosphere microbial communities from Kellogg Biological Station, Michigan, USA - KBS Corn C6-2 | ecosystem: Host-associated > Plants > Roots > Rhizosphere > Soil ...
CACCCGGATCGGGATAACGAACCGCCGGATGGTCAAGCAACTCTGCAAAGGTGAAGCCAGTCTCGTTGCCGGCAACATTCAAGCCGTCATCGAGCTGCTTGCGCAGCGCCGTATGCAGGGGACCGTAGATGAAGTCGTTGGTTTCCTTGACGCCGATCTGCCGGCTCGACTCTGCGAAATAACGCGCGCGGAGTTCGGCACGCGCCGCTGCAGGCCAGCCGACCAGTTCGACGTCGAGCAGCTCGGGCGACCAGCCGCCCCAAGTAAGTGAGCGTCCGCCAACCGCGAATAGAAGGCCGGCATAGTTGAGCGACGGGTGATTGACCCAGGGCACGCGCATGTCCGGCGCGCCGCTGGCGGGTGCGACGAAGGGAAGGTTCTGGGTATGCTCGGGCAGTACGTAGGGCCCCGCCTCGAGGACGAGTATGCGGCGACTTCTTGTTGTGTCGGTAATGAAGAGATGTTCCGCTACTACGGATCCGAAGGTGCCACCACCCACCACAATCACATCGAAATCGCGGGTTCGTCCTCCCAGTACCTGTCCCGCGCTGTCTTGCGCCTCTTGCAAGGTGTTGCAAACGAAGCGGCCCATATTGTCTAGAGAGAAGGTCGTAGATTCAGCGGTCAGCGTCGGCATGACGAATCTCCCTGTATTTCGATGGTGTGTCTGTGTTGTGCTCTCCGCGTCGTGGGCGCACGCGAGACGCTCCGAAGAGAGCGTCTCGCCGCGCAGTGGGACAATATTAGATGAGAAGGGGTCGGCCTGGCTGTGGTGTTCAGCACAAATATGCTGCACAGCCGGCGAAGCGGCGCGGGCGAGGGGTACCCGGCAAGATGTGCCGACCCTCGCGGAGGGAGCGGCCGGCGCCGAAGAATGTTTAGTTGCGCTATGCGACCATCAACGACTGCTGAATGGCACGATCGTAGACCTCCAGAACCTGCTGCTTCGTTCGTCCGGGCGCGTCGTTGAATTGCGCGATGGAGCTTTGCGTGTGGCCAAGAGCGACGATTGCTTTGAGCAAAAGACGTTCGGCCGCGATGAACTCTTCGTAGTTGCTGATTCCCAGAGATCCGACCATGCAGGCCGAGCCGCGTTGCCGAGTGCGGTGCTGGCACCAGCCTTGATCCAGATGCTGCCGACCATCCGCCAATAAACGAGTAAGGGGCGATATCGTACGGTTGCTGCCATCGAAGGGCATGACTGTTTCCTCTCACATTGGGCACGTCTGAAGGCCAACGCCCCCACATTAGGCACGTTGCTCACGCTCGTAACCGGAAATGAAATGGAAACGCAGCTAGGCGCCCGCAGAATGCGCTTGGCGTCATCTGTCGATGGGACCATCTGACTAGTGCCGGCGCTTCGAGCGCCGACCTGCCACCTAGCCGGCGTTACGGTCGGTTTTCCTCGTCGAATCGCCGGACCTTGCCGCCGATCGCCTTCCAGCCGGAGTGGCCGGCCGACATGTAGCGGGCGTCGAAGCCCGCCTTGCGCAACGCGATCGCCATCTGGCAGCCGATGTGGAAGCCGTAGACGCAGAAGGTGACGACCGGTACGTCGGGTTTGAGCTCGCCGATCCAGTCCTCCAGCCGGTCGGGATCGCGCCACACCGCGCCCTCCATGATGTCCTCGGCGCGCGTCGTGAAGTGGCGCGGCCGGGTGTCGATGATCTGCACCGGTTGGCCGGCCTCGACCATGGCCTGCACTTCCTCGGGGCTGACCGCTGGCGTGTCGGCGAACTCCTTCTGCTCGAGCGGACGCGGCGGTGCGAGCTTGGTCGCATCCTCGTAGCGGCCCTGGACTGCGACCCAGTCGATGTTGCGCATGAAGGTGGCGATATAGGCCTCGGTGTTGGCGCCGAAGTCGATGTGGTAGGCGTGCTCGTAGAGGTCGAGCGCCAAGATCGGCACGCCGCCGGCCAGGCCGGGCGTGCCTTCGTTGCAGGCGACGTTGAACAGCCGACGCTCGCGCGGCAGCCATGTCAGCAGCACCCAGCCCGATCCCGTCGGCAGGCCACCGGCCAGCGCGACGAACTGCTGACGCCACGCCTTGACCGAGCCGAAATCGCGGGCGAGCGCCTCGGCCATCGCCTCCGGCACGTTCATGCCGTGTCCGCCAAGGCTCGCAAAATAGAGTTCGTGCAGCAGCGCCGAGTTCAGCGCGGCCGCCTCGTCGCGCTTCAGTCTCGCAATCGCCTCGGGCTGGGTGACCGGATCGAGCGAGTCAAGCTCGCGGCTGATCGCGTTCAGCCGGCGAAGCTCGCCGCCGTAGTTCCGCTCGTAGTGGCTTTCGATCAGCCGCGGCGTCATGCCGTTCAAGGTCCACGGGCGGCAGAAAAGCGGAGCAAGTTGGTATTGCATCACGATCCTCCTCGGATTGAGTCAGCTTGCAGTGGGTTTGAGGGCGCGGGCGCCTCCGGCGGCGTACCAGGCCGAGACGCCGCCGCGGATGAAGCGGGCGTCGAACCCGCGCTCGATCAGGCTCTTGGTCACGTTCCGCCCGACATCGAAGCCGTAGGCGCAGTAGACGGCCACCGGCTGGTCAGCAGACAGCTCCGCGCTCCAGGTCTCGATCTGGTCCGGATCGCGCCACGTCGCGCCAGCCATCAGGTCCGGGTGGCGCAACATGTGATCCCGCTGCCGGGCATCGACGATCTGCAGGCCGTTGCGGTTGGCAATTTCCTTGGCCAGCACCTCGACCGTCAGCGAAGGCACGTTGGTCGTGAAGGACGGGTCTTCATTCGGCAACGGCTGATCGTTGCGCGCCGCCTTGATCCGCTTCAGGACGATCTCCCAGTTGATGTTGCGGATGAAGGTATCGATGTAGGCGGCAGCGTTCGCGCCGAAGTCCTGAACGTACGCGTGCTCGTACATGTCGAGCACCAGCACCGGAGTCGCATCGATCGCCGCCTGCGCGTGATCGGTCGCGATCTGGCTCGAGAACCGCTTGTGTCGGCGCGACCAGGTGAGGGCGACCCATCCCGAGCCACCCGCCAGCGATTGCGCCATGGCCGTGAACTCGCGCCGCCACTGGGCGGTCGTGGCGAAGCCCGCCGCGATCTCTTGCGCGAACTCCTCCGGCACCTCGTGCCAGTCGGGGCGACCGAGGCCCGAATTGGGGCCGGCGCGGCGGAAGCCGCCAAGGTTGGCGAAGTAGAGCTCATGCAGCGCCACCGAGCTCATCAGCGAGAGTTCCTCGCCCTTGAGCCGGCCGAGACGGCTTGGCGAGGCTGCCGCGTCGAGGGCGGCCAGCTCGCGGCGCACCTCATTCAGCGCCTGCACGGCATTCCCGTAGTGGGTTTCGTAGTGGCCGACGATCATATGTTCCGACAGCCCGCTTAGGGTGGATGGGCGGACGCCGATCGGGACGATTTCCTGGAGCATGGCAAGTCCTTCAGTTGAGCGGGATGTCGTGGCCGGCGCGGGAGTCGAGCGCTCGACGATAGACAGCGGCGGCTGAGGCGACGTCCTGCAGGCCAAGGCCCGTCGAATCGAACAGCGTGATCGCCTGGTCGTCGCGACGACCGTGCTTGTGACCGGCCACCAACTCGGCCAGCGTGGCATGGATGTGCGTCCGCGCGACTGCCTTGGCCTCCAGGGCATGGTGCAGGTCGCCAATCTCGACGCACTGCTCCAGTGAATCGACGACAACCTGCGACCTGGCGTAAAGAGCGGGCGCGATCTCCGACTTGTCGAAATTGTCGGCGCCGACCGCGGCGATGAAGGTTCCCGGCCGCACCAGCTCAGGCGTGAGGAAGGCCGCCGTGGACGAGGTGGCGGTGACGATGATGTCGCTCTGACGCGCCACCGCGAGATCGCCGCTTGACCGCGCGTCGATCCTGAGTTCCTGCCCGAGTTCGTGGGCCAGTGCCTTCGCGGCCTCGTGGCGGATATCCCAGATATGCATCGTTTCGAGCGCGGCGGCTGCGGCGATGGCCCGGGCCTGGACGCGGCCCTGCACGCCCGCCCCGCAGATCGTCGCGATGCGCGACTCGCGCCGCGCGAGGTGGCGGGCAGCGAGGGTCGTCGCGGCGCCGGTCCGGTTGATGGTGATCTCGATGGAATCCATCAGCGCCAGGGGCCGGCCGTTGGTCGCGTCTGCAAGATAGATCACACCCTGCACCGTCGGCAGGCCGTTGCTGGCTGGATTGCCCGGATAGTTGCCATTGAGCTTGATCGCCATCACCGGCGGATCGCCGGTCAGCAACGCTGCCGCCTTGGCGTGGTACGAGCCGCCGGGCACGTGGAAGGCAGCGGCCGGCGGAGCCAGCGCCTGGCCGGTCGCGACTGCGCGAAAGCCCGCCTCGACCGCGTCGACGTAGGCGGGAAAGTCCATCAGCCTGCCGACATCGGCGCGCGAGAGCAGCAACATGGTAATCCTCGGAGTGGCAGGCGAGGTCACAATTTCCAAAAGGGCTTTCCGGCCTCGCGGTCCTGATCGATCGCATCGATGCCAATATCTGCAAGCCCGCGTCTGTCGAGCTGGCGTAGGTGACGCCGTGTCAAGTAGTGGCGGCGCCACAGCCCAAGCAATTCTGTGGTTCGGCTAAAGAGCTCATGGCGCCAACCGCTCGGCGGCTCATGAGGAACGTCGGCGAAGATGTGGCGCCGAACGATGTAGTCTTCGCGGCCGAGCAGGCGAATCGCCGAGCCGCAGTCCAGGATCCTCTCGGCAAGGTCGATTGGTATGTGCCGTCGATGAGCATTGGTCATGCGGCATCTCCTTAAGTTGGGTATCAAGCTTCCACTCGATACAAAGCGGCGCGATGGCTGGTGGGTAGGAAGGCGATCAAGGAATCGCCGGCCGGCGGGAACGCGGTGGTATGCGCACCCTTCCCGGTGGCGATGGCGCCGAGGCTCTTCATCGATGTCGTGTCGAACACATCGACGACGCCCGGGTAGCCGACCGCGACGTAGACTTGCCGGCGCTTGGGATTGAACCACACGACGTCGGGCACACCGCTGAGCCTGGTCTCGTTCAGCACCTTGCCGGTACCGGCATCGAGTGTGACCAGCACGCCGGCATCGCAGGCGCAGAACAGGCGGCGCGTCGCCGGATCGAAGTCGAGACCGTGTGCGCCGTCGGCGGGGATCGGCATCGCGCGGGCTACGCGATCGGGCTGGCGGGCGTCGACCACGACCATCTGCGACGGATGCATGATGTTGATGTAGAAGGCCTGCGCCTCGGCATCGAACACCGCCCAGCGCGTGCGGCCCGGCACCTCGATCGAGGCGCGCATCGTCCCGGCGTCTAGATCGACCATGGAGAGCGTGTAGGAGTGCGGCACAGCCGGGTCGCCGACGTTGGCCGCTAGCACGAGCCGGCGCCTCGCGTCGTAAGCGAGGCCGTTGGGCCGCACGCCGACCGGGATCTTGGTGACCTTCGGGTTGGGTCCTGGTGCGAACACACCAATCGTGTTCTCGCCTCGGTTCGAGGTGAAGACGAGCTGGCTTTCGTCGCTCACCAGCGCGCCGGCGACCGCCGTGAGGTCGGACACGGAGTAGAGGTACTTGGCCGCCGCGGGATCGAACACGTCGACTGCGTCGTTGGCGGTGTGGGCGACGTAGACAAGGCCGGCGGTGCCATGGACCGCGGCGTGGTCGAAGCCGCCGCTGCCGACATGGGTCGGCAGGTCCACGTGGCCGGTGAGATGCAGAGGCATGGTGCTCACTCCATCTTCGGCGGCCAGGCATGCGTCTCGCCGACCAGGTGGCGGCACCAGGCGTAGAGCGAGTCGTACATCACCATGCCGTGCTTCAGCATCTCGTGGTCGTCGCTGAAGACGTGGCTCAGGCCCAGCGAGATCACGAACAGGCCGTGGCTCTGCGGCGTCAGGTCGAGCCGCGAGGTGTCGGCGCCGCGCACGATGTCGGCCAGCTGGGCGAGACCGGGCGCGTCGAGCTTGTATTCGGTGAGGAAGGCGTCGAACGAGCATTTCTCGCCGACGTGGCTGAACTTCACGCCCGGAATGTCGTAGGGGATCGCGCCGGTCCTCTCGGCGATCTTCATCACCTCGGGCGTCGGCACGTAGAGGAACTCCGGCTGCTTGTCGATGAAGTGCGTGATCAACCAGGGACAGGCGATGCGGTCGATCTTCGGACGTTCGCGGGTAACCCACTTCATGGCTTGTCTCCCTCGGTGAGTGGTTCGGTGGGAAGTCCGTTAGCGCGCCAGGTGCCAATGCCGCCGGCGAGGCCGATGGCCTTGATGCCGCGCTCGCGGAAGCGGGCGGCGCAGTCGCTGCCGATCTCGAAGCCCCAGGCGCAGTAGACGAGGACCTTCTTTCCGCGGGGGAGGGAGGCGGCGACCTCGTCGACCTTTTCGGGCGGCGCTCGGTAGGCGCCGCGCAGGCGCACCGGCACAGCCCTAGCGTCCGGCGCCAGCCGGGCGTCGACCACGACCAGCTCGGGATCGGCATCGAGCATCGCCTTGGCAGTGGGGGCGTCGACGGTGTGCAGCTTGGGGGCCGCGACGTCGCCCGCGAAGCGCGCGGCGATACGTGGCCAGGCGATGTTCGCCATGAAGGCGTCGACGTAGGCGCCGGCGTTGCTGCCGAAGTCGAGGTGATAGCTGTGCTCATACATGTCGAGCGCCAGCAGCGGTGTCCCTCCCGCAAGGCTGTGGGTGTGGTCGGCACCCCAGACGTTGCTCAGCCGCCCGTCGCGCGGCGAGCGGGTCAGCACGACCCAGCCGGAGCCGCCGCCCAGCGCCTTGCCCATGGCGATGAACTCGGACCGCCAGCGGGCCAGCGAGCCGAAGTCGCGGATGATCGCCTCTGCCAATGCGCCGTCGGCATCGCCACCGCCGCCTTCGCCCAGGCTGTCGAAGTAGACCTCGTGCAGCAGCATCGAGTTGGTGGCGATCAGCTCCTCGCGCTTCAGCCCGTTCAGGCGGAAGCCCGGCATAGCCGCGGGGTCGCTGGCCGCCAGTTCGTCGGCGATGGCATTCAGCCGGCGCACCGCGCCGCCGTAGTTGTTCTCGTAGTGGCTGGCGATCAGGCGCCACGACAGGCCGTTGAGGCGGGGTGGCTTGAAGGAGATCGGACGGGCGTGGAATCTCATGTTTTTTCCTTTTGATACAGGCGTTTCATCGAAGGATACGCTGATTCTATAAACTCGCAAGTCCAATATGATACGCTTGTTGCTTTTTTAATAGATAATATGATACGAGTGAACAATGTCCAGAGATGCCAATCCGAAATGGCTGCTGCTCATCCATCAGCTGCCCGCGAAGCCCGCCTACGTCCGGGTCAAAATCTGGCGGCGTCTGCAGGCGCTAGGCGCGGTGACGGTCAAGAACGCGGTCTATGCGCTGCCTGCCAGCGACGACGGCCGCGAGGACTTCGCGTGGGTCGCCAAGGAGATCGAGGAAGCGGGCGGCGAGGCGATCGTGTGCGAGGCGGCGCTGGTCGAAGGCCTCAACGATCACGAGCTCAAAGGCCTGTTCGATGCCGCGCGCGACGAGGACTACGCGAGGATTGCCGAGGAGGCACGCGCCGTCGCGGCGCGACTGTCGGGCGAGGCGTCCGATAGCGAGCTCGCGGAGGCAGCCACCCAGACGGCCCGCCTGCGCAAGCAGCTCGACGCGGTGATCGCCATCGACTTCTTCGGGTCCAACGGCCGGCTGGCGGCGCAGGGATTAGTGTCGGGCCTCGAGGAATCTCTCAAGAAGGAGGGTGACGTGCAGGCAAGTGACGCGACACCACCGGTCGGCGCCATGAACCAGCGTACCTGGGTAACGCGCGAGCACGTCCAGGTCGATCGCATCGCCTCGGCGTGGCTGATCAAGCGATTCATCGATCGCGAGGCGCGCTTCAAGTTCGTGCCCTCGAGCGGCCACCGGCCGGAGCCGGACGAGCTGCGTTTCGACATGTTCGAGGGTGAATTCACGCACCAGGGCGACCGCTGCACGTTCGAGGTGTTGCTGGCGCACGCGGGCCTGGCCGATGCGGCTCTCGCGGCGATCGGCGAGATCGTGCACGACATTGACCTCAAGGACGACAAGTACGGGCGCGCCGAGACCGCCGGCGTGAGGAGCCTGATCTCCGGCATCGCCGCACCTGGCACCGGCGACGAGCAGAGGCTGGCGCGCGGCGCCGTGCTGCTCGACGGCCTTTACGACTCATTCGCGATCGAACAGGGAGCACGATGATGGACAACGATCCCGCGCCGGCAGGCGGCCGCATCGGCGAGCTGGTGCGCTATTTTCTGCGCCTTGGCCTGCTCGGCTTCGGCGGTCCCGTCGCGCTGGTCGGCCAAATGGAGCGCGAGCTCGTCACCGACAAGCGCTGGCTGACCAAGGAGCAGATGCGCGCGGCCATTGCGGTCTGCCAGTCTATGCCGGGCCCGCTGGCGATCCAGGTCGGCGTCTATGTTTCCTACCTGCGTGGCGGCTTCTGGGGGGCCTGGGCGGGCGGCTGGTCCTTCATCCTCCCCAACTTCGTGATCGTGGCGGCGCTCGGCGCGCTCTACGTTTACCTCGGCGACCTGCAGCCGGTGACGGCGATCTTCTACGGCGTGAGCCCGGCGGTGATCGCGCTGATCCTGCATTCCTGCTACCGGCTCGCGAAGCTCGGCATGGAGGACTGGTTGCAGTGGGCGATCGCCGCTACCTGCTTCGTCGTGACGATCATCCTGAAATCTGAGGTGGCGCTACTGTTCATCGGCGCGGGCATCCTCGGGATCCTCTACTACGGCACGCTGTTTCGCCGTCCGCCACCCGCCACCACAGTCGGTGTCGTGCCTCTTGTCGTGCCTGCAGTGGTGCCGCTTGCGCCGGTGGCAACGCCGTCGACTCTGGGCAAGCTGCTGCTGTTCTTCTTGAAAGCTGGTTCGCTGACCTTCGGCAGCGGCCTGGTGATCGTGCCTTTCCTCGAACAGGGCCTGGTCCATGAATTTGGCTGGCTCGACCAGCGCCAGTTCCTGGTCGCGGTGGCGATCGGCATGATCAGCCCGGGCCCGGTCGTCATCACGGCCACCTTCGTGGGCTATATCGTGGGCGGCTTCTGGGGCTCGCTGGTGTCGACGATCGGCATCTTCCTGCCGTCCTTCGTCTTCGTCCTGGTGGTCGCGCCGATCCTGGTGCGCCATGGCGGCAACAAGAACGTACAGGGCTTCGTGAAGGGCGCTTATGGAGCAGCGATAGGCACCATTCTCGGAGCCTGCGTACTGCTCGGCCAGGTGGCGATCGGCGATTGGCTGACGGCGGCGATCGGCGTCGTGTCGCTCGGCGTATTGTTCCGCTGGAAGGTCAGCAACCCATTGCTCATTGCCGTGACGGCGGTGATCGGTCTGGTGGCCTTTCCCCTACTGCAGCCGGCCTGGGTCACCTTCAAGTGATCGATGGGCTAGCGCTGGCGCATATGGCGAGCCACTCTTAAATCTGTCCTAAACTCCGCGTGATGGCTTGCTGGTTCAATCGGAGTCGGCATGCGGCTGCTGGTGATCGAAGACGAGGCGCGGATCGCGGAGATCGTGCGGGCGGCGTTACTGCGCGATGGCTTTGCCGTCGATGTCCTGGGCCTGTGCGCGGATGCGCGCGAGGCGCTGGCTACCACCCCCTATGATGCGGCAATTCTCGACCTGGGTCTTCCGGACGGCGATGGGCTGAAGCTGCTCAAGGAACTGCGCGGCAAAGGTAACGTCGTCCCTGTGCTGGTGCTGACGGCGCGCGATGCAGTCGAACACAGGGTCGCCGGCCTTGATGCGGGCGCCGACGACTATCTCATCAAGCCGTTCGCCATGGCCGAACTGGTAGCGCGCACCAAGGCGCTGCTGCGCCGGCCGGGCGGTGCCTTGGGCACGACCCTGACATTGGGCAACATTGACTTCGATACGATCGGGCGCGACCTCAGTATCGGGGACAAGACAGTGCTCATGCCACGGCGCGAGATGGCGATCCTCGAGCACTTGATGCGCCGGATGGGCCGCGTGGTCCCGAAGTCCGTGCTGGAGGACAAGCTCTACGGCCTGGACGACGAGCTCGAGTCGAACGCCATACCCGTGCACATCCATCACCTGCGGCGCAAGCTGGCGGACAGCGGCGCGACGGTCGAGATCCATACCGTACGGGGCATCGGCTATCTGCTGGTCGAGGCCAAGGCGTGAGCCCAACCGCACGATCGCTGCAAACGCGGCTGGTCCTGCGACTGGCCGCCCTGTTCGTCGCCGGTACCGTGGCGCTCGCAGGGGTCCTAGTATGGCGGGCTTACGACACCGCCGGCAGCCTGAGCGAGCGAGAACTCAGTTTACGCGCGGAGGATCTCGCGCGCTATGTCACGGCCGATGGCCGGCTGGAGCTGCCCAAGCACCTGCAGGACGCCTACGCAGACCCTGCCGGCGGCAACATCTTCGCCATTCGACATACCAACGGCCGCATCGTAGCCGCATCGCCCGAGGCCTTCGGGCCAATGGTGCAGCGCTGGGCGGCGACCGGCGAGGATGCGTCCTATCTGCGCTTTTCCGGGCTGCCCGGCGGCCAGGAGTACTATGGACTCGGGCTTACGGTTGGCAGCACCGCCGGGCCCTTGTCGATCTGGGTGGCTCGCGCAGCGGGGGCGACGGCCCTCGTCCATTCCTTCCTCGAAGAGTTCGTGTTTGATATCGCCTGGGTGATTCCACTGTTTCTGCTGCTGGCTTTGGCCGTGGCGGTCCTGGCGATCCGCGGCGCCCTGCAGCCGCTTCGCGACGTGTCGAAGGTCGCCAGCTCGATCGGACCGACCAGCACCTCGGTCCGGCTGCCTACGGCCGGCGTGCCGAGCGAGATTGTGTCGCTCGTTGGCGCCGTCAACCGTGCGCTGGACCGGCTCGAGCAGGGCTTCGACGTGCAGCGCCAATTTACTGCCAATGCCGCGCATGAGCTGCGCACGCCGCTCGCCATTGTGACGGCAGCTCTCGATGGCTTGAAAGCGAACGCCGACCTCGAGAAGCTGAAGGCCGACGTCGGGCGCATGAACCGCCTGGTCGAGCAACTGCTGAGCGTCGCGCGCCTGGACGCGATCGCTCTCGATATCTCGGGCGACGTCGATCTCAACCAACCCGCCAAGGACGTCGTCGTCTTGCTGGCGCCGTGGGCCGTTGCGCAACATCGGGCGATCGGGTTCTCAGCCTCGGAGAGGCCGGTGATGGTGCACGGCAACGGTTATGCAATCTCTGACGCGGTGCGGAACCTCGTCGAGAACGCGGTGGTCCATTCGCCGCCGGGCGCCGAGGTGTCCGTGACGGTCCACGAGGACGCTCGGATCAGCGTGAGCGACCGCGGGCCCGGCGTGCCGAAGGAGCATCGCCAGCAGATCTTCGAGCGCTTTTGGCGCGGTGCCTGCACACGCGCGCAGGGCGCGGGCCTTGGCCTGCCGATCGTCGCGGAGATCATGAAGGCGCACGGCGGCACCGTGACGGTCGGCGATGCGCCGGATGGCGGCGCGGTCTTCACTCTGGCGTTTTCGCCTCCTCCTCCGGGGGGCGGACGTGGCTGAACATTAGCAGCAGCGCAATGTCGTAGCCCGACTTCAACAGGCCGCCGAGCAGCAACGGCCAGCCGAAAGTAGACACAGAGAAGAGCCACCCCGCGATCACCGGCCCGAGCGCCGAGGCGAGGCTACGCGGCACCGAGGTCACGCTAGCGGCCGCAGGCCGCTCCGGCGGCGTCACCACCGCCATGACATAGGAGTTGCGCGTCGGCACGTCCATCTGCGACAGCGAACTGCGTAGAAGCAGGAGCGCAATCACCGCTCCGAGGTCTGATACGAATGGAATCGCCAGCAGGCAAAAGTTGGACGGCAGATGCGTGAAGACCATGGTGCGCACCAGCCCGATGCGCTTGGCAATCGGTACCGCCGCCAGTAGAGACAGTGCCGACAGGATGTTGGTCCAGAAGAACACGCTGGCGACCGCCGCAATCGAGATGCCGAAGGTCTGGAACAGCCACAGCGCCAGCAGTGATTGGACCAGCAGGCCGCCCGAGAAGGCATCGATGCTGAAAAGAGTGGCCAACCGATAGACGATGCCGCGCGAGGGTCCCAGCGGCTGCACCTTGGAGCGCTCGTGATGCGCGGGTTCGTCGATGCTGCGATACACCCAGGCTGCGACCAGACCGATTGCAGCATAGAGCACGAACAGCGCCTGCATGGCGGCGAGCGGCGTTATGCCGAGCGAGGAAGCGGCGACATCGGGAAGCGCGGCCAATAGAGTGCCGGCGGCCCCCATCAATGAGCCGGCCAGGCCGTAATGGGCGAACAACGCCGTGCGGTCCTGATCGCCGACCGACTGCGCCAGGAGCGACTGCTCGATCGGCAGGAACACGCTGACATCGCCGCCCGACGGGTTAAGGGTGCCGACAAAGGCCACCGCCACCAGCGGCCAAAAGGCATGGACCCCGGCGAAGGCCAGCCCGGTCAGCGCCATTAGCCCCGCCGCTGCCAGCAGTGGGCCGCGATGGCCGAAGCGGCTGATGATGAAACCGACAATGAGAGTGAGGCTGGCTGAACCGAGCAGGGTCGCGGTGCCCACCACGCCCACGTCGAAAGCATCGAGACCGAGCGCCAAAAGGTAGGCGGGCAGGATAATGCTGACGAAGCCGTCCGCCACCGCCCGCAGCGAACGGCCAATCACCACGCGCCTGGCATTGGCATCGGCGGTTCGCGGGAGCAGGCGCATCGTGTCAGATTAGATGACCCGTTCAGTCGTCGTCATCGTCATCGTCGGCAGCGAGACGACCGGTCCGGGCATCGATCCTGAATTTCGCGGGCTTGCCGTCCTTCGCCCCGGACGCCTCGAAGTATGGACCTTCCCGGATGACGCGGATATCGCCGTAGCCGTCCGCCTGCAACTTGGTATGGATCTGGTCCTCGGTCACCGGCTTGTCACCGGCGATGAAGACCGGTCCGCGCGGCTCTGCAGTCGCGATCACCACGCCGGTGGCGGCAGCCGTGCCACCGATCAATGCGGTGATGACGTATCGACGATTCATGGTCACCTCCACGGTGTTCGCCTGGTAGGGAAGCGCGACCGCTTTAACGCAGCGTTAACGGCCGACGCCCAGTAGCTAAAACTGCGTTAATCGCAGCCTCCGATGATCACCCCCCCCCGTTCCACTTGGAGGTGACCATGCTGAAGCGCCAATTCCTCGCGGGCCTTGCCCTCGGTATCGCCGCGATCGCCGTACCTGCCTGGGCAGAAGGGGATAAGGATGTCGCCGCCTTGGCCAAGGCGCTGCAGCAGGCGAGCCTTCCCCTGGAGAAGGCAACCAAGCTCAACGAGCGGGAAGGCAAGCCGATCTCGGCCAAGTACGAGATCGAGCATGGCGCACTCCAGCTATCGATCTACACCATGAAGGGCGACCGCTTCGACGAACTGATCGTCGACCACAGGACCGGCGCCGTGGTCACAGACCAGTGGATCCGCGATGCCGACGACATGAAGGCTGCGCGGGCGCAAGCGGCAGCGATGGCAAAGGCCAAGACTCCGCTCGACGTGGCGACCGAGAACGCCGTCAAGGCTAACGCGGGATATCGCGCTGTCAGCGTCATCCCGAAACTCGAGGGCGGTCGCCCGGTGGCCGACGTCATCCTGATGAAGGGAGAGGACGTGAAGAAGGTCACCCAGAAGCTCGATTGAGGAGGAAAGTCCATGCGCCCCTTTACAAGTTTCACTAAGTCCACAGTCGCGACACTGGCGGTCACAGTGCTCGGTGCGATTTCCGTCACGATGGCGCCCTCGTTTGCGGCCGAGCCCGATTGGAACAAGGTCGGCCAAGCGCTCGGCAAGTCGGGCAAAGTGCAGGCTGGCGGTGTCTACCGCGTCGGCTTTCCGCGCACCGACCTCAACGTCTCACTTGACGGCGTGCCGTTGCGCACCGGATTCGCCTTCGGTGGCTGGGTCGCGTTCCAGCCGGTGGGCGACCAAGCGATGGTGATGGGCGATCTCGTGCTGACTCAGGAGGAGATCACGCCCGTGATGCGCAAGCTGGTCGACGACGGTCTGCAGATCACCGCGGTGCACAATCACCTGCTGCGGGCACAGCCGATGACGCTCTACATGCATATCGAGGGGCACGGCGAACCGGTCGCGCTCGCGCACGCCATCCATGACGGCCTGGCAATGAGCAAGACGCCATTCGCGCCACCGCCCGGCACATCGACGCCGGCGAACATCGACATGCTCGGCATCGACCGCATCATGGGGGCCCGTGGCCAGGACAACGGCGGAATCTACCAGTTCGGCATCCCAAGGGCACAGCCCGTGACCGAGCAGGGCATGACGCTGCCACCACCGATGGGATCCGCGATCGGCATCAACTTCCAGCCGACAGGCTTCGACACTGCGGCGATCACCGGTGACTTCGTGCTCACGGCAAAGGAAGTCAATCCCGTGATCGGTGCCTTGAAGGATGCTGGCATTGAGGTCACGGCGTTGCACAGCCACATGCTTCAGGAGGAGCCGCGTCTATTTTTCATGCATTTCTGGGCCAATGACGATGCCCTGAAGCTCGCCCGCGGCTTGCGCGCCGCGCTCGATAAGGTGGATATCCGCAAGGAGGTGGCGCACGACAAATGACGATCCGCACCGCGCCCCTGCTCCTGTCTCTCCTCGCCGGCTGGTCGGTCGCCACGCCGGCGTGGAGCGCCGATCCCCTTCAACTCGAAGCTAAGATCCCGCTTGGCAACGTGTCGGGTCGCATCGATCACTTTGCTTACGATCCGCAGCAGCACCTGCTATTCGTCGCCGAGCTCGGCAACAACAGCGTTGGCATCGTCGATCTCGAGGCCGGCAAGGTGGCGGGCCGCCTATCCGGTCTCAGCGAGCCGCAGGGGCTGGGGTGGCATGCGGCGACCCGGACTCTGTATGTCGCGAATGCAGGAGACGGTTCGGTGCGCCTCTACCAGGGGCCCGACTTCACACCGGCGGGAGCGATCGCACTGGGTGACGATGCCGACAACGTCCGGCTCGATTCGGTGCGTGATCGCGTGGTTGTCGGCTATGGAAGCGGCGGGCTCTCCATCATCGATCCCGCTAGCCGCCGGAAGATCGCCGACATCCCGCTCAGGCGGCATCCCGAGAGC
>Ga0068856_100003854_pt1 | contig 15055 bp, 13 predicted proteins | sample KBSCornC62_FD_66595 | JGI IMG/M metagenome (GOLD analysis project Ga0068856, IMG submission 66595) | Corn rhizosphere microbial communities from Kellogg Biological Station, Michigan, USA - KBS Corn C6-2 | ecosystem: Host-associated > Plants > Roots > Rhizosphere > Soil ...
GCGTTGCCACGACGACCGACAACAACGCCGTTCGGACCCAGCAGTAGACGAACTCCCACAGGTAGCCGAAGAGCCCTTCCGCCGCCGCGGGCGGGGCGTACTTGTAGATACGCACGCCTTCGATCACCTGTCGCCGTGGATCGCCCGGCCCTTTCGGGCAGATGACCGACACCTCGAACCCGGCGGCCCGAAGGGCCAGGCATTCCATCCACACCCGGCGGTCGAGCGGGACCGGGAGATTCTGCACGATGATCAGGATTCGATGGCGCGACCGTGTCATCAGAGGAGCACCAGCTCACGCTCGAGCGGCATCGGGCTCACCGACTCCGCCCGACGTCGCATCCACCGGGACGCCACACCGACCGCGGCCGCCGTCAGACCGACGCCGAGGCCGAGGGAGGCCAATGCGGCCCTGATGCGGCTGCCGCGCTGGAAGAACAGCGGCGGCGGGCCGAGCGGGCTCAGCTGAGTGGTGATCAGGTTCACCTGCTTGACCGCGGCATCGGACTGCAGCGTGGCCAACGCGGCCGAGATCTCATCGATCAACCGGTTCATGGTCGAGGTCACGTACTCCGAGGTCGGACCAACCGCCTGGACGTCCAGGTACGGGTTGGTGAAGTTGCTGGCCCACTGGCCGCCGGTGTTGGGCAGATTCACCGACCAACCCTGCTTGATGCCCAGGCCGAAGATAGTGACATCGGGGGACACGGTCCGGGGTGGATCCTGGTCGTCGACCATGCGGCGGACGGCTCCGGCGGTCATCACGGTGGACGACGGCGAGATCTGCAGGCCGTTCGGGAACTCCTCGCTGGTCGGGGCGATGAACCGAACCTGGACCCGCGACCAGTACACGCCTTTTGCTTTGATTCCTAGGTAACTGCCAGTAATTGTGCCGATGGCACCAATTAGCACAATCAACGTCAGAGCGAGAATCCTCGATCGTGGCGACACCGGCGCCTTGCGACGCGCAGACCCCGAATATTCGGGCACTGGGCGTCGTCTCATCGCGGGCATCGCCCAATCCTCCCTCGAACCTCTCCTGAGAACCTAGCCGGGCGCCGGTCGCGTTCATGCTACAGATCCTTTACACTCACGGTACCTCGGTGATGACGGCTTCACACTCTCTTTCATTCGGTACTTTCCGTCACAGACCGGCGCTCCGAGCTCGCCTTTGAATGCAGCGGAAGGAAAGCAGTTGATCTCAGGTTTGCCTGCGGCACTGTTGAGGCGATGGCACTTGACCGTGCTCGGCCTCCTACTGACCGTCGCTCTTCTGGGCGGCGCCTACGTGGCATTTCGCCCGCAATACACCGCCAAGGCCGCCGTGCTGTTGGTGCCACCGAGCGACTCCGTCGGCAACAACCCGTACCTGAACCTCAGCGCCCTTCAGGGCCTGAACAACGTGCTCGCCCAGGCCTTGACGGACACCTCGACGTCCGACGCGCTGAATGCCAAGGGCTTGAGCACCAGCTACACGATCACCACCGACGCCGCGAGCAGCGGACCGATCGTGATCATCAACGGGACCGCCAAGACCGGAGCCGGAGCGCTTGCGGTCGTCAACGAGCTCGTGTCGCGCCTTCCCGCGACCCTGAAGCAGCTGCAACAGTCGGCCGGCGTCGCCTCCGCGAAGTCCTATGTCACCAGCACCGTGCTCAATCCGCCCGACGCCCCCAAGGCTGTCCGCAAGAACCAGCAGCGGGCGTTGATCGCGGCTGGCGCGGCCGGACTTGTCATCACCTTCCTGCTCGTGGCCGGCGCTGAGCGAATCAGCAACCGGCGATGGGCGAAAGCGGTGGCCGCGGGCCCGACGCCCGAGGCCGGCGCGGAAACCGGTCTCAGCGCGACGGGCCAGAATGGCGGCCCCGTCAACGGAGCGGCCGGTCGGGGCGTCGCTCTCAACGGCGTCTCTTCCAACGGCGTGCCGGTGAACGGCTCCAACGGTTCGCCCGTCGCCAATGGCGCCATGCGAACCACCCGGCCGGCGGTCGCCGGAACAAAGAACGGCACCGGCAAGGGCCAGCGGATCCCGGCCAGTCAAGAAGCGGTCAACGCCGGTTCGAAGCGTCAGCGCATTCGGCGTCTTCCCGGCCGCTGATTATGGCCGCGCCCTGGGCGGCTCCAGCCGACACCCGACCTGATCGGGGCAGCCAGAAGAGCACCGCCGATTTGTCGGCGCTGACGCTGTTGATCGTCCTGCTCATCGGCGTGCCGTCAATTCTGATCTTCAGCCCGTTGGGATCGGCGGGCACTCCAGCCGACGTGCTCGGACTGCTCCTTCTGATCGTGTGGGTGTTCCGGCGCATCTCTCGCGGCCGACCCGCTCGGAAGATCAATCCGATCGTGGTCGCGATGATGGTCTTCCTGACCTCCGTGCTGGCGGCTTACCTCGCCGCGGCGACAAGGCCGATCACACCCATCGAGATCAGCGCCGCTGATCGCGGACTGTTGAGCGTCGTCGCGTGGCTGGGCATGCTCCTCGCCGCGATGGAAGGGCCCGCCGACCGCGATCAGCTCGACACCCTCATGCGGCGCGTTGCCGCCGGCGGCGGAGCCCTGGCGACGATCGGGCTCCTGCAGTTCGTGACCAAGATGCCCTTGGTCAACTACATCGTCATTCCCGGCCTGAAGGAGAACAGCGACCTCGCTGCTCTGCTGTCTGACCGCAACAACCTCACCCGTCCGCCCGGTACCGCCATCCACCCCATCGAGTTCGGCGCCGTGCTCACCATGATCCTGCCTTTCGCACTGCACTACGCCATGTATGACAAGACCCGCAGCCAGCTGCGCCGCTGGTACCCCGTGGCGGCGATCGCGGCGGCGGTGCCCATCTCGATCTCGCGATCGGCGATCCTCAGCGCCGTCATCGTCCTGCTGTTCCTGCTTCCGACGTGGGCCCCCGCCCTACGGCGGCGAGCCGGCGCCGCCATCGTCGCCCTTGTCGCCGCGCTATATCTGGTGGTTCCGGGGTTGATCGGCACGCTGACGGGGCTGTTCACCGGAATATCGAGCGACTCGAGCGCCGCGTCGCGGACCGACAGCTACAGCCTCGCGTTCAGCTTCATCGCGAAGCATCCGCTGTTCGGCCGCGGCTTTCGCACCTTCCTCCCCGAGTACCGAATCCTCGACAATCAGTTGCTCGGCGCCGCGATCGAGATGGGCCTGCTCGGTTTGGCGGCGCTGCTCGCCTTGATGCTCACTGGCATCTTCTCCAGCATCAAGCTGCGCCGCCTCACGAACGACGCGCCGACTCGGCAGCTGGCCCAAGCGATGGCTGCCTCGATCGCGGCCGGCGGGGCCAGTTTCGCGCTTTACGACGCGCTGTCGTTCCCGATGGCCGCATGCATGTTCTTCCTCATCTGCGGATGCGCGGCCTGCCTGTACCGGCTGGTCACCGCTTCGCCGCCAGCGAACGCAATCGTCGCGAACTCGCTTTGAAGAACAGCTCGGGATCGTCCAACGCCCGACTGATCACGCCGGCTGGCAGAGCCGGCGACCCCGCCGGCGGGTCGTAGTCGGCGACCCGGCTGGGCAGCGCCACCTCTCCGAGCTGGCTTAGGTGCGCGCTCAGAGCTCGGTGCTTGATGTCGCGCACGTCGACCACGCGAACCGATTCGACGCAACGGGCCAGCACCATGGCAAGCAACCGAGCCAGCCCACTGCCGTTGACGAATCGCTTCGACAGCGGCCAGTCCGACCACAACCACACGCCGTACTCGAAGACCGACGGCGGGTTCGGCAGCTCGACGACGGCCCGCGCTGTCGCCAGGCAGGCAGCGCGATGGTCGGGGTGTCTTTCATCCGCGGAGGTCACGTAGACGTCGTCGGGCTGGAAATCCCTGACGACCGCGGCAATCGCCTTGGCGATCGGGTCGATTTGCCGGGCGAACGTTGAATCGGGGAAATCCAGCGTCACAACGCCATCCGGGGCGGCGCCCAGTTCAGCCAGCGCGTTGGTCAGCTCGGCGCGGCGTGATCGGCTCAGTTCCTCGGTGTCGACCTCGACGTCGGTGTGGCTGCCGCTGCCGTCGCCGATGACCAGAACCGTGACCGGCGTGCCTTCCCGGGAAGCTCGTGCGATGACGGCTCCACAGCCCAGCGTCTCGTCGTCAGGGTGCGGCGCGATGATGAGCGATCGACGCCGCCCTACGACCTGTGTCCGGTCACGGGCGATCGAGATCAACAACCGCCGAGCCAGATAGCGCAAGCGTTCGAAGATCAAGTTCATAGGCCGCGGTCAGCTCGCGCGCGCATGGCTTCGGATGGTGTCGAGCTCTTCGGCGATAGTCGCGAACATCCGTTCCCGTAGCCACGTCCGGTGCATCCCATGATCGATCTCCGGCACCTCGCGCACCCGCACGGCGCTCGTGGCGAGCAACGACTTCAGCCGGCGCGCCATCCGATCCTCGAGGTACTCGAGCCCGTCGTCGCCTTCGGCGAACACCAGGCTGACGTGAGTCCCTCGCTCGGCGAGCTCCTCCAGCCACACGGCGGCCGGCGGGCGCAGCCCCCACATGTCTTCGCGGTCCCACCGACCGGCGGCTTTGGCTTCCTTGATAAACGCGATCTCATCCCGACGACGGATCCTCGTGTTGGCCAGCAGCGCCTCGACCGGATCGCCTTGGCGCCAATACAACTGAGGATTCAGGGCTACCACTCCGTCCACTCCACCGGGCTCTCGCGCCGCGTCCAACGCCACCCAGGCGCCTGCGCACAATCCCGCCAGCACGACTGTATCGGCTCCGGCCGCGCGCAGCCCCGACGCTAGACGGCGCGTTTGCCGGCGGCTGGATTCGTCATACGGCCGGCCGGGCGCGCAAGCGCCGCAGGCGCTGTCGCCCCAACCGGTCCAATCGACACGCAGCGTGCTCCAACCGCGCCGGACCAGCGTGCGGGCCAGCTCGACCCAGGCACGGCCGGGGCCGATATGCGGATCTGAGCCGCTGTTGAGCAGGACGAGCGTCCGTCCCGTGAAGGGCCTGGCGGAAGCCGATCGGGTGAGGACGCCCGCGAGTCGATCGGGTCCGACCGTCACGAACTCCTCGACGATCCGCGGCGCCACCTCAGCCTGGCGGTGCAGCGGCCGTGCCAACGTCCCGCCCGGCTGCGGACTTGCCGCGTCGCACACCCAGCGAGCGATTCGGGCGGCCAACTCCGGATCGGCCACCGCTTCCTCCGCGGGACGCTCGAGGAACTCGGCGAGCGAGCCGGTGTGCCAGATATCGGCACGGGCGCCCCCGTCGGCGGGCGCCGCGTCGGGATTGTCCGGCAGATCGATGATCAACAGCGGCGTCTGGCCAACCAGGTCCAGCGAGGAAAGCCTGATCGCGTCGATGTCGGCCACCAGCCCGGCGGAGAAGTATGAGCCTGCGCTGGCGATAGCTCCAGGCGCGCCGGGAACGTCGAGGCCGAGCAGCCTTTGGCGGCGCACGAATCGATGTCCCGACCAGACAGGATGAATGGCCACCGCAGCCGACGCCCCGACACCGGCGCATTCGGTGAGCGCCAGCGTGGCTCCGAGTTCCAGGCCAAGGAGCACGATCTTGGCCGCGCCCAGCTCGCGTAGCCAACCCACGGCGCCCTTCACGGCGGAGCGCCAGCCGGCAAAGTCGCCGATTCCCGACGTCTCCCCGCTGCTGTCACCTGTTCCCGGATAGTCGACGCGGGCAACTAATGCTCCGCGCTCGGCCAAGGCCTCGGCGATGACGCGAATCGCGTGATAGCTCGAGGAGTACGCATAGCCGACAGCGGGTAGAACGACCACGCCGACACCGTTGGAAACGGCGGGGCGCCAGAATCGGACGGCGAATGGCGAAACCACTATTTCGCCGCCTCGTGGCAAAAACCACGCGCCATGCGTGTCCACATCACAAGTTTAGCTTGCGTATTGGGACGTTTTTAATGAAAAATATGTGAAGACTTACGGCTATCACACATCCGATACGCCGGTACTGGCAGTGACCGTAGCGTTGGCCGCCGGGGACCACCCGACGTGCCCGAACAGTAGAGCGGCGAGTTGACCGATAGCGCGACCGTGATCAAACCCGGCGTCACCGCCGGGGGGTTGTCGCTGCCGCATTACTTCGGTCCCGATCAGTCGCTGTTCGGTCTGCTGAACTGGCCTGACGGTCCGGTGCGGGCGGCCGCGATCATCTGTCCGCCCCTCGGCTACGAGGCGGTCACGAGCTACCAGAGCTTGCGCGTCCTCGCCGAGGACCTCGCCCGGGCGGGCATTGCGACGTTGCGCGTCGACTACGCGAGCACCGGCAACTCGCTGGGGTCTCCCCGTGATCCGGATCGGGTCGCCGCGTGGCGAGCCACGATCGAAGCCGGGCGGGCCGAGCTGCGGTCGTTGGGAGTGGAGGTGATCGCGACGGTCGGCGTCCGCTTCGGAGCCAGCCTCGCGGCCGACGTCGTCGCCGGCGAGCGCCCCCATGACCTCCTGGTGATGTGGGACCCAATCCCGTCGGGGCGCCGCTACGCCCGCGCGCTGAAGATGTTCGCCGCCGGCAGTGGCGACTCCACAATCCGCGAGGACGGAATCTCGATCGCCGGCATCGAGTTCACCGAGCAGACCCTTCGCGACATCTCGAAGTTGAACATCGACATGTCGGGCCTACCCAGCGCCTGCCTGGTCGTGGTTCGCCCCGAAGCCACCGATAACGCCGCCGAGTTCACGGGCGCTGAAGTGGTCGTGCTGCCCGGAACCGCGGAGATGATCGACGAGACCGCCGAGGAGGCGAAGGTCGCGCAGCCGATCGTCGACCACATCGTCAACTGGGTGCGCCGACAAGACCTCGGCCAGCCTCTCCCACCCCAATCCCCTCCTAATCTGGCGGCGGAGACGGTGGAGGTCGCCGGCGACTCCGTGCTTCGACACCACCTGGTGCGGGTAGGGCCGTGGCAGCTCTTCGGCGTCCTCACCACCTCCGACTCGACGTCGCCGGCCAGCGCCGTCCTCATGCTCAACAACGGCGCCGCGCCGAACATCGGTCCGGGCCGCGCGTGGGTGGAATGGTCGCTACGGGAGGCCGCGCAGGGCTTGACCACGCTGCGCCTGGACATGAGCGGCCTGGGCGAGAGCAGAGCGCGTGACGCGCGAGAAGCTCACGTCGTCTACTCCCGCGCGGTCAACCAGGATGTGCAGGATGCCGTCACCTTCCTGCGCGACGCCGGCGCGCCCAAGGTCGCCGTGCTCGGCTTGTGTTCCGGCGCGACTCACGGCTTCCGGGCCCTGGGCGCCGGAACGGAGGTCGACGCGATCGTGTCGATCAACCCCGGACTCCACTCCCCGGTTTGCTACTACCGCACGGATCTTCGGCACGGCTATCACCGCGCCCTGCCCCGACTCTTCGCCCAGCCGCTTTACAAGACGCCATTGTTCGGCTTGCTGGATCGGGTCCCGACGTTCGTGTGGCGAGTTCTGGACAAGACGCGGCTCATCCGCACCCCGGTCTTGCTGCCCAAAATCGCGGTGGACGCCCATGTGCCTTCGTTGCTCGTCTTCGGCGACGACGAGTGGGGGCTGAAGGCTCTGCGACAGCGCGATCCCAAGGCGACCCGCGCGATCTTTGACGACAAGACGCTCACCGTCGAGGTCTTCGACGCCCTCGACCACAGCATGTTCGACCTGGACGCCCGTCGGCGGGTGGAAGACAGCGTGCACGACTGGCTGTTCAAGCAGCTGATCGCCTAACCGGCGGAGGCCGGCTTCACAGCTCTAGCCGGCGGAGGCCGGCTTCACAGCCATCAGGTGGAAGTACCACACCTGGCGAGTGTCGGCATCGAGCCCGAGCGCGGTCCCGTCGGCGCTCGAGAATACCGACGGCGCGAGAAACCCAGCCCGTTCGAGGTCGCCGACCTGCGCCGCCAGGGTCGTGTGATGCACGACGATGCCGAACGCGTGTGAGCCGTTTATGCGAACCTGCCAGCCGTCACCGCGCTCGTAATCGCCTCTCAACCGACGATAGTTTCGCAATCCCTCGGCGAATGTGGTGAGGCGATATTTGACTCGGGAGAGAGCGCGTTTCGGCTGCGAGAAATCCAGCCCGGGAAGGGTCCACGGCCGTTCCCGAGCGCTTGGGCCGTTCAGGTTATAGGTGGAGAACAGAAGCAGGCCGTCCGGCGAGAGAACGCGGTAAGCCTCGGCGAGCACGCGCAGACGGCCGTCATGGTTGACGGCATCGATTCCGTTGTTCGAGAACATCACGATGTCGAACGACCCGTCGGCAAACGCGCTGAGATCCCGCGCGTCGCCTTCGCGAACATCCGCGTCTGGGAACACGCGCGCACACGCCTCGACCATCGCGGCTGAGTAGTCAATGCCCACGTATCCCGGGCCGAAGTCGGCCAGCAATGGAATCGTGCGCCCGGCGCCCATGCCGAGATCGAGCACCCGCGCGCGCGGCTTGCGAGTCCTGGCTTCGGCCACCAACGCCGCTTCGCCGGGATCGATCCAGGACGTCGCCTGGGCAAACCGGGCTACCTCGTCGCTCTCCATCCAGACGTCGCGATTCACGTCCTCGAACTGAGGACGGCCGGCGCCAGCCCGATCGTGACGACTGTCTCGCACGGGTATAGACGCTACGGCAATAGGCACGCTAGTACTGATATTTTGAATCCGTCATGGGCCAAAGCGACGAGATCGACCTCGTGATTGTCATCGTCACCTACAACAGCGCCGCGCTGATCGGCAATCTGCTGGATTCGCTGCCCGCCGCTCTGGGGTCTGTCCGCGCCGAGGTCGTCGTCGTCGACAACGGCTCCAGCGACGACACAGCCGAAGTCGTGGCGGCGCGTTCGGACTGCACGCTGGTGCGCTCCACCAACACGGGATATTCCGCGGGCATCAACAACGGCGTCAAAGCGGGCCGGCCAGCCGACAAGATCCTGATCTTGAACCCCGACGTAGAGATGGGCCCGGAGTCGATACCTCCGCTCATGGCCGCCCTGTCTGATCCCACGGTCGGCATTTCGACACCGCAGATGCGCGGGCCGGACGGATCGCTGCAGCATTCGCTGCGTCGCGAGCCGACGATCTTGCGCACTCTTGGGCTGACCCGCCTCGGTTCGCCACGGTTCTCGGAGAACATCGACGACGACGCCTCCTACTCCAGAGCGCAGCGAGTCGACTGGGCGGCCGGCGCGGTCCTGATGTTCACGCGGCATTGCAACGACGTCGTCGGCGGCTGGGACGAGTCGTACTTCCTCTACTCGGAGGAGACCGAATACTGCCTGACTGCTCGCGATCACGGCCTAGCCACCGTCTACGTCCCGGACGCCTGGGCTATGCACATCGGAGCGCAATCGTCGCAGCGGTCCGACAAGACCCACGCCATGCAGGTGATCAATCGGATCCGTTGCTACCGCCGGCGCCATACCGCCACGCAAGCCGCCGTCTTCATGGCATTGACCTTGGCCCGCGAGGCGCTCTGGGGTATCCGGTCGAACAAGAGCGGTTCCCGAGGCGCCGTCCTGGCGCTCATGCGGCCGTCTCGCCGGCCGGCTGAGATAGGCGCCTCAGGCAGCTTTCTGCCGCGCTAGCTGTAGAACGGATTGGCCGCTTTCCCGCTGTCGACGAACGTGTTGCCGCTCGTGATCGCTCCCGACGGCACCTCGATTGGCCCGACTTCCCATCCGGTCGTGAACACGTTGTTGCGAACGACGATTTGGGTCGGGTCGGCGATTCCCTTGTTCTCGATGGCGACGCCCTCTGATGACACCTGGGTGTTCTTGGTGACGTTCACGAAGTAGTTGTCTTCAACGAGATAGCTGCCAATCTTCTCGTTGCCGGTCTCCCACTGCACGAAGAGCGTGGCGGTATTTCCCGTCTCAATCCGATTGTGGCGAATGACAGCGCCGGTACCGGCCGTCGACATGATCCCGTCGGTGTGGTCGTCCTCGAAGCCCGGGTCGCCCATCGGCAGGTCGTGAATGTAGGAATCCTGGACGATGGTGCCGCCGTCGATGCGCATGCCATGGATCGTCTGGTGGATATTGACGCCGGTGATGACGTTCCCCGGGCCGGCGCTGAGCAGACCGATGCCCCGCTGGTTGGTCTTGCCGTCCTCTCCGCCGCCGATTTCCGTGTCAGTCACCGACGAGTGCTCGCCCAGGGCCAGGCACCAGTTCTGCTCCTTCGTGCACCGCACGTAGGTGTCGCGGACGGTCAGATTGGACTCCTCGCTTTGCACGGATCCGTCGATGTCGAGTCCCGCCAGCACGACGTCGGGCGACGTGACCGTCACCACCCCGTCGCGCCATCGCCAGCCTTTCCCCGAAGTGACGTCCTGCGGCACCCGTTTGAGCGTGACGCCGGCGGGCACACCGGTCGTGCTCGCGTCCGGCCACGCCGTCGACCTGCTACGCGTCACGTCCGGCAGCGGGGCCGGCGCCGGGTCGCGCTTCGACGTGGCGTGACTAGTGCACCCCACGAGGACGACGCAGCACAGCAGGACGCCGGCGGCGGCGCGACGGCGGAGCAGCGGTGTTATCAAGGTCGGACCTTTCGGGCTGAGTATCGGCGCGCCGACTCGATGGCGCTGAGCGCGCTGGCGGCGAAACCCTGGGTGAACGCCATCGCGGTCGCGCCGAGGAAGGTCGGCTTGAAGCGGCCGGAACTCAAACCGGCGTAAACCGACTCTCGAGTGGCTGGCCCGTCTATCTCCATGGTCAAGCCGAGCGGGAAGTATTGCCGGCGGGTGTGGAAGTCGAGGGAGACGAACGGCGCGAGCATGTGGCGTCGCGCAAATGCCACCGCCTCCGCCCTTGGCGCCCAACCGTCGTATTTGCGGTTCCAGATCTCGATCGCGCTCAGATCGGCCAGCCACTCGTCGGCACGGCGCCAGGCATCGCGGCGCCACGGATGGGCAAAAACGCTGAAACCACCCTCCTCCCGAGCCCGGCGGAGCAGCGAGCCGGTGCCCAGGCCGCTGCCGAGGAATGGGAGCTCTCCCCACACCGGAATATGGACGACATTATCGGTGTCGGCGTACTCGATGCCGGGCACAAGGAGCAGCCCGGGCAAGCTGGCGGCGGCGCAGGCCCGCCGAAAATCTGTCCAGCGTTCGGCGTCGAAACCGTCGTCGTGCTCGGACATCAGGACGGCGTCGAAGCCGCGTCGCCGGAAGAAGCGCGCGAGGTCGGGCAGAGTCCACGACGCGTCATGAGACCACTCGGAGTGGACGTGGGCAGCCACCTTGATCCGGTTCATCGGCGTCGGAACGGCTTGAGGACACTGGCCATCGTGTCGACGGCGAAGACTCGCAGCTCGCCGCGCCTGGCGTTGTACCAGAAGTCGCCGCGATGCCAGCGCAGGACGTTCGAGAGAGTGGACCGGACCGTCGGCCATTCCGGGCCGCCGGTCTTGCGTCCACGGACGGTGAACGCCACGTGCAGAATCTCGCGTCCCAGGTGGCGAGCGGTCACGTGCTCGGACGACCTCGGGGCGCTCGGCACGAAGTCTGGATCGATCGCCGCACTCACCGCCCACGCGGGATAGGCCAGATTGCGGCGCCGGGCTAGCGCCATGCTTCCCCACGGCCGCCCGTTGAGCTCCATGAACCATGGGCAGCCTTCGGCGTCACGCAGAAACTCGAGCATGAAGATTCCGCGCCAGCCGGCGGCCACGAGGAACTTCTCCGCCCCCACGATCAAGTCGGGGTCGGGATCGATCGAGCGACACGCGCTCGATCCGGAGCCGTTCGGATTCATCATCCGGATTCGCCGATGGCCGCTCCAGGCCACGACGCCGTTCGCATCGGCGAACCCGAAGATCCCCTCGCCCACGCCCCGGAGACGGGGTTGCACGAGGACCCGCTCCTTGGCTGCTGACAGCACTTCGATGGCGCGTCCGGCGTCGTGTGACACATACCCCGAACCGGTGACCAGTCCGTCGCCGTCCAGGGCTACGGCGAACGCCGACTTCACCATGAGCCCGCCGTGCGGACTCGCCGGCAGCTGCGCCTCCTGCGCGGGTAGCCCGTCCGACGGGTCGAACACCAGCGTCGCCGGAACGTTGAACCCGGCATCGGCGGCGAGCTCGAACTGCTGGGCTTTGTCCATGGAGAGTCGGGCCTGCTCGCCGGTCGGGCCGGCAACCGGGACGCTCAGCTCGGCGTGTGCGAAGTCGGCGAGCCACAGAGCCTCGTCATCGAGCGGGAGGAGCGCGCAGGCGTCGAGCCGCCCGGCGAGGTCGACGATCGCCCGCGCGCTGGCCCTGGCGTCCACCCGGGGATCCGGGATAGCGACCACCTCGACACTTTTGCTCCGGCGGAGCGCGGCCCGGGCGGGATCGGTGGAAAAAGCGATCACCTCATACCCGGCGTCGACAAGAATCCAAGCGCATTCAATGGCGGCCAGCGATTCCGCGAAACCGATCAAGACCCTTTTTGGGGCGGCACTGCCCACCACTATCGCCAGCGCTTTGCGGCGATTCGCGCGTGAGCCTTGGCGCCGGACAACCTGGTCGGCTTTTCGAAGAGGGCCCGCACGCCGGCCAGTGTGTCGGCCGAACGGACGCTGAAGCGCGGCTGCAGCCAGGCGCTGGCCGGCGCGGTGGCGCGGTCGCTCGTGTACACCTGCGCGTAGCCGAGCTTCCGCAGGCTGGTCAACACGCGCCGGTTGTAACGCCCCAATGGACAGGCGGCGGAGCTAACGCGAGCGCCGGCCTCAGCCGCTATGAGGTCGCGAGCTGTGACCAACTCCTCGATCAGCTCGTCGTCGCCGAGCCCGGTCCACGGGCGATGACGCATGCCATGAGTGCCGACGGTCATGCCGGCGTCGAGCAGAGCCTTCAGCTGGCCGCCCTCCAGGCTGCCCGGCTTGTTTATCCGACCCGCGACGGGGAAGAACGACCCGCGCATTCCCCGCTCGCGCAGCACCGGGAGTCCGATCTCGTAGTCGGAGACGTTCCCGTCGTCGAAGCTCACGCTGGCGCCCGGTTGCTCGCTCAAATAGGCGACGACCTCCCGGAAGAAGTCTTCGGTGACCCAGTAATCGGACTCACCGGGTTCCATTTCACGCAGCGGTTCGCCGATGCCGTGGAAGCAAATGTTCACCCGTCGACCTGAACTCATCTATGCAACTCCTTGTGGGCCCAGGAACAGAGTATCTGGACATACCGCCGCGCACCGGCTCGCAGTTCAGCCTTCCCTAATGACCGGCCATCACCTCGTCGAAGATCGAGTTCATCCGGCGCACCTTGTTCTCCCACAGCCCGATCTCGCTGCCGCGGCGCCGCGCCCCCGCGGACAGCCGGCCCCTCAGGTCCGGATCAGTGGCGAACAGCCGGATAGCGGCCGCGAGGTCGCGGGCGTACTGCGCCGGATTGGTGACGTCGATCTTCACCCCGCAGGTGTCGTCCACGGTGTAGGCCGGCCCACCGACGGACGCCACGATCAGCGGCAGACCGTAGGACATGGCTTCGGCCACCACGATCCCACCCGCTTCCCGATAGCTCGGAAAGAGAAATACGTCACTGCGCTTATAGAACGCCGCGACCTCCTCCTTGCTTCGCTGGCCGTGCATCGTGATGCGATCTTGCTGGCCGAGTTCTTCGATCAGCGCCGCGCAGGCGTCGCTGTCGTAGCCCTGCCCGACGATGTCAAGCGACACGTCGAGATCGGGCACCCGGCTCATCGCGCGGATGGCGTCGCGAACGCCCTTCGTCCGGACCAATCTGCCGACGAATAAAAACCGCACAGGACGCTCTGCCGCGGGAGAGTCATCGAGTTGCGGCATTTCGGTAATGCCACTGTCGATCATCACTTCGAAGCGACGCAACGGGATGTCGGCGAGCTGGCCGCGGACGTACGGGCCGCTGCCCAGCACGCAGCCGGCCTCGATGTAGGTGCGGCGTAATAGGCGGTCGTACCGCAAACGAGCTCGATCCAGGGCGCGCAGGCCGACGAACCAGGGAGCGGTGTCCTCGGTGCCGAACGCGGCCGGAGTCTCGATACTTCCGCCGACCGGGCCGATCACGTAGGGAATGCCCAGTCCCGCCACCGGCGACGGATAGCGCATGGCCGTGGGGACGGGTTGATACGCGATGTCGAACGTCTCGCCCGCGGCCATCGCCTGCTTGATCCAGCGGCGTGCGCGCACGTAAAAGGGAATGTAATCCGGCTTGAGCATGCTGTTGAGCCGCGCCCAGCGGCGCGAGGTCCACGCCTCTCGGAACTCGATGACCCGAGCGGAGGGTAGCTGTGGAGACACATGCCCCTGTTCACGCCGATACACGGTGAGAACGGTCAAATCGTGACAGCGACTCAGTCGATCCGCCCACTCGTACGCAACCCACGCTTCGCCGACGTCGTCGCGATCGAATGTCCCGATCATCAGCAGTTTCGCCACTCACAGAGCGTAGCGAACGCGCCAAGACCGACGTAATTAGCTCGTGATTTATTGAACCGTGATATACACGATGCGTATTCAGTTTCCAACTTCTGATTTCGCAGTTGCTTTATACGTTGATAGTCGGCTAGGGTTTGCCGAGTTCGCGACCCACCGATCTGCGCGAGCCTGCACAATGTCAGTGCGGTGAACGCAGAATGAACGAACTGGATATCCCCCTTGTCTAAACATCGTCCCAAGCGAAACTTGCGCCGACTCGTAAAGACCCGATTCCGCACCTTCCTGGCGGCCGGAATCGCATTGGTATCCGTTGCCTCGGTTGTCGTGGGGACCGTGGCAACCCAGAGCAATTCCGCTGACGCTCTCGGCTTCAACCGATCGTCGCTGTTCCACTGGCGTGGGCATCTCCACCACCATCACCCGGTAACTCCGACGGCGCCCACGACATCCTCGCCGCAGGAATCGGCCACCGCCTCCTCGACGTCCGCTCAGCCCAGCACATCGGCCGCCGCGCCGACGTCGGCCCCGCCGAGCGCCACGAAGACACCCAGCTCTAGCTCGAAGCGGCCCGCGTCGGCGTCGTCGGCGTCTGGTGGTTCGGCGTCGTATTCAGGGTTCCCCGACGCGTCCACGACCGGCGTCCCCACCGGGACCACCCTGACCCAGGTCCCCGCCCAAGCCACCTCCGGAACCGGCTGGCGCT
>Ga0068856_100003857_pt1 | contig 15047 bp, 10 predicted proteins | sample KBSCornC62_FD_66595 | JGI IMG/M metagenome (GOLD analysis project Ga0068856, IMG submission 66595) | Corn rhizosphere microbial communities from Kellogg Biological Station, Michigan, USA - KBS Corn C6-2 | ecosystem: Host-associated > Plants > Roots > Rhizosphere > Soil ...
CTACCGCGACGGCAGCCGGCGTTCGGGCAGCGAGTTCATGACCTTGCATCAGGCGCGCGCTGCCTACGAACGCGATTACATCCTGAAAAAACTGGATGACAATCATGGGAACATCAGCCGCACCGCAGAAGTCCTCGGACTGGAGCGTAGTCATCTTTATCGGAAGATGAAGACGCTGGGGATCGCGGTAAAAGAGTGAGGCCTCAGGCGTTAGCCGCAGGTTTCAGTTCAGGTCTACTGGCGGGCTGGTTCGGGGAAGGCTTCCACTCCACTGCGCGTAAACTCGAAGAGCACATTCCACTCTCTCGAAGTACCAGCAATCGGCGTGAACTGCCACTGTTTGGCCGCTTCCATCGAGAGGCGGGAGAAGTACTTGCTCGGCCCCGCCGAAGTGAAACGGGCCTCTGAAACATTGCCCGAGGGATCGACCGACAGGCGCATACGCACTTTAATGTGTCCCTGAATGGTTCTGAGAGCACCTGCAGATGGTTCCGGCAGCACGCGACGCACGATGCCGCTCATCGCAGCAGACGGCGCCACTTGTGAGGTCGGCGTTTCAGCAACTGGCGGCTGCGTTGCAGGAGTCGCTTCCGTCTGTGCATTCGGCGTCGCTGGCTGATGCGTCCCCTTAACGGCAAACAAGATTGCGATGACCACCGCCACCACGATCAGCGCAATCACGAGCGGCTTAGATTTGAACGAGGGTGCCGGCTCCCGTTCCGAGACTTCCTCCGCCTTCACCGGCTTTGGTTCCACGAGCGCAGGCGCCGGCGACGACATTCCGATGGCGCCAGCAACATCCCGGATGGTCCAGCGCTTTGGTGGATCTTTCACAAGGCAGTGGCTAACTATTTCTGCATAAGGCTTCGGGAGGTTTCCGTAAGAACCAGCGGCGGACGGCGCACGTTGGGTCAGCGCTTCGACCAAGGTGGCACCTAATTCCCATATGTCCGTAGCTGGCGAGATCTGACCTGACGAGAGTTCGGGCGCACCGTAGTAATTGGAGAGAATTTTGGGAGGTGCGCCGGGGCTGCAGACCGAATCTGCGGAAAGCTTCAACTGGTCGCCAACCGCCATAACATTCGCCGGGCGGAGATCTCCATGAACGAGTCCTTGCTCGTGCAAATAGCCCAGCACGCCCACCGTGGGACGCAGCATAGTATCCGTTTCGCCGGCGGTCAGCCCGCGATGAGGAAGCACTTGAGCCAGGTTTTCGTCCGCGAACTCGGTAACTACGTAAAGAAGTTCGCGTCCGGAAAGCCAGCAGCGGCCTCCATCGAAAACCTGCAACAGGTGCGGGTGCGAGAGTTGTGCAGCACGTTTCCAGTTGGCCACCAGAATGTCGCCATCGGAAGCACTCGCAGCAACCAGTTTGATTGCCGCCTTGCTCTTTGTGTCGGTGGGAAGTTGTGTAACGAAGACAGCAGTCGTGTCCGATCCCCCAACGTACTGCTGCAGAGGGTACCGCGCGTTTACGGTTTGGCCGACCCAGTCTTTTCCAAGTTCCACAGTCTTGCCCGCAATTACTGCTGCCCGCATAAACGAGCATTGTAAGCCAGCAAGGGATCAAGGAATGCTGTGAAAATCAGCCGGGAACAGTAGTTGGTGCCTCGGTCGCGGCACTCGAGGACAGCGGCTTACGTCCCGTAGGAAAACTCTTCGGTGGTATCCTCGGCGCACGGAAGAGGATTCTTACGCGGTTTTTCCTGAGATCTCTCATTCAGGAGAAGTCTTCGCAATGTACGCAGGTCATTCAATAGAAGGAGACTGCCTTTGAGGTGCGCCGTTAGCCTTTCCAGTTTGTACGCGACTACCCGCATACCATCAGCGCGTCTGGCTTGCGAGTCGTTGATGGAGAGACCTGCAATCTCGGCTTCAACCTCTTGCTTGGATTCGAGCACCGCCTCGGCAAGAAGAAGGAGATATTCCTGAGCTTCTTCGATGCTCTCGAAAGGTGTGTTCTCATTCCTCGGCATGTGCGCCCCCCGCTCCAGAATTGCAAGCTTGATACCAGAAGAAGACTTGGTATCTAGTTGCAAACCAACATCTTAGACTCGACCTGCCGAAATCGACACTCGCCGGTGCTGCAATCAACTTCACATTTGCACTCTTAAACCCGAGCGCCATCCAACTGCACTTCGGCTAGTTAGTCCGCGGAAGCTTGGCTGGCAGGCGCAGGACGACGGCAGGTCCGGCAAATCTCTCGCACCAGCGGTATGTCGGCTAGGCGGCACAATGGATCGGCGAGCAACGTACGCAGCAAAGCAAAGAAGTTATCTGACAGCTTCTCTATCGTAGAAGCGTCGAACAGGTCGGTACTGTACTCAAAGAACCCCATGGATTTCGGAGATGATGGCAATTCCAGCGCTAAGTCGAATTTCGAGAAACCATTGTCGGCTGGCCGAAGCAATTCCGTGGTGACGTCGCGCAGTTCCAGTGGCGCCGGGGAACCGCCCTGCACGCGGAAATTGACCTGAAAAAGCGCATTGCGGCTGGGATCACGAGGTGGGCGCACCGCCTCCACAATCTTCTGAAAGGGACAATCCTGGTGGGCAATGGCAGCTAGCGTGGTGTCCCGCACCCGATACACCACTTCGCGAAACGTAAGATCGAGCGCAATCTTGGTACGCAGTACCAGCGTGTTTACAAACATCCCAATCATGCCTTCGGCGCCGGGCGGACGTGCGGCAAAGGGCGATCCAACCACGATGTCTTCCTGCCTGCTGTAGCAGAGTAGGAGCACCTTATACGTAGCGAGCAAAATCATATAGGACGTGACATTCAAGTCCGCACTTCGCAACCTTACAGCTTCCAGCAGATCTGCGGGCATCTCGATCATGTGCTTCCTACCGCGCATACTCTGCACCGGAGGCCGTTCCTTGTCCGGAGGAAGCTCCAGATGCGGGGGCATGCCGCTCATCGTCTGCTGCCAGAACGAAGTCAGCTCGGCAAAACGCTTTTCGTGAAGCGTGTTGCGCTGCCACAAGGCAAAATCAAAATACTGGGCTGGTAGTTCCGGAAGAGAAGGAGCAACGCCACGGCAAAGCGCACTGTAAATTTGCCCAACTTCCCGGTAAAAGATCGCCTTCGAAACCATGTCCCATGAAATGTGGTGCGATACGTGGTGGAAAATGAACTCCTCGTCGCCAGTCTGGAACAAGGTGGTACGCAGCTTCATGTCGCGGGCAAGATCGAAGGCGCGGGCACCATCGAGCCGCAACAGCCTCCATAGCTCAGTTTCGCGTTCCGTCTCCGGCACACTCCGCAGGTCCACTCGCACCAGCTCAACTCGCCACTGTTTGGGGAGAACTGCAATGGGGGTTCCGTTGTGATTGAGGAAGACAGTTCGCAAAACCTCATGACGCGCAACCACCTGGTTCACCGATTGTTCCAGCAGCTCAGGTCTCAACGGGCCCTTGATTCGGACCGGATAAGGGACATTGTAGGCCGCGCTGCCTGGGCTCATTTGGTCGATCAGCCACAATTGCTGTTGCGCAAAAGAAAGTACTCTCGGATCCTTGGGACCGCGCTTGGGTATAGACGGTTTGGATCGGGCGAGCTTTTGCTCCAGGAGCGCGCGTTTTTCGGGCGACAAACCTTGTAATTTCGCTCTAATGTCACTGGGCAGCATGGAATTGGATTCCGGATTCACAGCTGAAGGGCGGCCTGTCGCCTCGAAACGATTGTAAGCCGATTGCTCTTCAGGGCACACGGGCCAGGTTCACCTAAGGTAACCCGAACTTGGCTTTGCGCCATAGACAGCAAGTACACATCGCTCGGACTCTAGACAACGACACAGGCGTATGAGAATCTTTGCAAGGCATCGGGTGGTTGTCTTCTTTATTTCCGAGCATCCTCCCTGAGACTGCCTGTTCCCCAAGAAAACCAAGGTGCTTACTTTTGTGACCGCTTCAGAAAGACTGGCATATTAATTGCAATTCTGTGATTGGTTTGTGTGCCGCACCTAATCTAATTTGCAGGTAACCTGGTTCCGTTCCCCCTGAAGGAGCAGTTTCGCAGCGAGTGACCGCCCCGGCTCAAACAGCACCTGCGCGTGGAATCGTTCGCCGCCAACCCGGGGAACCGCGTTTGTTGAGCCTCGGGCAGCAGCGCCTGTGGTTCCTGGATCAGTTAAATCCTGCCAGCCCCACCTACAACTGCCCTCTCCTGATACGCGTTGAGGGTCCGCTGAATATCGAGGCGCTGCAAAAGGCGCACGACGCCTTTGTGATGCGCCACGAAGCTTTGCGGACAGTTTGCCTGAATCGCGGTGGGACCCCGGTCGCGGCGCTGCTTCGTAGGCCATCCGTTCCTCTGAGGATCTATGATCTTCGCAATTTGCGCGAGAGCGAACGCGAGGCGGAAGCATCCTGCATTGCCGATCAGGAGGCGAATCGACCCTTTAATCTCGCCCGCGACGTGCTCTTTAATGCCTCGATAATCCGCCTCTCCGAGGAATCGTTCCTGCTGGTTTACTCGTTCTCGCACATGGCCTTTGAGGGAACATCGATTCCCATCATGTGCAACGAACTGGCCCAATTGTACGGAGGATTTGTCAGTGGGCGGCCTGTCGAACTGCCGGCTCTTCCTTTTCAGTATTGCGACTTTGTCCTGTGGCAGACCCGAAACTTCGAAGGCAGCCGCTTGGAAAGGCTCCGCGAGTACTGGAAAAAACAGTTGGCGGGGGTCAAGACAGTTCTGAGCTTACCCACCGATTTCCCTCGTCCTGCTTTGCAGAGTTTCATCGGCAAGCGTTACCGCTGGCATCTACCCAGCGATTTGCTGGCAGCAGCCAACGATTTCTTTCGGGTCGAAGGTACGACGCCGTTTCGCGGTTGGTGCGCAGCTTTCAACGTCTTACTCTGGTCCTATACCGGCCAGGAAGAGATACTGCTTGGGTCCCCATTCATCCCGCCTATGCTTCCCCCGGGTGTCGAAAAACTGGTGGGCTTTTTCGTAAACACGGTTGTACTGCGCAACAGTGTCGCCGGCAACCCCAATTTTCGAGACCTGCTCGCCCGTATAGATCAGACCGTGCGCGGCGCGACCAAGCATGCCGGGTTCGACTTCGACCACATCGTGCAGCTCGTGAATCCGCCTCGAGATCCCAGCCGTCCTTCGATTTTCCAGGTCAATTTCAGGGTTGCGCCTACGCCTTTTCCCGTGCTCCAGTTACCGGGCCTCAAGGTGTCGCGGCCGGTGTACATGGACACAGGGACATCGAAATTCGACTTGGCGTTGGATATCGAAGCCTCGGAGGGGTCCTGCTACTTCGAATACACTGCGGCCCTTTTCAGAGAAAGCACGGTCCTGCAAATGACTCAGGACTTGCAAAACGTAATGCGCGATTTGCTACAGACTCCCGGCATACCGATTACTCAGTTACCATCTGTGCTCGAAGTGCAGAAGCGGATTCAGCGCGCCGGCGTCATCGGGCCCGTTTAGAAAACTGACGGAAGGTTCAGTGGGTAAATTGGACCAATGGAATTACTAACAGCAGAACAGACTACTCAAACATCAAGTCCCGCCGCGATGTCTTCTGGCGCTGTGCTCTCTCGAATCCGCATCTGGTTCGGTTTTGCAACTGGAGTACTCGCGCTGCTTCAGTTCCTCGCAACCCGCAACCAGGTTAACGTCGACGGAATTTCGTACATCGACATGGCCGACAATTATCTGCGTAACGGCTCGCACGCCTTGGTCAATGGGCAGTGGAGTCCGCTTTATCCGTGGCTGATTGCCGCCCTCGCGTCGGTGGTGAGGCCGTCCCCCTTCTGGGAATTCGCGGTCTTGCACGCGGTCAATTTCATCGCGTGTCTAATCGCGTTCGTGGCATTCGATTGGCTAATGCGTGAAGTCATCGAGAACCAGCGGGAAACGAACGCTACAGACTACATTCCAATACCTGCGCCGACGTTCCTTGCGATCGGCTACACGCTTTTCCTCTGGTACTCGCTCAAACTCATCAGCATTCGTGAATCAAGTCCCGACATGCTTATGAGCATCTTCGTGTTCCTTGCCGCGGCCATGATTTTGCATGTAAAGCGTACAGCCGGCACTTGGCTGCAGATGTGCGGTTTGGGAGTGATTCTCGGCCTGGGATATTTCGCCAAGGCCCCCATGTTCCCGCTCGCTTTCGTGTTCCTCGCGATGGCATTTTGGACGATCCGCCGAAAACGGCACTACATTCTGAAGTGTGTTTTGGCGTTGGCAGTTTTTCTAGCGGTTTGCGCGCCCTTGATAATTGGCTTGTCGCGCAGTGAGCACCGCTTGACGTTCGGCGACAGCGCGCGGTTGAATATCCTTTGGAATATCGATCACGCCGGGCCGCTCTGGTACTGGCAGACGCTGGGCGCTTCTGGGGGCAAATTCGAACATCCTCCCGAACGAATCTTCCAGGCCCCTCCTGTGTATGGATTTGACGCGCCGGTACCCGGCACGCAGCCCGCATGGTACAACCCCTCGTACTGGAGCGAGGGTGCAGTCCCGAAGTTGCTGCCGAGAGTTCAGATCTCACTGCTCATAGCAAACCTCGGTATCTACAAGGACATGCTCTTCTCTGAAGAAGTGGCGCTGCTCGCGGCGCTGGTGTTTCTGGTTCTGCTCGCAGGTGCAGCGCAGTCCATGCGAGGCATTGGTACACAGTGGCCCATCCTGATTCCTGCAGTGGTGGCGCTGATCATGTATGCGCTCATTCTGATCGAAGTACGGTACGTTGCGGTTTTCTTGGCTTTGCTTTGGATTGCATTATTTGCGGGCGTGCGTTTCCCCCGCCTGGCCGATGCGGAGAGGTTCGGAAAAGCAGTCGCAGCTACTGTCGCGATTGCAGTCGGAATCCCTGTCATTCTCGCTGTCTACAGCGACGCCAGAGCGGGCTTGCGTCATCCGGCTTTCCCGGCGTGGCAGGTCGCCAAGGAGTTACATGCGTCCGGCGTAGGTCGGGGCGACAAGGTAGCCCGCATAGGTGGGACTTTCGCAGCCGATTGGGCGCGCCTCCTGCGGACAAGGGTTGTCGCGGAAATTCCTCGCTATCAGGCCGTGCACTTCTGGAGCGCCTCTCCTGCCTTGCAATCCCAAGTTCTGGATGTGATCCACAACACAGGCGCCAAAGCGATCGTCGCGGAACAAATTCCACCGACGGAAGTTTTTACGCCATCTTCAGGCTGGAAGAAGGTTGGCAACACCGATTACTACATTTTCGTGTTCGCAGCCAAAACCACAGAACAGCAACTGCCCGCCAAGTCTCCTTAAGAAGCGCGGGACTCCGCCGCAGCAGATCGGACCATGCGTTGCTCGCGTGGCCGACTGATGTATTGCTCCATTTTTTCCGCGACCGCGCTGATCGTAGGCTCTTGCATCATGGCTCGATAGTTCTGCGCGTCGACGGGCATTTCATACGTTTCAATTTTGCCGCGGACGAAGCGACCCCAGCCCATATTCGGATCGGCATAGGGCCCGAGGTCGCGAAACACGACGATATCTCCCGGATAGGGCTGGTGCCGATACTGCCGTTCTGCGCGTCCGTTGATCATAAAAAAATACGATTTGCGCAGGAACTCCGGCATAGGCCGTCTACGGCGCAAGTAGTACTCATAAAGCCGCTGTCGGATTGGCCGGCTCAAGCGGCGGCCCATGCGGTAAGTTTTCATTCTCAGGTCCGCGGAGCGCCAATTGATTTGCCCTTGAATCTTTTGCAGAGTAAATTGCAGCTTTCTTCCCATTGAGAGGCTGCGGAACTCCGCCCATCGCCGGTGGACTCTCGTTGCAAGCGGCGCCACCGGCGCGTCTGCCTGGGCAGGTGCCGCCGCAAACTCAGGCGTACTGGCGGCATTAAGCATGGCGAGAAGTTCCACTTCTTCTCCCATCCGGCGCAGTTGCTGGGCCATCTCGAAAATCACAATCCCGCCAAAGCACCAGCCAGCCAGCAGATACGGACCGTGGGGCTGCACCGTCCGGATTTCCTTAATGTAGTGGGCCGCCATCTCCTCCACGGTGCTATGCGGCATGTCACGTCCAAACAGGCCCTGGTTCTGCAAACCATACACAGGGCGGTCCGGGGCAAGCCTCCGCGCCAAGGGATAGAAGCCGAGCACAGTGCCAGCGGCTCCGTGTACGCAAAACAACGGACGCTTCGTCCCACGTGGCTGAATGGGAAGCAATGATGTCCAGTTCGCCGCAGTCTGTTGTCCGCGAAGCAGGGCCGCGAGCGTTTCAATCGTCGGCGCCTGAAATAATGAGCCTGGCCGCAAGGCAGATTTCGTAAGGCGCTTCTCAATGCGCGTGAAGAGTTCCGCAGTGAGTAGCGAGTCGACCCCAAGTTCGAAGATATTGTCGGTTATCCCAATGGGTTGGATCCGCAGTACATGCTCAAAGATAGAGGCCAGTTCCTTCTCCAAAGCATCGCGAGGAGGAACGTACAACCGGCCAAGCGCGGAGTTCTCCCGTGTCGGTGCAGGGAGCGCTTTGCGATCAACCTTACCATTGGGAGTGAGGGGCATGGCATCAAGGACAACGAAAGCGGCTGGCACCATGTACTCGGGTAACTTCTGCTGAAGAAAATTCCGAATCCCGGCCGCTTGAAGTTTCTCGCGTTGAGCAGGCACGACATATGCCACCAGCCGTTTCTCGCTTGGCGGATCTTCGCGAGCCGCCACCACACACTGCTTTACAGCGGGGTGGGTAGCCAGAACAAATTCGATTTCTCCGAGCTCAATGCGGTACCCGCGAATCTTGACTTGGTGATCCAGGCGTCCGAGGTACGCGACACTGCCATCCGGCAGGCACTGGGCAAGGTCGCCTGTCTTGTAGAGCCGGCCGGTGCCCTCGCCGCAGAAAGGATCCGCAACAAACTTTTCGGCGGTAAGCTCCGGACGATTCAGATATCCGCGCGCCACACCATCTCCCCCGATCAACAACTCCCCCGCGTCGCCAAATGGAACGGCGTGCATGCTTTCGTCCACGATGTGAAAGTGGGTATTTGCTATTGGCTTGCCGATAGGAATGTTCGCCTGCGACTTCGCGACCGGGTACACTGCGGACCAAATGGTGGTCTCAGTGGGACCATACATGTTCCAGAGCGACTTGCAGCGGGGAATCAGTTCGCTGGCAAGATCACCGGGAAAGGCCTCGCCTCCGCATAGGACGGTAAGGTTCTTGTCGCCCGGCCATCCCGCTTGGAGAAGCAAGCGCCAAGTGGCCGGCGTCGCTTGCATTAGCGTGACCTGTTGTTGCTCGATGCATGCGCGCAGCTTGGTTCCGTCGATGGCCTCCTCGCGACTGACGATCGCAATCCGCGCACCGGTAGCGAGCGGAAGGTGCATTTCGAGCCCGGCTATATCAAAGCAAAGAGTAGTGACTGCGGCAACGACATCGTGTTCATCGATTCCTGGTTCCCGCTGCATGGAACGCAGGAAGTTGACCACGTTTCGATGTTCCACTTGAACACCCTTGGGCTTCCCCGTGGATCCTGATGTGTAGATCACATACGCTAGGTTCCCGGGAGTCGCAATCGGCCCGAGGTTCGCGTTGGAGAGCTCAGCCAAATGTTCGCGATCGGAATCAAGGGTTAGAACTTGTATGTTGCCGGAAGGAATGTGCCCGATGCCCTCCTGATCGGTAATTACCCAGCGACAACATGAATCCGAAAGAACATAAGAGATGCGCTCAGTCGGATACGCCGGATCGAGGGGCACGTAAGCCCCACCGGCCTTGAGTATTGCGAGTATGGCAACCACTGCGTCCAGAGAGCGCTCAAGGCAGATTGCCACCAGGCTTTCCGGCCCCACGCCTTGCGACTTCAGCCGATGTGCCAGCTGGTTCGCGCGACCGTTCAGCTCAGCATAGGTGAGCGACGTGTCCTCACAAGCAATTGCGATGGCGTCAGGTCGTTTTTTGACCTGGCTTTCGAACAAGTCATGGATGCATTCTGAAGACGAGTTTGGCCAAACTGCTGACTTAAAACCACGTTTTGGGAAACAGCTTAACGAAGAGGAACTCTCATACTCGAGCATCGGACACCTGGGCGACGGCTGCGTAGCAGTTTAGTAGTGAAAACCCGGCAAGAGCACCAGAACTCAGGAGAAACAGCAAGCAAACAGTATGTTTTACTGCAAAACTCTGTTACTTTGGTGAAAAAAACGCAAGAAGCAGCACGATCTTGGATGCAATCAGAGTTGCTGAGGTTGACTCGCGGCCAAAACCCGCGCGGTCTCTGGACAAGGGTACGCTTTTGTGAGAACCTTGCGCTTGAACAGATGGTCCGGCGATAGTCTTATCCCCGAAGACTCGCGGACCAGCGGATCTGATCTGTACTTGTCGTCCTCTCCTTCAAACTCCGGACCTGATATTCGTCTATGAATGGAAGCTACCAGCTTGTCATAAAACCCCGCAGCGGTTGGCAACCGATCAACTGGCACGAAGCCTACCTGCATCGCGAATTGCTGGGGTTCCTGATATGGCGCGATATCAAGATTCGCTACCGCCAGACGTTGCTGGGCGGAGTGTGGGCGGTCTTGCAGCCGCTCATGGCGATGCTGATTTTTACCTTTGTATTTAATCGCTTGGCCGGGGTTCGCAGCGACGGACCGCCGTATCCCTTGTTTGCCTTTGCCGGACTGGCGCCCTGGATCTTCTTCTCCAATGCGCTGACAGCATCCAGTAATAGTCTCGTAGCGAACCAGCAATTGGTGGCAAAGATCTACTTTCCTCGCCTGTTCATCCCAATCGGCGCAGTGATGGCATTGCTGGTGGATCTGGGATTTAGCCTGCTGCTGTTGTTTGTGCTCATGATTAAGTACCATTGGGCCCTGACCTTCCACGCGCTGGAGCTGCCGGTGTACATCTTCGCCGCCCTGCTTTCCGCCAGTGGCCTGGGGCTGATCTTCTCTGCTCTGAACGTCAATTTTCGGGACATCAAGTACGCGGTGCCGTTCATCATCCAGATGGGACTCTTCGTCACGCCGGTAATTTATCCCGTCAGCTACCTGCCGGCACGACTCCGACCACTACTGGCCCTGAACCCGATGACGGGCGTGGTCATGGGTTTCCGCTCCGCGCTGCTGGGCACTCCGATGGACATGAGCGTGCTGCGACTGTCCCTGATCGTGAGTGTCGTTCTATTTGCGGCGGGGCTTCTGATCTTCCGCCGGATGGAGCGCCGGTTCGCCGACATAATCTGATGCCGCCGATCATCGAATTTCGCAACGTTTCGAAGGAGTATGTGCTGGGCGGGGCCGTCCGCCAGCAGGAAACATTACGCGAACTGCTCATGCGAAAGTTGCGTCTGGGCGGCAAGGTGGAAGTGGAAGCCGCGGTCAAGCAACGTTTCTGGGCCCTGCGCGACGTCAGCTTCAATGTTAATGAAGGCGAAGTGCTCGGCATCATTGGACGGAACGGAGCCGGGAAAAGCACCCTGCTCAAGATCCTTTCCCGAATTACCGATCCCACCACAGGCTCGATTGAAATCCGGGGGCGATTGGCAAGTTTGCTCGAGGTTGGCACCGGATTCCATCCTGAACTGACGGGACGCGAAAACATTTTCTTGAATGGCGCGATTCTGGGTATGCGCAGGAGCGAGATCGTCTCCAAGTTCGATGAGATTGTGGCATTTTCGGAAGTCGAGAAATTCCTCGATACTCCGGTCAAGCGCTACTCCAGCGGGATGTACGTAAGGCTGGCGTTCTCGGTCGCCGCGCACTTGAATCCCGAAATTCTGGTTGTCGACGAAGTGCTGGCGGTCGGAGACATGTCATTCCAGAAGAAATGCCTCGGCAAAATGAGCGAAGTCAGCCAAGGTGGCCGCACCGTAATTTTCGTTTCTCACAACATGGCAGCTGTGCAGAATCTCTGTCAGCGCGGCGTCGTCCTCTCGCAAGGAAAGGTGCTCTTTAACGGGGGCGCTGAGGATGCGATCCAGCAGTATCTTCACAGCGTGGCAGGCACCGCGGAGCAAGGCCACATCATCGATCTGCTCAACGCGCCGCGCACGGCCAAGAAGATCCGGCCGCGCCTCCTCGACAGTATGGAGTTCTTTACGGATGGGGATGTCGCTATGCCAGGCACCATGCCGATGGGCGCAGGGCTAAAAATGCGGATCCGCTTCAACTTCCCAGACCCGGTGGAGAGCTTCGACGTCGGAATCGGCTTCGACAATGTTTATGGACAGCGGGTGTTCACCGCTCACAGTTGCTTCGAACCCGAGCGTGACGGCGGGACGCATGTGGGTCCGCAGACATTCGTCTGCAATATCCCCAGCCTGACCCTTGTGCCGGGAGAATATGTTTTGCGTATCTGGCTGGACGCGAATGGGCGCGAGGTTGACCTGGTCAATGAGGCAGCTCGTCTTCAGGTGATCGAGTCCGATTACTACGGAACGGGCCGCGTGCCGTGGAACGGGGTGTTCGTGCTCAAGCACCACTGGTACTCGGAAAAAGCCAATGGGGTCAGCTCGAATTCGTAATTCTTTCCTGAGTCTCGCACTGCTGCTCCCCTTTCTGAGTTGCGGCCGGGTATCCCTGGCAGCTTCCGAGTGTGATTACCAGAAAGGCGGCAACTGCCAGCTCCCGGTGAATGGAGTTACGCGCACATACGTTCTGCACGTGCCGCCCAGCTTTCATCCCGGATCGAGCGGTTTAGTCATTGCTTTTCACGGGTCCAGGAGCCGGGGCTCGGAATTCGCCGCATTCACGGATTTGAATGCTGGGGCCGACAAGATGGGCTACGCCGTCGCTTACCCGGATGGCCTTCCAAGCGCTAGAGGCGTTGTGTCTTGGAATGCATACTTCGGTTTCATCAACGCCTCCAATCCCCCGGATGATTCGGCGTTCGCGCGAGAGATGATCCTCTCTTTACAAGCAAACCTGCGGCCGGATCCGAAAAGGATCTATGTGACTGGCTTTTCGGCGGGTGCGTTCATGGCGCACCGGGTGGCCATCGATCATTCCGACTTGGTGGCGGCCGCGGCAATCGTAGAAGGCAGCCTATGGGACAGGCCCGCGGACCGTGATCTGAGGCCACCACAGCCGAAAGCGCCGGTCTCCATTCTCATCTTGCACACTGACACCGATCAAGTCGTGCATTACTGCGGTGTGGACAACGGCCACGTAGTCGATGCCTCGCAGGATGACACGTTCAACTACTGGTCGCAGGCTAATTCCTGCCAGTCGGTCAAACCCAATTCCAGTCTTTGCTCCAAATTTTTGGGCCATCCAACATCGGTGATGGCAAAAACTGCCACGAACTGCAGCGCGGGAACCGAAGTCCAGTTCTATCGTCTCGCCGGTGGGCTGCACTGGTGGTACGGAGGACAACTGAATATTCCGCCGGGAAATTCCAACCGACCGTACAATTCCATCTTGGACTCATCGACGGGCACCACAACCAACGACATAATCTGGAAGTTCTTTGCCGCACATGCAAAAAGATAAACCTCACTTCCAGAGGGCCCCACAGTCGCAATGACACATATCCGATTCACGCCAGAGGACCTCGAACTCTTCAGTCGTGCCAGCCACGATCGCAATCCTCTGCATCTTTCCGACGAGTATGCACGCCGCACGCCTTACGGGGGGCGAGTCGTGTTTGGTGTGCTCGATGGGCTCACGGCAATGGGGTCAATTCGCGACCGGCCAGGACAGGTTCTCTCCAGTGTAGAGTTCGAATTCTTCGACACTGCGCTCCTGGGGATTGATTACTCCCTCCAAATTCGTGAGAACGACGATACCGACATTGCCCTGCAGGTCACAGACGGACGGCGCCCGGTTCTGGAAGCTGTCCTTGGGTTCACCGCAGGTAAGGCGGGAAGTTGGATTCCAGGTACTTCGCAGGCAAATGCTATACAACCGCGGGAACTGACCGGCACGGACCTGCCGGTCGGACATCACGTTGAAGGAAAGTATGGACCGCCGGACTCGGAACTAATGGAACTGTGTGCCAAATTTGGCCTGAACAAGTCATGGCTCGGGCCGCAACACATCGCTGCGCTGATGTGGTCGAGTTATCTCATCGGCATGGAACTCCCTGGAAAGCGAGCCTTGTTCTCCCGCCTGCGAATTGAATTCGAAGACTTTCCCAGGGTAAGTTCCCCGTTCGACTATCGCGCCGAGATTACTGAGGTGAGCTTGGTGGGAGAGTTAAGCATCGAGGGAAACCTTTCCTGCGGGAGAGAAACTTGGGCTCGCGCGGAACTCGCCGCGCATGTCCGCGAGGATGTTCCTCCAATTACGGTGGCGAGCGTCGAAAAATTTGTCGGCCGTAGTGAATCTCTCAAAGGCAAGACTGCGCTGGTCACGGGGGCGAGTCGCGGACTCGGGTCGGCCCTGGTTTATGCCTTCGCCTTGCATGGATGTGCTGTGATTTTGAACTTCGCCCGGAACCGCACCTTGGCACAGCAGATTCGAGATTCCATTGGTAGTTCGGGCACGGTGGAGTTGGAACAAGGCGATGCTCGGAACCCGGAATGGTGTCGGGGGGCGGCGGAGCGAATTGCAACCCAGTTCGGACGCCTGGACTTCCTGGTCTGCAATGCGTCTCCGCCCTTGCTTCCGCTGTGGCTCGAGCCCGATGCCGCTCGACGAGTAAACGAATTCATCCAAAGCAGCGTGGCGATGGTGAGTTCTCCGGTGATGGCCTTCTTGCCACAAATCGCAGCAAGCAAGGGGTGGAACGTGCTGATTTCGTCCGTGGCGGCCACCCAACCACACCCTCATTTTCCCCACTACGCGGCGGCAAAATGTGCTGCGGAAGCGTTGGTTCGTTCTGCCGCTACTGAATACCGGAGCGTCAGTTCGCTAATTGTCCGTCCTGCCCGCCTGCTGACGGACCTGACCAACACCCCCCTGGGCCGCAAAGGATCGATGGCCCCTGAATTGGTGGCTGCTAGCATTGTCAATCGTTTACGGCGCGATTCCGCTCCCGGCAAGGTTGAACTGCTCGAGCAGTTCGAGTCCATGAACCAAGGGAATGGGTAGAAGTTACCTTTTGGTATCAGCAGGAAAGGGTAATGCGTTACACTGCTTTGCCATAGGGTTGGGCAAAGTCGGTGCTTGGATGCA
>Ga0068856_100003861_pt1 | contig 15037 bp, 15 predicted proteins | sample KBSCornC62_FD_66595 | JGI IMG/M metagenome (GOLD analysis project Ga0068856, IMG submission 66595) | Corn rhizosphere microbial communities from Kellogg Biological Station, Michigan, USA - KBS Corn C6-2 | ecosystem: Host-associated > Plants > Roots > Rhizosphere > Soil ...
CCCAAAGCCGCCGCAGTGCGCAAAGCCGAAGGTCCGATGCTTTCACGCCGCCCCACGTCGCGCTCCGCTTAACCCCAAAATTTCCGCGTGTGCCGCGTTTTTTCGGCTCCGGCCCTGATGCCCTAGGTGCTCTGTGTCCTCTGCGCTCTCTGCGGCTCGGTGGTAAAATCCGGGAGCCGCCCCGCGTGCCCCACGCCGATTGGGATAGGCCTCGGACCGTGCTAAGACGCTGCCGCTTTGGACCAGAACCTGCTCCGCTCCTATTTTGCGACGGTCTACGAGCTGCCCACGGACGGGGGCGTGCTGCGCGCTTCGATGGACGGGGAAATCGTCAAGGATGTCCAGGCGCTGCCGCCCTTGCTGCGGTCGAAATTTGCGCTGCTCACGGCCTACAATCCGCGCTCGATGCTGCTACCTCGGCGCGTCAATGATGGTCGCCACCAGGTGATGCGCGATTTGCTGATCCTCGGCTGCTACCGCGTGGAGCATTGCGTCGGTTACGACGAAGAGCCAGAGGGCGTATGGCGCGAGCCGGCCTGGCTCGTGCACGGGATCGAGCGCGATGAGGCGCTGAACTTCGGGCGCACCTTTCGTCAGAACACGATCATCTATTGTCGCGACGCGAAGCCCGAGCTGATCGTCACCGACCCGACGTGCGACGAAATCGGCAAGGTATTTGCCGGTAATTGGCGGCTGCGCGCGTAGTGGGCCGGTTCGCGGCGCTGTGATACGCTAGCCGGCGTGTCGGTCGCACGGCTCACGGCTTCCCGCGTTGGGCGGCGCTTTTCCGGCGCGCTCGGGCTCGCGTTGTCGCTGTTCGCCGTTTCCGCTTTGGCCGCACGTGGCGCAGACCTGCTCGGCGACCATGTCGCGCTCGGGCTCGTGTCGGCGCTCGCGCCGCTGAGCGCCGGGCTGCCCGCGCCAGATTCGGAGCCCGCAATCCTGACCGAGACCGAGCTTGCGAGCTACGCGCCCGCCACGCGGGTGGCGCGCGGCCCAACCCCAATTGCCCGCACCGCCAAGCGCGGTTCGAAGCCGGGCGCGGCCCACGCCATCTACATTTCCTCGGCTCAAGTGCTGGCGCTGGCCTCGCGCCGCGCGCTGCCGAATGCCGTGCCCGTGCGCGCCAATGCCGAGCACCCAGCCGGCTTGCAATTGCGCGGTGTGTCAGCGCTGGGCGTCGGCCTGCAAGATGGCGACGTGCTGACCGAAGCCGGCGGCCAACGCGCCTCCTCGGTCGCGGCCGTGGTCGGCGTCGTGCTCGCCGCCCGCGCCCAACACAGCCCCGAAATCAGCGGCCATTTCTTCCGCGGCAACGTGCCCTACCTCGTCCGCGTCGAACAACCCTACCCACCGGGCACCTGAGTTCGAGTGGTTGGACGCGGGGCGGTGAGATACGGCTCCCGGAATTCACCACCGAGCCGCAGAGATCTCAGAGGACGCAGAGCGCGCGGGACGGCAAAGACCGGACCCAAAAAAACGGGGCACACGCAGAAAATTTGGGATTATGCGCGGGTTCCCACGGGCGGCGCGAAAGCGGCGGGTTCCGGGCTGCGTGCTGGGGCGCTAGGTGACGTCGAAAATTGGCGCGCAGCGCGTGACCAACCCCCAAATTCAGGCTCTGTGATCTCCGTGATCTCTGCGGCTCGGTGGTGCTCTCCCTCTCCCCCGCAGCGCGACGCCGAAGGCTGGGCCGGAGCGCGACGCGCCGCGTGACCATCAACCAAAAACCTACACGCTGAAACGTTTTGGGTTGGGGGGCGTGGGCGCTCCGCGGCAAAGAGCCGGCGCGAGCGACGCGGGCAAGCTCCTGCGCGGCAAATCGCGCGAGTTCGTGAGCCGAGTTCGTCAGCGCGCGCGGACGCGCTAGACTCGTTCGAGCGATGTTCCTCATTCTGATGGTCATCGGTTTGGTCGGGCTCGTGGCCATGGCGATTCCGGCGTTCGGGCACGGCCACGGTGCGCTCTCGGGCCACAACGGTTTGTCCGGCCACGCGGCGCTGCACGGCGCGGCCGCGCACGGCATCGGGCACGCCGCGGCCACGCCGCAAGTCGGCAGCGCGCGCGGCGCGCTCTCGCAGCTCTTGCCGGCGGATCCCGGGCACGAGAGCCGGCTGCGCTTTCTGCCTTCGCCGCGCGCGCTGTTCAGCGTGCTCGCGCTGTACGGCGCGTTCGGCAACGCGGCGTTGCATGCCTTTCACTTGCCGTTGTTGCTGGCCGCGCTCGGCGCAGCCATGCCGGCGCTGCTCGTCGAGTGGGGGCTCGTACGCCCCCTGTGGCGCGTGCTGTTTCGAGTGCAAGGGCCCGAGAGCACGCCGCTCGAACAATTGGTGCTCAGCGAGGCGCGCGCGGAGGTGCCGTTTCGCAATGGCCGCGGTCTGGTGTCGACCGTGCGCGACGGCCGGCGCGTGCAACTCGCGGCGACCCTGCGCCAAGATCAGCTGTCCGTGCCCGTAAAAGTCGGGGATCGTCTGACGATCGAGGAGGTCGACCCCGCGCGCGAAAGAGTGACCGTTACGCTCGCGCGCGATTGATGTAAAACGGTGGGGTCATGATTGAACCTTCGCTGATCATCGCGGGTGTGGTCGTCCTGGTCGTGCTTTTGCTGACGTCGATCATCATCACCACGTTTTTACGCAGTGTGGATGCCGGCGAAATCCTGCTCGCGAGCCGCGGCCGGAATTTGAAGATTTATCGCGGGCCGAGCAAAGCGCTGATCGTGCCGGTGATCACCCAAGTGCGCTTCATTCCCGCCCAAGCCATCAACGTCGATATCGAAATCACCGATCAAACCGCGGACGTGGACGTGAACGGGCGCTCGGCGCCGGTCAAAGTCACGGTGCGCGCGTCCGCCATCGTCAGCGTGGGTGAAGACGAGGCGATGGTGAACACCGCCGCCAACAAGTTCTTCTCCAAATCGGGCAACGAGCAGCTCTCGACGTTGACCGACGTGCTGTCCTCGGCCGGGCGCCGCGCGATCAATTTGCTCAAGCACGATCAGTTGTTCAGCGTGCGCACCGGCGTCTCGCCAACGAGCACCGCGCTCGCCACCACCGGCCCCACCGATCTCGCGCTGCCGAACCGCGGTGAGGACGACGAACTGGCCGTGATCATCAAGGATGCCTGCTCGCGTGAGCTGATGGATCTCGGATTGTCGTTCAACAGCTTGAACATCAAGGCCGTGCTGAGTGAGGTCGCCGAAGCGCGCCGCCGAGAGTCGGCCGCGCGCGCCAAAGCCGATGCGGACGTGGTGCAGGCGCAAGAGGAGCAACGCGCGCGCATCGCGCAGCTCGAAGCCGCGCAAAAAATCAACGACCAGGAAAAAGCGCTGAACATGCAAATCGCCTCGAACGGCGCGTCGATCGCCCGAGCCGAGGCGGAAAAGCAAGCCGCCGTGCGCCAGCAGCGCGAGGCCGAGCTCGGCGCGAGCCAAATCACGCAGGCGCGCGCCGATGCCGAGCAAAACGTGATTCAGCAAGAAGCCGAGGGCCGCGCTCAAGCTGCGCGCATCCGCGCGGTCGCGGAAGCCGAAGCCGAGGCCATTCGCTTGAAGGCGCTGGCGTTGGCGCAAGCGGGAGGCGCTTACCTCGATCTCAAAAAGCTCGAGCTCGCGCCGGAGCTCACGGCCCAGGTCGCGGCCGCGCTTTCGAACAGCCAGTTCGTGAACTTCGGCACCACCGGCGGCGCCGCCGGCGATCGCGGCGCGATCAGCAGCGGCTCCGATGACGTCTTGCGCGTCGTGCAAACGCTGATGGCGGCGCAGGTCATCACCGGCGGCAAGCTCGGCGGCGCCAAAGGCTGAGCCGAGCGCGCGAGCACGCGCCGGGCCGCTCGCGCCTGCGCGGCTCGTGAAATCACGAACTCAACGCGCCCGCGTGCATGCTCAGTACGCGAGTCGCCACCGCCTCGGCGAACTTGCGATCGTGGGTGGCGATCAGCGCGCTCGCGTCGAGCAAGCGCCGTTCGACTTCAGCTTGGGTGTCCACGTCGAGCCCGTTCGTGGGCTCGTCGAGCACGAGCAGTTCGGGGTTACCGAGCCAGGCACTGGCGAGCGACACGCGCTGACGTTGGCCGAGCGAGAGCGCCGAGCTGCGCGTACCGAGCAGCTCCCGCACGCCGAACGGTAGTTCACCCGCGCGTCGCTGGCCCTTCAACGACGCCACCACGTCGAGCCATTCACCGACCAACAGGTGGTCCGGGATATCCGGTTTTTCCGGGGCAAAGCCGAGCGTTTTGCAGACGCTGAGCGTGCCCGCGTCGGGCTCGAGCACGCCTGCGATGACGCTCAAAAACGTCGATTTTCCGCAGCCATTTTCGCCGAGCACGATCACCCGCTCGCCCCGGTTGAGGCTCAGACTGGTGCTCGAGAGCACGGCCCGGCCCGAGAGTGACTTGGCGATGCCCGCCGCGTTGAGGATTACCATGATGATGCCGAAACCAGAGCCAGGGCCGCAATCAGCGTCACGCCGGCGGCGAACACGCCGGCGCTGCGGCGAGCGCGCGCCTCGAGCCAGCGACCCCAGAGCGCGACGGCGACGCTGAGCAAGAGCGCCCAGGCGAGGAGCGCAGCCACGAGCTCACCCGGACCGGGCCCAGACGTGACGCGCGCCGCGACCCCTGCGCTCGCGGCCAGCGCCGAAGACGGCGTGGCGATCGCGCCCAAAAAGGCGAGCACGACCAAAGCCTGCGGCACGCGCAGCGAGCGGAGCAGCCCGCGCAGCCGGGCCTCGCTCTCGAGCACGGGCGCGACGCAGGCGGCCGCGGCCACCGTCAGCGGCAAGGCCAGCGCGGACAGCGCGCGTTGCACGGGTCGTTCCGTCGGATCATTGCCGAGTGAGAAGCACAGCCCGACGCCGCCCGCGGTGCCGGACGCGAGGGCCACGAACAGCCGCGAACGCGCGCTGCGCGCGAGCCGCAGCAAGTGCGTCAAATACAGCGCAAAAATCGCGGGCATCGGCCGCATCAGCCGAAAACGGGCGCGCGGCTGCTCGGGCAGGCAGCGAAATGCCGCCCGCACCGCGAACTGCGCCCAAACGCTGCCGAGCGCAGCGCCGAGCCAGCTCGGCGGATCGAGCAGCACGAGCGCGACGCCCAGCGCCGTCAACCAGCGCAACCGCGGTCGAACGCGCGCCGCCACGAGCGAAGCGCCGAGCGCGATGGCGAGCGTGACCGCAGCCCACGCCCCGAGCGCGCCCTCACCGCGCGCGAACAAGAGCGCCCACGGGAGCTGAGTCAGTGCGCAGAGCAGGAACAGGGCCAGAGTCAACGGCGCGCGCGGCAGCCGGAGCGCGCGCAGCGTGTGCGAGCCCGGCGCAACCAGCACCGCGCGCAGCGCGGGCAGACTGAGCGCGAGCCAGGCCGCCCACAGCGCGCCGCGCGCCAAGAGCGACCGATGGACGGCCGCAATCACGAAGCTTGCGCGCAAGCCGTTCTGCGAAAACACGATCGTTGCAGGAATGCCGAGCGCGACCGACACGGCGAGCGCTTGCAGCACGGCTGGACGCCCGAGCACGATGAACACCGCGCGGAGCACCCGCCCCACGCCGCGCGCCCGGAACCCGAAGCTCCGCTCGGTTTCTCCCTGCTTACCGGTCACCGCGTCAGAACCAGGCACCCGCCGCGCCTATTCCCGGTCTAATACGCGTTCCGGCGAGACTCTTTGCCGAACACGGTGCGGAAGATGATCTGCATATCGAAGAGCAGGCTGTACCGCCGAATGTATTCGATGTCGTGCGCGACGCGCTGCACCATCTTTTCGAGCGTGTCGGTCTCGCCACGCCAGCCGTTCACCTGGGCCCAGCCGGTGATGCCGGGCTTGATTTTGTGGCGCAGCATGTATTCGAGGATGCGCGTGCGATATTCTTGATTGTGGACCACCGCGTGCGGCCGCGGCCCGACCACCGACATCTCACCGCGCAGCACGTTGAAGAACTGCGGCAGCTCGTCGAGCGAGCTGCGGCGCAAGAACGCGCCGAAGCGCGTGACCCGCGAATCAGCGCGCGTCGCTTGACGCACGGCGGCGCCGTCTTCGGTGACACGCATGGTGCGGAACTTGTAGACGTTGATTTCCTCCGCGCCACGGCCGTAGCGCCGCTGCTTGAACAGCACGGGCCCGGGTGAGCTCAGCTTCACGCCCAGCGCCACGCCGGCCAGGATCGGCCAACCCACGGCCAAGAATGCGCTCGCGAACGCGACGTCGAACGCGCGCTTGGCCGCGCCGTCGATCCCGCTCGCGGTGTGCACGACCAAATCGGAGACATCCTCCGGCGAGAGCGAGAGCACGACCATCAGCCCGAGGAGATACCGCTCTTCCTCGAGATCGAAGGCGTTGTCCGCGTCGCACACTTCGCGCACGAGCTCCACGATGTGCCGGCGCTGCTCGCGCGGCAGCTCACGCAGCGGGGCCACTGCCGCCTCGAGCTGGAACCGCTCGGGATCGAACTGGGCGATGTGCGGCTCGACCCACTCGGGGAGCACTTCACTATCCGTAAGCCGCTTCAGAATCCGGCGCAGGGTGCGAAGCTCACGCTGGCACGCCGTGCCGTCGGCCTGCGCCGCCGCGAGCAGAATGTCGGTCAGCGAACGGAGCACGAGCTCTTCTGCAGGCGGCGGCACCGAGCTCGGGCGAAGCGCGGTGAGACGGTAAGATCGGGAGTACGCCTCGGATCGCGGCGGCGCGTCGCTCGCGTCCGGTCGCATCTCAGTGGTTTGTCCGTCGACGGTTCCGAGCATGGGCGGCAGAGTACGCCGAAGCCGGCGCGCGAATCTAGTCTCGCCGCGCTTGGGTATTTTTCTGGAGGCGTGGAAATGGCGCCGAGATGTAAGCTCGTACACGCGCATGCGGGCGATCGCGAGTTCGCAACTTCCGCGCACGCGTGGGTCGCGTGAGCGGCACGACGCAAAGCCGTAGCTCGGAGCCGGCGCGCACTTCGCCAGCGAAGACGGCCGAGAGCAAGCGGACGCGAGCGGCAGCTCCGCAGTCGCGCACGCCCGTGTTGTGGCGGGCTGTGACGCGCCAATCCAACAGCGGCGGCACAGCCCGCCACACGCGGCAAGACTTGGACCACGCTCCTGAACGGGTCAAAAACGGCCCCGGTCGGCGGTGGTGCAGCGGGCTCGGCAGAAAGCGCGGGGCGGCTGCGCTGTGTTCCGCGTCGGAGGTCGGTGTTTCCTGGACGAAACAGGATCGCCACAACCTGTGAGCCTTGACGGCACGTCGCTTGCTCCTAAGTGTCGGAGGAGTACCCTGCAGATCAACGAGCGGAGGACCGACAATGACCTCGAAGAAACCCGTCGTGCGGCGCGATGCCACCGGCCATTTGAATCCCGAGTATGCGCGCAAGCTGCTGGAGGAGTCCGGGCGCAGCAACGACGGCGCCGCCAAGGCCTTCGTCGATGGCAAGGAAACGAGAGAAGAGTTGGCCGAAGAGCTCGGTGAATCGTTCCTGGTCGCGGCCACCTCGGGCGAGGACGCCGAGGGCGAACGCCACGAGCGCGTGGTCGAAGAAGAGGTCGGCGGCCCGTTCGTGCCCTCGACCGCCGGTCAGGAGTTCGCCGGTGGAACCGACGAATCGAACATCCCGGAGGCGACGCGCGAACCGCTGCCCCGCACCTCCAAAGCCGAAGTCTGAGCACCGAGCGGCGCTGGCGCGCCGCATTTGCTGATAGACTGCGCGGCTGCATGCGGAAGTCAGCGCGTCCGCCGCCAAGCTCCGAGATCACGGCGCCGGAGCTGTACGCCCGGCGCCGCGAGTTCATCAAAAGCGGCGCGCTTTTCTTGGGCACGAGCGCCGCGCTCGGCTCGGGCTTGATCTCGCTCTCGAGCATGGGCAGCGCCGATCCGCCGGTTGTGCCCCCGCCCCTCCCCGAAGCGCCAAAAGGCGCGGCCAAATGGCAGGTGTCGCGGCGCGGGCGCTATTCCGCGAACGAGCCGCAGACGTCGTACGAGGACATCACCACCTACAACAATTATTACGAGCTCGGCCTGTCCAAGTCGGAGCCGGCCGCGCTCGGCTTCCGGATCAAGCCGCGGCCCTGGACCGTGCAAATCAAAGGCGAGGTCGCGCGCGAACGAACGCTCGACATCGATACGCTGATCGGCTGGTTCGGCTTGGAAGAGCGCATTTACCGCATGCGCTGCGTGGAAGCGTGGTCGATGGTCATCCCCTGGCTCGGCTTCCCGCTCGCGGATTTGCTGAAAAAGCTCGAGCCGAACTCGCGCGCCAAATACGTGCGCTTCACGACCCTGCTCGACCCGGAGCAGCTCCCGGGTCAAGAGAGCCGCGTACTCAAATGGCCGTATGTCGAGGGCCTGCGCATCGACGAGGCCATGAACCCGCTCGCGTTCATCGCGCTCGGGTTGTATGGCGCGCCCCTGCCCGGCCAGAATGGCGCGCCGCTCAGGCTCGTGGTGCCCTGGAAATACGGCTTCAAGGGCGGCAAATCGCTGGTCGAAATTCGCTTGCAAGAGACGGAGCCGGAGACCACGTGGAGCCACGCCGCGCCCTCCGAATACGGCTTTTACGCCAACGTGAATCCGGCCGTCGATCACCCGCGCTGGAGTCAGGCGAGCGAGCGCCGGATCGGCGAGCTCTCGCGCCGAAAGACCTTGCCGTTCAACGGCTATGCCGAACTGGTCGCGGATCTGTACCGAGGCATGGACCTCGCGCGGTACTTCTGAGTGGCCAAATCCAAGCTCAACTGGCTCGTGCCCGCGGTCGTCACCGGCGCACTCGTGCCCTTTGCGTCGATCGGCTGGCGCGCGACTCATCACCGCCTGGGCGCAAATCCGATCGCCACCGCGCTCAACCAAGTCGGGCTTCTGGCGTTGATTTTTTTGCTCGCCTCGCTTTGCTGCACGCCGCTGAAGATCGCGCTCGGTTGGACTTGGCCGGCGCGCGTGCGGCGCACGCTCGGATTGTGCGCGTTCTTTAGCGCGCTCTGCCACTTTACGATCTACTTTGCGCTCGATCAGAACCTTGCGCTCGCGAGCGTGTGGAAGGACGTGATCAAGCGGCCGTTCATCGCGGTCGGGTTCGCGGCGCTCGTGCTGCTCGTGCCGCTGGCGCTCACGTCCACGAAGCGCTCGGTGACGAAGCTCGGGTTTCCGCGCTGGCAAGCGCTGCATCGCTTGGCCTACGCGATTGGCGTGCTCGCGGTGGTCCACTTTTATTTGCGGGTGAAGGCCGATCACACGCAGCCCGTGCTGTATGGGCTCGTGCTCGCGTCGGGCTTCGCGTTGCGGCTGATTGCGAGCGCGAAGAAGAGCCGGGATCTGCGGCTACGCGCGGCGCAGCGCGCCGCGCGCTCGGGTTCGGCGTGACTGACGGCGCGCGGCGCTCTCGATCCGGGAAGTCGTCCGCGACGCCGAAGGCTGTGCCGGCGTGTGACGGCCGCGTGACCATCAAAAAATCCAAAGCTCGATCGAAACGAGGCTCGGGTGCGACAGCCTTGGGATCGCTGGTTCTTGGTGAGTTTGAAACGCGCTCTCAATGCGTGGCGAACACTAGCCACTCGACGAGCGCGGCGGCGGCTTTGGCGTGGCTCACCAGCCAGGGGCTGAATTTTTTTGAAGCGAGGATGCCTTTCGGTAGCTCGGGAAAGCCGACGGTCAGGCCTTTGCGCTTGAGATGCTCGGCGCGCGGGTGGTCGGGATCGAAGCCCTTGGGCACGCGTTTGTAGCTGTCGTGGGAACGCACGATGAAGCCTTTCTTCGTGAGCGCGCGCAGGATTTGGTCGAGCTCACGACCGCGCTTGTCGTCGGCGACGGCGGCGCGGAAGCGCTCGAGCATGCGCGGATCCATCATGTAGTGGCCCGCGGCCGCGAACGAATTCGGTTCACCGACGTGCACGTAGATGGCCATCGGCACCTCGGTGACTTTGCCTTGCCGCTTGGTCGGAATCAGTCCCCCGACGTGGGTCTTGTACGGCGTCTTGTCTTTGGAGAAGCGCATGTTTCGGTAGATTCGAAACAGCTTGGGCTCGTCCAAATCCACATGCTCGTAGGCGCCGTCGATGCCGGCGCGCACCTCCGCGAGCAGCTCTTGCATGGGTTCTTGCCAGCCGGCTTCGAACTCCGCCTTGTGCGCTTGAAACCAAGTTCGGTCTTGGTTCTTCGCCAGCTGTTTGAAAAACTTCGCGTTTGGATCGGCGAATCCTTCGAAGGGCATGCGCAATTCTTATCATATCGTCCAGGGCGGAAGGCTCGCCCGAAAAGAGCCGAAAACTCGACGAAACCCGGGGCGAGCGGGCTTGGTTAGGCTGGCCAGATGGTGCGCTCGGCGCTGTGGTTCACGGTCGTGCTCGCGTGCCTCGCGGCGTGCACCTCCACGCCGTTGCCGCCGCCTCCGGGATCGGACGCAGGCAGTGATGGTCCGGATGCGGCGTCCGAAGCGGGACCGGACCCGGAGACGGTGACCGTGTTCGACGCCGCACGCATTTCGAGCGACCCGAGCTCCGCCAACTTTCAGCGTCTCACCGCCGAGATCGAGCTCACGGGCGGGCCGTACCAGCGTGTGACGTTGCAAGCCGAGCTCGGGACGACTTGTTTTCCGTTCTCGGCTTGGCAGACCGATCCGCCACCGAACGGCCAGAATTATCCCGCTGATTGTGACGCGTTCGATCGCAATTTCGAGCTTTCGCTGGACGAACCCGAGCCGGATTCGGGCGCTCCGCCGGGGCTCGAACTGGTGCGCGCGATCACGCCATTCGGCGGCCCGATGCAGCTCGAGCACGATCTGACCGCGCTCGCCAACGCGCGGCCCGGCTCGCACCGTCTGAGCGCGCGCATCAACACCTACGCCGATGCGGCGGGCCTGATCACCGGCTCGAATGGCGGCTGGGACGTGAGCGTGCGGCTCGTGCTGGTCAAGGGCGCTCCGCCTCGGCCGGCACTCGCCGTCATCCCGCTATTTTACGGCGATTTGACGACGACGAGCAGCGCGTCGGCGGCGTTCAGCACGCCCAGCGGCACCCGCTCGGCGTATGTCGAATATCGCACGACTGGCCACGGGCAAGCGGCGGGCAACACGCTGCAATGCAATGGCCCTGCGGAAGAGTTTTGCAAACGCGAGCACACGATCGAACTCGACGGCGCGCCGCTGAAGACGTTCACGCCCTGGCAAAGCTGCGCCAAGGATTGCACGTTGGTTTCCGAGGCGGACGCGGGCTTCGCCTATTGCGCCGAGAATCCACTCGGCGACGTGGCCAGCGTGAAGGCCGCGCGCGCCAATTGGTGCCCGGGCACCGAAAGTGCACCCATCGTGTTGGATTCGCCCGCGCTCGCGGTCCCCGGCGATCACGAGCTGTCCTGGCATGTTTCCGAGATCGCCGCCGGCGGCAGCGTGCGCGTGTCCGTCACCTACTACGCGTTCGGCGATTGAACCTTCGCGGGCGTTCGCTACGTCTTTTCGGCGGGGTTCGCCGGCGGCTCGTGATCCAGCCGCACCACCTCGGCTTGCACGATGCGATCGAGCCGGAAGTGACGGCGCTCGTTGCTCTCCAAATCGATCGCATCGAGCCGCGTCTCATGGCGTTCCATCAACACGCCGAGCACGCGGATGGTGCGTTTCTTTTCGACGAAGTTGCCGTCCACGTACACGATACAGAGCGGTCGCTGCTCGAACCAGGCCCGCTCCAACGCCGCGCGCACCGGTTTCTTGGTCGGCAAACCGGGCACCCCGTGGAACGACAGCTCGGACAAGCGCGTGAGCAGCTCGCGTTGGGCGGAGGTCGACAGCGCCGCGCGCACTTTGTCGAGCGCGGTCTCGAGCGTCTCCGCGAACGGCAAGAGCCGCATCTCGATCGCGAAGCGGCCGAGCGCGACGAGCAGCGCGGCCTCGCGCGCGGTGAAGTTCACGGGCGGTAGGCTATAGCTGCGATCGAGCGCGTAGCCACCGCCACGTCCGCGCTCGGCGCCGATGGGCAGGGCGGCTGCGCGCAGCGTGTCGAGGTCGCGGTAGATCGTGCGCACGGTGACACTGAAGCGCTCCGCGAGCGTCTCGGCCGTGACGCCCGTGCGCCGACCGCGCAGGTACTCGGTGAGGGCGAACAGTCGCTCGGTGCGGGACATCTGAAACCTGACATACCGCTGACAGATGCGGCTGACAAATTCAGGCTTTTTGCGGCGCCCGCAGCAGGAAGTGACCGAAGAACGCGCACAGGCCGCCGAGCGCGGTGTTGGTCACGCGCAGGCGCACCACCGTGAGCTCGGGCAAGCCGACGAGCGCGAGCAGGAACGCGACGTAAGCGGTGATGGCGATCGCGTATGCGGCGTAGTTGACGTTCAAGAGCGTGTAGCAGAGCGCGGCCGAGACCAGCACCAACACCACCAACACCGGCGGATCCGGTCGCAAGGTTGCTGCGATCAGCGTCGCGATCGCGGCGCCGATCAGCGTGCCGGCGATGCGCGCGAAGCCGCGGCTCAAGGTCTGCTGCAAATCCGGCTTGAGCACCAAGAGCGCGGTCATCGGCACCCAATACCATTGGCGCAGGTTCAGCGCGCGCGTCGCGCCGGCGCACGCACCGAGCGTCACGCTGAGCCGCACCGCGTAGCGAAACGCGGGCGAGCGCGGCGCGATGTGCGGCCGCACCCGCAGCAGCGCCCGGCGCAAACCGGGCGGGCGAAAAGAGAAGCGTTGCGCTTGCGCGCCCCGGGCCGGTTCGCCCGTTTCAGGCTGCAAAATCAAGGCGAACAGCGTTTGCAAGAGCCCACCGGTCAGGACCAAACAGGCACGTAGGCCCGCGCCGGCAAGCCCGCCCGGAAAAGCGGCGGCGATCAACAGCGCGATCGCGCATTGCAGGCTCATCCACCAAGCGCCGGCGTCGAGCGCCCAGAGCACACCGCACAAGACGCCCCACAGCGCGAGCGTGAGCGCGACCGCCGACCAACCATTGCCGACGAGCGTGCCGAGCGCTGCCGCGAAAGCCATCCCGAAGCTCGCCCAGAGCAGCGGCAAGAGCCGCGAGCGAGAGATGCGCTGCCAGGAACCAAAGCCAACCGACATGGCGCCCCCGGCGGTAACCAAGCCCTCCCGCAAACCGAACCAAAACCCCGCGATCAGCGGCGCCGCGATCGCGGGGATGCAGCACAGGGCCGTGCGCAGATCGAGCTTCGAGGAATCGAATTTGGCGATCTCGCGTAAGCTACTCCGGAACATTTCGACTCGTTTGCAAAGCAAAGAAAAGCAGAAGCATTGAATCAGGGGCGATTTTCCCCACGCTGGGCGCGCCATGCGCGCCCCGAAGGCGACCCTTGGCCGCACAGCCGCTCAGCGCGGCGAAACAATCGCACACAACTCGCCGAGGACGGAGCAAAGTCGGGCCGTGTTAAGCTGCGCGGCGTTTCCCCTGCAACACTTGGCGCCCGCGCGGCGCGGAAAGAGAAGACGATGCTACCGAGGCCTCTGATCGCCCTCGCCGGGCTGATTTCGATCGTATCAGGTTGTGCCAAGGATCCCGAAACGCCTCCCCCCGCGGCACCGGCCCCGTACGCGGCGCAACCCGCGCCCACCACCGCCTATCCGCAGCCCGCGGTGACGACGCCGACGCCCGCGCCTGCCGCCACCACGCCGACCCCAGTCCCCGGCGCGCCCGCCGCGGGCGGCACGATGGCCACGCCGAATGCTTTTGCACTGCCGTGTCAGAACGATCAGGCGTGCGGCTTTGCGAAATGCAATGTGCAGTTTCAAAAGTGCGCGTTCCCCTGCCAAAGCGCGGTGGATTGCGCGGCGGGCGCGACCTGCAACACGGTGACCGGCTTGTGCTTGCCGGGCGGCGCGCCGCAATGAGCCTGATTCTATAATCGCGTCAGACCGAGCTCGGCGGGCTGCTGGGCTCGGGGGACTCGTTGGGGGGGTCGGCGAACAACGGGCCCTGCAGATAATCGCAGCCCAGCTCGCGGAGGACCGCGGCCTCTTCGGCGCTCTCGACGCCGTGGCCGATCACGCGTTTGCCGAGGTGGTGGCAGAGCTCCACGAGCGAGCGGACGATTTTGCGTTTCGCGGCGGAGAGATGAATCTCGGAAATCAGCTCCCCATCGAGCTTCACGAACTCCGGCTCGAGCAGCGCGAAGCTCGTGCGGCCGGCGTAGCCCGCGCCCAAGTCGTCGAGGGCGATCCGAAAGCCGAGCGCGCGCAGCCGAGCCACGCGCTCCCGCAAATCGCGGAGGTACTCGAGCGAGGCGCGCTCGGTGATCTCGAGCACCACGCGCGAGGCAACCGCCGTGAGCGGAGCCGAGGCCTGATACAAGGTCTCGTCTTCCAGATCCTGCGGCTGCAAATTCACGAACAGCAAAGAATCAGTGCCGCGGATGCCGCTTGCGGCCAATGAGCGCACGGCTGCGCCGAGCTCGCTCACGCGGCCCAGGCGCTCGGCGGCTTTCAGCACCGCTCCCGGCTCGGACAGATCCGGCTCGTCGCTCTTGATCGATAGCTCGTGCGCGAAGAGGGTATGAGCGCCCGCCGTCACGATCGGTTGATACGCGACGTACAGCGAGCCGAGCGCGCGCGCGAACACTCTGCCGACCTCGGCGCGCGGCCCGACGCGAAAGGTACCGCTCTCGAATTCTTCGACGTACGCGCGCTTCACGCGCGCCACGCGACCGACGTTGGCGGCGCGCTCGATGATTTGCCCGAGGGGCTCGCTCTCGATCGGCTTGATCAGATAGCGGAAGGCGCCGTATTGCGCCGCCTGGGCCGCGCTCTCGAAATCCGGATTACCGGTGATCAAGATCACCGGCAAATCCAAATCGTGGTCACGCACGGCGCGGAGTAGCGCGAGGCCGCTCATGCCGGGCATGCGCACATCGCTGACCAGCGCGTCGAACTCGCCGGCGCCGATTTGGCGCATTGCCTCGGCGCCGCTGGCGCACGCGCACACTTGATAGCCGCGGCTCTGGAGCACGCGCCGAAATGCATTTCGCACCGCATCGTCATCATCGACGAGCAGCACCTTCGTCTTCGGTGCGACCGCGGCCCGCGGCGGCGACGCGCCGCGCGGCTCGGGCGCGCTCGATTCGGTCGCGGCAGCGGCGCGGTCG
>Ga0068856_100003863_pt1 | contig 15036 bp, 11 predicted proteins | sample KBSCornC62_FD_66595 | JGI IMG/M metagenome (GOLD analysis project Ga0068856, IMG submission 66595) | Corn rhizosphere microbial communities from Kellogg Biological Station, Michigan, USA - KBS Corn C6-2 | ecosystem: Host-associated > Plants > Roots > Rhizosphere > Soil ...
CAAGATGAGTCTGGCTTTCACACGGGCGTGAAACCGGAAGAAAAAGAGCTCAAGTGGCCGGCTACGTGGTAAAAAGCGGCTAGGGTGGCTTTTTGCCTGTGTCTCAAAACAGGCCAAATCGGGTTGTTTGGTGTTTAAAAATGGGGCGCAAGGGTATCGGGATTCATTGGAAATGTTGGCAGTTTCTTCCATGGCAGTAGCTTAGGAAAGCTTCATTCGGTATTAGCACTGTCTTCATTGACTAATTTTTGGTAACTTCTTCTCTTTTTTCGCATTTTTTTATCTAGGATATGGGAGTAGATGCGAATCACAAAAAACATGATGGACAAATCTGCCGAAATTGTATAATTTAGAGACATGGAGATATATCAGATTGGGCTGGGATGGGGCTTTGTTCTCTCTGTGGGGGTGTCAGAAAGCGCCTGCGGTGAGAAACAATTCAATCGAAAGCATGGGAAGAAGTTGTGAGTAAGTTTTGAATTGACTGAAATATCAATAGCAGGAGCGGCGACGAGAAATGCAACCAATCGAACCAGCTTGGTATTGTGCGCGCACAAAACCAAAGCACGAGCATATTGCCACAGCCAATCTGCGGCGACATTTGGCTTTGCCCGTCTTTTTTCCGCGATTACGTCTCGAAAAGGCAACAAAACGCGGATTAGTGCGGGTAACTGAACCGTTGTTTCCATGCTATATCTTTGTCCATTGTGTGATCGAGGAGAAGGTCAACGAGATCCAGCATCTCGGAGGCGTGGGCAAATTGGTTCAGTTTGGCGGACGGTTTCCCATGGTGGCGGATTCGATCATTGGGGAATTACAGGCCTGTTTCGGAACAGATGATCTGATTGCAATAGAGAGTCATTTTTCCCCTGGTGACGAAGTTACGGTGGCAGCCGGGGCATTTACCGGGATGAGCGCACAGGTGCTAAAAGCGCTGCCTGCCAAAAAAAGGGTGCAAATCTTGCTAGACATTTTAGGACGGCCCACAACAGTCGAAGTTGGGAGTGAGGCCGTGATGCTGAAAAAGAATACTGTCGTTGACTTGGCGCCGTTTTTGGCCGCTACGCCAGCGAACCCGGAGAGGTTGCGAGTGTGATTTTGCGGTGTGACCATCAAGAATGGCTCTCCGCTGACAGCGGAGATGGTGAAATTCGTTTGGCAGTTTGTTCAAACGAACAAGTGCGGAGCCTTGCAAAAAGCCGCCTTGCAAAACGCAGTAGTGAAGCCCGGAAAAATGCAAGATACTGACCATTTTGGACTTCCTCCATGGAAGCGTGTGCTGGACGTCGGCGTCATTTTGTTGGCGCTGCCGGTTTTGGTGCCATTAACAATCGTCATTGGACTGATCATTCGATCGGTTTCGTCCGGACCAATCCTCTTCAAGCAGGAGCGCGTTGGATACCGCGGACGGCGATTCATGTGTTTAAAATTCCGAACCATGCATTGCGGGGCGGAGACGGCGACGCATCAGGGGCATTTGCAGCAATTGATGGAATCCAACGTCCCAATGACGAAGATGGATGCCAAAGGAGATGCTCGAATTATACCCATGGGGAGGATATTGCGGTCGTCCGGATTGGACGAATTGCCCCAATTGATCAATGTGCTCAAAGGCGAAATGAGCCTGGTGGGACCGCGTCCCTGCCTGCCTTACGAGGCCGCAAAATATCTGCCGTGGCAAATGGAGCGTTTCAACGGTGCTCCGGGCCTGACTGGACTCTGGCAGGTCAGCGGAAAAAACCGGACAACATTTACGCGGATGATTCAACTGGATATCGAGTACACGCGGACCAAGAGCCTGTTTTTGGATGTTAAGATAATGTGCAAAACGCCGCTAGCGCTGCTCATTCAGGTTTGGGAGACACGCGTTCAGCGCAAATCACAATCAGCACCGGCCGCAACTCCGACAGCTGCGGCAGCCCAAAGCTCCATGCCCTTGCGCGTGGCAAACCATTAAATTTTTCACGAACAGATCGATGTGCTAATGAATTCACGTGTGGAGTAAATAATCAGCCATTAAAATATGTTAAAGAAAATCAAAGTAGGGGTCGCTGGTTGTGGATACTGGGGACCGAATCTAATCAGAAACTTCCGTTCGCTGCCGGATTGCCAGCTCAAGATGATGTGCGATCTCAATACGGCGCGGTTAAAGCACCTCAAATCGCTCTATCCGGAAGTCGCCAGCGAAACCAGTTATGAGCACATGCTCAATGGCGTGAACCTGGATGCCATTGTCATTGCGACCAGTGTTAACGCCCATTTTCCGATGGCCAAGGCCAGCCTTCTGGCCGGGAAACATACGTTCATCGAAAAACCCATGGCCAGCTCCGTGGAGCAATGTGAAGAACTGGTTGATATTGCCAGAAAGAATGGCCTCATTCTAATGACCGGCCACACGTTTCTTTACTCGCCGGTCGTGCGGAAGATCAAAGAAATCATCGACAAGGGCGACATCGGCGAAATTCGCTACATTTCCGCGCGCCGGTTGAACCTGGGACTGTTCCAGAAGGACATCAACGTAGCCTGGGACCTCGCGCCACATGATCTTTCAATCATTCTGACTCTGATGTCCGAAATGCCGCATACCGTGAATTGCCGCGGCAGCGCCCACGTAACGCCGGGGATTGAAGATGTCACGACGATGTGCCTGAGTTTTTCCGGCCAGCGTTCCGCGACTATCCAGAGCAGCTGGCTCGACCCCCGGAAGGTTCGCGAAATGACGATCGTGGGCAGCAAGCGCATGATTGTTTATGATGATCTTGCCCCGCTGGAAAAAATCCGCGTTTTCGATATGCGCGTGGAACGTCCGCCGCATTACGATACTTTTGGCGAGTTTCAGTACGCCTACCACTACGGCGACATGTATGCGCCCTACATCAAGCAGGAAGAGCCGCTCAAGACCGAGTGCCAGCATTTCCTGGATTGTATCCGGACGGGTGCGTCGCCCGTAAGTTGCGGCATGCGCGGAACCGAGCTGGTGAAAATCCTCGAAGCGTCGTCCACGTCCCTTCAGCAGGGAGGTGCCCCGGTCGAGTTTGCCAAAACGAATGGCAACGGAAACGGCCATGGAAATGGGAATGGAAATGGTCGCGGACATATCGCCGCTGCCACGGCCATTACTCGTGGTGCGGACGTCAAGCCGCCGAAGTTGGTGCCGGCCCTGAACTCGACCAAGAAACGGTCGCCGCGCGGAGCCCGCAAAGCTCAGATCAAAATCGTTCTGAACGGCAACGGGCATTCATGAGCCAGTCGAATGAGGCGATCCAGCGGATAGCGCCGGACGTTAAGCTGGGGCGAAATGTGCGTATCTTTGGTTTCACAAACCTTTATGGTTGTGAAATTGGCGATGATGTGAAAATCGGCACGTTTGTGGAGATCCAGAAGGGGTCGAAAATCGGCAACCGTTGCAAGATTTCCAGTCATACGTTTATCTGTGAAGGAGTGACTTTGGAGGATGAGGTGTTCGTGGGACATAACGTGGTCTTTACCAATGACCGCTACCCGCGCGCAACAGCGAACGGGCAATTGCAAACCGAGGCGGATTGGGCGTGTGTTCCGACGCTGGTCAAACGGGGTGCGTCCATAGGTTCCGGCGCGGTATTGCTTTGCGGCATCACAGTAGGAGAAAGCGCAATGATTGGAGCCGGTAGCGTGGTAACCAAAGATGTTCCACCTGGCGCGACGGTTGTGGGCAATCCCGCCCGCATCGTGAAGCCCCGCAGTTAATAAACTGGCCCTGAACCAAAATTGCAGCCGGTTAATCCACTTGAGCATCCGGACTGGGATGCGACCCTGGCGCGTCGTCCGGATTTTTCATTTTTTCACAGCGCCGCCTGGACGCACGTCCTCGTCGATACCTATGCGTACACGCCGCTCTGGATTTGCGACAACGGCGCCGTATTGCCGCTAATGGAGGTAAATAGCTGGCTCACGGGACGCCGCGGAATCTCACTCCCTTTCACCGACACCTGTGAACCATTGTGCGAGTCCCCCGGGGAATTCAAGCCTCTCTTCGAGCAAGTAGTGAGCTTGGGCAGGCAACGGGAATGGGACTCGATTGAGTTACGCGGCGGCCACAGATTTTTAGGTGAAGCGCCGGCGTCACTCTCGTTTTACGGACACAAGCTTGATTTGGCCGAAGGCGAAAGCGCCATTTTTGCGGCAATGGATGGTTCAGCGCGCCAAGCAGTCCGAAAAGCGGAAAAGGATGGCGTAAAGGTCGAGGTTTCGCACACGGAGGAAGCAATGCGGCAATTCTTTGATTTGCAGTGTTTAACACGAAAAAGGCACGGCCTACCGCCGCAACCGTGGAACTTTTTCCTGAACATCTGGCGTCATATACTGTCGCAGAAACGGGGCATTGTGGTGCTGGCGGAAAGTGGCGGCGCCAAAATAGCGGGGGCGGTTTATTTTTATGCCGGAACCAAGGCCATTTACAAGTACGGTGCCTCGGATTTGAACCGGCAACAGTCGCGGCCAAATAACCTGGTCATGTGGGAAGGTATCAAATGGCTGGCGCGAAATGGCATTAAAACTCTCGATCTGGGGAAAACCTCCCTGATGAATGAAGGCCTGCGAAAATTCAAATTAAACCTCGGAACAGTTGAAGAGCGGACCGAATATGCTAAGTTCAACCTACGGAGGAACCGTTTTGAAGTGGAAACCGACCAGATTACGGGCTGGCATAACCGGGTTTTCCGGAATTTGCCGGTATTTATGTCCCGCAAGGCAGGTGAATTGCTTTACAAACATTGGGCGTGATTTTTGTCAATGAAATCGCGTAGAATACCTAAGTGTCCGATAATGTCCTTTAACTAGTTAGCATACAAATGAGTGCGAGCCGTCAACTGGAAGCGCCGTCCGGAATCAAGCCGGCAGATATTTACTTCGTCCTTTTTCGCCACAAGTGGAAGATTCTAATTCTCACGCTGTTGGGAGTTGGTCTGGCGGCGGGGATATTCTTCACCCAGAAGCCGATGTACCAGTCGGATGCGGAATTGTTCATCAAGTACGTTACCGATGTAAATGCAAGGGCTGTAAATGGGCCAGACAATGGCGCCAGCACAACTTCGCAACTTGATCAGAATCAAAACATGATCATGAATTCTGAAATTGCGATGCTTACGAGTTTGGATTTGGCCAAACAAGTGGTTACCAATATTGGAGCGGAAAAGATTCTCGCGAAAATCGGCGGCGGCAAAGACGTCCGGGAAGCCGCGTTTGCCATTAGAAACAGTCTCAAAGTAGAGCCTATCCGTGAAAGTTGCGTCCTCTATGTTACCTTCCGCCATGCCGATCCCGATATGGTCGGCCAAATCCTCGCGGACCTCATCCAGGACTACCAGGAAATGCATGCCAAAGTGCACGGCATCGGTATTCCCGATGAGACACTTACCGACGATGAAACAATGTTGCGCAGCCAGATCGCCGATACCGAAACTCAGTTAAGGATCGCCAAAACCAACGCAGGAATTGTTTCCGTCGCGGATGCAGAAAAGTCCTACGAAAACGAGATGTCTGACATTCGTCACGAATTGTTGCAGGCCAAGATCGCCCTTGCGGGACATCACGTTACCGTTCGCGACCCAGCCTCAACTCCGGCGCCCAAGTCCTCGGCCGCCGCGGCTTCTGATAATGTGCCCCAGGAAGAAATGGCACACTACAAGTACCTGTGCCAGCAATTGACTTACTTGGACCGCAAACAAAATGAATTCATTCAGCAGGGCTATACCGAAGGCAGCAAGCTCGTCCAAGACAACCGGGATCGTCAAGACACGCTGACCAAGAGCAAAACAGCGTTGGAAAAGAAATTTCCCTCGCTGCTGGATGTTGATACCTCCGGGCCCATCAACGAAGCGCCTGCGGGTTCCAATCTTAGTGACGCGGACCAGATCGCGGCGTTGACATTGAAGATTAAGGGACTGCAAGCGCAATATGACCAAATTCAGGCGGAGGCGGTCAAATTGAATGAAGTCGAATCCAAAATTTCCGATTTGGAAGACATAAAGAAACATCAACAGGAAAAGTATGATTTGTTTGTAAAGATGCGCGACACGGAAAGCATTAACGATACGATCGGGCCGGGCCGGGCAAATATTCTGTTAATTCAGCAGCCCTCCTTTCCTTACAAGAGTAATAACAAGCTTTATAAGGCTCTTGCCGGGCTTTCGGTAGGAGGTTTGATACTGGGGCTTGCGTGGGCGTTCTTAATAGAATTCTATTTTGACCGTTCTGTAAAACGTCCGGTGGACTTGCAGGGCCGCTTGCACATCCCGTTCTTTTTATCCATCCCGGATCTGCGCCATGGGCCGCGAAGCAGGCTGAATGGCGCGGAGCGCAAGCAATTAGCATATAATGGAAACGGGCACGATCATGGTATTCGTGATGTGCCGGTTACAAACGGTGCTCTCGTGGTCGCCTCCCCCGCGGTAAATCACGCACTTAGTTCCCACTATGATGCGTTGCGTGATCGACTGGTAAGTTATTTTGAATCCATAAATCTTACGCGAAAGCCGAAGCTGGTGGCCATTACGAGCGCTGGAAAAGGGGCCGGCGTGAGCACGATTTCAGCCGGGCTGGCTGCTTCGCTCTCTGAAACCGGCGACGGACGTGTTTTGCTGGTGGATATGAATTTGGAAAACGGCGCCGCCCAGCAGTTCATACACGGCCAGCCCGGTTGCCAGCTTGACGATGCACTGGCTACTGAGAAACGCGACCATGCGCTGGTGCAGGAAAACCTTTATGTAGTTTCTGAAGGGTCCAACGCTGACAAGCTCCCGCGTGTTTTGCCCAAACGATTTTCCTCGCTCATCCCCAAGCTCCGTGCGAGTGACTATGACTACATTATTTTCGACATGCCGCCGGTGACACAAACTAGCGTCACGACCCGGCTCGCAGGTTTCATGGATACCGTGATGCTTGTCATTGAATCCGAAAAGACTGACCGGGACGTCGTCCAGCAAGCTCACCAACTGCTGGTCCAATCCAAGGCCAACGTTACGGCGGTCTTGAACAAGACCCGAAACTATATCCCGGCACGCTTGCAGGCGGATATTCATGCGGACATTTGACTGAAAAGTCATGTTGAGCCGCCATCTTTATTACCGGTTTAAACCGTATCTGCCCTGGCGTGTGCGCATCGGGGCGCGTCGCATTCTCGCGCGCGTGCAACGTCGCCGTTATGAGCAGACCTGGCCCATTAATGAGCTCGCCGGCCTTCCGCCCGCAGGCTGGCCGGGCTGGCCGCAAGGCAAAAAATTTGCCATGGTGCTTACGCATGACGTCGAAGGGCACTCCGGTCTGGCCAAGTGGCGGAAGCTAATGGAACTGGAACAACAAGCTGGCTTTCACTCTTCCTTTAATTTCATTCCCGAAGGTGAATATCGGGTTCCAGCGGAAGTCAGGAATGAGCTTGTTGCAAACGGATTTGAAGTGGGCGTTCACGACTTGCGTCACGACGGCAAACTTTATTGGCGTCGTTCCGAATTTGCTGAAAATGCGCGGAGTATCAATAGCTACCTTAAGGAATGGCGCGCCAGTGGGTTTCGCTCCGGTTTTATGTTGCACGACCGGGAGGGCTTGAATGATCTGGATATCGAGTATGACGCCTCGACGTTCGACACCGACCCATTTGAGCCGCAGCCTGAAGGGACACACACGATATTTCCGTTCTGGGTGCCGCGTCCGGGCGGTGGCTATGTTGAACTCCCTTATACTTTGCCGCAGGATTCCACGATGTTTCTCGTTCTTCAGGAAAAATCGCCGGATATCTGGAAGCGAAAGCTCGACTGGATCGTGCGCCGCGGTGGAATGGCACTGGTCAATGTTCATCCGGATTACGTTGGCTTCGACCTGCAGAAAACGGCGGCCGCGGAATATCCGGCAGCCTGGTATGAGGAGTTCCTAAGATATGTGAAGGAGCACTATGCCGGGCAGTATTGGAACCCACTGCCCCGCGAGCTGGCATCATGGTATCGCAAAACATGTGTCGAAGACCGGCTTCAACCTGTTTCCGAAAATGTCATCGTGCCCGGCATCGAAACTCCGCTCAAAGGCCGCCGCGCTGCCGTCGTGTTGTATTCGTATTACGCGTCCGATCCACGTCCCCGGCGGGAAACCGAAGCTCTGCATCGGGCCGGTATGGACGTAGATGTCATTTGTCTTCGCGAAGATGACGAACCCGCATTCGAAGTGCTCGATGGCGTCAATATTCATCGAATTCCCTTAAAACGCCGCCGCTCCGGAAAATTTACCTACGCGTTTCAATATTTTAGCTTTCTAATGAGCGCTTCGACGTTGCTGTCGTGGTGGCGATTGCGTCGCCGTTACGATTTGGTCCATGTGCACAACATGCCGGACTTTCTGGTATTCAGCGCACTGCTTCCGAAGCTTCTGGGTGCCCGCGTTATTTTGGATCAGCACGATCCAATGCCCGAATTATTGGTTACCATTTTCGGTCTAAAAGACGAGAGTTTCGGTGTTCGGCTATTGAAATTTTTGGAAAAATACAGCATTCGTTTCGCGGACGAGGTCATCACCGTCAATCAGGCGTGCAAGGAGATTTTTTCATCGCGCAGTTGCGCCCCGGAGAAAATTCAGGTGCTCATGAATGTGCCCGATGAACGGGTGTTCAAGTATCGCAGTTGCCTGGACTATCCGGAAAGAGATCCGTCAAAGCCTTTCGTCGTGATGTTCCACGGTTCCATCGTCGAGCGCAATGGTCTGGACATTGCCGTTGAAGCCTTGCGACTGCTGCGAGCGTCGGTGCCGACTGCTGAATTGTGGATCTATGGCGCCTCAACTCCGTTTTTGCAGAAGGTCATAAGTCCGGCGGCCCTGAACGGTATTGGAAACGCCGTTCGCTATCTTGGACCGAAATCGCAAAAAGAAATCGTTGCCGCCATTCATGACTGCGACGTAGGAGTGATTCCCAACCGGAACAATGCATTTACGGAAATAAACACGCCTACGCGCATCTTTGAGTATTTATCACTCGGCAAACCGGTGGTGTCTCCGCGCTCCAAAGGTATCACGGATTATTTTGGTTCTGGTGACATGATCTATTTTGATTTGGGGGACGCCGCGAGCCTTGCGAAGCAATTGGAATTTGTTTATCGCAACCCGGCGCAGGCCCGGACCATTACCGAGCGTGGTCAGCAGATTTATCACCAGCAGAGCTGGAGCCAGGCACGCCAGAAATTCATCCGCCGCGTCGCGGAGCTTTTGCGCCCGCGCCGGTGAATGCCTAAATGATATCCGTTATCGCCAACGAGGCTGACTGGCCGGTGGTGCGCGAGTTCTTTGAACTTTTTAAAACGCCCTGGCGGTTCTACACGCCGGAAAGCAATCCAGTAGTTTTGCTTTGCGCCGGCAACGTCGTCCCCCCCGCAGATGCGGCTTTGGTGATTATATATGGCAGCGATTTGCTCGAAGTTGATAAATTGGAAGGCGCGGGATGCGAATCGCGAACGGGACCTGCCACATTTCAGCATGGTGACATCGAGTTTCCTGTCTATGTCCGTCTATTAGCCGATGCGGTTTCGCAAAAAATCGTTTATCGGCGCGGCGAATTAAATGGCCGGCCTTATGTCCGGATAGGCTTTGATTTGTTTGCGGAGATTCGGAATCTCCTGGCGAACGGCCAGCCTGCGAACAATGCAGTCGTTGCCGCTTTGGAGCAGCACATTGCAGTTTTGCGCAACGTTATCCTTAACCAGGGACTGCCTTTGGTTGAAATTCCGCCACGTCCGGCGGGTTTCGACTTTATCGCCTGCCTCACCCATGACGTTGATCATGTTGGTATTCGAAACCATAAGTTCGACCATACCATGTTTGGATTTCTTTACCGCGCCACGGCTGGCTCCCTGCTGGATGTGTGCGCGGGCAAAAGAAATGTCGGCCAATTGGGCCGGAACATCTTCGCGGCTCTGCGATTGCCATTTGTGCATCTCGGTCTGGCTCGCGATTTCTGGTATCAATTTGACGAGTACACTGCGCTGGAAGAAGGCCGGCCTTCCACTTTTTATGTGATTCCGAAAAAGGGCGAGGCGGGCCTCGACGCCCGCGGGCGGCGGATGCAGCGCCGCGCTGCGAGTTACGATGCCGCTGAGCTTAAAGATTTTCTACGCCGGCTGGAGTCCGCCGGCAAGGAAGTGACGGTACACGGCCTGGATGCCTGGCGCGATACCTCCGCAGGCCGGGAAGAGCGCGGGCTTATCAGCGGTTTGGTGAATAATGAAGCGGCCGGCATTCGTATGCACTGGCTGTATTTCGATGCCGAAGCCCCCGGCAAGCTGGAAGCCGCAGGCTATGATTATGACTCGACGATGGGTTACAACGAAACCATTGGCTATCGCGCGGGCACCGTTCAAGTGTTCAAGCCGCTCACGACACAGCAATTGTTGGAGCTGCCGATGCACATCATGGATACAGCGTTGTTTTACCCGTCTTATTTGAATTTGTCAGACAAACAGGCTGAATCGGTAATTGAGCCCCTTCTCGATAATGCAGTTCGTTTCGGCGGCGTGCTGACGGTCAACTGGCATGATCGGAGTCTTGCCCCGGAACGTTTATGGGGCGAATTCTATCAGAAATTGATCCGGCAAATGCAGAAACGAAACGCATGGTTTGCCACTGCGGCACAGGCAGTTGCCTGGTTCCGCAAACGCCGGGCGGCGCAGTTTGAAATGACGCCCGCAGGAACGGTTAAAGTCACTCTTCCTGCCGACAGCGATGAGAAATTGCCGGCCCTGCGCATCACATCCCAAAGGTCCAAGGATTCAACCCCGGTTGAAGAAACGGCTTATAACGGATGGGAAGCATCGCTGGCTGCTTGAAAAATTTCCGTTAACCTGAATAATCCACGCATGAAAGAGACAATTGTTGTCGCACAGTTTGGCTGCGGTTACTGGGGGCCGAATTTGCTCCGCAACTTTTCATCGCTAAAGAACGCCCGCGTAAAATATGTCGTAGATGCCAGCGCGGAACGGCGCGCGTTTGTGCAATCTAACTTTTCGAAGACACAGGCGATTGATTCCGCAGAAACCGTGCTGGCTGACACCGAAGTGGACGCCGTGGTGATCGCCACGCCGGCGGCCTCACACTATGAGCTGGCCCTTGCCGCGCTCAAGGCCGGGAAAAATGTTTTTGTAGAAAAGCCGCTGGCCACTAAGGCCGCGGAAGTGGATGAACTGGCCCGCGTGGCAAAGGAAAAGAACCTGACGGTCATGGTTGGCCACACTTTCATTTACAATTCCGCAGTTCGTTACGTAAAAAAGCTCATTGATGCCGGTGACCTGGGAGAAATTCGTTATATCTACAGCCAGCGCTTGAACCTCGGGCGTATCCGCTCGGATATTGACGCACTTTGGAATTTTGCTCCCCACGACATAAGTATTATCCAGTACTGGCTTGGCGACCCTGAACCGCTTTCCGTCTCCCGTCAGGGCATGGCCTACATGCAGAACGGCATTGACGACGTCGTGTTCTTGAGCCTGACGTACCCTGGCAAAATCATGGCCAATATTCACGTGAGCTGGCTGGATCCGCAGAAAGTGCGTAAAATGATTGTGGTGGGTTCAAAGAAAATGGTGGTGTACGACGATATTGCGGACGATAAAATCGCCATTTATGACAAGGGGATCGACCGGCGCGCTGTTCTTGGTGAGAACATGGATTTCGATCATCCCCGTCCTCCGGAATTTAACTATCGCAGTGGGGATATATTGCTTCCCCAGGTCAATTTTGTGGAGCCCTTGCGTGTTGAAGCGCAACATTTCATAGACTCCATCAAAAACAAAACCACTCCACTGACCGGTTTGCCGCACGCGCGCACCGTGGTTTCGATTCTGGAAAAAGCAAGCCGCAACGGAGCACAATAAACCATGGGCGAACCTAAAATTAAGAAAGCAGGCATTATTGACGTAGCGTTTGGTAACAACGTTACCGTGGTGGAACCGGCAAACATGTACGGTTGCGTGATCGGCGACGATACGTTTATCGGGCCCTTCGTGGAAATCCAGCGCGGAGCAGTCATCGGAAAGCGTTGTAAAATTCAGTCCCACGCTTTCGTTTGCGACCTGGTTACGATAGGTGACGATTGCGTGGTATCCCACGGCGTCATGTTCATAAATGATTTATTCAAGACCGGCGGACCCGCGAACCGGAATCGTGACCTCTGGGCTTCCACCAAGGTGGGAAACCACGTGAGCATCGGTACTAATTCCACTGTTTTGCCGGTGACAATTTGCGACCATGTTGTCATTGGCGCCGGTTCCGTTGTAACCAAGGACATAACCAAGCCCGGCATTTACGCCGGCAACCCCGCCAAATTTTTGCGCGGTCTGTGAAGCCGTTTAAATCTGAATATGAAGATCCCATTCGTCGATTTGCATGCCCAATACCTGACCATCAAGCCCGAAATTGATGCCGCGATTCAGGATATCATCACGACTTCGTCGTTTATCCGCGGCCCGCAGGTGGAACAGTTCGAGAAACAATGGGCGCAAGCGCTCGGCGTTAAACATTGCGTTTCTTGCGCCAATGGCACCGATGCGCTTTACATCGTAATGCGCGGGTTGGGGCTAAAGCCGGGAGATGAAGTGATCACTACGGCTCATTCATGGATCGCCACCACGGAAACCATCACCCAAGCGGGCGGCAAAGTCGTTTTTGTCGATACGGAATACGATACGTTTAACATCAACGCTGAACAAATTGAGGCGAAGATTACTCCGCGAACCGTAGGTATTATCCCGGTACACTTGTACGGACAGCCGGCGGATATGGACGCCATCATGGCGGTTGCCCGAAAACACAAATTGTGGGTAATCGAAGATTGCGCACAATCGCACATGGCGCGTTACAAAGGCAAACTAGTGGGGACTTTCGGCAATGCCGCGACGTTCTCTTTTTATCCCGGGAAAAACCTGGGCGCCTACGGTGATGCCGGCGGGTTAGTCACAAATGATGACCAATTGGCGGATTGGTGCGCCACCTTCGCCCGGCATGGCGGCAAGGGCGAGCATATCATGGAAGGCATCAACAGCCGCATGGATGGAATTCAGGGTGCGGTACTTTGCGTAAAGCTGCCGCATTTGCAAAAATGGACTGAAGCACGCCGAAAAGTGGCCGCCCGTTATAATGAACTTCTTTCAGGAGTTGGCGACCTGGTGTTGCCCAAGGTTGCCGCCAACCGCGACCATGTTTATCACCTTTATGTCATCCGTACGGAAAAACGAGATGCGCTGAAGAAATTTCTTGGTGATGCCGGTATCGGAACTGTTTTGAACTATCCCAAGGCACTGCCATTTTATCCGGCATATGCTTATCTTGGACACAAGCCGTCCGACTTCCCGGTTGCCCATGCAAATCAGTCGCGGATTCTGTCGTTGCCCATTTATCCGGAAATCAGCGATGAGATGATTAGCTATGTTGCCACGACGATTAAGGGATTTTTTGCCAAGTAAGCCAGCCGCTACGCAGGTTCGTTAAGTAATCCGGATGAGCACGAAACCATATAAAATTGGATTAGTATCGGATTTTAACACGCAAAATCTCGCTGTTTTGTTGCGGAAACATCCGGCCACGGCGGTCGAGTGCATCGAAGCAGATTACGGCAACACTCAACGATTGTTGCTTGATTCAAATGACGGTTACTGGGCCGAAGCGATGGACGCTTTGGTATTGTGGACTTTCCCGGAACTTGCCGTGCCCGGTTTTCAAAGGATCGTCGAATTTGAGGACTGTCCGCCGGAAGAGTTAATGCAGCAGGTAGACGCCTTTTGCGCCCTGGTAAAAAAGATCCCGCCCACGGTGCGGACCATTATTTTGCCCAGTTGGACGATGCCCGGGATGGAGCGCGGGTTGGGACCGATGAACCTGGCGCCCAATGTTGGTCCGGCGAATGCGCTCATGCGGATGAATCTCCGGCTGGCTGACCAATTTGCTGCCGACCGAAGAGTGGTCTTGCTCGATGCAAACACTTGGATGACTGGAGGCGGGGGAGCCAGCCCAAAGCTTTGGTATCTTTCCAAGACTCCTTTTACAAATACTGTCTTCCAAGAGGCCGCGGGAGATATAATTGCCGCGCTGGAAGGCATTCATGGCCGAAGTAAAAAAGTTTTGATTTTAGATTTGGACAATACGCTATGGGGAGGAATCCTGGGCGATGACGGCTGGGAACAATTGCGGATAGGCGGTCATGATGCCGTGGGCGAGGCGTTCGCGGATTTTCAGAAGGGACTCAAACGGCTTACGCGGCGCGGCGTACTGCTTGCCATTGCCAGTAAAAACGAAGAATCCGTGGCGCTTGAAGCGATTCGCAGCCATCCGGAAATGATCCTTAAGCTTGAAGATTTTGCCCGCTGGAAAATTAATTGGAATGACAAGGCCGCAAATATTGCCGAATTGATGTCGGATTTGAACCTGGGTTTGGATTCGGCCGTGTTTTTGGATGATAGCGCTTTTGAACGGGGTCGCGTACGCGAAGCGTTGCCGCAAGTGTTGGTGCCGGAACTGCCGGCCGATCCGGTTTTGTATCCTTCCTTTCTGTCCAGGCTAAAGTGCTTTGACAACCCGTTCATCAGCCAGGAGGACCGCGCACGAACCACGATGTATGTGGCAGACCGGCAGCGCACGTCATTGCAATCAAACTTTAGCTCGCTGGACGAATGGCTCCATGCCTTGGAGTTGCGGGTGATTGCCGAGCCACTGAGTTCCGGAAATTTGGAACGAGCTGCGCAATTGTTCAACAAGACAAACCAGATGAATCTGAGCACGCGCCGGATGAACGCCGCCGAATTGCTCGCCTGGGCATCCGCCGATGGAAACCATCTTTGGACTTTTCGGGTATCGGATAAGTTTGGTGATTACGGTCTTTGCGGCATCAGCAGTCTTGTGCAAAACGGCATCAATGGACAATTGCTGGATTTTTTGCTGAGCTGCCGGGTCATGGGCCGTGGCGTGGAAGAAACCATGCTTTGCGCGGTAGCCCAAAAAGCCCAGAGTCTGGGCTGCAATGAACTGGTTGCCCAGTAT
>Ga0068856_100003869_pt1 | contig 15028 bp, 14 predicted proteins | sample KBSCornC62_FD_66595 | JGI IMG/M metagenome (GOLD analysis project Ga0068856, IMG submission 66595) | Corn rhizosphere microbial communities from Kellogg Biological Station, Michigan, USA - KBS Corn C6-2 | ecosystem: Host-associated > Plants > Roots > Rhizosphere > Soil ...
CCATATCTGGACCTCCACCATCATTTATTTTGTAAAGCATTACTGGCTCTCTGATGTGCGTGATTTCTTTATAGCGCACAATCAGCATATTAATTTCGGCGATCGGCTCGACGACTTCAGCCTGAACCTGGCCATTGTAAAACATTTTTGCACCCTTCAGCAGCGCGAGCGCGGCGTGATCATTGAAAAGCTGCAGGACAAATTTGTGAAAGACAACCGCATCATTGAAAAAGAGCTGCTCAACTTTAATGAGCTGAAAAAACTGGATAAGAGCCTGGTGGATATTGCCTCGCACAGCCTCACGCATCCCAGCTTTAAGCTCGAGAACGACAAAGAGTTCATCAATTACGAGATCGGCGAATCAAAGCGCATCATTGAGTCGCAGCTGCATGTGGAAGTTTCGGCCTTTGCCTTTCCGTTTGCGGTGTACAACGAGCTATCGATCAACACTGTAAAAAAATACTATAACATGTGCTTCACCGGCATTAACGACATGGTGAATACAAAAAGATTAAAAAGCGACACGAACTATATTTACGATCTGCCGCGCTTCAACATTCACCACGACAGCGCCGAAGAAATGTTCCTGCTGATCAACGGCTTTCACAAAAAATTTAAAGGCTAGCTCGCTTTCCTGAGCCGCGCCCGTAAGCGCATAAGCCCCCGCAGCAGCGGATTGCGATAAATAACGCCGCTGTATTCCTTCACTTTATACTTCGTAAACTGCTCCTTAAAGGCGTTGATGTTAAGCAGAGCCTGATCGCTGTTGCCGGCGTACCAGCCGCAGAGATCATAAACACCAATTTTCATTTTTTTAAACTCCAGCATATCGAGCCAATGAAGAGCGCGGTGCGCGCGACCTACGTGCGTGCTGTTAAAAAGACCGCTGAGCTCATGCCCGCGGTGAAAAGAATAAATATTGCTGGCGCGCTTCTGATTAACACGGTAGAAATTTATGCAGATGTACTCATTGCTTTGCCGGATGAATGACACAGCCAGCAAACGGGCGCGATTATAGGCTTTCAGGCGGAACACCTCGGCGGCGCGAATACCTTTGTGTTTTGAGAAGCGGTTAAAGAGCGTAATGAATTGTGTCAGCTCCGGCTCCGTTAGATGCAGTTTCAACTGGTAGTCATAGGCCTGGTTCGTAGTAAAGCTTCTGATCTCGGCGCGGGTGCGGTGATAGATGTTCTCCCACAGAGCTTCTTCGGGCTGGCTGAGATCGGCCAGCAGCGTATAAAATTCCTGCAGGGCATTGTTCACATTTTCGGGAACCTGTATAAAATACTGAATATCGCAGTGCGGCGGTCCGCTTCCATCCAAAAAACAATCGCTTGCTGAGAAAAACAGCCGCCTATAGCTTACAGTATTGGCAGAGCTTATATTCACAGGCCAAATGTAAAAACAATGCGCGATTTAGCGGTTGCAACCGGGTTATTTTTTCTATTTTTATGAGGCCACCTTACGGGCAGCATGCACAACCACTTAAACACATCAATAGTACTCTGAGCGGCTATGAACATCTGGATGGACATATTCGACCTGTTGCTGCCTCCCCTGTACTTCAGCCTGATCATGATGCACGCGGTGTACATCCGCAACAAATACAGCCATAAAAAGCCCTATTACAAATATTATGTTCCGGCGGTGTTCTGCAAGCTGGTGGGGGGCATTACGCTGTGCCTGGTGTACACCTTTTACTACAGTACCGGCGGCGATGCCACCAATTATTTTCAGGGAGCCGAAACGTATGTGAACGCCATTTTTGACCTGAACTTTTCGATGGTATATGAAATGGTCAATTTCTTCACCTACAAAATCCACGAAACAGGCTACTATGAAATGGGCTATGGCAATGTGTATTTTGGCAACCACGATTATTACGCATTGTTCACAGTGGTGCTCTGCGTGCCTTTTTGCCTGCTCACGTTTAAAAGCTTTATCGCTTCCACCATGCTGCTGGCCTATGCCAGCTTTTACGGGCTCTGGAAACTGTACCAGGTGTTCGTTGATCATTTCCCTACGCTTTCGAAAGAATTTGCGATCGCTATTTTTTTTATTCCCTCGGTGTTCTTCTGGGGCTCGGGCATGCTTAAGGATACATTCACGCTGAGCGCACTGGGCTTTTATACTTACGCCATTTATAAGTTCATGATCCGGAAGCAGCGCAAGTTTAAATACCTGCTTGCGCTTATTCTCGGGGCCATGCTGCTGGTGCTTATCAAGCCCTACATCTTTTTTGCGGCAGCACCGGGATCGCTGATCTGGATCTACTTCTACCGCATTGCAAACATTCGCGACCCTATTCTCAAAATGCTGGCGCTGCCTGTTATTTTGCTTATCATGGGACTTCTGATCACTTTTGTATTGAGCTACTTTGGCCAGTTTCTCGGCGATTACAGCCTTGACAATGTGCTGACCAAGGCCGTGAGAACCCAGCAGGACATGGCCACCAACACCGATTATGGCACCAACAACTACGACATTGGCGAGTTTGATGCAAGTATTTCGGGCATCCTGAGTAAAGCGCCTGCGGCCATTAATATGGCCCTCTTCAGGCCCTACATCTGGAATGCGCGCAACCCCGTGATGATGCTCTCGGGCCTCGAAAACCTGTTCATGCTGGGCTTTACCATTTACATCTTAATAAAGGTAAAGTTTGTGCGGCTCATCAGATCACTGCTAAGCCATCCGCTCCTGATCTTCTCGTTTCTTTTCTCGCTGTTCTTTGCCTTTTCGGTGGGACTTACTACGGCCAATTATGGCGCGCTGGTGCGGCTAAAGATCCCCTGCATTCCGTTTTACCTTTGCGCTTTGTTTATTATTGTGCGCCTGAACAGATCCAGCTTCAAGCAGCGCCTGTTCTAAGCTGCCGCAGGGCTCTGCATTCACTTTTTGCGCAGAGCAATTTCTTGCTGTGTGACTATATAGTTATAAATTATTATTTTCACGCCACAGAAACAAGATGGATCGATTTAAAACCTGCCTGCTTTGTGGATCGGATCGCCTGCGCGCCATGCAAGGTTATGAAAAAGATCATCTTTGCAAATGCCAGTCGTGCGGCTTTGTGTTTGCACAGCGCATTCCCAGCCACAAAGAGCTGTTAGACGAATACGCGCAGTATGCCCGCAACGATTCTATTTCTGAAATTACATTAAAACGCTACGACGAGCTGTTGCAACAGTTTGAAAGATACAGGCGCAACAACACCATTATTGATGTAGGCGCCGGCGACGGGCAGCTGATCAGCCGCGCCAGACAACGCAACTGGAACGCCTACGCTACTGAGTTCGACGATCGCAGCGTGGAGCTCTGCCGCCAGAAAGGTGTAACAGTGCGCCAGGGCAAGCTTGATGCTAACCATTATGAAGCTGATTTCTTTGATGTGATCTGCTCGGTGGAAGTGATCGAGCACATTAACAACCCGCGCGAAGAAGTGCGCAACTTTCATAAGATCTTACGCAAAGGCGGCCTGGTATATGTCACAACACCTAACCTCAATTCCGTTTCGCACAAGCTGCTGAAGAGCAGGTGGAACATCTTCCATTATCCCGAGCACCTTTGCTATTACACGCCACGGACACTTGAAAAATTATTCAAAGAAGCCGGCTTTAAAAAAGTATGGATAGAAACCACGGGCTTTTCGCCGGGACGCTTTTACCAGTCGGTGGGTAGCAAACAGGCGCAGGGCTCAGGCCCAAACAACCAGAACGATGAGGCGCTGAGAAGCAAAACCGAAACTAAATTTTTCTGGAAGCTGCTCAAAAAAACCATCAATGGTGTGCTAACGCTTACAAAGACGGGTGACAACCTGAAGGCGGCGTTTGTGAAAAAATAATTTTTGCCAATTGCGTTTCGATGTTCGACAAGCCGAGAGCTATCGACTCAGCATGCATTCCGCTCAACGCGACAATCTGTTAAGGTCAGTCTGAGCGGAGCCGGAGACCGACTACTCCGTTAGCGCCGTCACCGCTTTCTGAAACTCGCGATACTGATTCTCAAAACCACGGTATAAAATGCCGGCATTGCGGCAACGCTCTGCCAGAGCCTCACGCGGCTCCGAAAGCAGATCTTTAATTTTCGGATAGGCGTCCTGAGCTTCCCCGGGCGTTAAGTCTTTTACAACCACGCCCACACTGTGCTTTTCGGCAATAAGATCATCCTCTGAGATCCCGCGGCAGATCAGGTACGGCAAACCAGCACATAAATATTCGCCCACTTTGATGTTTGAGATAAATTGTTTGGATGGCCCTGGCAGCACAGCTACAATGCCAAGGTCAGCCGCCGAAAGATAGTTGGGCATTTCGGTATAAGGCGCAGGCGGCAGTAGCCTCAGCACTTCCCTGAGCTCTGAGGCTTGCTGCAAAGCCATGTTGATCTCAGCATTGTTGGGTGTGATCACCAAAAAGCGAAAACCGGTGTCACGCTGATATAATGTTTTAAATACCTGGATCAATTGCTGTGCACTGCAATACAGCTCGCCCAGCTTGCCCGGGTAGATCACCAGGCGATGCTCGGGCTTTATGTTCAGCTCTCTGCGCAGGCGCTCACGCTGACTACTGTTAAACCGAAATAATTTATCGTTGGCCACGCTGCTCACTTTAAAGAATGGCGCTTTGATCTGCCAGTCCTCAAGACGACGGCGCATGTTGTCAGTGCCGCTGCTCACCACAGTGCAGGCCTTTACCGCACGCTCTTCAAAGCGGTGAAGCAATTTATACTGCGGGCTGCCGGCGCTCCAGATCTTATTATCGAGCGCATACTCGCTGTGCGGCTCGTATTGATATAAATAGAATTTAAGCTTAGTGGTTTTTGAGAACAGGTATAAAAAGCTACCCGCAATAGAGCCCAGCGAAATAACGTTGCGATAATCTTTCACCAGCACCAGGTATGCAAGCCTTGTAAAGCCCTCGAGAAGGTCGATGCCTTTTAAAATGAGGTTAGAGCCGGCATGCCATTCGAGCGGATGCCAGGCAATGCTCTGGGCTTTGAGCGCTTCATGTGTTCTTCTTTTTTCGGCAGCGCTCAGCGGAAACTTTTTATCCTCGTAGGTAATAATGGCCACATCATATTCGCCACTTTTTGCCAGCTCGTTGATGTAAAGAAAAATATTGGATTGCAAAAGGGGATCGTGGAAGCGATTATAAAAGAAGTACAGTAATTTTTTCTTTTTCATACCGGCAGAACTCACTTTGCTTTTCGGGCGCAAAGCTACAATTTATTTGCTGAACCGCAGCTTTTGCATGAGACTGAAAATGCTGCCCGGGTTATGCAGCAAAGCCAGCAGCATAAACTTCATACTTTTGAGCTTGCTACCGCCATTTACCCACCAGCCACCGGCCACGATCAGGTACATGTTTGAAAAGCAGCGCTGCTTCTGAAAGAAGTTTTTGAACAGGTGTTTGTCTGCCGCTTTTTTATACACACCAATGTGATCTTTGGTGAACACGGTCATGTTGCGGCTCATGCTATTGGCCAGAATACGGTAAATGCAGGTGTATTCGTTCAGATGCCTGCCTTTGAAATTCTTTACAAGATAAAAGCAAAAATCCTGGTCGGCTGCTGTGCTGAATTGCGGATCGAAGCGCAAGCCACTGTCAAAACATGTTTTGCGAACCAACAGGTTGCTGCTGGCGCCGGGAATTACCGCGCGCTTCCAGTACAGGTAATTTTCGAGCATGTTCTCGTCGGTGCCCTCAGGACCTTTTTCTCTGATCACGAGATTCTCATCGCCGATATAAAAATTAGAGAACACAAAATCTGCATCGGGATATTTTTCAAACAGCGCGATCTTATCGCTTAAATTGTTAGGCAGCCAGTAATCATCGGCATCGAGAAAAGCAATGTACTCGCCCTTTGCCAGTGCAATGCCATGATTTCTTGCAATGGAAACACCTGAATTTTTTTGCGACACCACCCTGATCCTGTCCGACGCGTAGGCCTGCGCGCGTGCTTCAGTAGCATCGGGTGAGCCATCATTGATAATGATCAGCTCCCAGTCTGTATAGGTTTGCTTCAGAACAGACTCAATCGTTTTATCAATAAACTTTTCGGCTTTGTAGGCGGGAACAACAATTGAAATCATCACAGGCACAAATTAACTCGCAAATTTTTGAATGATCTAAGATAAAAAATAAAAGTAAATGGCAATCGCCTTTTATTTTAATTAGTTAACTTTAAAAACTTTATAATGGTGGTAAATATAGCGATAAAGGGCGGTTTGGGTAATCAGCTGTTTCAATACGCACTTGGCAATTACCTTTACGAAACCCACGGTGCCAGCGTGTTTTATGACCTCAAGCAACTCGATCTTAAAGAAGAGAACCTGACCCCGCGTGTTTTTTTGCTCAACAAACTATTCGACAACATGCACTTCAGCAGCGACAGAACTCATCGGATCTTCTACCGGCAAAACAACATGTTTGTGAGATGGTATAACTACGCAGTTCGAAAGCTCAGCAATTATATTTACGTTCCGGAAACCGATCCAATGGCATTAACCCTCAGCAACAAAGCCACTTATTATTTTGATGGCTACTGGCAAAGAGCTGATCTGGCAAGGCTTCTGGCCCCAAAACTGAACAGGGTTGCAGAGCGGATCTTACACAACGCTGCTTATCTCGCACAGATCAGTGCCGGAGAAGGAACAGTGGCCATACACATTCGACGCGGCGATTATGTGGAAAATACTTTTATCAATAGCTACCATGGCCATTGCGATCTGAATTATTATTTAACGGCCATGGCACAAATAGAGCAGCGAACAACCGTGAGCCGCTTTTTTATTTTCTCTGATGATCTGCGCTGGGCAAAAGAACATATAAAAAGTGCGCATCCGCTGGTGTTTGTAGAAGGCAATGATGCCATCACCGATCTGTTGCTAATGAAAAGCTGCAAGCATCAGATCCTATCAAACAGCTCGTTCAGCTGCTGGGCTTCTTACCTGAACACCAATCCAAAAAAAATAATTGTGGCACCTGTCAACTGGACGCGGAAAGAAGGAACCGGCAGCCTGCCTTTATCTGAACATTCATGGATCCTCATTTAAATAGGCCGCTGGTAAGCGCCATCATGACCATATACAACGGCGCAGAATTTATGGAGAAGGCCATTGATTCGGTGCTGAACCAAACGTACAGGAACATTGAGCTCATTATATTAAATGACGGCAGCACCGATGCCACCGAAGCAATAGCGCTCGAAAAACAGCGACAGGACCATCGCATCAACTATTTCATCAACGAAGAAAACCTGGGATTGTCGCAATCGCGCAACAAAGCCATGAAGCTGGCGCAGGGAGACCTGATCGCCATTACCGATGCCGATGATATTAATGTGCCGCATCGCTTCGAATTACAGGTAAGCCAGCTTTTAAAACATCCTGAAGTTGACATTATCGGCTCTTCGGTGACGCTTGTCAACAACAAGAACGAGATCTGCGATGTGTGGTATTATCCGCTTGAGCACAACGAAATTAAAGAGGGCCTTGAAACCGCGAGCACTGTAGCCAATCCCTCCTGTATGTTCAAAAGAGAGGTTTTTTCACGCCTCGGGGGTTATACTGCGGAGCTGATCATTTGCGAGGACTGGGATTTCTTTTATCGCGCAGGATCTTATTTCCGCTTTGCCAATATCTCTGAGCCCCTGGTATTTTATCGCTTTCACGAGAACAATACCTCCGTTACCAAGCTTGAATATACAGTCATGTACGCCACCTGCTTCAGGCTTGCCCTGCATGAGAAATGGTACAGATCAGGGGTGAAAGAATTTGCCGAAGCGCATCCCGAATATATTTCGCAGCTATGCTACAACATTAACCGCTTCTATGCCTTCTCAATGAATACCTTTCTCAAGCTGAAGTATCCACGCCTGAGCAACCAACTGTATCTTGAGGTTCAAGGCCGGTTCTTTCCATTTTTTAACCGGCCGGCAAAAAAACTGTTCATCAAGAATGCAATTGTTGTATGTTTGAGGAATAAGAATTTTAAGCGGCTCCCATCGCTCATAAAAGATTTCTTGCGGGCCTGATAAATTTATGCTGTCTATTATCATCTGCACATACAAACGGCCACAGCTGCTGCAAAACTGCCTGAAAGGCGCTATGCAGGCGCTTGAGGGCGGCAACACCGAGATCATTGTGGTGAACGATGCAAAAGACAGCACGGTGAGCGTACCGCAGCATGAAGCCATTCGCGTGGTGCGCAATGAAGGGCAGGGTGTGGCCAGCGCGCGCAACTTTGGCGCAAAGCAGGCGCAGGGCGATCTGCTTTTGTTTGTTGACGATGATATTGAATTTGATGCCGCCAATGTAAAAGCGCTGCTGACTGCTTATGAGCAGCGACCGCCGGCCTGCTACAACCCCAACTGGCGCTATTCTGATGAGATGTACCGTGAGATCGAAAAAACACAATTTGGCCGCTTTCTCATTCACCACAACCTGATCAGCTACAAAGGCTGGGTGATCGATCTCGACTGGCAGGACCATATTTTTGAAGCGAAGCAGCTGGCCGCTTTCTTTTTGCTTATGCCCAAAGCTTTTTTCGAAAAGGTAGGTGGCTTTAACGAGAGCTTCACCAACCAGGGCACCGAAGATGATGAGCTGTGCAAACGCCTGCGCAAAGCCGGCATCCGCATGTTCATCGACCCCAACAATTATGTGTTTCATAACGAAATGGACCGTGTAACGCTGCCCGCTCGCTTAAAGCGCTTTCACAGCGGCGCTGCCAACCGCCGCCGGGCGCACGACATGGGCATGGAAGGCTACGAAATAAAATACACCGGTAAGAAAAGAAAATTGCTGAGCGCCATGCTGCCTTTTGAATCAGCGCTGGTGGCCTTTGCAAAGCTCATTCCCAACAGGCGCGCGTTTGACCTTTTGTATTTTAAGATGGCCAATGCGCTGATCGCGCTGACTATTTATAAGGGCTATACTGGTAAGAAATAGTTTGATTTTTTTTGGCGACTCCTTCCGCGAAAGAAAACTCAAAGTAACTCCTACTTCTTGTAAAAAATAGTATTCACAAAAGTATCGGCAAAGAGTGCATAGCCCTTATCGCTGAGCAGCTGAATGAGCCTCTGATCCTTGTTCTTCAGATCGATCTCTGTTTCAAACCGGGTGGTTTCGGCACAGATGACCTTTGGGTAGTTCGTCGACAGATCAAGGCTTTCCAGGATAATGTGATCAAGCCCCTCAACATCAATGGAAAGTATTTCGGGAAATTTTCCGCTGTTATGAGCAGTAATAAGATGCGGTACTGTGTCAACCGTTATAACAGGCTGATCCAGGATCTTATATCCCATTTTTACATAATTCTCAGCCTCCTCTTTTGAAAAAGTGCTTAAGGTCGAAGTGCTCATCCTGTAAAAAACAGCTTCGCCCCGGCGTGTGCCCACACCTACATTCAAATTGACATCCTTTTTGCGGAAGCGTTTGAAATAATTGAACAACACAGGGTTTGGCTCAACGTTAATGCCTGTGCATCCTTCTTCGTATAAAAGCGCCGTGTTGTTGAGATAATAAGGGTGATGCGCCCCTATGTCGATATACTTTGGCGCAGTAATATTTAAAAAACTGAGGCAGCTTTTGATCAGCAGGTCTTCGCCGGTTTGCGAAAAAGTGGTTTTACGGTAAAGTTGCTTTGGATAGAACTTATACAAAAATTTATCCAGCAGGCGGCTGTCGTCTTTATTTGTCATGCTCTTTTTTTCTAAAGCCCAGGTGCCTGGCCGGTGTGCCGCCAACGATCTCGTAAGGCTTCACGTCTTTGGTCACAACGCTGTTTGCACCTATCACCGCATCATGCCCAATGGTCACACCGTCGGTAATGGTGCAGTTGGCACTGATCCATACATTGTCTTCAATAACAATGGGACCCTTGGATACTGCGCCTGAAAAGCGGATCGGCACTTCAGTCTGCACATAATCGTGATTGGCCGCTGCAAACACGCAATGCGGACCGATCATTACATTATTGCCAATAGTAATGCCACCGCCGGGAAAAATAACGCAGAATGGCCCCAGCTGCACATAGTCACCAAGCGTAAGATGACCGTGATCGCGGATGATCACATATTCACAGATCTGGGTATGCTGGCCAATGGTGAGCTGCGAGACATTTAAAATGGCAGTGGGATGTATAAAATAAGGCTTGTCCCTCTTCAGGATCTTCTTTACCACATTTTTTAGCTTGGTCACCATAATTAAAATTACAAATTAATGATCCTGTGATCCATCTGGTTCAGCACAAAGCCGCAGTCACTGCGCATAGCAAGATCTTTGTTCACGCTTACCTCAAAGTTAAGCGTATAGCAGTCTGAAATATACTGCAGGTTGATCTCGTTGGATGAAAGGCCTACATGCAGCGAATAGCGGCCGGCGCCATAATAGATCTTATTCTCTGTATAGATCACCTTGTGCCTGCCGGCATTCAGGTTCTGCGGCTTGGTCCAGGTGGTGCGCACCGGGGCGCCCTCTTCGGACATAATGCCGATGCCGATCACAAAATTAGGCGTGTATTTGAACAGCTCAAACACCACTTCGATCGAGAAAAGGTCACCGGCAAAAAATGAATTGGTGGAAACGCCATGCATATCCTTGCACTCCATGCTCAGCGCCGCTGCCTCTGCATTGCGGCCTCCGAATTTAGAAAGGTCCGCCAGCGACGAAAGCGTTTCAGCGGAGGATCTCAGGTATTGCTCAATGGCCGGCAGGATCCCGCCGTCATAGCTCACACTGCCCTGCTTCAGGATCACCCCGCGGCTGCACAGCGATTTTAAAGCGCCTATATTGTGGCTCACAAACAGCACAGTACGGCCGCTCTGGCTCACGTCCCTCATTTTGCCGAGGCATTTTTTCTGGAATTCAGCATCGCCCACAGCCAGCACTTCATCAATGATCAGGATCTCGGGCTCAAGAAAAGCAGCCACCGCAAAAGCGAGCCGCAGCTGCATGCCGCTGCTGTAGTGCTTGAGCGGCGTATCAATGAATTTTTCAACGCCTGAAAAATCAACAATGGCATCAAACTGCGCCTGGATCTCGGCGCGCCTCATACCCAAAATGCTGCCGTTGAGAAAAATATTCTCGCGGCCGCTCAGCTCGGGATGAAAGCCGGTGCCCACTTCAAGCAGGCTGGCGATGCGCCCGCGCGATACAATGCGTCCTTTGGTAGGCGGGGTTATTTTTGAAAGAACCTTTAAAAGGGTTGATTTTCCTGCGCCGTTCTTGCCAATAATGCCAACAGTATCACCGGGCATCACTTCAAAGCTCACGTCTTTAAGGGCCCAGAACTCTTCAAGGGCTTTAGAGGGGCGTAAGAAGGATGTAACGCTTTCCCGCAGGCTGAGATAAGGCTTTGTAGCGCCCTGGATCTGGTATTTTTTGCTGATATCCTTTATTTCTAAGATCGGCCTCACCGCATAAAAATACACATTTCAGTGAGATTTATACGGCATGGCCAGACACGAATTGTACGGATCGCACAAATAAAACCGATGGGCTGAAAGTCCGCCACGAATTACACTGATCTTACAAATGCCGCTTAACTGCTTAGTGTAAATTTCACAAACATCACACGCATTGCATAACGCTTAGTGTAATTCGTAACTAAACTCTGTGGGCTTGATGGGTGCATCACTTGCCCTGCTTCTCTAAAAAATCCTGAAACTCTTTTATGTATTGTGGATATGAAAACGCTTTGCTCACCTCAGAGTAGCCCGCTTTCTCGCTGCATTTAAAATACAGCAGTCGCGCCACCTGCAGTTTTTCGCGATCGTGCACAAACTTCTGAAGTAAGGACAGCACCTGGCGGATCGAAAAGCAATAATTGCTGTACACCGATTCTATGTAGTTGGCGCGTTGCCCATCGCTCATCAGCGCAGCAAGATTGTCTGACAGTTTTCTGATCTCCTCCTCCGGCGAAGGGCTCGCGCAGCTGGCTGCCAGGCGGGAATTCTGATCGCCGGCGTGTGCCAGAAATCTTTCCAGTTCGCGGTGCGAAGCATCAAGTCGTAATGGCCTGACAAGCGCTTTGTGGTTTTGCGGATCAATCACATGATAATACCCCAGCTCGATCAGCTTTAATCGTTCGAGATCATCCTCCAGATTGCCAAGCAATGTGTTCAACTGTTCGGTGCTCACACAATTGTTGTTGAGCGTGTTCTCAATAATACCATACGTGGCGCGATGCGAGTTCAATTTTTTGATCAGCTGCGCAGCATAGCCTAAAAATTCATCGGGCATGGCGCGGCTGCAAGTACCTGCTGCCGGCAGGTTGTTATAATACACGGGCTCACCATTCTGCAATTCGCAATAGCGGCCATACTGCCCGGCCCGGCTGCTGTCAGCAGGCTGCTTCTTTTCAGGAACAATTGTTGCAGGAAGATCCTGCTGTGGATAAGCCCCCATATACTGCAGCAGCAGATTTTTCTTATGAAGCCTGACGCGATAATTAAATTCGGTGCTGTCAACCGGCCTGCCTTTTCTGAGCAGGTACAGCGTAACTCCGTGCCTGGCGCTGCTGCCCTCAAATTCGATCTTCAGATACAGCGTATCGTCTTTAATATTCTCCAGCGACACACCGGCCTGCGGTGTTTTATTCAGAGGCCGGTCATTACGATACACTTTGATCAGATTGCCGTCGTCGCACAGCAAACGCACGGTGTTCTGCGCAAAGCACAAAACAGGCAACACAGCTATTAAACATGCATAAAAACGGCGCATCACTGGTCGGTCGGGCTTTTTACGTTCTGCTTAAAATAATTGTACACCAGCGCGGCTTTAGATCTGCCAATCACTTTCTCCAGCTCTTCAAGGCTGGCTTCTTTGATATTCTTTACGCTTTTCAATTCAATGAGCAGCTTCTCGGCGGTTTTATCGCTGATGCCGTTGATCTCGTTCAGCTCGGTCTTAAAGGTCTCGCGGCTGCGCTTGTTGCGGTGGTGTGTAATGCCAAAGCGGTGCGCCTCGTCTCTGATCTGCTGAATGATGCGAAGCGTTTCGCTGCGCTTGTCAAGGTACAGTGGCAGCGGATCGCCCGGAAAATAAATTTCCTCCAAGCGCTTGGCAATCCCAATCACAGCCACCTTGCCTATGAGGTCGAGCTTGCGCAGACTTTCTACTGCCGCCCCCAGCTGTCCTTTGCCGCCGTCTATCACGATCAGCTGCGGCATAGGCAGGTTCTCGGCCAGCACACGCGAGTAGCGGCGCGTGATCACTTCCTCCATGGTGGCAAAGTCATCAGGACCTTCCACCGTTTTTACATTAAAGTGGCGGTATTCTTTTTTGGCGGGCTTGCCGTCAATGAACACCGGCATAGCGCTCACGGCAAAATTGCCCTGTATGTTACTGTTATCAAAACCTTCTATCCGGCGCGGCTGCTCCTTCAGGCGCAGGTCCTTCATCATCTGGTTCATGATGCGCTCGGTATGCCGCTCAGGGTCTGTGAGCGCAATTTGATTTTCACGCTCCTGCTTATGAGCCAGTGCATTTTTATAGCACAGGTCCAGCAGCTGTTTTTTATCGCCTATCTTCGGCACTGTGTATTCGCAGCCCGGCAGCTCAATGCCTGGAATGAACGGCACCAGGATTTCTTTCGAGCCGCTGCTAAAGCGATTCCTGAATTCAAGAATGGCGAACAGCAGCATGTCCTCATCGCTTTCTTCTATCTTCTTTTTCAGCTCCAGCGTTTGCGCATGAATAATAGAGCCATTCATGATCTGAAAATAATGCACATAGGCATTCCGCTCGTCGCTGATAATGTTCACCACATCAATATTTGTAATTGATGGATGCACAATGGTGGACTTGCTCTGGTAGGCGCTCAGTGTTTCGATCTTGTTCTTGAGCACCTCTGCTTTTTCAAACTCGTAGTTCTCAGCAGCCTTGTTCATGCTCTCTTTCATATCACGCAGCGCAAAGCCAATATCGCCTTTAATGATCTGGCGGATCTCGCTGATGTTCTGATTGTATTCGTCCAGCGCCTGCCTGCCAACACAGGGCGCCTTGCATCGCCCGATATGAAATTCGAGGCAGGGCCTGAACTTGCCTTTGTCAATGTTCTCCTGGCTCAGATCGTAGTTGCAGGTGCGCAGCGGATAGGTCTGGCGGATCAGGTCCAGCAGCGTGTGCATTAATTTCACAGAGGCATAGGGGCCAAAATATTCGCTGCCATCCTTCACCTGGCGGCGCGTGTAGAACAAACGCGGAAAACGCTCTTTCTTAAGAATGATCCACGGGTAGGTTTTATCATCGCGCAGGTTAATGTTGTAGCGCGGCTTCAGATTTTTAATGAGGTTGTTCTCGAGCAGCAGTGCATCAAGCTCTGAGTTCACCTTTACGGTTTTAATGTCGTGGATCTTGCGCACCATGATTCGCAGGCGGCTGCTGTCGTGATCTTTGGTAAAGTACGAGGTGACCCGTTTTTTCAGGTTCTTGGCCTTGCCCACATATAGCAGTGTGCTTTCGTTGTCAAAGTACTGGTAAACACCAGGTGTGTCGGGCAGGGTTTTTATAAGGGCCTTAATGTGCTCTGGAAAATCGTCAGACATTAGGCGAAGTTACGATTTACCGGCGTTTCAGGCAAAAAGGAACAGATAAGAGCCCGCGGCACAGCATGAAATAATTCCATTTCATTCACACCGGACATGCAGACTCCCTTTTTTTCATATCTTTAAACAATTATTCTCAAACCATGCAGTTTTCAAAACTACTGTTTCTGCTGATGTTCAGCCGCATAGCCCTGGCACAGGAGCCGCAAACCGGCAGCGATGTGGTAGGCCTGATGCATAAAAAATATTACCTGGGGCCCTGCAAATGCTATACGTTCTCGCAAAAGAACTCGCATTACCGCAACGATAGCCTCATTCGCCATTCCGAATGGCACGAAGCCATTGAATATCCTGATAAGTTCCGCATTAATTTTGGTGATAAGGCCGAAGGCAGCTTTGTGGTTTTTAAGCGCGACAGCGCTTTCACCTACAAAAAAAACACTTTGCACAAAGCGCGGCCTGACACTAACAATCTGCTGCTGCT
>Ga0068856_100003871_pt1 | contig 15025 bp, 11 predicted proteins | sample KBSCornC62_FD_66595 | JGI IMG/M metagenome (GOLD analysis project Ga0068856, IMG submission 66595) | Corn rhizosphere microbial communities from Kellogg Biological Station, Michigan, USA - KBS Corn C6-2 | ecosystem: Host-associated > Plants > Roots > Rhizosphere > Soil ...
ACCACTGCTTCTTGCGGCGGCAGTTGAATCGTGGAAGTGGGAATAACGTCGGCGCCCGCCAGGTTTTGGTCCTCAAGGTTCCGCGTCAGCGCATTTTTCATCAGCAGTTCCTGTAATTGCAGGTTGGTCTGTGCGACAGTCAGGGTTTGCTGATTGCTGGCTACGGTGCTACGCGCGCTAACAACCTGAATCGGAGGCAATGTTCCAAGCTGGACTGCCTTTTCATTGTCCGAAAGCGTCTTCTGCGCGAAGGCTAAAGCTTCCTGTTGCACGCGCACGTTTTCGAAGGCGTAAACCAGGTTCCAGTAAAGATTTTCAATCTGATCGACTGTCATAATGACTTGCAATCGAAACGCGACATCTGAAATCTCGCGATTGTTCTTGGCGATGCGTATGAATCGCGTGTTCGGCAGGAATCCGAATCCCTGCAATAACTCCTGGCTGACTTTGAACTGGAATCCGGAGCTTAAGGTGGGGCTCAAGGCGCTTAATGGGCCGTTGGTCGTAATATGCGTGTTGTTGAATCCTACTGAAATGTTGGTGCCGGTGTGGAATCCCTGCTGGTACGCGAAATCTGCGATGCCGGTGTTGTTGTTCGTGACTGCCTTGCCGCTCAGAGCGCTGCTTGAGAGCACGTAATCGCGGTCCATCTGGAACGTGCCGCTGAGTATCGGGTCAAAGCTTGTAATCGGCGCACCAATGCCCAGAGTCGAAGTGACCAGCCCGTTGGTCCCCGTGCCGGCCCCGCCGGCGGCCACGCTTGTTCCTCCCGTACCTGAACCTACCGTGCCGCTCAGGCCTCCTACCCCACCGCCCGGCGTGTTCTGGACCACTCCCGTATTCACGCCAAGAATGCTCGATCCAGCTCGCGCCCTCAGCAGATCCGTATCGGCAATGTTCAGGTTGTATCGCGCCAGGACCAGATCGAGATTGTTCTCCAAAGCCAGCGCCACAGCGTCGTCCATCGACAGATAAATCTTGCCGTCGTGCAGCAGTTGATCAATGCGTGGCGCATTTTTCAGGTCCGGCTCGTGCACGTGACGTGGCTCGTAAGGTGCCAGCACGTTAGGAATGGGCTTAACGGATTTTGAATAATCCTGGGGAGTGTAATGTTCCAGCTTGGGCGCAGGCGTGGTCACTGCTCGCGGTGCGGGGGGAAGGGCTCCCGTATCCTTCGTTTGCGGGACGGAATTATTCTGGGTGTATCCGACGCTCCAGAAGGCGAGAACTAGAACAGCAGCGCAAGACATGCGGGCGATGACGGTCAAGCCTGGCATGGGCGAATTTCCTTTCATTTATCCCAAATTAATACGGAGCTTCTGAATCCGAATTGGATGCGAAAATGCGCGTCCCGGAAGCGAAAGGGACTTCTACAGGGTAGCTGTCTTTTTGGGAGAGAAGTGCGCCGGAGTGTAAAGATTTATCAAGAAGCAAACGGGCGGCATTTGAACTGACCGCCCGTTCCGGATCCGAAATTACTGTTGCGGTTGGGTTGCAGGCTGCGTCTCCTGCGGCATCACCGACGAAGTATCGCTGCTCGGCGCGATGAACGGAATCTTGGGATTGTGCGTGACCACTCCCTTTTCCGCATCATCCATCACGATTCCCGCATGCTCCAGCAGAAGGCCGGTGGCGCGATCAAGTTCGATCTCGGCCTTCTCGTATGCTGCTTGCGCAGAAACCAGATTGGATTCTGCGGTCGCGAGCAACGACTGATTCTGCAACACCAGGGTTGAAGTCGAAGCTCCCAGATTAAACTTCTTCTGTTCCGCCTCAAGTGATTGCTTGGCCAGTTCCACCGCAGCCTGCGAGGCTTGGACGGCAGCCCGGTTTTGCGTCACTGAAAACTGCGCATTGCGAACTTCGATGCGGATCTGGTTTTCGATTTGCTGCAAACGCATTTGCGCCTGACGAAATTCCAACTGCCCGCGAATCTGAAGAGCCTGCGCCTGGCGGTTGCGGATCGGAATATTGAGAGTGAAACCGACTCCCTTGTCCGGTGCAGTCGAGTTCACCAGTTGATTGAGAGAATTGGTGTAGCTATTTGAGCCGGTGACAGGAATATTGACCGTGTTCCCAAAGGCGGGATTCGGTCCCGCGCAGAATCCCGACTGCTGCTGTTGGGGGCTTTGATTCACGCACAGGTTGGCCGCGTTTTGCGAACCCGCCAATCCCGATCCGCCATAGTACGCGAAAAGATCCAGCGTCGGCAGCAAGGAGTTCTTTAGCGCTTTTTCACTGATCTCGCGGTTCTTCAGGTCGATCCGCGATTCGACCAGTTCGGCGCGGTGCTGGAGCGCCTGATTCACCAGGTCTTCAGTTGGAGAGATGGGTTCTTGCTGCGGCAGTGCCATGGTCGTGGTGGGGATCACCTCCGCGTTAGCAAGCTGCGGATCCTGCAAATTACGGCTTAGGGCGTTCTTCATCAGAAGCTGTTGCAGTTGTAGATTGGTCTGCGCCTGCACCAGGCTCTGCTGGTCGGATGCGACCGTGTTCTGCGCCCGGACCACTTCGATCGGAGCCAGGCTCCCGATCTGCACCTGCTTCTGATTGTCTGACAATGTCTTTTGTGCGAACGCCAGCGCTTCTTGCTGGACCCTCACGTTTTCATATGCGAACACCAGGTTCCAGTAGAGATTCTCGATCTGATCAACCGTGGTAATGATCTGAAGGCGAAAGGCCACATCCGTGATTTCGCGGTTGTTCTTGGTGATGCGGATTAAGCGGTCATTGGGCAGAAAGCCAAATCCCTGCAAAAGGTGCTGATTCAATTCGAACCTGAACGAGGGGGTAATAAGCGGGCTCAAACTGGTGAAGGTGCTATTCGAGGTCGTCCGCGAATTGCTAAAGCCAACCGACAAGTCGGTGCCACTCTGCAGCCCTTGCACGTACCGGAAGTTGTACGTGCCGGTATTCTGCTTGAGCACCGGCGCTCCGGAGAACGCGTTTGTGGAGAGACCGCTGAAGTGGTCCTCTTGCAATGTCGAACTCAGAATCGGATCGAAACTCGTGATCTGCGGGCCTATGCCCAGCGTTGTGCTTACCAATCCATTGGTCCCGCCACCGATTCCGCCGGCCGCCGCTGATGTGCCGCCCGGTCCCGACCCGACGGCTCCGCTCAATCCTCCCACTCCACCACCTGGAGTATTTTGCACAATGCCGGTGGGGACGCCGAAAAAGTTGTTTGCTCCACCTTTGGCGCGCAGCACTTCCGTATCGGCGATGCCCAGGTTGTAACGGGCGATGCCGATGTCGAGATTGTTTTCTAATGCCAACGCTACCGCGTCATCCATGGAAAGATAAATTTTGCCCTCGCGCATTAGTTGGTCAATTCGCGGCGTATTGGTCAGATCGGGTGCAGGTACGCTGCTGGGAGTGTAAGGGGCGATCACATTCGGGAACGCGCGATGCGGCTTGGTGTAATCCCTGACTTCGAATGCGTGGGCAGAAGACGGCGCGGGCGCTGTCGGCAGGCTTGCTTGCGCAGGCGGGTTCGACTGCGCCGGTGTCGCATCCTGCGCCCCCAATGTCGCCGGCAGGCCACCGACCAAGGCGAACGCCGTTATTTGTCGAAAAGCACACTTCAAAGAAGATAAAAACATGCCATGCTCTCCATTTATCTCATGTACTAAAGAGTGACCAAATTGCGTTGGCAATCGCCAAGACGCACAATCCGGCGAAAATCATTCCTGGTTCAAACCTGTATTACGGATGAACAGGCCTACGGGTTCCCCGAATCTGCGCGCAACGCAGAAAACGGCGAAATAGTTATGCAAGAGAATCCAACAGTATAGCTGAGCGACTAACGCTGCCCGGAGCCGTAACAATGTAATCTTGGATGCAGGTTCATGCCGCAGGATTCGATTTCTCCATGCGCAATCTCAAACTGATTCTGGCCTACGACGGCAGCGAATTTTGCGGCTGGCAAGTCCAACCGGACGCACTCAGCGTGCAAGGCGCGCTAGCCTCTGCTATTGGACGCATAACCGGCGAAAAAGTACTCCCGCAAGGCTCCGGGCGCACGGATGCGGGTGTGCACGCGCTTGCACAAGTGGCAACATTTCAGACCGACTCCGTGATTCCTGCCGCAAATCTTGTGGTGGCTCTCAACGACATTCTGCCTGCCTCAATTCGGCTAACAGAGGCCAGCGAGGCGCCGGCAGATTTCCATGCACGCAAGTCAGCCAGGGCCAAGACCTATCGTTACAGGATGTATCGTGCGGCCATTTGCCCGCCGTTTTTGGCGCGATATGTGTGGCACTACCCCTATCCGCTGGATTTCGATGCCATGGCAGAAGCCGCCCCGCTCATAGAAGGCGAGCATGACTTCACATCCTTCGCGGCGGTTGATCAGGAAAAGGGTGCGCCAGTGATCTCAAACGTGCGCACGGTTTTTTCCTCCTCATGGCGACGCGACGGCGACGAATTCGCTTACGAAGTGTGCGGCAATGGGTTCCTTCATCATATGGTCCGAAATCTGGTGGGAACTTTTCTTCTGGTGGGAAAGAAAACTCTAAAACCCAGCGATATCGGCGCGATCCTCGAAGCCAGGAACCGAGCCGACGCGGGTGCGACTGCGCCGCCCAATGGATTGTATCTGCTGAGCGTGGAATACTGACTTACAGGCTGCGCCGGGGGTGGGTTTCAATCATTAAACCCACGATGATGATTCAATCTCGCACCTGCCCGGTACCGATGATCTGATATTTCGACGACGTTAGCTCGCGGAGCGCGAACGGTCCGCGGCAGTGCAGTTTTTGCGTGCTCACGCCCATCTCCGCCCCAAAGCCGAATTCTCCGCCATCGGTGAACCGTGTTGATGCGTTCCAGTAAACCGCAGCCGAGTCCACTAGCTGAAGAAATTTCTTTGCGTTGTTCTCGTCCGCGGTAACGATGGTTTCGGAATGTTTAGTTGAGTAATGATTGATGTGCTCGATCGCCTCGTCCACGTCCGAAACGATGCGAATCGCCATGCACAGGCGCAAATATTCCTCGCCCCAGTCCTGTTCAACAGCGGCAGCCACACCCGAGGCCAGTTTTATTGCCGCGTCGTCCCCGCGAAGCTCCACGCCCGCATCGGCCAATGCCCCCACGATTGCGGGTACGAATTTAGCCGCGATGGCGCGATGCACCAGCAATTTTTCGGCAGCATTACAGACTGACGGCCGCTGAGTCTTGGCATTGATCACAATGCGCGACGCCATCTCGAGATCAGCGGACTCATCGACAAAAATGTGACAGTTCCCGGCGCCGGTTTCAATCACTGGGACCACAGCATTCTCGACCACATGGGAAATGAGCGCCGGCCCTCCGCGCGGAATTACAACGTCCACCAGTCCGCGCGCGGTGATTAACTCCTGCACCGTTTCCCGCGTGCTCGAATCCAGCAACTCGATTGCACCGGGAGGCACGCCTGAAATGCCGGAGATGATCTCAGCCAGAACGCGATTGCTATGCGCCGCTTCCTTGCCCCCTCGCAGAACGACTGCATTGCCGGTCTTGAATGCCAGCACCGCCGCATCCACCGTAACGTTCGGCCGCGACTCGTAAACAATGCCGACAACACCGAGCGGTACGCGCACCTTTCGAATCAGCAGACCATTCGGCCGCGTCCATTCTTCGATGACTTCGTTCACCGGGTCAGGAAGGCCTGCAACCTCGCGGACAGAGGTCGCCATTTCTGAAATCCGACCATCATTCAGCAGCAGGCGATCGCGCATCGCTCCTGACATGTTCGCCAACGCCAGGTCTTGCTCGTTGGACGCAAGAATCTGGGTGGATCGTGCCTCAATCGCATCTGCCATTTGCAGCAGCAGTGAATTTTTCTGCTCAGTCGAAAACTGTGCCAGCGCACTCGCAGCCGTACGGGCGCGCTCAATTTTTTCCCGAGTAGTTGACGTCATGGCCGGAGAACTAACCATATTCAGTCTCGGCCTTTGCTCGGCGGGAAATGGGTGCCGATTTTTAGCGCCAGCGCTTTGGCTATAGCCTGCGGGTCACGCCCATTTGCGATCGCGACATTCACCCCAGCGTCGCTCGCAGTTTTCGCGGCCCGCAGCTTCGAACGCATTCCGCCGCGGCCCAGCTTGCCGTGTCCGTTACACAAGGCTTCCATCGCCGGCGTAAGTTTGCGGACCGTACGCACCAGGCGCGATTGCTTGCCGTTCGGAGCGTAGAAACCATCTACATCGGTTAAGAGAAGCAGCCAGTCCGCTTTCACCGCAGCAGCCAGCAGTGCGCTCAATTCGTCATTGTCGCCGAACGCCCCAACTAGTTCGCGCACAGAGACGCTGTCGTTTTCGTTTACCACGGGCACGACTCCCAGTCGCAGCAATTCGCCAAGAGTGTTCTGCAGGTTCTTGTAACGCACCGGCGAAGTGAAATCGTCACTCGAGAGCAGCAGTTGCGCAACGGTTTTCTTCCCGAAAAAAACCTGTTCGTAGGTGTGCATGAGCGCGCTCTGGCCAACTGCCGCGCACGCTTGCATCAGGGGCACGTTGCTGGGCCGCTCCTTTAGTCCGAGTTGCGCCATCCCCGAGGCAATGGCGCCCGAGCTGACGATGAGGAATTCGTCACGTCGCAGGTCGAATTGATCCACCAGGGAGCGCAGTTGCTTGGTGTCAATACGGCCCCCGGGCGCAATCAGGCTGGTTCCGATTTTTATCACCAGGCGCATGTGTACTCACTAATTTAGCAAGTTCAGGTCTTGTGGTGCACAGTTTGCCCCCGCAATGATGTAATAGAGCCATGCTGAAGATCGCGCCCACAGAACGATTTTCGTCGCGGGTCGAAACCTATGTGCGCTTTCGACCGTCGTATCCTCCGGGCGTGATTGACGTTCTGCGAGACGAATGCGGTTTGAGCCGTGAGTCAGTAATTGCAGATGTTGCGTCCGGGACCGGGCTGCTTACTCGATTGCTTCTCCAAAACGGCAACCGCGTTTTCGGCGTCGAGCCCAATCCGGACATGCGTCGCGCCGGAGAGGAATATCTCGCAGGATTCCCAAATTTCACCAGCGTCGCAGGCACTGCTGAATCAACCACCCTGCCGGATCACGCGGTGGGCCTGATTACCTCCGCTCAGGCAGCCCACTGGTTCAAGCGTGAGGAAGCCTTGAAGGAATTCCAGCGAATCTTAAAGCCGTCTTGCTACCTGGCGTTGGTTTTCAACGATCGTCAGGTAAAAGGAAGTGTGTTCGCGGACGATTACGAAGAGCTGGTCGTTAAGTACGGCACGGATTACAGCGAAGTGCAGCGCCTTGGCCGCATTTTCGAGGGTGACGAGTTCTTCGCGCCCTTCAAATGCGAAAAGCGGACATTGCCCAATCATCAGGTTCTCAACTACCCAGCGCTCGAAGGCCGGTTGCTCTCATCTTCGTACGCCCCGCAGGCCGGTGATCCCTCGCACGAGCCCATGCTGGCTGATTTGCGACGCATGTTTGACAAACATCAGCGCGGCGGCCTGGTGCGCATGGAATATGACACCAACATTTATTTCGGCAAACTCTGAGGAGACCTGTTCACATGGCAACCAACGCGCCGTTGAAAACCTCGTTTCACATGGATCCTGAGGAATTCCGTAGGCGTGGCCATGAAATGGTGGACTGGATCGCCGACTACTACAAGCGCATTGAGTCCTACCCCGTACTCTCGCAGATGCATCCGGGCGAACTCCGCTCTTACTTGCCCCAACAAGCACCCCAGCGCGGCGAATCCTTCGACTCGATACTCGCGGACGTGGAAAAGCTGATTCTGCCGGGAATTACCCACTGGCAGTCGCCAAATTTCTTCGCCTATTTTCCGAGCAACGCTTCGGGGCCCGCGATTCTTGGCGATTTGCTTTCCTCCGGACTCGGCGTTCAGGGGATGCTTTGGGCGACCAGCCCCGCCTGCACTGAACTTGAGACGCATGTCTTGGATTGGCTGGTTCCGGCGCTCGGCTTGCCCGAACGATTTCTTTCGACCAGCACCGGCGGCGGTGTTATTCAAGACACCGCTTCGAGCGCCACTCTCTGCGCTGTACTTACCGCCCGCGAACGCGCGACCAATTTTCAGTCGAACCAGTCAGGAATTTCCGCAAAGCTCTGCGCTTACACATCGAATCAGGCGCATTCCTCGATAGAAAAGGCAATTCAGATCGCCGGCATCGGACGCGAAAATCTTCGCCTTATCGAAACCGACGAAAATTTCGCAATGAAGCCTAGCTCCCTTGTCGGTGCCGTACAGAAAGACCTCGCCGCTGGACTCAAGCCCTTTTTCGCTTGCGCAACCGTGGGAACAACATCGTCTAACGCCATCGATCCTGTCCCGCAGATCGGTGATTTCTGCCGCCAGCATGGCCTCTGGCTACACGTGGATGCCGCCATGTCCGGTACCGCCGCGCTCTGTCCCGAGTTTCGTCACCTTCACGATGGCGTCGAATCCGCGGACAGCTACTGCTTCAATCCGCACAAGTGGATGTTCACCAATTTCGATTGCGATTGCTTTTACGTGGCCGATCGAAAAACTTTGATCCAGACCCTCAGCGTGTTGCCGGAATATTTGCGTAATAAGGCAACTGAATCGGGCGCGGTCATCGACTACCGTGACTGGCAAATACCTCTCGGCCGTCGCTTTCGGTCGCTCAAGTTGTGGTTCGTGCTGCGGCATTACGGAATTGAAGGGTTGCAATTCCATATTCGCGAGCACGTGAGGCTGGCGCAGGAGTTCGCCTCATGGGTCCGGAAAGACGACCGATTCGAACTGGCGGTGGAACCGCCACTGAACCTGGTCTGTTTTCGCCTTAAGTCCAGCGATGACGCAAACCAAAAGCTTATGGACGCCCTCAACCGCAGCGGCGATCTGTACTTCACTCACACCCGGTTACAGAATCGCCTGACCCTGAGGCTTTCTGTCGGACAAGCTAATACCACCACCACTCATGTTCAAAATGCGTGGCACAGAATCAAACAGGAAGCCTCCCGCCTCTCCCTCAGCTGACAGTACAGCTTGCAAAATCGATTTAGACGGGCTGATCCAGACAATTTACCCACAGAAAAGTGTTTCATCAGTACGGCTCTTTGGTTTAAATTGGTGCGCTGCTCTAAGGACTTTAAAGCGCGAGCTTTTGCCTGATCAACGCATTACGGTAGCTAGAAGCGGGAGCCGAAATTGAAGAAAATCGCCGTCGTTTCCTCGTTTGCGATCCTTGTCTCTGCATTGAGCCTCTGCGGCCAGACCGCAGACAAGAACGATTCCGCCAATGCGCCGTTTCGCAATCCCGAGCTGTCAATTGAGCAGCGCGTCAATGACCTGGTTTCGCGCCTCACCATTGAAGAAAAAGCCGCGCAAATGGTCCACACCGCTCCTGCGATTCCCCGGCTCGGCATTCCAGCTTATAACTGGTGGAGCGAAGGGCTCCACGGCGCGGCGCGCGAGGGATACGCGACAGTTTTTCCTCAGGCGATTGGTCTAGCGGCGACCTTCGATCCCGATCTGCTGCATAAAGAAGCTGACGTGATCGCGACCGAGTTTCGCGTGAAGTACGAACAGCGCTTACGCGAGAAGGGGTTCACCGACTGGTATCATGGCCTGACCGTCTGGTCTCCGAATATCAACATCTTTCGAGATCCTCGCTGGGGGCGCGGTCAGGAGACATATGGCGAAGACCCATTCCTCACAGCGCAAATGGGTACAGCTTACGTTACTGGCCTGCAGGGCGATGGCAAGTATTTTAAGGCGCTGTCCACGCCGAAGCATTTCGCCGTTCATAGCGGACCGGAATCCACGCGCCACTCGGCTGACGTAGTCGTCTCCAACCATGATCTCGAAGACACCTACCTGCCTGCATTCCGCGCGACTGTGACCGCGGGTGCGGGGTCAGTGATGTGCGCCTACAATTCTGTCGATGGCAAGCCGGCTTGCGCGCAGCCGAGTTTGTTGCAAGACTATCTCCGCGACGCCTGGCACTTTGAGGGCTACGTCGTTTCCGATTGCGGCGCTGCTAGCGATATCTCAGAAGGCCATCACTACACCCAGACGATGGAACAAGGTGTGGCCGCTGCCGTAAAAGCCGGTATGGATATCGTTTGCGGCATCCCCATGCCCGACGTGAAGGTCGAGAACGCCGCAATTCTGCAGGCGGTGAAAGACGGGTTGCTAAGTACCGAAGATGTGGACCGCTCCCTGAGAAGATTATTCACCGCGCGTTTTAAACTCGGCATGTTCGATCCGCCAAGCATGGTCCCGTATCATCCCGCTCCGTCTGAAAACGACAGCGCGCCGCACCGCGAACTGGCGTTGACCGCGGCGCGCGAATCGCTGGTGCTACTAAAGAATTCCGAGGGCGTGCTTCCGCTGCAGAGCAAGTACAAAACAATTGCGGTCATCGGCCCCAATGCAGATTCAGTAGATCCCCTGCTTGGAAATTACAACGGCACGCCGACGCATCCGATCACAGTGCTGGCCGGCATACGCAAACGCTTCGGCGACGCGAATGTCCTCTACGCAGCCGGGTCTTCGCTTACCGGTCAACCGCTTTCCCCGATACCTGCAAAGTTCCTCAGAGACAAGTCAGGAGAACAGGGCCTCAACGCCGAGTACTTCACCGGAACAGACTTGCGCGGCAAGCCTGCTGACACTCACACCGATCTCGGCATCGATTTCTCCTGGCAAAAGGGAATCAATTCCGAGATGAGCGAGAACTTTTCCGTTCGCTGGACCGGCTCGCTGGTACCCCCGGTAACCGGCGATTACCAGATCGGGTTCACTGGTACCGACGCGTTTCACATTTGGCTCGATAATCAGCTCATCGGAGAATCCCGGTATAGCGATACCAGCAAGACGCGGCTGAAAACCATTCATCTCGAGGCCGGCCATGCCTACCCGATCAGAATTGAATGCTCGCAAGAGGGAAGCTCCGGCATCGCGCGACTGGTGTGGCATGAGCCGGGTGATAAAAAAGACTACACAGATGCTGTCAGCAAAGCTGACTTGATTATCGCCGTGCTCGGACTTGCAGGGGAGCTTGAGGGCGAGGAAATGCCGATCAACGTCGAAGGCTTTTCCGGCGGCGATCGCACCAGCCTTGATCTTCCCCGCGCCCAAGAAGAACTGCTCAAGGACTTGGTAGCGAGTGGCAAGCCCGTCGTTGTCGTTCTGATGAACGGAAGCGCGCTCGCCATCAACTGGGCCGCCGAACACGCGAAGGCGATTCTTGAAGCCTGGTATCCAGGAGAAGAAGGCGGCACGGCTGTCGCCGAAGCTCTGGCGGGCGATTTTTCTCCTGGCGGAAGACTGCCGCTCACATTCTACAAATCAGTAGACCAATTGCCTGCATTTGACGACTACAACATGAAAGCCCGCACCTACCGTTACTTCACCGGCCAACCGCTCTATCCGTTTGGATACGGATTGAGCTACACGAGTTTCGGGTACAGCAATTTGCATTTCGATAAAGAGTCGCTGGGGGCCAATGACGATCTGACCGCGCGCGTCGATGTCAAGAACACAGGCACCATGGCGGGTGACGAAGTTGTTGAAGTCTACGTTACGCACCCCAGCGTCGAGGCCGCGCCGGCTCGTGCCCTGGCCGGATTCAAGCGCATTCGTGTCACGCCTGGCGCGACCGAGCACGTTCAAATCACCGTAACCAACCGCCAGCTCAGCGTGGTTGACGGCGATGGCACGAGAAAAGTTGTTCCCGGCGAACTACAGGTCTGGGTCGGCGAAGGCCAACCGGCGACACGTGATGGCTTGGCCAAGACTGCTGGCCTCGAAGGCACGGTAAAGATCAGTGGCGAGGCGGTATTGCCAAAATAGCGTTGCTGCGCGCTCTCTGTGGAGGGAACATGATCACTCGTCGTGACGTGATGGTCGCCTGCTTTGCAATTTGCTGCACGCTCGGCGTAATTGCCTTAGCCGCCGAGACTTCGCCTGTGATGACCAGCGCCATCTTCGATTGGAATTCGATTTCGGCTGAACCAAACAACACTGGTAGCACGAGAACATTTTTCAAAGGGCGAACCGCGACCCTCGATGATCTCGACGTCCACGTGACCACGCTGAATCCTGGCCAGGCGCCGCATGCGCCACATCAGCATCCGAATGAAGAGTTGATCATCGTGAAAGAAGGCACGATCGAGGCGCTGGTGAACGGCGAGTGGAAAAAGATTGGACCAGGCTCAGTCTTTTTTATCGCGTCGAATCAGCTGCACGGGGTGCGCAATCCGGGGCCGGGGACTGCGACGTATCACGTGGTGGGATGGAAATCGTCGGCAACGCCCGCGCCATTGACTCACTAATGCAGATCAAATCTTAAGCGTGAGGCGCGCGGTTTCGTCGGGGCGTTCTTGATGCAAGGCTTGTAGCAGCGCGGCAATTACCAGTCCAACTGCTACTGCCGCCACCAGCACATACCAGAGCGCCGGGATCGCAAACAGAAAAATCAGCGCACTGCCAACCGCAAATATCAATCCCGGAATGTTACCCGCGACCGGCAATTGGTGCATTGTGATACCGCGATGAGGATTCTCGCTGTGCATAGCTTGCCTCTGTATTGATGCTACGCTTCCGGGGTGCGAAAAACACGCTTTCTTTCGCCACCGAGCACGTTCGAATCCCCGATATGCCAACTCTCATCGAACCAGCCATGCAGATGAATCTCGTTTCACTGAATGTCGGACTGCCGCGCGAGGTCATATGGCATGGTATGGAAGTGACCACCGGGATTTTCAAGCAGCCAGTTGAGAGCAGGGTTGCGCTGCGCACGCTCAACCTTGATGGCGACCGACAGGCCGACCTGACTGTCCATGGTGGAGAAGAAAAGGCCGTGTACTGTTATCCGCTCAAACACTACGAATACTGGAAACGCGAATTGCCCGGCCGTGAGCTGCCAATGGGAATGTTCGGTGAGAACTTCACCCTTGATTTTCCTGCTGGAAACGATTCGCCTGAAAACTCGGTTCACATTGGCGACCGCTTTTCCATAGGTTCCGCCGAAGTAGTTGTGACTCAGCCGCGCCTGCCCTGCTACAAACTCGGCATACGGTTCCAGATGGACGACATGGTCAAACGCTTTCACATCAGTGGGCGGACCGGCTTTTATCTTGCAGTTATCCGTGGAGGTGAAGTTGGGGCTGGCGATGAGATGAGATCAATCTCGCAGGACGCAAGCGCAGTGCCGGTCTCTGAGATCACGCGCTTGTTCAGTGTGAAGTCTTTTTCGAGCGATGACGTAAGCTCGGTTGAACACGCGCTGCAAGTCGAAGCCTTACCTGAAAGTTGGAAGGAATATTTTCGCGAACGGCTGGCAAGAGAAACCATCGGAAGATAATCGGAATTCGTCCGTCTCACCCTTCTTGAATGCGAAGGGTGAGATCAGTCGAATGGTGATATTCAGTTACCCACTTTGATCGTGCTCTGCCCTGCAGCAGCGCTTGTCGCCCAGGTAACGTCTGACGAAGTGATGGTTACGATGCACTCATTGTAAGGTGTACCGGTATTGGGATTGGTGGGATAGCTGCTCACTTGAAACTTTATGACCCCACCGTTGTTAACTGACACTGCGCCCGTGATGGTGCCGTCCGAGTTAATTGTGACTTCTGTGCTATCTTCCGGCATTGGAATTGGTTCTGCTGCCATTTGCTTCTCTCCTTAGTTTTATTTTGTACGCTTACTTGGTCCGAAAACTTGGATCTGCCAGCAAACTTGCAACTGCTGGATTGGTCCTGAGGTCCTCCATCGGATAACCCCGCGCTACAGCTTTATTTAGGTACTGCACGGCCACACGCTGGCGTCCCATTCGTCCATATGCCTCGGCGGCATTCTCGAGAACATCCTGATCCTCCGCAGCGAGCGCCAGGGCTGTCTGAAGATGACGGTCTGCTTCGTCGTGCATGCCCTTCTTGGAGTAGAGCAGCCCAAGAAAGGACTGCAAGACCGCATCCTTAGGCTCCACTTTTGCGCCTGCTTCGAGTACTGCAAGCTCATGCTCACGCGCATTCGCTGCCTTATCTTGCTGATTCAAACGTTCGTACGCCACCGCGAGGTTTTCCCAGACGCGATAATTCTTGTCATTCAGCTGCAAGGCTTTTTCCGTCGCTGCGGCCGATTCTTGATAACGCTTTTCCTGGCTGTAAAGAATGCCTAGATTCGCATACGCCGGGTACGACGGGATCAGCTGGATGGATTTCATCAGTGCGGCTTCAGCTTGCGGAATCACCTTCGGATCGCTCATATCGATGTACACAGCGGCAAGGTTGCTGTACACCTGCGCGTTGTCCGGGGTCAGCTCGGAGGCGCGCTTAAACTGCTCGATTGCTTGCGCATATTTTCCTTGACGGTCATAGAAAAGCCCCAGCGCATTGTATCCATCCCAGGAATCATTGCGCAGCGCGACCGCTCGCTGAAAAGCTGCCTCCGCCTCCTTTAATCGATTAGCCTTCTCGTAGCTTTGGCCGATTCCGTTCAGCGCATCTGCATCCCGCGGATTCAGATCGAGCGCATGCTGAAATTCCTGCGCGGCTAGATCGTACTTCCCGGAATCATCGTGAATGCGTCCCAGCGTGACGTAAGCGGCGGGAAGGTGCGCGTCGAGTTCGAGGGCGCGCTTGCAGTTCGCTGAAGCTTCGTCAATCCATTTTGGATTCGGATCGACAACATATTTCAATTGATACGCCTGCCCCAGCGCCGCATAACCCAACGCAAATTGCGGATCAGTACTTACAGCCTTATTTAATGCGCCAAGGGCCGAATCCAGATTTCCCGGCTTGTCATAGCGCTGCATATAGCCGAGAGCGCTCAGGTAGTCCTCGTACGCAGCCGGAACCACAGAACCGCCAGTGTCGTGCAACATTGCAGCCGTGACATTGATGTGCATCAGCCGTGCCAGCCGCGCCACGGCTTCATCCTGCAGTGAAGCCAGATCGCCGGCGCGATCTTCAAGCGTGGCCGATCCAATCTGCCGCAGGTTCTTTGTATCAATGAGATTGACGGTCAGGTGAACGTCCTTGCCATCGCGCGAAATGCTGCCCTTCACCGCCAGCGTC
>Ga0068856_100003872_pt1 | contig 15024 bp, 15 predicted proteins | sample KBSCornC62_FD_66595 | JGI IMG/M metagenome (GOLD analysis project Ga0068856, IMG submission 66595) | Corn rhizosphere microbial communities from Kellogg Biological Station, Michigan, USA - KBS Corn C6-2 | ecosystem: Host-associated > Plants > Roots > Rhizosphere > Soil ...
ATCATTATGGTGACGCACGATCCGCACGCCGCAAAGTTTGCGGAGACGGTGCGGCACCTGGAAAAAGGACAACTGCTGCCGTTGGGCACGCTCCCGGCGGATTGGGCATCGGCGATGGCTGGGCGGAATTAGTGGCGGAAGTGGCGCACGCCGGTAAATACCATGGCGACGCCTAAGCGGTCGGCGGCCGCGATCACGTCGGCGTCTCGCACCGATCCGCCGGGTTGAATGAAGGCCGTCGCGCCGTTCTTAGCGGCTTCTTCCACTCCATCCGGAAACGGGAAGAAAGCGTCGGAAGCGACAACCGAACCGGCCAGTGGTAAAACGGCTTTCATCGCCCCTACTTTGACGCTATCGACGCGGCTCATCTGCCCGGCGCCGACACTAACGATCTGGCCTTCGCGCGCATAGACGATGGCATTCGACTTGACGTGCTTACATACTTTCCAACCGAACAGCAGCGCGCGCATTTCCTGGTCGGATGGCGGCCGCGCGCTTTTCACCGCTATCTCCGGCGAGGCGGTGTCAGCGGTTTGGGCGAGCAGTCCTCCGGAAATAGAACGAATGGTCAGTTCCGGCTGGTTGACTGGCGTTACACGCACCAAGCGTAGATTTTTTTTCACGCGCAAGATCGCGAGCGCCGCTTCCGAAAACGCCGGCGCGGCGATGGCTTCGACGAACAGTTTCGAAACTTCGCCAGCCGTATCCGCGTCGACTTCGCGGTTGAACGCCAACACGCCGCCGAACGCTGAGACCGGGTCGGCTTCGAGCGCCTTCAAATAAGCATCCTTCAGAGTCGCTTGTTCCGCGCAGCCGCAGGGGTTGGTGTGCTTAATGATCGCCGCGGCGTCGCGCTCGAATTCCTGCGCGAGCTGCCAGGCGGCGTCGAGATCCACCAAATTGTTGTAGGAAAGCTCTTTTCCGTGGAGCTGTTCGGCGGCGGCAATCCCGGCGGTTTTCAGTGTGTAGAGCGCCGCCTGCTGATGCGGATTTTCGCCGTAGCGAAGCACCGCGGTGCGTTTGGCGGCAATACCGAGCGTTTCGGGCAGAACCGGCGCCGGCGCATCGATGGTGAGCAATCGGCGCGATACTGCGCGGTCATACGCGGCCGTATGGAGAAACGCCTCCTGGGCCAGACGCCAGTGCGTTGCGTCGCTCAGCTCGCCCTTCTTTAATTCCTCCATTACCGGCTCGTATTGATCCGGAGAGACGAGCACGGCCACGTCCTGAAAATTCTTGGCGGCTGCGCGAATCATCGTCGGACCGCCGATATCGATGTTCTCGATCAGCTCCTCACGGGTGACATTGGGCTTGGCGGCGATCTTCTCGAATTGATATAGATTCACCACCACCATTTGAATGGGCGGAATTTGATGCTCTTCGAGGGAGCGCATGTGCTCGGCATTGCCGCGGATGGCAAGAATCCCGGCGGCAATGCGCGGATGAATGGTTTTTACGCGGCCGTCGAGCATCTCCGGGAATCCGGTGATTTCGGCGACCTCCCGCACGGGGATTTTGTTGTCCCGGAGCAGTTTTGCCGTTCCGCCCGTAGAAATCAGCTCCACTCCCAGCTCATGCAACTGCCGGGCAAATGGCAGCAATCCCGTTTTGTCGGTGACGCTTAGCAGCGCTCGCTCTATTAGCGGCATGGAAAACCGGCTAGAGACCTTGTTTGCCGAAGTACGAAATCAGATCGACGATGCGGTTCGAATAGCCCCATTCGTTGTCGTACCAGGAGACGACCTTCACGAGATTGCCGCCCACCACTTTCGTCAATTCCGCGTCCACGATCGAGCTATTCGGGTTGTGCAGCATGTCGCTCGAAACAACCGGATCGGTGGTGTAACCGAGGATGCCCTTGAGCGGGCCTTCGGACGCCTTCTTCAGTTCGGCATTGACCGCTTCTGCCGTCACATCTTTCTTGAGTACGGCGACGAAATCGACGACCGAGACATCCGGCGTCGGCACACGCATGGAGTAGCCATCGAGTTTGCCTTTCAGTTCCGGCACGACCAGGCCGATGGCTTTCGCGGCGCCGGTGGAAGTTGGAATCATGTTGAGCGCAGCAGCGCGGGCGCGCCGCAGGTCTTTGTGCTGGAAATCGAGCACCGGCTGATCGTTGGTGTAGCTGTGGATCGTGGTCATCGAGCCTTTTTCGATGCCGAAGGAATCATGCAGAACCTTTACCAGCGGCGCCAGGCAATTTGTGGTGCAGGAAGCATTCGAAACGATGTGATGCTTGGCGTGGTCATAGGCATGCTCGTTGACTCCGAGCACAAGCGTGACATCTTCGCCTTTGGCCGGCGCAGAAATAATCACTTTTTTCACCGAACCGCGCAGGTGCTTTTTGGCCTCCGCGGCATCGGTGAAGCGGCCAGTGGATTCCACGACCACTTGCACGCCCAGGCTGGGCCAATCGATTTCGGCCGGATCCTTGGTAGCGAAAACTTTGATCGTTTTACCGGCCACATGAACGCCATCGCTTGCCGGCTTCACCTCATGCTTGAGTTGGCCGAGAATGGAGTCGTACTTCAATAAGTGAGCCAGCGTTTTCGTGTCGGTCAGATCGTTCGCGGCTACAAATTCAATATCCGGATTATTTAATCCGGCGCGAACCACATTCCGACCGATTCGGCCGAAGCCGTTGATTCCTACCTTAATTGCCATATATTGCTCATTTTACCGAGGTAGAAAGTTTACCCTGCAAATCTCCATGATGTGGTAGTATTGCGGGGTTGTTGTGGAGACGATCAGAAGGCAGGCGCTTGTCGATCGTCTGGTCCGGCTGCTTACCAACGAAGGCCGAAGCAACCGCAAGCGTGGAGAAGGTTTAACGCGGAGCGGGCAGCGGCGGGGAAGTTCTACCGCCGATGTTGGCGTAGGATTCCTGAATCGATACGACCTTGTTCTCATTAAACTTGACGAAGGTCATTTTGCCGGGCGGTTCGCCGTAAACCCAGTCTTCGATCTCGTCGCCGTCCCGGCTTATCTCGCGGCTTTTGCTTTTTGGCCGGCCGAGGGCCAGCAGCACCTGGTCGCGGTCCATTCCTTCGATGGCGCGCTGCTCTTTAATGGCTTTCTTGATCGGCTCCGGCAGCTTGTCCACATACTGCTCCGAGGCGGAATGCTTTTCGAAGTCGAAAATGGGCGCGAGCATCTGGCGGATTTCTGCTGCCTTCAGGGAAGGCACGCTGCCAGGAAATACGAGCACCACATGCGAACCGCGCGCCGTCTGCCCGCTCTGATTGACGGGAACCGTTGTGGTCGAGGGGCCGCCGAGGCCGCCGCCGCCCATTCCTATTTGCACATGGTCATACCAGTGGCCGGTTCGAGTGCCACCGTTGATTTCGATCAGGATTTTTTTATCCTCGATTTCCACACGCGTGATCTGGATCTGGTCTCCGAGCCGCGCAGCGGGACCGTTTTCCAGCAGCGCGTGCTCCCAGGCGCTCTTGTCGTATTGACCGTTGCTATGAATGACGAGCGGCTTCTTCGAAACCGGCAGGATCACTTTGGCGGTTGCGAATTCGGCCACAAGCCCGCGCGAGATTTCGATACGCTCGTCCATGCTGAGCTTGTCGGCCCGGGCGCCTGCAATGAATCCGAAAAACAGCAGCGCTATTACTGCTCGTTGAGAATGCGAGCGATGGCTGCGGTCTGCGTGCGTATGGGGGCTTTGGCGAGCGCAAAAAAAAGACCGGCCACAAAGATAGTGGTCAGCAGCCCGCCCTCGGGACCATAATCTCCGCCGCTCCAGAGAGGCAAAAGATCCCATCGGTAAGAGTACCTCGATATCTCGATTGTAAGCCCGCTCAGGTTCACTCCGAACAGCGGCAGGACGGCATTCCAGCCAAAATGCAGCCCGAGCGGCAGCCATAGATCGTGACTGCGCAGAAAAGCATAGCCCAGTAAAATGCCCCACAAGATGGTATTGAGGACGGCGAGCGGAGAAGAGTACGGATTCGACATGTGGGTCAAACCAAAAATGACTCCGACAGGCAAAACGGTGGCGTAAGGGCCCATTTTCTCGATCAGCAGTTGGAAGGCGTAGCCGCGAAAAATCATCTCTTCGCCGGCTGCGGCAAACCATAGGGCAGCAAAAAAGAAGAGAAGGCTTGGCCAGGCAAAGGTCGAGTTCGGGCGCAAGACCAAGTGCCCGGTACCTGCGAGTAAGGGCGCCAGCAACATCAAGGCTGCAGCCCCGCCACCGAACAGAATTCCCAAGACGAAATTCAGTGCCGAAGGGCGCCCGGTTTGCAATCCGATATCGGTAAATGGCCGCCGATCGAAAATTCTCATGGTGAGCAAGTTGGCCAGTAAGCCGGTGGCTCCGAGGCCGAGAGTGCCCGCCACTAAAACCCCGAAAACGAAATACAAGGCGGAGGTAAGGAACTTTACCGAGACGTATACCAGAGCCACAAAAAAGGCTACGCGGATGACGGTTCCTAGCCGAGTATCTCGCGTATCTTCAGGCGGGGGCGGCGGGACAAGGGGGGAAGGCTCCATCGTCGGAATGACAATCTAATCCTAACCGTAGCGCCGTTTGGACCGATAATACATGTATGCAGGAGAGCCAAAACCGGCGCGAAGAGAACCGGCTGTTGTGTGCGGAGTTGGTGGAATTGATATGGCAGGATGAGGCCGGGCGGGCGCGGCGGCGTGTTGCCAATCTGGAAGACATTTCGCTTTCGGGCATATGCCTTCAAGTAGAAAGTCCTATCCCTGCAGGGACAGACATTGCTATGCATTACGGCGATGGACAGCTTGTAGGAACTATCCGCTACTGCCGCTACCAGGGAATGGGCTACTTTCTCGGTGTGGAACTGGCGGAGGGATGCCGCTGGTCGAGTCAGCATTACCGGCCGCAACACCTGCTCGATCCAAGCGAACTGGTCGATCAGGCCATGCAGCGGCATCGATCCGTAAGCAGCCAGGTCCATTAGTCCGTGCCGCAAGGCACTCCCCAGCCACAGTACAATTCGTAGACGGTGGAAGCGCGCATTCTGGCGGCCACCGAAATATGGGCCGGATGAAAAGCGAGCCAATACGTGCGGCCCGCGGCGTCTATGCGGCGGTTGCCACACCGCGGGTCGCCGATTCCATTGAAGTAGACCCGGCGGCGCTTTTCGACTATGTGGACGCCATCGCGCGGGCGGGCATTGATGGGATTGTTCTTTTCGGGTCCACTGGCGAGTTCGTTCATTTCGAACTGGCGGACCGAATGCGTGTTGCGACGCTCGCGATCAAGCGTTGCCGTGTTCCGTTGCTGGTGAACGTCTCGCATTCGACCCTGGCCGGCGCCTTAGATCTTGCCGATTGCGCGATAGAGGCAGGCGCCGCAGGCTTGCTTCTTATGCCACCGTACTTTTTCCGCTACGAAGAGGAACAGATCCTCGCGTTCTATTCCGAGTTCGCTTCGGTAATCGATGGCCACATGAAGCTGTACTTGTACAACATCCCGCAATTCACAAATCCGATCTCCGCCTCGCTCGCCACGCGCCTGCTCGCCACCGGCCGATTCGCCGGAATTAAAGATTCGAGCGGCGATTGGCAGATGTTTGAGGCTTTGCAAGCGCTGCATAGCCGGCTAACATTCCAATTGTTGGTGGGAAACGACAGCCTCTATATGCGAGCCTTTCCGGCCGGCGCGGATGGTGTGGTCTCCGGCGTAGCCGGCGCGGTTCCGGAGCTGATGGTGTCGCTAGACCGGTCGCTGCAAGTAAGTGATGCCGCTACGGCAGGCCGTTTAAACACGCGGCTTAGTGAGTTTATCAATTGGGCGGAAAGATTTCCGGCAACGCTCGCCATCAAGCGCGCGGCCTGCCTACGCGGTTGGAAGCTGGACCATGCGAGCATTCCGCTCGGCCCAGACACACGCGCGGCACTCGGGCAGTTCGAATGCTGGTTCCGCGAATGGTTACCCGTCGTTCTAAGTGAGTCGGCCGCCATGAGAGCGTAGTGGATATGTCGCCCGACGAATTCCGGCAGGCAGCTTACCGACATGCCGATTGGATCGCCGAATATCTGAAAAATGTTCGTAATTACCCGGTAGCAGCGGCGGTTGCTCCGGGGGAATTGACTGCCAAGCTTCCGGCAAGAGCGCCCGAACATGGCGAGCGAATTGAAGAGATCTTCGCCGATTTTCAGTCGACGATTTTTCCAGCTCTGACGCTGTGGAATCATCCGCGCTTCTTCGCTTACTTTTCGGTGTCATCGAGCCCGCCATCCATGCTGGCCGACTTCCTTGGCGCGGCGATGAACGTTAATGCGATGTTGTGGAAGTCCGCACCGGCGGCAACGGAGCTCGAAGAAGTGACACTCGGATGGCTGCGACAATGGCTCGCGCTGGACCAGACATTCTTCGGCATCATCTACGACACCGCTTCAGTTGGGGTGATGCAGGCCATTGGCGCGGCTCGCGAATGGCTGGATCCCGAGATCCGCGAGCAGGGCATGTCCCGGGGACTCATCCTTTACATTTCCGAGCATACGCATTCCTCTGCCGAAAAGGCGGCCCTCACGCTTGGATTCGGCCGCGAGAATGTGCGGAGGATACCGGTGGACGATTGCTTTCGTATGCGCGCCGACCTGCTCGAACAGGCTATTCAGGATGACATCGGACGCGGCAAGCGGCCGTGCTGCATTGTCGCTTCCGTCGGCTCCACATCGACCAGTGCGATCGAACCAATTCCGGAGATTGCAGACATCGCCGAACGCTATAAAGTCTGGCTGCATGTAGATGCCGCTTACGGTGGACCTGCCGCGGTAGTGCCGGAGATGCGGCACATTCTGAACGGGGCGGAGCGCGCGCATTCGCTCATCCTGAATCCACACAAGTGGCTGTACGTTTCGATCGATTGCAGTGTCCTGTATACGCGTTTCCCGGAGGTTTTCCGGCGCGCTTCGGCGCTCGGCGCGGAGTACTTGCGAACTGCGGAGGACGATCGCGTGGTTAACTACATGGATTATGGCGTGCAACTCGGCCGCCGCTTCCGCGCGCTGAAACTTTGGTACGTTTTCAGCTATTATGGCCGCGATGGCGTGATCCGGCTGTTACGAGAAGCGTTGCGGCTGGCGCAATTGCTCAAAAGGCTGGTGGAATCCGATGACGATTTCGAACTTTCCGCTCCAGTGCCGCTCTCACTCGTCTGTTTCCGCCATCGAGCGGGCGACGATTTCAATCGCCGTCTGCTCGAGGAGATCAACGCCAGCGGCAAAGCCTTTCTTTCCCATACCGTACTCGCGGGCAAGTTTGTGCTGCGCTTCGCAATCGGCAACTTCTTGACTCAAGAGGCCGATATTCTCGATACGTGGATACTTATCCAGGAGATCAGCAGGAAGCTGAAAGCCTGAATGACTGATCTGCTCGAGACCACGCTTTGCGGCATTCCGCTGCGCAACCCCGTGCTGGCTGCTTCCGGAACATTTGGCTATGGGCTGGAGTTCGCAAAGCTACTAGATCTGAATCAACTGGGAGGCATTGTCACCAAGGGGCTCTCGCGTGAACCGATCGCGGGCAATCCCGCGCCTCGTTTGTGGCACACCGAGGGCGGGATGATCAATTCCGTCGGTCTGCAGAATGTCGGCGTCTCGGCGTTCATTCGGGATAAGCTTCCGAAGCTCAGGACCTATACGGTGCCGGTAATCGCGAATGTCTTCGGCTACGCGATTGAGGACTATCTGGCCGTGATCGAACAGCTCGAAAATGCCGAGGGCATTGCCGCCTATGAGCTCAACGTATCGTGCCCCAACACCAAAGAAGGCGGCATCTTCTTTTCGAGCGATCCTGCGCTGCTGGCGGACCTCGTTGGGCGGGTGCGCCTTTTGGCCAAACGCCCGTTGATCGTGAAGCTCTCGCCGAATGTGGCACGTATTGCGCCGTTCGCGCGCACGGCGGAGGAAGCGGGCGCGGACGCCATTTCGCTGATCAATACGTTTGTCTCGCTTGCAATCGACGTGCAGACAAGATCGTCGCGCATTGGCGCTGGGTTCGGCGGTCTTTCGGGGCCGGCCATCAAGCCGCTAGCGCTGCGACTAGTCTATGAAGTAGCGCAAGCAGTGCATATTCCCATAGTTGGCTTGGGCGGCATACTGACGGGCGAGGACGCCGCTGAGTTTCTGATCGCGGGCGCGAGCGCAGTGGCAGTGGGGACGGCAACATTCGCCGATCCGCGGGCGCCGCTGCGGATCGGCCGCGAGCTCGAAGAGGTGGTCCGCCGTTTGCACGCTCCGTCAGTCCGCGACCTTGTGGGGACGCTGCGGCTTCCTGGCCAGTGCAAAATAGCACCACGTGGAAAAATAAAACCATGAAAGAAAGCATCACAGCGAAGAACGGACCCAAGCCCGGCGGCCCCTATTCACCGGCGCTGCGCGCGAATGGATGGGTCTTTGTGAGCGGTCAGATTCCCGCCGACCCGGAAACCGGACAGCTCATGAGCGGCGGCATCCAGGCGCAGTGCGCGCGTGTGCTGGAGAACGTGGAATTGATACTCGACGCGGCAGGGCTCACGCTCGCCGACGTTGTGAAAACGACGGTTTTCCTGAAGGATATCGGCGACTTTGCCGCTATGAATGAAACGTACGGGCGTTACTTTCCGAAAACGCCGCCGGCACGCACAACGGTGGAAGTAGCCCGCCTTCCGCGCGATGTGCTTATCGAGATTGAAGCGATAGCCGCGGCCAAGTAGCTTACTTCTTTGGCGGCTCCTCTGCGGATTTCAGAGGCGGATGCGCGCTGTACTGCTTTTGCGGTCTTTCCAGCGTGATCTCGACCAGTTTTTCCTCACCGGAGACATCGACGTTTTCGCCGAACGTCTGGTATGTCTTCGCATTCACTTGCAACCGAATAGAGCCTACGGGAACCGGAGGAAAGTGCGCTTTGCCTTCCTGGTTGGTTCGTACTTCCCAGTGAATGTGTTTCTTTTTTCCCATTTTCGTGATCTGGTGAGAGCCGAGAAAATCCAGCATCACTTCGGCATTGGGAACAGGCTTGTCGAACTGGTTAGTGACCACTACCCTAATGACCGTTTCCGGCGAATCGGCCAGCATGCCCCCGCAGCACCCCAAGAGCGACGCGAGCAGGAGCAATCGAATCTTCATGCTGAAATTATCGCAGCAATGGCAGGAGCGCAGACCGCAGCGACGCCTCATCCATAAGGCCGGGATGATAGAGCCTCACGATGCCGCGCCGGTCCACCAGAACGATGGTCGGCGTAGTGCTTGCGCCAAAGCGGTCGAAGTTGGCCGAGTCGAGCGGAACGCGCACATTGGGAATGTTCGAGTAATACCGCTCAAAGACTTTCGCGATGAACGGAGTCTCTTTGGCGGGCGGCGCCTGGTCGTCGTCCATGGTGTAGCCGTAGCGCTCAGTGGGCGCAACAACAACCAAACCTTTCGGTCCGAATTCCGTTGCCAGTTTGGCGATCGCAGGCACTTGTATTTTGCAATCGGCGCACCAATGCGCCCAAAACAGTAACAGCAACACTTTGCCTTGCCAAGCCGCCGGATTGCCCTTTGCGCCAATCCATTCGGTGGTGCGAAGAGGCGGCATACGCTTGCCCTCGAGCGTCATCAGGTTGATGTTCTTCTGCAAGCGCTCCACCAGAGAAGTACCGCGGAACTTCCGCAGCGCCGATTGCAGGAGCTGAATTGCCTCCGAGAGTTTATGTTGCGAATAAAGAGCCTCCGCTTGCACTTCGTAGGCGGCGCCCAACGCTAATGGAAGGTGCGGCTCGGAATCCAAAGTGCGCGTGCCGAGGGAGGCCTGGCTGCTGCGCTCGATGTCTTCGGCTTGTTGGATCGCTTCGTCCACACGTCCGGCGGATAACAGCCCGCGCGCGACCCACGAAAGCGCTTCGAGAGCCTCCGGCGTATCGCCGTTCAGCTTGCGGTACTGCTTCGCCATCGCTTCGGCGGAAGCCAAGTCGCCATTGCGAAGCGATACGCGCACGTAAGCCACCACACGCGGAACCGCAGGCTGGCCGTAGTCCTTCGGAATATCCTGCGCGTGTGCAAGACCCGCAAGGAGCAGCGCGGCCAACCAGCGCATGGTTACTGAATGCACAAGTTCTTCAGATATGCGCGGAACGACTCGCCAAGATCGTGCCGGCTCAAGGCGAACTCGACAGTGGCCTTCAAGAAGCCGAGCTTGTCGCCCGCGTCGTAGCGCGTGCCTTCGAATTTCAATCCGTAAATCGGCCGATTGCGCAGCATGTACTTCAACGCGTCGGTGAGCTGAATTTCGCCGCCGCTCCCCGGTTCAATCGATTCGACGCAGTGGAAGATCTCAGGCGTAAGAATGTAGCGGCCGATGATGGCGAGGTTGGATGGAGCGTCCGCCGGCCTGGGCTTCTCCACCATGTTGCGGATCCGGAATAAGCGATTGCCCACGCCGTTATCGCCAACCTGCTCCGCATCTACTACGCCGTAAGCGGAGATTTGTTCCTTGGGCACTTCCATCAACGCCAGCACCGAAGCACCGTAATATTCGTACACATCGAGCAGCTGGCGCACACAGGGCGTTTCCGACGAGATCACGTCGTCGGAGAGAATGGCGGCAAACGGCTCATTGCCGACCAATTCCTTGGCGCGAAGCACGGCGTGCCCCAAACCTAAGGCTTCTTTCTGCCGAACATAGGAGATGTCGATCATGTCCGAAATCGCACGGACCATTGAAAGCAGCTCGCTCTTGCCTTTCGATTCGAGCAACTGCTCCAATTCGAAGCTGACATCGAAATGGTCTTCGATGGACGACTTGCCGCGGCCGGTAACAACGATGATGTTCTGAATGCCTGAATGAATGGCTTCTTCCACACCGTATTGAATGAGCGGCTTGTCTACGAGAGGCAGCATCTCTTTGGGCTGCGCCTTCGTGGCCGGAAGGAATCGAGTGCCCAGGCCGGCCGCCGGGAATACCGCCTTGCGTACCTTTGGGATCATCATTCGTCAGTATCCCAAAGGGAGTTTTTTTCATAGATTGGGCGGCTGTCGGAATCGAAGAATGAGTATGCGAGGGCCCTGCATCTCAGTAGATATTCTGCCCAGGAAGGATCGCCATTGAAATGCCGAAATTCACCATCCGCCGTCCAGCCGTATGTAGCATGCAATGGGTGTGCTACTCCTAAAAGTTAAAGACTAGAGGCTAAACTGGAATAAGATGGCTTACGTAATCGCAGAACCTTGCATTGGAACCAAGGACGCTGCCTGTGTGGACGCATGTCCGGTGGATTGTATCCACCCGAAGAAGGACGCCGAGAAATTCGAGACCGAAACGATGTTGTACATCGATCCGGTGGAGTGTATCGATTGCGGCGCGTGCGTCCCGGTTTGTCCGGTTTCCGCCATCTTCGCGCTCGACGATCTGCCTGAAAAGTGGGCGGATTTCGCGCAAAAGAACGCGGCGTTTTTCGGACGCTAAACACAATTGGTTACTTGGAAATGTTGAAGACCGCTCCCTGGCGGTCGCGGCTCAGTTCGCTGAGCTATCGGTGTGTCAAGGCGCCGCCCGGCAGAACACTTGTGCGCCGACCGTTGTCGACCGCCAATTTCCCGTTCACGAATAGATAACGAACGCCCGCCGCCAGAATACGAGGATGCTGGTAAGTCGCGGAATCGCGAATGGCTTTGGGATCGAAGATCGCGATATCGGCAAAAAATCCAGTTTTGACCAGCCCCCGTTCTTTAAATCCCAGAGTTTCGGCGGGTAGAGAAGTGCTGGAGCGAATCGCGAACGGCAAAGAGATCACACGCTCATCGAGAGCGTACTTGCGGAGCTTGCGCGGGAAGGCGCCATATTTGCGTGGATGGCCTTCGACGCCGTCCGAACACGTCATGACCCAATCCTCACGCATGAAATTCCTGATGTCGTCGTCGCGCATATTGAACGAAGCGACACCGGCATCTCCTTTCTGAACGATCTGAATCGCGGCGTCGATTGGGGTTTCATGACGTTGCTTTGCGATAGTTCCGAGAGTGCGGCCGTTTAGGGAAGTGTCGTGGGCATCGATCACGAGAATGGATTCCGGCCCGCCGCGCCGCTCCAGATTTTTCTCCATGTCCGCCGCCAAGCGCGGGCGAACGGCAGGATCGGAGAAGCGTTTGAAAAGCGCGGACTTGCCGCCGGCCTCGGCCCAGCGAGGAACGAGCGAAGCGCCCACACTTGTCCCCGACGCATCGTAGGGATATTGGCTTGCAGTAATGCGGATGCCTCTTCGGCGCGCCTCGCGAATGAGCGCAATTACCTCAGGACTCATGCCCCAGGTATCTTTGCCTAACGCTTTGATATGCGAGATCTGCACCGGCAGGCCGGCTTCGCTGCCGATTCGGATGGTCTCTTTCACCGATGCCAGCAGCCCGATCGAATAGCTGCTCTCGTCCCGCATGTGCGTGTCGTAGATTCCGCCCGCCGCGGCTGCTTCCTTGGCAAGCGCAACGATTTCTTCGGTGGAGGCGAAACTGCCGGGGGCATAGTAGAGGCCGGTTGACATTCCTATAGCGCCGGCTTTCATGCCGCGCGCCACGAGGGCCTTCATACGCTCCAGTTGCTCCGGCGAGGGCGCCTGGCTGGACATGCCCATGACTTCGCGGCGGACGCTTCCTTCCCCGAGAAAGAGCGCGGCATTGGTTCCGATACCGGCTTCCTTCCAATGCGCGAGAGTGCGCGCGATATCCACCGGACTGCTGCCATCGTTCCCGGTTACCACGGTCGTCACGCCTTGCATCAGGTAAGGTTCGTTACCCCGGCGTTCTTTGCTGTTCAAGTCATCGAGTGAATGCGTATGAGGATCGATGAATCCTGGCGCCACAATCAGGCCTGACGCATCGATGACACGGGATGCGCGGACATTCGCGGCCTTGCCGAAAAGAACAATCCGGTCGCCACGGATACCCACGTCCACAACTTGCGCCGGTGAACCGGAACCATCCAGGACGGATCCGTTTTCGATCAGAACATCCAATACCTGCGCGTGCAACGACGCGGCAAGCAATCCGGCGCTAAGGGCGATAAATCGCACAAGACGTATCGGTTTCCCAGACACGCACATAGGCGAGGGCCACCGGCCTGATTTCACGCTGGATTTCATCGAAGATGAATTTCGCAATGTTTTCGGCGGAAGGATTGATGGAATCGAACGGCTTGAGCTCGTTGATAAATTGATGATCCAGATACTCGCTGGTCGCCCGCAAACGCTTCTTCAGCTCGACGAAATCGTACAGCAGTCCGTTTTCATCCAGCGCGGCGCCTTCCAGGCCTACTTGCACACGGTAATTGTGCCCGTGCACATTTTCGCACTTACCGTGGTAATTGCGCAGCGCATGGGCGGCAGCAAACGTATGCTCTACGACGATTTCATACATCGAAAAATTTCTGAATATCCTCTAGTTTGGCGGTCAGCTTATATGGCGGCAAGCTGTCGAAAAATATACGTCCGTACGGCAGCTTCATAATTCTATTATCCAGGAGAACCAACGCGCCGCGATCGGCCGTCCCCCGAATCAGCCGGCCGAAGCCTTGCTTTAAGGCCAGCGCCGCCTGCGGAACCTGATAATCGTAAAAGGCGTTGCCGCCGGCCCGGCGAATGGCCTCTACGCGCGCCGCCGTGACCGGATCGCTCGGCACAGCGAACGGCAGCCGATCGACAATGACGCAACTGAGCTGTTCACCCTGCACATCGATTCCCTGCCAGAAACTCGAGGTGCCGAATAGGACAGCGCCCGGAGTAGACCGGAATGCTTCGACGAGCGCGGTCCTCGGCGCATCGCCCTGCAGCAGCAGCGGATACTCCAAGCGGCTCTTCACGAGTTCATGCACTTGCCGCATCTGCTGATAGCTAGTAAACAGCACAAACGCTCTTCCTCGAGTAGCTTCGAGGACTTGTTCAATCACTTCGCCGGCCAAGCGCGCGAAATCCGGCTGGCGCGGGTCCGGCAAATGCCGTGGAATGTAAAGCACAACCTGATTGGCGTAATCGTATTGGCTTTCGATGCGCTGCGTTCTGGCATGCAGCAGCCCCAAACGGGTTTGCGTGTATTCGAACCCGCCGGCGACGGCGAGCGTAGCAGACGTAAGGATCACCGATTCTACCTGATCGAAAAGCCGGACCGAGAGGACTTCCGAGACATTGATGGGCGTGGCTTGCAGATATAAGCCGCGGCCGCGCGCCTCCACCCAATAGACGGTGGCGGTATCGGCCGATTCCATCCAGAATTGGACGCCCTGGCGGATCAAATTGGCCCTGCGCACCAGCGGGAGCGTATCTTCTACTGCGCCCTCCACCAGCTCGAGACGGGCACACAGTGTTTCGAGCGCCAGCAGAAACTCGCGGTACCCGGTCTCATGCCGCGTGAGAAAGCCTTCGCGATCTGGAAATCCCTGCCGTCCATCATGCGGAAAAAGCCGGAAGAAATCCTCACTGCGCTCCCCGAGCTGTACCAGGCAGCGATCCAGCTCAGGCGAGGCGAATAGCTTCCGGCGTGAAACGGCGCCGATATCCTTTACGAGCTCCTGCACTTGCAGATTGCTCACGCTCATTCCGAAATACTGGCCGGCGATGTCCTCGATCTCGTGCGCTTCGTCGAAAATCACCGCGGCGTATTCCGGCAGGATCGAACCGAAGGCCTGATCGCGCATGGCCAGATCGGCGAAAAACAGATGATGATTCACCACGATGATATCGCTCGCCAGCGCCCTCCTGTGCATTTCGGTAATGAAGCAGCGATCGAATTGCTGGCACTTCTGGCCGCTGCAAGCGTCGGCGCGCGCATCGAGCTTCCACCAACTGCTGCCCGATTCCGGCAGCTCGCGCAATTCGCTACGGTCTCCTGTAGTTGTGACCTTCTCCCAGTCCCGGATCAGCCGAAACTCGCTAATTTCAGCGAGGCCGGTAAGAATAGGCTCGCGCTCAGCGTCATAGAGCTTTTGGCGGCACAGGTAATTCGCGCGACCTTTCATATAGCAGGCGCGAACAGGCGCCGGAAGCAGAGATTCGAGGAAGGGCAAATCTTTGAAGTAGAGCTGCTCCTGAA
>Ga0068856_100003873_pt1 | contig 15023 bp, 7 predicted proteins | sample KBSCornC62_FD_66595 | JGI IMG/M metagenome (GOLD analysis project Ga0068856, IMG submission 66595) | Corn rhizosphere microbial communities from Kellogg Biological Station, Michigan, USA - KBS Corn C6-2 | ecosystem: Host-associated > Plants > Roots > Rhizosphere > Soil ...
CGTCGTCTCAATCCACGGTTGATTAAGGCATAGACTTCCCGCCTTGACTTGATTTCTCAGCTTTAGATATCTGCGATCTATGGTTCGCCTGCTTCGTCTGTTGTCTGCCGCAGTCTTGCCCGAACCGATTTTGGCTGGAGGATGCGGCGGGCGTGGCGGCCTTATCATCACGCAACAGCCAATCGCGGTTTCACTCCCTTATTTCTACACAATGGTCATCACGGCAGCCTTCCAGACGGGAAACATCCCTGGCCGAAAAAAATCTGCCACGCCCCGAAAGGCGTGGCAGAGTAGTCCGACAGCGTGACGCCATGTCTCAGAAGGTTAACTTCCCACTAAGTTGAAGGATACGAGACGAGGATGACTGGATGATTTGACCGAAGTCGGAAGCACCGACCGTACGGGAGATGGCAGCGTTGCCACCCGACCCCGCGAGGACCAAGCCGCCCACGTCACCGCCGTATTGGTGATGGTTGAAGGTGTTGAATGTGTCCACGTGTAAGGCGAATCTGACCCGTTCACTGATCGCAAACGCCTTTCCGAGACCCATATCCCAGTTGTTTATACCTGGCTGGCGCAGAATGTTTCGCCCGGTAGTGCCGAACACACCGAGGGCGGGCTGCGTAAAGCAGGCCGGGTTCAGACGCTGGAACGGACCCGAGAGGCCGGCGTGGATGTCGCAGCCCGAGACGCGGTCCGCACGCTGAGGAACAGCTTGGAGAACGCTGCCTACATCGTTGGCGTAGACACTATAAGGGAATCCGGTCTGGAACGTGGTGATGCCGGTGACTTCCCAGCCGCCCACTAGCAGGTTAAGTGCTCGGCCGACCCCTCCCAGCACCTTCTTTCCCCGACCGATCGGCAGTTGATACACGTAGCTGGCCACGAACCGGTGATCGACGTTGAAGTCCGAAGGTCCGTAGTCCAATTCGGGATGATGATTGTCCATCGTGCCCTGGAAGCCTTCGCCGGTGGCGCCGACTCCGGCCGCCGCCGACTTGTCATCCATGCTCTTCGCCCAGGTGAAGATTCCGGTTACGGCCAAGTCGCCAGCGCGATGCTCAAACTTCACGTTCATCGCGTTGTAGTGAGAATAGCCGTGCCAGTCGCTATTGATATAGAAATTGGTGAAATTCTTATACGGCAACCGACTTGTGTTCGTGCAGGGCGGTTTGTCGAGGTTGTCGTAGGTGCCTCCCGCGTCCGTGTGCTGACAGAACGCGAGGCTGGATGCGGGAATGGGGAACGGCTGCGCGATGTTGCGACGGTCGAGCAGGTGGACCGCGTGGGTTCCGATATAGTTCACTTCTAAGGTCGTGTTCCGGGCAAGCTCGCGCTCGACCGACACATTCCACGACTGGACATACGGATTGATGGGATTCTCCGACTCGATCACCGCCAGGAACGACAGGGTCGATGCGGGGAACGGCTGCAAGGTGGAGAAGCTTGCGAACTGCTGGTTGCTGAGCTTGAACGGTATGGTGGGATCGGATCCGGGGCTCAAGTTGTTTCGAATACTGTACGGATAAATGTCCGCGGAGTCGTCGATTTCACGTCCTTCCGAAGAGTCGAAGAAGATTCCGTACCCGCCGCGCACCACCGTCTTGCCAGTGAGCCGGTAGGCAAAGCCGAATCTCGGAGCGAACGGTTTCTTCGAGCCTGGGTGGGGTACCGAGCCGCAGTACCTCAGGATGGGGCCGCTGGTTACATCTCCACCAGGCGCCACGCCGTTATTCGTTAGCACCTTATCGGCGTAGCACAACCCACCGTTCGGATTGGTCACGTCAAGCCAGAAGAAGTGGTTTGATTGCTCATAGGCGGCGGCCCGGTAATCCCAGCGCAGGCCCAGATTTAGCGTCAGCTTCTGCGTCACCTTCCAGTCATCTTGCACATAGGGGGCGTAGTAATTGAAGACGTGCGTCTGCGGGTTGCCGGCGGTGTTCGTAGGACTCAGTGGACCGGGAAAAAATCCCCCTACCCCCGAGTAGTATCCCAGCATCATGTCGGCAATCGCATTGCCGGTGCCGCATAGCGGTGCGGTGCCCCCGGGCGGCACCGGGTTGGGACAACTCGATGCACCCGTCGGGGAGTTAGGGTTAATCGCGCTGTTAGTCAGAATCAGCGACGGATTGAAGCTCCAGTCGCCGTAGAAATCGTCATCCAGGTTACGAATCAACTTCAAACGACGTATGTCGAAACCCAGTCCAATGGTGTGCTTTCCGTGAATCGAAGTGAACGAATCGGCAAACTCCCACGCGGGCTGCTCGGATCCGCTGTAGGCATTGATCGAGCCGCCGCCGCTGCTAAACCCCGTCAATCCAACGTTGGGCCACGTCTGCTGAAGAGGCCCAAACTTCGTGAATACCCCGGTTTCCCCGAGGGCAGCCACCTGGTCGGCAGGTATTGCGACGCCTCCCTGGGGTGCGTTCGCACTCAGGTACCCCATGCGGAATGTATTTACGTTTCTAGGTCCAAGGTTGAGAGTGTAGGACCCGGCATAGTTCTTCTGGTCTTCAAAGTACAGTTCCGTGCCGTGGACAAGATCGTCGGAGTTGTAATGCCCACTGTTCTGGTAGTGGGATTTAGTGAACCGGAAAAAGACCGAACCAAACCTGCCGAGGTTCTGATCGACCCGATAGGTCTGCTGGTTGGTGGTCAAAGGGAAGCCGAAATTCTTGATGTAGTTGACGACTCCCTCAGGCTGGTTGGGAATCGTAGGAGTTGCCCAAAACTGGTTGGCAACTGCAACCAGCCCGATCCGGCTGGTAAAGCGGCTTGCGGGAACAACGTTTCCGGGGAATGGCTGTCCGGTGAGCGGGTCAACCGGCATGCAGTTGTAGCCGGCGCCGAGCAGGGCTGTGCAAGCGGGCGTGCCGTAGGCGGGCAGAGGACCACCGGGCAAACCTGCGACTCCAGCGGGATAAGTCTCACCCGAGAAATCGCCGGCCAAGGTCGCCGGATTGGGCATCGTGAAGTTCACCCGTGCGCCGTTGACGATGCGCCAGCCCTCGTAGTTCGCCAGGAAGAAGGTCTTGTTGCGGCCGTCATAAACCTTGGGAATGTAGACCGGTCCGTTCACCACGAATCCGAACTGGTTCTGGCGCAACTCCGGGTTCGTCGTGGCGATTCCCGACTTGAAATCGGTATATGTGGGGAATGGTGATGCGTCGAACCAGTCATTGCGATTGAACTCGAATACTGAGCCGTGGAGCTGGTTCCCGCCGCTCTTGCTCACGATGTTGATCTGGCTCGCGCTGTATCCGTACTCGGCCGAATATGTGCCGCTCTCCACCTTGAATTCCTGGATCGCATCCTGAGACAGAACCACGGCGGGAGTAACCAATGCCGTATCGGTGTTGATCAATCCGTCTAGAGTGTAGTTGTTGCCTTCGGGTCGGCCGCCATTGATACTCACCGCATTGCCTTCGCCTTGGCGCATGGTACCCTGCTCACCGCCCACCGTTACCGCGCCGGCGCCGATCAGCAGTAGCTGCATGAAGTTGCGCCCATTCAACGGAAGTGCTTCTACTTGATCCTGACTCACAAGTTGGGAGAGCGCGGAGGTGTCGGTGTCCAGAGCAACACTCTGCCCTTGCACCTCCACAGTTTCAGTCGTCGCCCCGGGCTTCAAAACGACATCGGCACGAGCCTCCTGGCCCACCACTAATCCGATCTTGTCTACGACTGACTTCTGAAACCCTTGCGACTGCACCGTAACCCGGTAGGCTCCCGGCGTGAGATAGGGGACAGTAAAGTCACCGGAAGAACTTGTTTCGGTGTGTTTTGTGACGTTGGTGTTGACATTGGTGACGTCGACAGCCGCCTTGGTCACGACTGCTCCAGAGTTGTCGGTGACAGTTCCAAGAATGGTTCCGTAGGCTCCGCCTTGTCCGTAAATGAGCCCCGCCGTCAAAATGACTAGTAAACAGAGCACCGGGATTCGTGCCGTTGCGGACATAATTTTCTCCTGGCGGCGCTTGCGAGTAGGTGGAGTTCGACAGCCATCCCGATGCTCAGCAGAATATTTTCGGAACCCTGCCCCTGCCCCACGCAGTTGTCGCCCTCTACTGGGGCGGATACTCCCATTGGTTGTAAGGCATCGTCAACTCGCAACCTGGAAAGTTCTTTTGTTTCGCAATGAAGAACTGGCGACACCCACCAAAGGAAGACCGCCAAATCGTTATTGGGGCAGGGAAATGGTGCTCCACTGCGAAGCACGAATTCGAGCGGTAAATCCCGCCTGCTTACTGCATTTTGTTTTGCAATGCAGAAAAGTCAGGCGCTTACGCGCATGTTGCTACCAATGCACTTGAGCACACTCGTCGCGGGCAAGCCGCCAATCGCATAATCGCTTGACCTATCAGGAAAGCTGCAACGCGACTCAGTGAGCCGCCAAATGCCGGCGCGAGGAGTCCAAGGGTTCTGTCCGCACCAGTTCTGCAAGTGCGTCATTGGGATAGTAGTGATCTACCGTTCCCGGCGTGATGAGTTTATGCTCGACAAAGACCGCGGGAGGAACCGGCCTTTGATTCAGCAGGTCAAGGCTGACCCGAATCAGGTCGTCCCCATAACGCTCCGGAAAATAAGCAACCGAACCGACAAATCTCGTTCTGGGCTGGCGCAGTTCAGCTCGCCCTTCCGGAGAAGCGTTTTGCCCCATCGCGGCGCAATTTTCCGCCCTGCCCGCTTCCTGGAATGCACGTAGCGCGCCGAGTGCGCTGGGATCGTTGATGGCTCCTACTACCGCATGCCGGGCATGCGAAGAGCGCAGGTGCCGGCGCACCGCTTCGAAGCTGGGGCCGAGTCCTCCGTCGCCTTCTAGATACGTCACCCGACAATTAGCCGCACTGGGCAGCACCATGTTGATGCCCACCAGCAATCCCGAGAGTCTCATGCGCGGCAAATTTCCCGCCCGTTTCAGTTCCAGCAGCAGGATCTCGTCTACTTCCGAGTGCCAGTGCTCTTTGACCCAGCGCCCAAGATAACGCCCGCCGATCAAGCCCGCCTCATAATTGTTTGCGCCGTAATAAGTCGCTCCCGGATGCGGAATGTCAATCGCGATCATGGGAATGCCAGCCTCGCGGTATTTCGCTGCGACGATCGGCGCCACTTCTTCATCCGTTTGAAACTCAATAGCGAGATCCACCTTCTCGCGAACCAACAAGTCGGCATTGCGCTGCGCGATCTTCGCGCTGTAACGGTTGTCCAACGAGATCAATTCCATGCCCTCAGCCGCGGCTGCGCGTCGCAAGCTCTCTGATACGTCTCGGGAGAATTGATAATCCGTTCCCTGGGCCGCATACCCCAGCCGGTACAATCTCTGTTTCCAGGGACGAACGCGCGATTGATAAAGATTCTGTCCTACCTTATCCACCATTCCGCACTTCTCCAGCGTATACAGAAGACGAAAAACCATTGTCTTCGGCAAACCGCAGCGCGCAGAAATCTCCTTGAGAGGCAACGCCTCGCCCGGAGAGTGAAAAGCACTGAGCAATTGAGATGAGTGAAGGATGGACTTGACTAGATAACGATCTCGACTCTGAGCAGCGGGGCTCATGGTTGGGACATAATGATCCATTTCTTTCATTTTGCAAAGCGAAATTTGAGATCCCGCAATTCGGTGGAAAGGTAGGAACATTTCTTCTCGGATTCTGGCCGCAGCCATGGGGCACCATGCGGAAGAGGGTTGTCTGCACCGTTAGTTGCCCAGAAAAACCATGCACGAAGCAGCGAATGCAAAATCGTTAATGTGCTAGTGAGGCCAATTTATTGCCGCAATCCGCTCCCCTGACAACAAGAAATCCTGAATATCAGTTCTACAAAGCGAAACTACGCACACCACGTGGAGTCTCACAGTTCCCGACCCTCGGTGAAACCCCCTCGAGCCATGTCTTGTTGTATGACCCTCTTGAAGTTGCCGAAATCTGCTGCCACTATTTCGCATTGTAAAACGAACTAATATGCCGAACAAAATCGTGACGTTCGCCAGATTACGGCTGTAATCTTCCCTCCCCAAGAGAGGTTCGAGCATGGATGCATCCACGGGTGACAAGGTTTTTGCCTCGCTTGAAACATTTCGCATTGAACTCCCGTCCTGGGGATTCGCTAATACAGGTACTCGGTTTGGAAAATTCATTCAACCCGCGGCAGCCACTACCACAGAAGAGAAGTTCAGCGATGCCGGCCAAGTGCACCTTCTCACGGGCGTGTGTCCGACAGTGGCTTTGCACGTGCTGTGGGACTGTCCCCACGGCGTGCAGAGTACTGGTGAGGTCAAGGACTTTGCCAGGCGTTACGGGGTTGCACCGGGTTCCATCAACCCCAACCTCTTTCAGGATCAGGAATATAAATATGGTTCGTTTGGCAATCCAGATCCTTCGATCCGCAAACGGGCGCTGCAGCACACGAAAGACAGCATCGAAATCGCGCGACGTCTGAAAACGCGAGACATCTCGTTCTGGGTTGCCGATGGATCGAACTATCCCGGCACGGCTAACATTCGTCAGAGACGACTGTGGTTCGAGCAGGCATTGCAGGAAGCCCATCGCGAATTGTCTCCCCAACAGCGGATGCTCATCGAGTACAAGCCGTTCGAGCCGGCCTTTTATCACACCGATATCGCAGACTGGGGAATGGCTCTGCTGCTGTCGCGCTCCGCCGGCCCACGAGCCAAGGTCTTGGTCGATACCGGCCATCACTATGCCGCGCAAAATATCGAGCAAATCGTGGCGTGGCTCCTGTCAGAGGACATGCTCGGTGGTTTCCATTTCAATGATCGCCGCTATGCCGATGACGATCTGACCATGGGTTCCATCGATCCTTACCAAGTGTTCCGAATTTTCCACGAGATTCACTTCTTCGAGTGGGAGATGGAAAAACGAGCAGACATCGCGTACATGGTCGATCAGAGTCACAATCTGAAGGGCAAAATCGAAGCCATGATTCAGACCGTTACAATCGCGCAACAGCTCTTCGCGAAAGCGGCGCTGGTGGATATCAAGAAACTCGCCACGGCTCAGAAAAATTGTGACCTTGTGGGCGCGGAATCCCTGCTGCAGGACGCTTTTGCGACCGATGTCCGCCCGGCGATACAGGACTGGAGATATTCAAAAGGACTGCCCAAAGATCCCATGGAAGCATTTCGGCAGAGCGGCTACCTCGAGCGCATCACGAAAGAGCGCACTGCCAAGAATGCTCATAACGTTTCCTCTTATGCCTGATCCCGGCTACTTCAAATCTTCTTTAGCTTTCGATTTTGGAGCCAAAAGCGGACGCGTCGTTCGGGGGCACTTTCGCAGTGCCATCTTCCTGACGGCGTTCATGTGCAACGCCCGGCGCCGCACCGACACTGATTTTTCAGTTGCGGACCGACATCAATCTGTACCGATTAGAGGGAGTTTCGAAAACGATTTCATCGACTCTTCATTGGCAAAGTGCATTGCTGTTCCACAATGTTGGCGAAATCATCCGGAGAGACACGCGATATGACAGGAACGAAAACACGATTCTCGGTGGCCACGACTGCGTTGTTGTTCCTATGCGTTGCCTGTTTTGCTCAGAATGTTACGGACCCCCTGAAGAAGGGCTTCGAAAATCCGCCGAGCAGCGCCCGGCCCCGCGTGTGGTGGCACTGGATGAACGGCAATATCACTCAGGAAGGCATCAAGCTTGATCTCGAGTGGATGCATCGCGTGGGAATCGCCGGCTATCAGAACTTCGATGCCGCCCTGCAGACACCTCAGGTCGTCGACAGGCGCCTCGCCTATATGACACCGGAATGGAAACAGGCTTTCAAGTATGCGATCACTCTGGGCAACCAGTTCGGCATGGAGATGGCAATAGCGGGGTCCCCCGGCTGGAGCGAAAGCGGCGGACCATGGGTGCCGCCATCGCAAGGCATGAAAAAGTACGTGTGGAGCGAAACGCTGTTGGACGGCGGACAACCGTTCACAGGCAAGCTCGTTCAGCCCCCAAGCACGACCGGTGCCTTTCAGAACATCGGCATACGCGAGCAGTTCGGGCCACCCGCAGCCCACCCTCCACAGTTTTACGCGGATGCCGCAGTCGTGGCGTACCGCCTGCCTTCAACTCACTCGGCAGAAAGTGCGGCCCAACCGAAGATCACCGCCAGCGGCGAGGGCCTTGACGCCGCAATGTTGAGCGACGACGACCTTGAAAAAACCACAAAAGTGCCGATTCCCGCAATCGGTTCCGAGTCTTGGATCCTTTTTGAATATCCCTCCCCCCAAACAATTCGCGCCATAACCTATGTGACGAAGGACCCTGGCTTTATCGAAGAACTAATTACCGGTATCAGCGCTCCGGATAAGAATCTCGAGGCCAGCGACGATGGTCAGACCTTCCGTAAAGTAGTAAGCATGAGCGGAGGCCGGGCGCCGGCCCATACCGTCTCTTTTGAACCCGTCACGGCGAAGTATTTCAGGGTGACATTCAAACACATGCCTTCTCCTCCCGTCCCACCGTGGGCTGAAGGAATCGATCCAGCTTCGTTCGGCATGACGATGCCTCCCACACCGACCTCGTACGAAGTGGCCGAACTGGTGCTTCACCCGGATGCGCGAGTAAACCGCTTCGAAGAGAAAGCCGCGTTTGTACCGGAGCCCGATCTTTATCAATATGCGACTCCCCCCATCGATACCTCCGACGCCATCAAAAAATCAGACGTCCTCGAACTGACTTCGAAGATGCATCCTGATGGCACTCTCGATTGGACACCGCCCGCGGGCAAGTGGGTCGTGCTCCGCATCGGGTACTCGCTACAGGGGATCACCAATCACCCCGCTACCCCTGAAGCGACTGGACTCGAGGTCGACAAACTCGATCGCCGCTTCGTAAAGGACTATTTCGAAAAGTACCTCGACAGTTACAAGGAGACGGTGGGCGCCGATGAGATGGGCAAGAAAGGCATCCAGTACGTGATTAACGACAGCTGGGAAGCTGGATCACAGAACTGGACTGACAACCTACTGGCGCAATTCAAAAAGCTGCGTGGCTATGATCCAACTCCATGGCTGCCAGTGCTGAGCGGTCGCATCGTGGAGAGCGCCGAAATGAGCGATCGTTTTCTCTGGGATTTCCGCAAGACCATCGCGGATCTAATTGCTACTGAGCACTACGCCCAGCTGGAAGAAACTCTTCATGAGCGCGGCATGCGCCACTACGGAGAATCACATGAAGATGGACGCGCATTCGTCGCCGACGGTATGGAAGTGAAAAAGATGAACGAAGTGCCGATGAGCGCGATGTGGACGCAAAGGCCCGGAGTGAATCAACCCCAGTTCGGCTACAACGCCGACGATCGTGAATCGGCATCGGTAGCCCATATCTATGGCCAGAACATCGCTGCCGCAGAATCATTGACGGCTGCAGCTGCTCCTTGGGCATGGTCTCCGGCAACTCTCAAGCCCACCGCCGACCAGGAACTGCTGAACGGAATCAATCGTTTCGTCATTCACGAATCGGCCCACCAGCCGCTGGTTGGAAAGGCTCCCGGTCTGACGCTCGGTCCTTTCGGCCAGTGGTTCAATCGCAACGAGACTTGGGCAGAGCAGGCCGGTTCCTGGATCGACTACCTCTCTCGCGCAAGTTACATGCTGCAGCAGGGACACTTCGCGGCTGATCTCCTGTACTTCTACGGCGAAGACTCCAACCTCACGGCCATATTCCAGCATAAAGCGCCGGAGATTCCAGCGGGTTACGGCTTCGACTACATCAATGCCGACGCATTGATTCACGAACTCAGTATCGCAAATGGTCAGATTGTCACCAGGAGTGGCATGCAATACAAGGTACTCGGACTGGATCCATACAGCCGGCACATGTCACTGCCGGTTCTGCGCGCGCTCGAAACTCTGGTGCAACATGGCGCGGTTCTAGCAGGCCCCAAACCCACCGACGACCCCAGTTTGGCGGATGATTCGGCAGAGTTCAGCAGTCTCTCCTCGGAGTTGTTCGGTGATGGCACGGGTGTTCACAAGGTAGGCCAAGGTACTGTTTACGCCGGTCAGAACCTTGCGGAAGTTTTCAATGCGCTCAACCTGAAGCCGGACTTCGATTATCCGAAGCAGCAGAACGATTCCGACATGGAATTCGTTCACCGCAAATTGACCAATGGCGATCTCTACTTCGTCGACAACCGCAGCGATCACGCGGCGGTAATCGATGCCACATTTCGCATTGCGGGAAAGCAGCCAGAGTTGTGGCGTGCCGAAACGGCGAAGACCGAGCCAGCGTCCTTCAACATAGCCGACGGACGTACTACCGTGCCCCTTCGCCTCGAGCCTTGGGGTACGATCTTTGTGGTCTTTGTCACACCAACATCTGAAACTTCACACACCCTCCCCCCGGTAACAGAAACAACCGTGACCACCATCGACGGTCCATGGAAAGTCGCCTTGCAGTCCGGCCGCGGAGCTCCCGAATCTATCACGTTGGATCAACTTTCAGATTGGAGTCAAAACAACGACTCCGGAGTGAAATACTTCTCAGGCATCGGCACCTACACAAAGACAGTGCAGGCGTCCCCCGACTGGTTCAAAAAGGGTTCGCGCTTATGGATCGACCTCGGCGACGTCAAGAACCTTGCGGTCGTAACCGTCAACGGCAAGGAACTGGGACAAACCTGGCACACACCTTATCGAGTGGATGCGACCTCAGCACTCAAAGCGGGTGCCAATCAGATCACCGTCAAAGTTGTGAATGCGTGGGTGAATCGGATGATCGGTGACGAGCAGCCTGGAGCCACGAAGATTACCTTTGCCGACGTGAAGCCCTATAAGGCGAACTCGCCTCTGCTGCCCTCAGGTCTGCTGGGGCCCGTGACGGTGATCCGCGAGGATATTAAATAAGTAAGCTCCAGCGCTGGTCGTGAAAACTGCTCCAAACCTTGCCTGTCCGTTAACTGTTTAATACGGCTTCCCAAACATACCTTACAAAGCTTTCAGCTAGCCACCCCTTCCGCCGTTCCTTCCTGCAGGATCCCCGGATTCGTGGAGTTGTGCAGTCGAGCCGTGTGCATGTTCCATGTGGAACAACTTGGTACGGATCGCCGACAATCGACTGCTTAACGCTGGTGCGACCCTTCGATCCACGGGAGACAATACTCTTGCTCAATTCAAACGAAGCTCCGGGACGAAGGAGAGTGCATTGTGAAACAACTGATTTTGTTCCCGCTAGTGGCCGCGATGTTGGCGTGCAACCCAAACATTCAAGCTCAGGCGCCGGTTCCAACTCTGAGAAAGATAGCTGAGTTTGATTTGCCGGGGCCGCCCGGCAAGCGCTTTGACTACTTGACGATCGATTCTGACGATCACTACTTGATCTCGGCGCACCTCGCCGCAGGACAGACATACGTGATCGATCTGCGGACGAACAAGGTTGTTGCGACAATCTCGGACACTCCCGGAGCAGAAGGTGTGGAGTACGTAGCACCATTGAAAAAGCTCTACACCTCAAATGCCGGTGACAACACGATTGGGGTCGTCGATCTGCGGCAAATGAAAGTTGTGAAAAAGATCGCAACCGAGCGGAAGCCAGATGGAAGTGCCTATGCGGCGCCTTTTAACAAGCTGTACGTTTCTGACGAAACGGGTAAAGCAGAGGCCATTGTGGATGTGACGAAAGACGTGGTCGTAAAGACTCTTCATTTCGCCGGCGAGACAGGGATGCCGCAGTACGATCCGGTTGCCAGGAAGGTGTACGTAAATTTGCAGGAGCAGAACATTTTCGCGGTGATCGATCCTGCAACTGACGACGTCATTGCCCGCTATCCGGTGGGCCGTTGCAAGGGCAACCACGGCATGACGCTCGACCCGGAGCACCATCGTGCATTTCTATCTTGTGAAGAGAACAACCTTATGACGGTATTCGATCTGGATAAACACCAACCCATCGCGTATCTCCCGATGGCAGATGGTCCGGATGTGATCAAGTTTGATCCGGGACTAGGCCGCATTTACGCCGCTTGTTACAGCGGAGCGATCTCTGTGTTTCACCAGGACGACCCGCAGCACTACCGGAAGGTTGAGGATTTCAAAGTTCCGCATGCGGTGCACAGCCTTGCGGTGGATCCCGAAACTCATCGTGTCTATACCCCGGAGCAGGAGGAAAACGGAAGGCCTGTGGCCCGTATGGTGGTGTATGAGGCTTTGAGTAGAGAGTAGACGACACAATCGGCACAGCACGCCAACGAATGGAATGTCATCTACGCAGTCTATTTGTCATCCAGGTACTCCTCGGGAACATCATCCTCCTGCATCTCACGCGTGTGCACCTCGCGCTCGTCAGCATTATCGGCCTCCTCGACCCCGGCAACCGCGCCGGCTTCAAAGAGATTTCCTTCTTCCACCAGTTCGTCAACGCTTTCCGAGTCTGCCTGCTGCGCCCGGGATAAGCCTTGCAAATCTCCCGACTGACGGCTCGCCGCCATCCCGGTTGCAATGCGGTTCTTACGACGGATGTCCTGATTGATTTCGCGTTCGGAGCTTACCGATGCTCTTTTACTGCGGCTGGCACCGGATCTCGACGCTTTCTTCTGAGTTGGTTTTCTCTTCGGCCCTTTGTTCGCAGTTTTTGACTTGCGCTGTACCGCTTTCTTCTTTCGTGGAGTCGCGCGTTTCTGTTTGGTCTTGGTCGTCTTTTTCTTCGCGGGCATGGCGGCAGTCTACCACCAATACCCGCCTGGTGATCGAATGCCCAATGCGTCTTCAACTCACAAAGCAAGGATTGCTCGGCGAGTGAATTTGCGTGAGGGGAGGCCTCGCGGCGATTGCTGGAAATCTATGAATACAGATTTCAACTCGAGTTCTCGTTCGCAGCTACAAATTCATCAAAACCCGGCACTAGTGCACCAGCTTGAGACGGAATCATTCGCGACGCAACTACCGCGCTCCCTATAGCGAGCGTCGCGCAAATCAACATGACCATTCGAAAACCAGAGACGAACGATCCCCTGATGGCGGCTCGAATGCGCGCCCTCGTTTGCGGGTCTTGATCGGGTGGCGCATCAAGACTGCCGAGCTTGGTGACATTCGCCTCAAGCTCTTTCACAACACTCGGGTTCAGAGCCTGAGTAGCGAGAGACTTTCGCAATGAGTGCGCGAAGCTCCCCACCATGATGATTCCTAAAACCGCTATCGCCAAGACGCCAGCGACTCGAGCGACCGCATTATTGATTCCCGAGGCGGTTCCAGCTCGATCGCCTTCCACTGAGCTCATCACTACGGTCGTTAACGGGGCTACGCTTACGGCCATGCCCAGCCCCAGAACAACAAAAGCAGGAAACAAGTTGGTCCAGTAATTGGCATTCGCCGAGGACGCGGCGAACAAAAGAAAACCAGCGGCCGCAATGAGTGGACCGGCAATGAGAGGCTTTTTCGGCCCATAGCGTCCGACCAGTCCGCCCGACCATCGCGAAAGAAGGAACATGAGCAAAATCATTGGCAGCGCCGACGCGCCAGTTGCAGTTGCAGAATAGCCGTGCACTTGAATCAGGTTGAGTGGAAACAGAAAGAAGAAAATGCCAAGCGCCGCATAGAGTAAGAGCGTCAACAGATTCGCACCGCTGAAACTCGAAGAGCGAAATAGCCCTAGAGGAACCATCGGTGCAGTTACGCGCTTCTCCACAATCGGAAAGAGCACCAGGCAAACGCAACCGGTTAACAAACTTGCCAGTACGCGAGGTCGACTCCAACCCAGGCTTGCGGATTCCAGGAAACCATACACCAATGCCGCCAGGCCAATGGTTGCCATGGTCGCTCCCAGCCAATCGGCGCTTCTCGCCTGCGAACTGCGAGACTCCGGCACATGCCATAGAGAAATCGCGATCACCAGAGCGGCCATTGGTACATTGATCAAGAACACCCAGTGCCACGAAGCGTGCTCAATCAACCATCCTCCGAGAACCGGGCCAAGTGCGCTGGTGATGGCTGTAAATCCGGACCAGGTGCCGATTGCTTTTCCGCGGGACTTTTCATCAAACGATGCACTGATGATTGCCAGGCTACCGGGCACGAGGAAGGCGGCGGCAATCCCCTGGATGCAGCGCCAGACCACCAAAGCTGTGATGCTGGACGACAAGCCACACCCAGCAGAGGCGATGGCGAAAACTCCGACACCCAGCGAAAACATCGCTCGGCGTCCAAGTGAATCGCCCAGCGCACCGCCCACCAGGATTAGAGAAGACAGAAATAATCCATACGACTCGACCACCCATTGGACATCAACCACGGTAGCGTGGAGATTGGATTGAAGCGCGGGCAATGCGACGTTCACGACTGTACTGTCGATAAACGCCATGCTTGAACCCAGGATCGTAGCGGCAAGAACCCAGGGCCGCGAGTTGGCGGGGCATGGGCTGTTAGGCGTTCCGGTTCGCATCACCCCCTCATCGCATGGCTGCTTCATTCTCAATCTGGATGCCCAAACACTGCGGAGGGATTCCGGCATCGTGAAGGCTGAGAAGGCGTTCCAACCTGACTCAATCAGAGTTGAGGGATTGCACGTCTGATTGCAACCGCAGATGGGGGAGAACTCTGCCCAGAAGCCGCGACTTCGGCCCCGGGCAGGCTTCAGAACGTTACTTCTACAACATCACCGTCTTCTGACTTCGTGCTGCCTCATAGATCGCCTGGATGATCGTCAGATCGCGCAGACCCTCTTCCCCAGGCGTGAGCGGCTGGCGGTTTGCCTGTACACAATCGGACATATGATCCATTTCAGCGGCGAAGTGGTCGACTTCTGGCACATCGTGTTGCTCGATGACATTGCCGCGTTCGATCCAGAGGCGCAAGCCGCTGTACCAAGTAGCCGGATCCAGGCACAGACGAGCCTCAGTTCCAAGAACGCGATAATGGCTCTGATGGAAGTAGCCATAGCTGGATGTGCAATTCGCCAGCACTCCGCTGGGGAATCGCAACTGGAAGCTTACATGTTCCTCAACTTCCTTAAATCGCACGTCGCCCGGCGTGCTGTAGATCATTGCATTCACTTCCGTCGGTTCCTCA
>Ga0068856_100003876_pt1 | contig 15015 bp, 15 predicted proteins | sample KBSCornC62_FD_66595 | JGI IMG/M metagenome (GOLD analysis project Ga0068856, IMG submission 66595) | Corn rhizosphere microbial communities from Kellogg Biological Station, Michigan, USA - KBS Corn C6-2 | ecosystem: Host-associated > Plants > Roots > Rhizosphere > Soil ...
GGCTATGCGCTCAATCACGTCGGTGAACGCGGCAAACCCGTATACACCTTCATCCAGTCGCTCTCGCATGTCTTTTTCAAAATCGTAAACGTCATTATGCTCGCAGCGCCCATCGGGGCCTTTGGCGCAATGTCGTTTACGGTCGCAAAGTTTGGATTGAAAGCATTCGCACCACTTCTAGAGTTGATGGGTTGCTTTTACCTGACTTGCATTCTCTTTGTTGGATTGATCCTGGGAACAATTGCCTACTTCGTTGGGTTTAACGTCTGGAGATTCATCGTCTACATCCGAGACGAGCTTCTGACCGTTCTTGCGACGTCATCTTCCGAATCGGGTCTCGTCCCGCTCATGGAGAAACTCGAGCGCCTCGGCTGCTCAAAATCGACCGTGGGCCTCGTTGTCCCGGCGGGCTACTCGTTTAATCTCGACGGAACAAACATCTACCTTACGATCGCTGCGATCTTCGTTGCGCAGGCGATGAATATCGATCTGACAATCGGCCAACAGCTTTCGTTACTGCTTGTTGCAATGCTGACAAGCAAAGGCGCGTCTGGCGTAACGGGCGCAGGCTTTATCACGCTCGCCGCTACTTTGGCTGTTGTCCCTGAAGTCCCTGTGGCGGGCCTTGCGCTGATTCTTGGAATCGACCGATTTATGTCGGAAGCGCGCGCCCTCACGAACATCGTCGGTAACGGCGTCGCTACGATTGTCGTTTCGAAGTGGGAAGGCGAACTCGACGTCGAGCATCTGCGCCGCGAACTTCGTCGTCCCATTTCCGTGACTCAAATACAGGCCTGAAGGAAGAAGAATGGAACTCGATTCAATCCCGGTCTTTGTCAAAGTCGCGCAGCTTGGAAGCTTCACGCAAGCCTCCAAAGCGCTCAACATGCCCAACACAACGGTTAGCGCAAAAGTCGCACAGCTTGAACGCTCGCTTGGCGTCACGCTCATCCAGCGAACGACACGCAAACTGAATTTGACGGAAGCCGGCCGCGCATATCTTGATCGCTGTGTTCGCGCGCTCAACGAATTGCAAGCGGGTGAATCCGAACTCCATTCGGCCTCAAGCGAAATCCAAGGAACGTTACGAATCACATCGTCGGTTGATGTCGGCCAAAGTTTGATGGCGATGATCGTCGATCGTTATTTAAAACTTTATCCGAAAATGGAAGTCGATCTCGTCGTCACCAACCGTGTTGTGGATTTAGTTGGTGAGGGTGTGGATATCGCTCTTCGCGCCGGCAAAATGAAAGATTCGACTCTAATCGCGAAACGAATCATGAACGTGAAAATGAGTTTGTGGGCTTCGAAGTTTTATCTCAAAAAAGGCTCCCCTAAAGAACTGAAGGAGCTTTCGAACTTCAAATTCATTCACTTCTCACCGTTCAAAGACGAACTGGCCGAGCTAACAAACGGCAAACAGACGTCAAAGATCAAATTAACGCGTGGCCCGATTCACGCCGATGACTTCGGTGCGGTGAAAGCGTTGGCCGAACTCGGCCATGGGATCGCGATCCTTCCCGACTACATCTGTGAGAACGACACGAGTGAAAACCGCCTCGTCAAAGTGTTACCGGATTGGTGGCTCCAGGCCGGCCAATTTTCACTCGTCTATCCATCCCAACAATTCGTAACACCAAAGGTGCGAGCCTTTATCCAGGTCGCTGAAGAGTTCTTTAAAACTTGTTGATCTGAGAGGTTCGGAGGGAGCAGCATTGTCTCATGCCGAACCCTATTTTCAAAACCGAGCTCAAGAAGATCAATGGTCAACCTGCGCACCTTAGCGATTTCGAAGGCCGGGTTCTCCTTATCGTGAACGTCGCTTCAAAGTGCGGTTTCACTCCGCAATATGCCGGTCTCGAAAAACTCTATGAGCGTTTTCGCGGACGCGGTTTCGAGATTCTCGGCTTCCCATCAAACGAGTTTGCCGCCCAAGAACCGGGTTCGAATGCGGAGATCGCGCAATTTTGCGAAACAAAATTCGGTGTGAAATTCCCGATGTTCGAAAAGATCAGCGTAAACGGATCCGAACGTCATCCGCTTTACACGCAACTCATTCAAGCGCAGCCAAACCGAACGAAATCTACAGATTCGAAATTTGAAAGCGTCTTGGCTTCACATAACCTGACGCCAAAAAATCCGACTGACATCATGTGGAACTTTGAAAAGTTCCTGGTCGACCGTCGCGGCGATGTTGTGGCGCGCTTTGCGCCCGATATGGAACCTGACGATACGAAGATCATCAGAGCGATCGAAGCCCTTCTCTAGCGCCCGGCGAACTTAATATCCCGGTGATCGATCGGGCGACATACCCGGCTGACGGGTGTAGATGGTCGTCCTGATTTTTTCTCGCTCAAAGAGAGCCGTATCAAACGCAATTCTCATTTGTTCGCCGGCGTCTTCGCGCGCTTGGCGAGCTTCGCTGATGTAATTCGAAAAGCCGAAGAATTCGTGGGCGACGTTCGCGTAGCGCTTCTGGAAAACCGGAACGCCCGCTTCTTGAAGCGCGTCCGCATACAACTCGCCTTCGTCGCGAAGGGGGTCGATCTCCGCTGTCAAAACCGTCGCTGGCGGCAAGCCCATTAGGTTGTCGCTTAAGAGCGGCGAATGATACGGATCTTTGGCGTCGGCGCCGTTTGCAAGATAATGGCGCCAGAAGTATTTCATCATCGCGCGATCCAATGGTTTGGCGTGCGCGTATTTTAAATACGACTCCGTATCGAAGCCAAATTGAGTAATCGGATAGATCAATAACTGGTGAAGGGGCATCCGAATCCCTTGATCGCGTGCCATGAGACAAACGACTGCGGCTAAGTTTCCGCCTGCACTCTCGCCCGCCACCGCGACTCGTCCCGGATCTCCGCCCAGCGAGCGTGCGAGATCCATCGCCCACAGGTAAGCCCGAAAAGCGTCGTTTCGAGCTTGCGGATAAGGATGCTCCGGCGCCTGGCGATAGGCGACCGACACAACAATCGCATCGCAAGAATTTGCGAGCGCACGGCATGAGGAATCGTAAGAATTGATCGAGCCGATGACCCATCCGCCGCCGTGATAATAAACGATGATCGGGAACGGACCGTCGCCCGACGGTCGATAAGTTCGAACGAGAAGACCATCGGCAATCGTATGGTGGTCCACGTGCGCGACGCTCTCGACCATCGAATCGGGAGACAGTCGTTTAAGCGCATGGTGCGAGAGCACGTGTTGAAGAGCGTCTCTCAATTCAGGCAGCTGGCGCGCCATCACGGGAGAGAGCGAAGAAATTGGCGGAGCCCCGAATTTCCCATACTCGGTTAAAATCTCTTTCATTTGCGAACTTAGGTTCGTAGTCAGGCTAGTCTCTTTCACGTAGGAGCTCCTTCTCACCGGCTTTTTAGTGTGATGGATGTGCACTGGATCAACCGTCGCAATGTGAAGGAGAGAAAATGTCGTTTTGATGACATCGCGAATTCGACACGCCTCTGTGATGCGATCGAGAGGATTTCAACCCTTTAAAGTTCGATACTTGCCTCTGAAAGAAAGAGGAGGCCGCTATGGACAATCAAAACTTCAACCAAAAGAAAAATACCTTCACGGATAAGCTGGGTGAGGCCGTTGAAAAAGTCGGGAACGCCGTAGGAAAAGCCTCTACGACCCTCGGTAAGAAGATCCACGATGCCGGTGATCGGCTCGAGAAAACGCACACAAACCCGAATCACCCAGATGACGGAACGGTTTGAAAGGCTCGCCATCTGACCGAGGCAGACCTGCCCGCTCATTGGCTGATGTAATTCGTGAAAAGGGTGGCCCAGGGCCACCCTTTCTTTTTTCAAACGGCAGGTAATAAAGATAAGGGCGAAGCTGAACGCTGTTCCTAGGGAGGCTGCGTGCTAGCTTGCGCGCCATGAAACTCCTTATTGCACTGCTTTTTCCGGTCGTCGCTTCAGCTCAATCCATCACCGATCTTCCTGAAATAGCCAAATTGATGGTTCACCATTTTGACTGTCGAGTCGCGATCTTGCCGGCTTCGGGCGACGCGAAAGAATTGAACTTCCAAATTGATCCCAACGTCGCTGGCCACCAGCAAACAGACTTCACCCTTGTCTCGGGCGCCGACAAAGTTGTCGCGTCAGCGAACGCGCAAATGCTGGCGGTCGTCTGGACCCGCGGTAACGACACAATCGCAAACTCGCAAGCCTGGGTGCAAAAATCGACTTCGCAAGCGATGGTTCTCATGGTTGCGGACCCGAAAGATGAAAACAATCAGGTTCATTTAAACTGCAGCGCAGTCACATTCGATCAGGTGAAAAAATGATTGGCGGAACTAAATTCCTCGCGGTCGCGATCGTCGCCTTCGCATGTTCTTCGCTCGCACAACAAGCATTGCCGGCCGGTCTTTCGCAAGCGGTTGCAGCGAAGCTCGCAAAGACTACTTTGCTTTTGGATGAACCCGATTCATTCTGCACGGTTTCGCCGATCACACCTGACGGCTACTTGCTGACTGCACTTCATTGCGTGCGCAATTGCTTAACGGATGCAGGTGCTGGCGAAACGGGATCAAATTCGTTCATCGGTCTTCCCGATCTCTTCGTTTCAACTCACTCGCACACGGGCGGTATCAACTGCCCAACGCTCGCCGTTCCCGCACTCGGGATCAAAGGCGTGACGGTCGTTGCGACCGGCACCGCACTTGCGCAATTTGATTCGCACTTCATGCTCGATTTCCCTGCGCTCTATTCTGAACTGAAAGCTCACGGCTTTGCGACTCGCTCAAACGATTTCGCCATCTTAAAGATCGCACCCGCACATCCGCTCACTTGTCTTCCTCTCACTTCAACCGCGGTTACGGCGAAGACAGCTGTTTGGGCGGTTGGCTTTCCGGCACCTGAAGATGAAAAAGCAAAGCCCGTCTTGAGCGCCTCGGCGGGTCAAGTTTATGCGAACGCGCAAGAATCACGCATGTATGCGGCGGCTCCAGATGACCGCGAGCGCCAGTATTTAAACGCTGTCTACTCGGATTCGGGCATCGTTTATTCGAGCGCTTCAATTCAACCCGGCCAATCCGGCGGTCCTGTCGTCGATGCAACGGGAACCGTCGTCGGAGTTACGTCAGGTTACACGAATGTTGGGACTCCCGAGATCCACGAGCTCGTTGCGACTTCGGTCGATGCGATTCTGCGCGGTCTTCCGCCGTCCTTGGCGGCCGAGCTCGCGAAGAAAACACCCGCTTGCCGTTAACGCGCAAGCGGCGTTTCAAAAACTTTGTAGCTCGTATTTGTCGCCGGCGTTCCTGCCGGCGTTTCATTTAAGCGTGATGCTGTGAAGACAAGCTGATCTCCGTTCGTCGCAAACGTGTCGGCCCATTTGATTTCTGAGTCCTGCACAAGCGTTCTGATTTCGCCTTTCGGCGTGCGGTAAACGACGGAGTTCGTCTGCAAATCCGCCATGTAGAGGTTGCCAGCTTTGTCGAAGATCATTCCATCAGGCGGCGGAGTCGCTCCGAGATTTTCGACGGCAGCCGCGACTTTCTTAGAACTTAACTTCTTATCAACCAACACGGCCGTCGGAACGCGGTAAAGCGTGAGCCCAGTGAGCGCGTGGTAGTAGAGATATTTTCCGTCTGGCGAGAGCGCGATTCCGTCTGAGTTGATGCGCGGTGGTTTCCCTTGAATCAAAAACGGTTGTCCTTCGATAGCGAGCTTTACGTCTTCGGCCTTCGTCGATTTATCAAGTTCAAGCAGACGGCGCGCGTGGCCCGATTTCAAATCTAGAACAACGATAGCGCCAAGTCCGGAGTCCGTGATGTAGGCGACGTTGTTCATATCGTCGATTCGCAAGTCGTTAAGATACGACTGCCGGGGCGCCGACGTTGGCGTGAAGCGGTACTCGCGTTTGAGTGTGTTAGTCGCGAGATCAAAGACATACAATTTCGGCGAACCCACGACTCCTTTCATGAACGGAGACGAAGGGTCGATGACGTACAACATTCCGTTGTGCGCGACGACTGACTGAACGCACGAGAATTTATTTTTAGGCGGATGACCTTTTCCGTTCCACGAATTCCAGTCTCCGTTCGGATAAGGTTTGTAACTTCCATCCTTTGCAACTTCGACGACCGAGAACGGGATTCCTTCTCGCCAACGCGGGAAGTTCGCAAACATGCGACCGTCATCTGAAACCGTCACGCCCGTCACTTGCGCATCTTTAAATTCGGCGACTTCTTTTAGCGGAGCAGGTTTCGCCGCTTGAGCAGGTTCATCAACTGGCGCCGGTTTTTGCGTTGCACACGCGGAAAGAAACACGAGAGCGAGCAGAGCATTCTTCATTGAGACTCCTTAGCGCTGATCATCACGGTGAACGGCGTCGGAATCTCGATAATCCAGTGAAGCTCGTATGTCGTTTTCGCAAGTGTCTCCGTCACGCCTGGTCAGGTTCGGGCATTACGTGAGAAACTGCTCTCGAAAGTTCACGGGGGAATCGTGTGGCAGAACTTCGCATTGGACATGGTTGGACAAATGACGAACTCGAAGAACGGCTCGCGGCGCTCAGGAAAGTGAGTGCGAACTTTCCGTTTGAAGGCCCTCTCTCGCAAGCGGGAACGAATTGGCGACGGTATTACACAGAAGCCGTCATCGGGCGTGAAGCGCCGGGCCCGATCGTTCATGGCGGCGCCTTTGAAATCGCGAAACGCGCCGTTGCCGAATACCAATTCTCCGATCCGGGAATCGTCATGGGACACTTCTCACCGAAAGATCCCGTCGAAGGCCGCACGATGGCTCTCGAGATTAAAATTTTCGGACTTCACTACCTCTGCGGAGTTCGCATCGGGGCCGTTCGCACAACCGAAGATGACGAAGCCGCCGTCTGGGCATTTCGCTACGACACTCTCGAAGGACATTTCGAAGTCGGCTCAGAGTGGTTCACGCTGACAAAAAGAAAAAAGACCGGCGAAGTTTGGTTTCGTATTTCAGCTTCGTGGCGGCCGGGCGGATTTCCGAATTGGTGGTCGCGCGTCGGCTTTGAAGTCTTCGGTCACCGCTATCAACTCGCATGGCACCGACTCGCCTATTTGCGTTTACGTGATATCGTCGGATCGCATGGAACCCATTTAGTCCCTGTTCCTTACGGGAAACGCCTCGTTCATACAGGCCCCGAGATTTCATCTTCCGACATTTGGGTCTTGAACAAACCAACTGCCGCACAACGTGTTCAGCAGGTTACGCAGTAACTGGCCCGGGCGTTGCACAACCTCTTAAGTGAGGTTTAAAGCAATGCCGCATCTCATTTTGAGACAAAACACGAAGAAAGCGTCGCGATCGATGATCGCTACGCTCGCATTGCTTGCGGTCGTTTCTGCAGCGCACGCTCGCGACGTCGTACAACCCGTTTCTCAAGACGCAATAAACCAAGCTAAAAAGCAAAGACACGTTAAAAAGCGCTCGGCGCGCGAATTGATTGGCTCAATCGATCCCGATCTCGACGCCTCTGTAGGAGTGGGCGACACCAAACACTCAGTCAGCGTCGGATATAACTACACCGTTAATCCCTCGTACCAATCTGGGCTTTACACTCGTATAGATCGTTGGCACCCCCAGGGCTCTCTCCAATTGATTCCAGGACTTAGAGGCTCTGCGAGCGGCGAGATCGTCGTCGTTCGCCAGTTCAAATCTAAATCAGAAGCATTGAAAGCGCATCCTGCGATGCGCCTCTCTCGACTTCCCTTTACGGCGTCAAACGCGCTTGGTTTAGAACCCGGTGCGATCATGATGGTTCCTGTTCGCTTCGAATCTTTCGAAGGGCCCGAAGGTTCAGCCACGCTCGCTGGACCGCTTTCGGTTTACGGTCGCGTTGGACACGTCGATCGCGGAAGCTATCAAGTTCAAGTTCAACGTCTCACCGGTGATCGCGTGCGCATTCGCTTCGTTGGCACTCGCCAGCACGCGCTCGATGCTGAAGGCGGCGTTCGTTTAGGGATCGGTCCAGTGAGCTCGCCACTCTTGAGCGCATCGCGAACAAAAGGCAAACGCAGCACCGTTGCGGCGGAGTATGTTTTCGATTTAGCAAATCCAGACGCACGTCAGGCTTACGACAACATGTTCAAGAAAGACGGATTACGCCCGCGCCTTGCTCTCGCGAATCCGTTTGGCAGCACCGAAAATCTGAAAAACCGTCTCGGCGATGGATTATCAGGTGTTGATGCGATCGCGACGAGCGACTCGACTCTTCCCGTCGGCTCACGGAGAATCGTTCAATCATTTAAGTCTGTTGAAACCGGAACTCCCGACGAACGCATCAAAGGCGCAAACCTCTTGGGCCTCGTTCGTCTCGGCCGTGCGACGACATTCACCTCTGATTCACGCCTCTCTTACGAAGACGACGGCGGAGTCGCACATACGACTCTCGCTCCGACGGCTGAATCCGTTCGCAGCACGCGCCTTCTTTTCGGATTGCGTAATGAATCCGAAACTCGCCGAGCTTCTCTCATCATGAAAACTAACGAAGCCGGTGTTCCTACGGGTACCGGTGAGTACGTGGTGACGCTTGAATTAAAAGATAAACGCATGGGAAAAAGCGAAACTCGCAAAGCCCGCGAGAAACTCGCTCACCTGATCGCTCCAAGCATTTTACAACAATTGAATATTGATCCGATTCTCACTTCAACTTCATACAAGAATGCCCGCGTTTACTCGCAGGTCATCTTTACCGAAGACGCCTTTGCGCGGATCGCCGGTCTCTCGTCTTCGTCACTCGAGTCTTCTTTGACTTCGTATCTTCAGTCGGTTGGCAGCTCTTCCGCCGGTCATGATTCATCAATTCGTAAAGTCGCAGACCTTTTGGCGAAAGCTCTCGACCCTGCACAAGAACCAACTGAGCGCGCGAACTTGTTTGCGAAACTTCAGCACGAAAATCTCTTCCGCGATGAAGGATCTGGATTCTTGATGTCGCTTTTGCCAGCAAACGAACTTGAATCGCTCGTCAGCGTCTACATTCGAATCGACGCGGCCGCTTTCGACAAGTCGATCAAAGTTCGCTTCGGTAAGAGTGACTTCCACAACCTCGAAAACGCGATCGAATGCTCGGCCTACCAAAACAACCGCAGCTCAATCGACTTACGCCTCGAAGATGTCTGCGCTGGCGTGAGCACGTCAACCTCGACCCAACCCGGCCTCACTTACGCCACCCCAGCCGCCGCCGCCGCTCCTGCGGTGAAGTAAAATTACTTCTTATCGAAGTTGAGATTGCGCAGGTGGTGGTTGTCGTAGCCGCCTGGGTTTTTGATCAGATATTGCTGATGGTAGTCTTCGGCTTCGTAGAATGTTTTTGCGGGTTCGATCGCCGTTGTGATTGGGGCTTTCCACGCGCCTGACTTTTCGACCTTCTCTTTGAACGCCGCTGCTACTTTGGCTTGATCAGGCGTGTAGGTGAAAATCTCCGAGCGATATTGAGGGCCAACGTCATTGCCTTGGCGATTCAAAGTCGTCGGATCGTGCATCTTGAAAAACTGATCCAGCAAGTGCTCATAGGTCACTTTCTTCGGATCAAATTTGATTTCAACAGTTTCAGCGTGACCAGTCTTGCCCGTGCCGACTTCGTGATAGCCCGCGGGCTTGTCGCCACCTTCGTAGCCAACTCGGGTCGCGGTGACGCCTGGAATCTTACGGAAGAACTCTTCCGTTCCCCAGAAACAGCCAGCAGCGAAGGCCACCATCTCGCCCTGCGCTTTCTCAAATCGTTCGGTGGCCTCTGATTTTGCGGGAGCTGCGGCAGGCGCTGCCTGCGACTTTTTAGCGTCGACCGCCACGGCGCGGGTGAAAGTGATCAGAGTCGCGAGAGATAAAACAGCCACAAGAAGTTTAGTCATGAAAGTCCTCTGGGGTGTTGATTGGAACGGATGCCTTTTGATTGAGACCTCAGTTTACTTCCGCAACCGGGTCGATATCAAACTGGGGCGTAGCCGCGCGCCCCAAGCGTCTCAGAATGAAACGGCCTTAGTCGGCGTGACACCACGGTCGCGGAGTTACGACCCGCGTAATCGTGTTCGCCCGCATATTCAAAAACTGCACGCCCACGGCGATTCGAAGCCAATCGTTTTTCGGCGAACGAGGGAAAACCGCGCGCACCGTTGCGTAGCCTTCTCCGTCGGTCATAGCGACGCCATCTTGTTTTTGAATAGTCCAACGAACTTGTTGGCCCGCAATCGCAACCAAATCCGAAGCCGCTAAGGCGGTCGAAATCGTGCCTTCACTATCGCGGCACTGAAGTCTGAAATTCACCACCGCCATCGTCATCTTGCGGCAGTTGTGACTTGAAGAATACCCGTAACCAATCGAGCACGTGTTGAACGACGCTTCTTTGTAACCAAGTTCTTGCTCTGGGCGCGAAAGCTTCAGAGCGCGCTCAAGACCTTCGAGATCGACATTTTCAGTTTCAGACTCGGCCACGGGAGTCGGCGGAGGAACTTGTTCCTCTTTTGGCGGTTTCGCCGTAGCACATCCGGCCAAAACGAGAACGACGAAAAGAAAACCGAAACGATTATTCATACAACACATCCTGGATTCAAAGTTCGTAGGGTCCGCCGCGCTCAAGGGCACGTTTGTAAGCCGGACGAGAGTGAATTGACTGAAGAAATTTGACGAGATGAGGGCGTCCCGAGAGATCGACTCGACTTCCCGCCGCTTCGACGGGAAAGCTCATCATGATATCGGCTGCGCTAAACTGCGCTCCGGCAAACCACGAAGAAGTCGACAGCGTCTGCTCTTGAAAATCGAGATGCGAACGAAGATTAGGCTCGATAAAGACGGACTCAACGTTCGAAACGATTTTCTTTACGATCGGCTGGATGAAAAACGGCTTCGGTGAAGTTAAAATCTTTGAAAAGACCAACCGCAACAGCAATGGTGGCATGGCCGACCCTTCGGCGTAGTACATCCAATAACGATACTGCAAATATTCGGGCGTTCCCGTTAGGGGCCGCAGCCGACCGCTTCCGTACTTATCCAAAATGAAGTCGATAATCGCGGCCGACTCAGCGACGACCACACCGTCGTCGACAATCACCGGCGATTTGCCAAGCGGATGCACCCGCTTTAATTCGGGAGGCGCTAACATATCCGCGCCGCGTTTGTACGACTGAATCTGGTAGGGAACTTCGAGTTCTTCGAGCAGCCAAAGAACACGTTGCGAGCGAGAATTATTTAAGTGGTGAACGATCAACGCCAATCAAATCTCCAGAGAGGGTCTCGATGACTTTGCCAGAGCGAGTTGCTCTTTTAGGGCCTTCGCGGCTAAGGCATAACCCCCATCACCACCATCGATGAAATGAATGTGGTCGCCATCGCCTACCGAACCAACCAAACACGTCATGATTGCATGATCGGAGACGTGAATGCCGTAATAAAGCTGGCCGCCGCGATAAAGTGCCTCGAAATAAGAATTAATTTTATCGATCTGCTGAGGTGTACAGTCGATCACGAGACGAAGCATGTCGTCGAATTTACGAAAATCTGAATGAGACGGGATCTTCTCGGCGTACTTCTTTCCGCCAAATGAAAAGCCACAAGCGTATTTGAATTCCCATAAAGAAAACAGAATCCATGCGAGGCGCACGAGAAGACCGCGTTCTAGCTTCAATGCCTGCAACTGAAATTCGCTTTTCAGAATTGCGTAGAGCGATTTGTATTTCATGTTCAGCTGATTCACGGGAGATGAAATTTGAACGTCACCACCGAGAATCTCGGTCAATTGATCTAAGACCGAAGCATAAATCTCAACTTCGTTCGAAGACGAGCGGGCCAAAATTGAAAGCACTTTGCCTTTGCGCGACTTCAACGGTTGCCAGCGGCACGAGAGATCTTTCACTTCGTCGAGAACGCCGGCCGCGTGATCGCTCAGGCAATAAAGTTCGGGCTTCGATTTAATTGCGTTATCAGCCCATGAAAGACCACCGCCGCGGATAAAAGCGATCGGCTTCGCTTGGCCGGAGGCGAACTTCGCGACCTGAACCTTCAGTCCTTGAGCAGCGATCTCTTTCATCGGCACAACACCAACGCGAAGTTCGAGGTCGTAGTTGGCTAGCGCAAGGTTTCGCAGTTTGATGAGTTCGCTTGAAACCGCCTCAAGCCGTGACGGCGGAACTAAGATCGAAGCTCCGTCTCCGCCAAAAACAAACGGAATCGCGTTGTCGCGCCAAAGTTGGCCCAGCACCGCCACCGACGCAGCCCCTAGCATATTCACGTCTTGGTAACGGCCGGCTGCAATCGCGGCGGTTGAGCCGCGCACGTCGGTGATCACCACGTTCCAATCCGACGGCAAATCTTCGTAATGCCGATCTTCACCGAGCGTGGCGAAATCAGAGAAAGAATGGAGGTCTGAGAAAAACGATTCGGTCGCCGACATTCTTCTTCAGTGTCGTTTGCAAACTAAACGGAGGCGAGCGAATTACGGAGCGACGGACTTAGGTCTCGATGCCCTCAGTCCTTCTTTATGACCGCGGCTGTTTGTCCGAACAAATGTTTACGCGCTTCTTCGTCGCGAACCGATGGATGCGTGTTCACGAGCTTTCCTTTTTCATAGGCGCGCTGAGTAGCAGGACGTGCGCCGACCGCTTCAAACCACCGTTTGAGCTCTGGAAAGTCATTGAGATTTTGCTGCTGCTTTTGGTGCGGAACGATCCACGGATAAATGGCCATATCCGCAATCGTGTATTCGTCGCCGATCACGAATTCACGGCCCGCGAGTTGCTTGTTAATCACGCCGTAGAGTCGATTAGTTTCGTTTATGTATCGAGTGATCGCGTACGGGATTTTTTCGGGCGCGTATTGCGAGAAGTGATGATTTTGCCCAGCCATCGGTCCGAGACCCGCCATCTGCCAAAAGAGCCACTGCAACGTGGCCGCTCGCTTCCGTTCACCGAGCCCGATAAACTTCTGATGTTTGTCGGCCAGATAAAGAAGAATCGCTCCCGATTCGAAAAGAGAAACTCCGTTCGACTCATCAACGATCGCCGGAATCCGATTATTCGGCGCGATCTTCAAAAACTCCGGATCGAACTGCTCACCCCGCGAAATGTTGACCGGAATCGTGCGGTACTCGAGCCCAGCTTCCTCGAGGAACATCGTGACTTTGTAAGCGTTGGGAGTGGTCCAGTAGTAAACGGAGATCATGGAGGTTACTTCCTATTCGGGAGAAGTCCGCGAAGCGGACGTTTAACGTTCCCAATAAAAAAAGCCGGTCTCTCAACCGGCTTTCATCAAACTTGCTGTAACCTAGCGATTACCAACGGTCTCCGCCGCCGCCGCCACGACCGCCGCCGTAACCACCGCCACCGCCGCGTCCGCCGCCACCGCCGCCGAAGCCACGACCGCCGCCGCCGCCGCCTTCACGAGGCGCCATCGGTTTAGCTTCGCTAACTGTCATTGGACGGCCTTCCCACTGAGTGCCGTTGAATTTTTGGATAGCTGCTGCTGCTTCTTCATCAGTCGACATTTCGACGAAGCCGAAACCTTTCGAACGACCTGACTCACGGTCAGTGATGATGCGAGCAGAAGCGACGTTGCCGCACTCCTGGAATGTCTCGAGGAGAACTTGCTCCGTTGCTGAATACGGCAAGTTGCCGACGTAAAGTTTCTTACCCATGTGAACCTCCAAAGGCCAGGGGGCTGATTCGGAGATCTCGGACGGAATGCCCTGGGGACTCGAAACAAGCGTTGAACTTCACTACCACCCTAGCATTTCTTGTAGGAAGAGTCACTTGATTAAGCGTTAAAAACTGCCAATGGTGAAAGCTTATTCAATAGGGGAAAAACGCGTGAATCTATTGGTTCGCTTGAGGAAATTGTCCTTCCAGTTTTCGGATTCCGCTTTTGTAAATTTTGAAGAACCGATTCGTTCCGAGATTTTTTCGACGACCCGCCTCGAACAGCACGCCGAGAGTCTGGCCCGAGCGCAGACCGTCACCCGAAATCCCAGGGAAGGTCGCAGTCTTGAACGACGCACCGAAGAAAATGCCTGGGTCCTAGAAGAGGCATACCTTGAGTTGTTACGCGCAGTTGAAGAGAAAAGGGCCATCACACCTGCGGCAGAATGGCTCATCGATAACTTCCATATCGTACGTGCTCAGCTCAAAGATATTCGAGATCACCTTCCGCCTGCGTATTACCGCGAGCTCCCTAAAATCGCCGAGGGCCCTTTGGCTGGCCTGCCGCGCGTCTACGGGATTGCATGGGCTTTCGTCGCACACACGGATTCACGGTTCGACCCCGAGCTTCTGAAAATCTTCCTCGCCGCTTACCAACGGGTTCAACCTCTTAAGATCGGTGAACTTTGGGCGCTTCCCATCACACTTCGCCTGGTTCTGATTGAAAACCTACGCCGCATCGCCGCTCGCCTGATTGGCTCTCAGCGCGCGCGTCTTGAGGCCGACCGCGTCGCCGACTCCCTTCTCGGTGTCGGTGAAGTAGCGCCGCGCAAGGTGGAAGATGTCGTTTCGTCTCTTCGTTCGAAACCGATTTCGCAAGCCTTTGCCGTCCAGATTTTACAACGGCTTCGCTTTCAGGAAGCTCGCGTCGGCTCACTTCTCACATTTATAGATGAGCGCCTCGCTGCAGAAAATAAAGAGATTGAGGCTCTTGTTAGCGCGGAGCACTCCGCACAAGCCGGCGCCAACGTCACGGTTCGTAACATCATCACGTCATCTCGCTTGATGTCGGCTTATGACTGGACGGAGTTTTTCGAAGACGAAAGCTATGTCGACCGCATCCTGCGTGACGGCTCTAACTTTGCCGCGATGGATTTCACCACGCGCGACCGTTATCGCCACGCGATCGAAGATCTCGCAAGACGCTCAAAGCTTTCAGAAATCGACATTGCCAACCGGGTTATCGAAGTTGCGAAAGTAAATGCGAGCGATCCCGGTTTCTTTTTAATCGATGGCGGACGCGAAAAATTCGAAGAAGACGTTCACTTTCAGCCGAACCTTCGTCATCGGCTCACACGATTCTATACGAATCACGGCGCTCCGATTTACTTGGGCTCGAT
>Ga0068856_100003883_pt1 | contig 14997 bp, 13 predicted proteins | sample KBSCornC62_FD_66595 | JGI IMG/M metagenome (GOLD analysis project Ga0068856, IMG submission 66595) | Corn rhizosphere microbial communities from Kellogg Biological Station, Michigan, USA - KBS Corn C6-2 | ecosystem: Host-associated > Plants > Roots > Rhizosphere > Soil ...
AGCGCGACGTCGAACAGGATGTGCGAGTCGCCGTAGTAGCTGTTGAGGCCGCTGACCTCGAGCAGGCTTCGCCCGCCGTCGCTCCCGTTTCCGTTTCCGTTCATCGCCGATCCGCCGCCCCGCATCACGCGACCGCCGTCTGCGCGTCGATGACGCCGTGCACGCCGCCGAGGTACGCCTCCTGCACCTTCGCGTTGCCCTTGATCTCCTCCGGCGTCCCTTCGACGAGCACGCGGCCCTCCTGCAGCACGGTGATCCGCTCGGCGAGCTCGAACAGCGCGTCCATGTCGTGGTCGATGATGATCATCGTCCGGCCCTGCGCGATCGACTTCAGAAGCTTCACCGTCTCGACGCGCTCCGCGGGACTCATGCCGGCGAGCGGCTCGTCGAGCAGCAACAGCCGCGGCGACGACGCGAGCGCGAGACCGACTTCGAGGCGGCGCTTCTCGCCGTACGCGAGCTCCGACACCGGCGTGTCGCGGCGCTTGCTCAGGTTCACGAGCTCGAGCGTGTGCTCGACCTGCTCGTGCAGCCCCGGAATCTTCGCGAGGCTTCGCATCATGTCGAGCCGGAACTTGCCGCGCAGCGCTGCGAGCGCCGCGATCGTCACGTTCTCGCGCACGGTGAGCCGGTTGAAGAGCTGATTCACCTGGTAGCTCTTCGTGAGGCCCAATTGGCAGACGTCGGTGACGCGCATGCGGGTGATGTCGCGCCCCTCGAAGACGATCGTGCCCGACGTGGGCGGCACTTCGCACGTCAGCATCTTGAAGAACGTGCTCTTGCCGGCGCCGTTCGGTCCGATGATGCCGCGCAGCTCGCCGCGATCGACGCTGAAGTCGATGTCGGCGTTGGCGATCACGCCGCCGTAGTGCTTGGTGAGGCCGGTCGCCTTCAGGATCGGGCCCGCGTATTGCGGCGCGTCGCGGTTCGGCAGCGTCACCGGCTGCGTCGTTGCGCCCTCGTCGACTTCTGCGGAGCCATCGGTGCCGACATCCGCCGGCATTTCGTCGACGTCGGCCGCGCCGCGACGCCCTCGCCGCAGCCAGCGATACAGATCGACGATGCCGCCGATGATGCCGTGGCGCAGGAAGACGACGAGCACGACGAACACGAGGCCGAGCACGAGCTTCCATGCGGCGCCGAGCTTGAGCGTCGCCTGCAGGAAATCCTGCAGGAACAGCCAGACGGCCGCGCCGAGCAGCGGGCCGAACAGCGTGCCGCGGCCGCCGATCGCCGTCTGGATCACGAGCTGGCCGGACGTGTCGAACGTGAACGCTTCGGGCGGCATGAACGCCTGCAGCACGCCAAGCAGGCCGCCGGCGATGCCCGCATACGCGGCCGCGATCACGAACGCGGTGAGCTTGTAGCCATGAACGTTGTGCCCGACGGCGGCGGCGCGCAGCGGATTCTCGCGGATCGCGCGGAAGATCGTGCCGACCGGCGAGCGCACGATGCGCAGCGCAACGACAATGCCGATGAAATAGCAGAACGCGAGGAACGGGTACAGCGACCAGCCGGTCGTGAAATGCAAGGTCGTGAAGCCGAGCGGGATGCTGGGCGTCGGCACGCCGGGCAGGCCGTTCTCGCCGCCGGTGTACTCCGCGAGCGGATTGAACTCGACGAAATAGAACACCTCGGCGATCGCGACGGTGATCATCGCGAAATAGATCCCGGTGCGGCGCAGCGCAACCAGCCCCACGAGGTAGCCGACGATGGCCGCGACGACCATGCCGATGATCAGCGCCGGAATCACGTACGGGAATCCTGCGCGCGTCAACAGGTATGCGGTAACGAAGCCGCCGGTGCCGTACAGCGCCGACTGTCCGAACGAGAGCAGGCCCGTGTAGCCGAACAGGATGTCGAAGCCGATCCCGAACAGGCCCCAGACGAGGATCCGGTTCACGGTGTTCGGCGCCGATCCCAGGTACGGCAGGATCAGCGGCACCGCGATCAACGCGATGCCGGTCATGATCTCGACGAGCCCGAACTGATGCGAGCGCATGACGGAACTCGTCATCATGCCGGCCTGCTTCCCCCGCATGCGTTTGCCGGTCATTCCCTTCCCTTGGTCCCGAGCAGACCCTGCGGGCGCACCATGAGCACGATCGTCATCGCCGCGAACAGCATCACGTACGCATAACCGGGGTTGAACATCGACGTGATGCTGATGATCTCGCCGGCGATCAAGCCCCCGAGGATCGCGCCGGTGAACGAGCCGACGCCGCCGATCACGATGACGACGAACGTCTGCACGAGGATCGCTTCACCGACGTCGGGTGTCAGCGAGACGACCGGCGCGTTGACGATGCCGGCGAACCCGGCGGCCATCGCGCCGATGCCGAAGACGACCATGAAGACGCGATCCACGTTGATGCCGAGCGAGTCGACCATCAGCGAGTCCTCGATGCCCGCGCGCACGATCATGCCGAGGCGCGTCCGATAGAGGACAATGAAGAGCGCAGCGAGCGCGACGGCGACGATGCCGACGACCGCGAGGCGATACGTCGGGTACACCATGAAGCCGAGCGACGTGATGCCGGTCAAGAGCTTCGGGGGCTGCACCGTCTGCGACTGGCTCGAGAAGAAGAAGCGCACCGCCTCGACGTAGACGATGCTGAGGCCGAACGTGACGAGGAGCTGATCCTCGTGCGGGCGGCTGTAGAAATGGCGGATGATGACCCGCTCCATCACCACGCCAACGACGCCGAGGAACAGCGTGCCGGCGATGACCGCGATGGCGAACGAGCCCGTCGCCTGGTACGCGACGAATCCGGCGTAACCGCCCAGCATGAACATCGCGCCGTGCGCGAGGTTCAGCACGCCGAGCGTTCCGTAGATGATCGTGAGCCCGGAGCTGATCAGCGCGAGCAGCGCGCCGAGCGCGAGGCCGTTGAACAGTTGCGAGACGAAATTGGACCAGCTGATCATCGCGGAGGACGGCAGTCTCTGACGATTGCGGGGGCGCGGCGCCGCGCCCCATGCATGTTACCCGGACGCACGCGAACCCGCAGGCGGCGCCTTGCCGCCTGCGGGGGTGGATCACCCTGACGCAGCGGTCAGGTATACGAGCCGAGATTGCAGCCGAACGCGTCGGGCTTCTGCATCACGCTCGCGCCCGGCACGATCTCGGTCACCTCCCAGAAATCTTCCTTGTTGCGCATGTCGCCCGGCTTCTTGCCGCGGACGATGATCACCGGACGGATGAGCTGGTGATCGGCGGCGCGCCACTCGACCTCGCCGACGACCGAATTGATCTTGCGCGGCGACTCGTAGGCCTTGATCACGTCGGGCGGATAGAACGAGCCCGCGTGCTCGACCGAGTCGGCCCACAGCGCGAACGACATGTACGCGTTCTCGGCGCCCCACTCGGGGCTGTAGTTGTACTTCTTCCGGAACTCGTCGACGAACTGCTTCGCAAGCGGGAACTTGTCCTCGAGCGTCCACCAGAAGTCGGTTGCCGCGTAGACACCTTCGGTCGTTTCGGCGCCGACTTCCGGCGCCAGGAACGGGATCTGGTACGGAATCACGAGCTTCATCTTCGGCAGGATGCCGAACTGCTTCGCTTGCTGCGTCGACAGCACCGCGTCGTGACCCCAGTTCACGTTGATCAGGAACTCGGCGCCCGAGTTCGCGATGTTGGTGAGGTACGAGCTGTAGTCGGGCGCGCCGAGCGGCGAGACCTGGTTCGTGACCATCGTCCAGCCGCCGTTCTTCGTCAGGTAGTCGTTCATCGACTTCGTGACGGTGTGCCCGTACGTGTAGTCGGGCGTCATGAACGCCGCCTTCTTGTTTTTGCCGAACACCTTCAGCAGCACGGGGCCGAGCGCGTTGGCAGCCGTCTCGCCGTAGAAGTTCTGGCGGAAGCCGTAGCGCACGCAGTCCTTGCCGGTCGTGTCGTTCGACCCCGAGATGCCGGTCACGTAGAGCACCTTCTCGCGCTGCGCGAGCTTGTTCAGCGCCACCGCCACCGCGCTCGACGTCGATCCCGTCATCAGGATCGCCTTGTTCTCGGTGATGAAACGCTGCTGCGCCTGCACGGCGTCGTTCGGCTTCGCAGCGGAGTCGGCGACGCCGTACTTCACCTGTTTGCCGAGGACGCCCTTCTTCGTCTTGGGCGAGATCGCCTTGATCAGCGGATGGCCCTCGTTGATGTGCTGGACCGCGAGCTCGTAGCCCTTGAGCTCGTCCTCGCCCTGCACTGCGTACGTGCCGGTGCGCGGCACGGCGATGCCGATGAATACGGAATCGCCCTGCGAGCCCGCGGGCCACGTTCCGATAGGCGCCTTGTCCTGACCGAACGCTTCCCTCACGAAGCCCGCCGGCAGCGCGAGGCCGGCGGCGATGCCCAGGCCGAGGCGCACGAAATCGCGCCGGCTCTCCCTGTACGACGTTGGTTTGCGATTCCGCATCTCGTTCTCCTCCTGTGGATCGTCCCTTCGATGGGTCCCTTCGATGTGTCGCCGGCCGATATTGCAGGGAGCGCGCCACCGCGATGATGCGTACGCGGAGCCCGCGCCGGCCCGGGCCGGGGGTATGGAAGCGCAGTGTATCGGAGTACGATATGTTGTCAACCCGAACGGGATCGTGGCGACATTGAAGCGATCGGCCATGCTACTTAGGTCGAATGAAAGGCACCCGAGCGCGGCATGGACGAGTCGGGACGGGGCGCGCCGGCCGCTGGCGCCGGCCGAGTACGAGGCGCTCGCGGCGTTCCGCTATGCGCTGCGCCATTTCCTGTCGTTCAGCGAGACCGCGGCGGCCGAGGTCGGTCTCGCTTCGCAGCAGTACCAGGCGCTGCTCGCGATCAGGGGCGCGTCCGGACGCGACAGCGTGACGATCAACGAGCTCGCGAAGCTTTTGCTCATCAAGCACAACAGCGCGGTGGGGTTGGTCGACAGGCTGGAGTCGGAAGGACTCGTCCGGCGCAGCGTCGCGCCCGAGGACCGGCGCAAGGTCAACGTGCGCCTGACACGCAAAGGCGTTCGCGTATTCGAGCGGCTCGCGACCGCGCATCGCGACGAGCTGCGGCGCATCGGACCGGAGCTCGCCGAGTTCTTCGTCTACTTTTCGCAGCAGGCGCCGTCCGCGAAGCAGCACGACCGCTGAGCGTCACGGGCGGCCGGCAAACAGATGCGTCAGGCGTGCGCGAGTTCGGCTTACTTGCGGACGATCACCGAGCAGTCGCCGTCGCGCTGCAGGACGTTCACCCCGACGTCGTCGCCGTGCCGTGTGAACGCCAGCTTCAGCGTTGCGTCCGCCACCGCGAGCCGGTCGATCTGCATGTCGGCGACCGCGCCGGGAAGCAACGGATCGCTGAACGTCACGGTTTTGCGCGGGCCGTCGATCGAGAGCCCGAGGCAGGCGGCGAGCAGCAGGAAGACGGCGCCCGACGACCACGTCTGCGGCGAGCACGACACCGGATAGAGCGTCGGGCTCTCGCCGCTTCGCCGCGGAAAGCCGCAGAAGAGCTCCGGCAGCCGATGCAGGTCGAAGTAGCGGCTCGCGTCGAACAGCGCGGAGAGAACGGTCGTCGCGTCGCGGCGCAACCCGTAGCGCGCGAAGCCGGCGGCGATGATCGCGTTGTCGTGCGGCCATACCGAGCCGTTGTGATACGACATCGGGTTGTAGCGCGCCTCGGTCGTCGCGACGGTACGGATACCCCAGCCCGAGAACGACGTCCTCTCGAGCAGCGTTCGCGCGACGCGGCGCGCATGCTCGTCGCTCGCGATGCCGGTGAACAGGCACTGTCCGGCGTTCGACGCGATCACGCGGCACGGCTTCTTGCCGCCGTCGAGCGCGAGCGCGTACGTGCCGATGTCGTCGCACCAGAACGCTGCCTCGAACCGGTCGCGCAGCGTCGTCGCCTCGCGCGCAAGCGCGTCGGCGCGCGCGTCGTCGCCTAGCGCGCTCGCGAGCATCGACGCGGCGAGTTTCGCCGCATAGACGTAACCCTGCACCTCGCACAGCGCGATCGGCGGGTCGGCGAGATCGCCGTTGCGATGGAACACCGAGTCGTACGAATCCTTCCAGCCCTGGTGAACGAGCCCGTTGCGCGACGTGCGCGCGTATTCGACGAAGCCGTCCCCGTCGGCGTCGCCGTAGCGGTCGATCCACGCGAGCGCGCGCTCGACGTTGGGCCAGATCGTGCGGATGAAGTCGAGATCGGCGGTGCGCGCGTAGTAAGCGCCCGCGAGCATCAGGAACAGCGGCGTCGAATCGACCGAGCCGTAATAGCGCCCGAACGGCACTTCGCCGAGGATTGCCATCTCGCCCGAGCGCATTTCGTGCAGGATCTTTCCCGGCTGCGCATCGCGTTCCTCGTCGACGCTGTCGGCTTGCGTCGCGGCGAGGTATTCGAGCACGCCACGGGCGACCGACGGCTGATACCACAGGTACTCGAGACCGGTGATGATCCCGTCGCGGCCGAAGACCGTGCTGAACCATGGCACGCCCGCATACGGATAGCAGCCGTGCGGCGTGTCGGTCTCCATCATGTGAAGGTCGGAACCCGACCTGCCGACCCATTCGTTGAACGGGATGCTCGACGTCGCGATCGCCGGCGCCTTCGCGCGCGCGTGCGCGAGCGCGCTCGTCGACACCTGCACGACGTCCTCGTAGCGCGACACCTTCGACGGCGCCCGGACGAGGATCGCGTGACGCGTGCCGGCCTCGCGCGGCAATCCCTCGAGACAAGAGAGCTCGACATGCACGCTCGCCTCGCCGCGCGGCTCGAGACGCAGCACGTAACGCGCCCGCGACGCCGACAGCTCGGTAGGCCTCGGCTCGAACACGAGCTGCGTGCCGCGGACGCACCGGTCGAGCCCGTCGTAGGCGAGCAGCACGGCGTCGGCCGTGATCTCCGTCGGCAGCCGCTGCCCTCGTTTCTCGCGATGCGTGCCGCGCACCTCGAAGATGTCGCGGTAGTCGGCGTCGAAATCGATCGTCAGCGCGATCTCGACCGTCGACAGGCCGTAGTTGTGGATGCGCAGCCGCTCGTGGCATGCGACGTCCCACAGCACCTTCGAGCGGAACACGTGCACGCTGCCGCGCGCAATCGTCACGTCGCTCGCGTGCGGGATGTCGGGATTCATGAGATCGACGGCGAGGACCGCGTTGTCCTCCTTGATCGTCGACGACAGGAACAGCGGCCGCTCGTCGGCGAGCTTCAGCGCGAGCTTCGACAGGAAGCGCGTGTCATGGTGATAGATCCCCAGCGCGCCGCTGCCCAGCGACTCGATGTCGCCGAAGCGGTCGAAGATCGCGAAGACGTCGCCCTGCTTGAGCACGCAGGTGCGGTCGTCCACGCGGCTCGAAGTGGACAGAATGTAGAAACCGTCCTCGATCCTGACGACGTCTTCCGGCATCCGTCCCGGTTGCTCCTCGTTGTCGTTACGCGACGCGCAGCTCCGTCTCGGCGATGAGCTGCGCATAGACGTCGAGATAATCGTGCGCCATCCGCTGCGCGGTGAACCGTTCCTCGAACACTTCGCGGCAACGGGCGCGGCTCAGGTAACGCACGCGCCGCACGGCCTCGATCGCGTCGTCGAGCTCACGCACGACGAAACCCGTGCGTCCCTGCTCCATCACTTCGGGGACCGACCCGCTGCGGTACGCGATCACCGGCGTGCCGCACGCCATCGCTTCGATCATGACGATGCCGAACGGTTCGGGCCAGTCGATCGGGAACAGCAGCGCCTGCGCGTTGCCGAGGAACTGCTGCTTGCCGTCGTCGCCGATTTCGCCGATGTAGTCGACGAGAGGGTCGTCGAGCAGCGGCTCGATGACCTGGTCGAAGTATTCCTGGTCCGCCTTGTCGACCTTCGCCGCAATCCGCAGCGGAATGCCGACGCTCTTCGCGATCGCGATCGCGCGGTCGATGCCCTTCTCCGGCGAAATGCGCCCGAGGCAGGCGAGATAGTCGCCGGGACCGCTTTCGTAACGATAGAGGTCGCGCGGAAGGCCGTGGTACACCGTCGCTTGCCAGTTCGCCGCCGGCAACGGCTCCCGTTGCGCGTCGGAAATCGACACGACCGGCATTTCCGAAAACTCGCGATAGACCGGAACGAGATCGGGAAGATCGAGGCGGCCGTGCAGCGTCGTGACGTGCCGCGTTCGCATCCTTCGCGACAGCGGAAAGTGCAGGTAGTCCACGTGGAAGTGAACGACGTCGAATTCGTCCGACTGCTGCATCACGCGCTCGAGCATCACGACGTGATGCGCGAACTGGTCGATGCAGCCGGAATCGAGGCGAAGCGAACGCGGGCACACGGGAACGAGCCTCGCGGCGGTCCGCGAGTCGCCGCTCGCGAACAGCGTGACGTCGTGACCCTGCGCGACGAGTTCCTCCGTGAGGTAGGAGACGATGCGTTCGGTGCCGCCGTAGTACCTTGGGGGAACGCTTTCGTAAAGTGGGGCGACCTGCGCGATGCGCAGCGGTTTTACTGCGGAAACTGTTTTCATCGACCGAGTATGACATCGCCGAGCCCGCTAAATTCGACGCTCGCGGCGTGCGTTCTTGAACGCGCGGACAAAACAGGCACGCCGCCGCTTCAATCCGTTTCGGGAACGCCTTCGGTCATCACGAGGCTCGACACCGACGCGCGCTGCCGCAGCGCGAGCGCGGGCGCGTACTCGGGCGAGTCGTACCACGACCTCAACCGCTCCATCGAGGGGAATTCGACGATGACGAGCCGCTTCGGCATCCAGTTGCCTTCGAGCGAGACCGTCGCGCCGCCGCGCGCGAGGAACCGTCCACCGAACGCCGCGATCGACGCGCCGACGGTGCGCCGATATTCGGCATACGCGTCGGGATCGGTCACCTCGATGTCCGCGATCAGATAGCCCGCCATCGTTCCCTCCTCACAGAAATCAGCCGAGCGCCGCCAACGCGGCCGTGTGCACGGCGTCGACTTCGTGCTGCGCGGTGACCGTGACGCCGAGGTCGCGCAGCAGCCCGTCGTGCAAGCCGTAGACCCAGCCGTGTACGGATAGCTCCTGTCGCCGATCCCAGGCGTCGCGAACGATCGTCGTCTCGCAGACGTGCCGCACCTGCTCGATCACGTTGAGCTCGCACAGCCTTTCGGCGCGCGCGGCATCGGACAGTTGCGACAGGTGCGCCCGATGCTTGTCGCGCACGTCCTGGATGTGGCGCAGCCAGTTGTCGGAGAGGCCCAGGCGATCGCCGCGAAGCGCCGCCTGCACGCCGCTGCAGCCGTAATGGCCGCACACGATCACGTGCCGCACCTTCAGCATGTCGATCGCGAACTGCATGACGGAGAGGCAATTCAGGTCGGTATGCACGACGACGTTGGCGACGTTCCGGTGCACGAAGAGCTCGCCCGGCAGCAGATCGACGATCTCGTTCGCGGGCACCCGGCTGTCGGAGCAGCCGATCCAGAGATAGTCCGGCCGCTGCTGGCGAGTGAGCTTCGCGAAGAACTGCGGGTCCTGCGCGCGCATCCGCGACGACCACGTGCGGTTGTTGGCGAAGAGATGGCCGAGCGTTCTCATGCGGGCGTGCCGAGGGCCCGATCCACGAACCGGACGTCGGGAATCCAGTTGCGCGCGCGGCGCGCCAGCCGCGCGTCGACGTCCTCGCCGTCGAAGCTCGTGCTCGCGCGCCGGATCCGCGACGCGTCGATGCCTTCGAGCGCATTCACGTTGACGACGCCATAGCGGCGACCGCGGATGTCGCTCGTGACGACGGGGACCGTGCCGCATCGCGCGCAGACGTGGAACGTCGCGGTGCGCGTGCCGAACGCGTAGCGGGACACCGCTGCCCCGTCGGCGACGGCAACTTCGAGTCGCGCATGCGGATTCGACGTCCATACGCCGCCGTGCTTGACGCAGAACGTGCAGCCGCACGCGCGCGCCGGAATCTCCGCGACCGCATCGTCCCATGCGAGGACGAACGCGATGTTGCCGCAATGGCATCGTCCGTTGATCAGCATCGAGAAGCAAGCGCTCGAAATCGATAGCGGAAAGGGTTACGGGAGGCCGACGTGCCTGCCCGACGACGTCCATTGTAGCGGCGACGGCTGCTGCTCAGGTCGCGACGGCGTAGAGCTCCAGCGATTCGCCATGAAAGTCGACATTGCGCTCGAATCGGAAGCCGAGCTTTCCGAGCAGCCGCGTCGATGCCTCGTTGCCCGGTGAAACGATCGCGACGACGCGCCGCACGCCGAAGCGCTCGCTGCCGTCTGCAATCACCGCGGACGACGCCTCGAACGCGTAGCCGGCGCCGCGAAAGCGCGGCAGGAACGCGAAGCCCAGGTCGACGCCGTCGAGTCCGTCGCGCTTGATCAGTCCGCAGATGCCGGCGCATTCGCCGCTCGCCTTCAATTCGACGGCGAAAAGCCCGAAGCCGACGCGCGCATACATCGCAATCGGGCCGTTCTCGAGATAGCGGCGCGCATCGTCGAGCGTGTGCACGTTCTTGTTGCCGATGTTGCGCATCCAGTCCGGATCGTTGACGAGCTCGCGGATGAAGCCCGCGTCGCCCATCTCGAGGTGCCGGATGCGAAGCCGCGCCGTTTCGGCGATCGGCAACGCGCTATTCGCGCTCACGCCCCGGCAACCGCTCTCCGTGGACTTCATCGTCGGCCGGCAACGCGGTGCGTCAATGGCTTTCCCGCGCCACCGGAGCGCCGGAACCGCCGACGAGAAAGTCGAGATCGACGCCCTTGTCCGCCTGCTGCACGGTGTCGCAGTAAAGCTTCACCCAGCCGCGCTTCGCGTGCGGCGCCGGCGGCCGCCAGCACGCGCGCCGGCGCGCAAGCTCGTCGTCCGGCACGTCGAGATGCAGGCGGCGCGCATCGACGTCGAGCTCGATCATGTCGCCGTTTTCGACGAACGCGAGCGGACCGCCCGCGGCGGCCTCGGGCGCCGTGTGCAGCACGACGGTACCGTACGCGGTCCCCGACATCCGCGCATCGGAAATGCGGACCATGTCGGTGACGCCTTGCTTCAGGATCTTCGCGGGCAGCGCGAAATTGCCGACCTCGGGAAAACCGGGATAACCCTTCGGCCCGCAGTTCTTCAGCACGAGCACGTCGTCGGGCTTTACGTCGAGCGCGGGATCGTCGATGCGGCGATGCAGGTCGTCGACGTCCTCGAAGACGACGGCGCGGCCGCGATGCTTCATCAGCGCCGGCGTCGCCGCCGACGGCTTCAATACGGCGCCATCGGGCGCGAGATTGCCGCGCAGCACGGCGATGCCGCCCTGATGCTTGAACGGCGCCGATTTCGGCGTGATGACGCTCGCGTTGTAGTTGACCGCGTCCTTGACGTTCTCCCAGATCGTGCGGCCGTTCACCGTCAGCGCATCCCTGTGGATCCGCTCGCCGATCTCGCGAATGACGACCGGCAGGCCACCGGCGTAGTAGAAGTCCTCCATCAGGTAGCGCCCCGACGGCATCAGGTTCACGAGGCAGGGCATCGCGCGGCCGAGCCGGTCCCAGTCGTCGAGCGACAGCGCAACGCCGAGACGGCCGGCGACGGCGAGCAGATGCACGACGGCGTTCGTCGAGCCGCCGATCGCCCCGTTCACCATGATCGCGTTCTCGAACGCCTCGCGCGTCGCGATCTTCGACATCCGCAAGTCTTCGTCGACCATCGCCACGATCCGCCGTCCGGCCATCCGCGCGAGCACCTTGCGGCGCGAATCGACGGCCGGGATCGCGGCATTCGTCGGCAGGCCGAGACCGAGCGCCTCGACCATCGACGCCATCGTCGACGCCGTGCCCATCGTCATGCAATGCCCGGCCGAGCGCGACATGCACGACTCGGCCTCGATCATGTCGGCCTCGGTCATCGCACCCGTCTTGAGCATCTCGGTGAATTTCCAGACGTGCGTGCCGGAGCCGATGTCCTCGCCGCGAAACTTGCCGTTCAGCATCGGCCCGCCCGACACGCCGATCGTCGGCAGGTCGCACGACGCGGCGCCCATCAGCAGTGCGGGCGTCGTCTTGTCGCAGCCCATCAGCAGCACGACGCCGTCGAACGGGTTCGCGCGTATCGACTCCTCGACGTCCATCGCGCACTGGTTGCGAAACAGCATCGTCGTCGGGCGCATCAGCGTCTCGCCGAGGCTCATCACCGGGAACTCGATCGGAAAGCCGCCCGCGTCGAGCACGCCGCGGCGGACGTGCTCGGCGAGATCGCGGAAGTGCGCGTTGCACGGCGTCGCTTCCGACCAGGTGTTGCAGATGCCGATCACCGGCCGGCCGTCGAACTGGTCGTGCGGGATCCCCTGGTTCTTCATCCACGACCGGTGCACGAGCGCGTCGCGGTCGTGCCGGCCGAACCACTGCGCCGAGCGCAACGTGCGCCCCGGCTTCGCGCTGTCGTCGCTCATCGAGCGTTTACGCGGTGAGGCGCTGTCCCGACTTCTGATCGAACAGGTGCACGTTCGCGGGATTCACGGCAAACGTCACCTTGTCGCCCGGCTGCACCGTCGCGCGTCCGTGCGCTTCGACCACGAGCTGCGCGGCACCGATCTTCACGACGAGCTCGGTTTCCGATCCCGTCGGCTCGACGACGACGATCTCACCCGGCACGCCGCGTTCGCCGCTCGCGGTGAGCTCCAGATGGTCGGGCCGCACGCCGTACGTCACCGGCTGTCCGTCGGCGGCGCCGCTGTTCGCGACGGGCCATTGAACGCCGTCGGGCGTGAGCACGTGCGCGATCCCGTTCGTGCGCCGCAACGTTCCCTGCACGACGTTCATCGCCGGCGAGCCGATGAATTGCGCGACGAACAGGTTGTCCGGATGGTCGTAGAGCTCGAGCGGCGTGCCGATCTGCTCGATGACGCCGTCGTGCATGACGACGATGCGGTCGGCCATCGTCATCGCCTCGATCTGGTCGTGCGTCACGTAGACGGTGGTCGTGCGCAGCCGCTGGTGCAGCGCCTTGATCTCGGAGCGCATCTGCACGCGGAGCTTGGCGTCGAGGTTCGACAGCGGCTCGTCGAAGAGAAACACCTTGGGATCGCGGACGATCGCGCGGCCCATCGCGACCCGCTGCCGCTGACCGCCCGACAGCTCGCGCGGATAGCGGTCGAGATAGGGCTCGAGGTTCAGGATCTGCGCCGCCCGCGCGACCCGCGTCTCGATCTCGCGCTTGTCGGCGCGGCGCAGCCGCAGGCTGAAGCCCATGTTGTCGCGCACGCTCATGTGGGGGTAGAGCGCGTAGCTCTGGAATACCATCGCGATGTCGCGATCCTTCGAGTCGAAGTCGTTGACGATCCGCCCGTCGATCGCGATCGTCCCCGACGTGATCTCCTCGAGGCCGGCGAGCATCCGCAAAAGCGTCGACTTGCCGCAGCCCGACGGGCCTACGAGCACCATGAACTCGCCGTCGCGGATGTCGAACGAAATGCCGTGGATCACCTTCGTGTCGCCGAAGGCTTTCTCGACGCCGTTGAACGATACCGATGCCATCGGTCACCTCGTCACGATTTGACGGCGCCGCTCGTAAGGCCGGCGACCATGTAGCGCTTGAACGCGTAATAGATCGCCGCCGGCGGCAGCGCATAGATCAACCCCGTCGTCATCAGAAGCTCCCACGGCGAATCGTCCGCCGACAGGAAGTGCCCGAGCGCGACCGGCAGCGTGATGTCCTCGTCGCGCGAGAGCAGCAGGAACGCGTACAGGTATTCGTTCCACGCGAGCAGCAGCGCATACGTGCCGACCGCGACGAGCGACGGCGCCATCAGTGGCAGGTAGACGAGACGGAAAAGCTGCAGCGGCGACGCGCCGTCGATGCGCGCCGCCTCGTCCAGCTCGAACGGCAGCTTGTCCGACGCCTGCTTCAGCACCCAGATCGCGTACGGGGCGGCGATCGTGACCATGGCGAGGATCAGGGCCCATTGCGTGTTGAGCAGCCCGTACCCGCCCATCGCCTTGTACATCGGCACGGCGAGGAACGCCGCGGGAATGAAATACGTGAACAGCGCGCAGTTCAGCACGAAGCGCCCGCCCCGCGCGCGCAGCCTGCTGATCGCGAACGCCGCGAACGCCGCGATCGCGAGCGTGAGCACGCCGACCGCGCACGCGATCACCAGCGAATTGCCGAACTGCCGCCAGAAATGGTTCAGAAAATAGTGCTGCTCGTGAAACACGATGCTGAAATTGCGCAACGTCGGATGGTCGGGCCACAGCTTGCCGGCGAACGCCTCCTCCTTGCTCGAGATCGAGAACAGGAACAGGTGATAGATCGGCAACAGCGTCCAGATCGTCACGGGAATGCCGATCAGCAGCAGCTTCGCCTCCGCCAGCACGTGTCGCCGCGTTGCCATCGATCATCAGCCTCTCGAAAAGCGTAGCGAGCAGGCCCGGATGCAAGGCGGCCCGCAGCGAGGTGCGAGACAGTACTTGAAGGTACGGCGAGCGCCGAGCGAGGACACAACGCAGCAGACGGGACGCGCAGTAGCTTTGCGAGAGGCTGTCATCGCGACAGCCGCTTCATCATGAAGTACACGAGCGGCAGCACGGCCGGCAGCGCGACGACGATCGTCGCCATCGCGAGGTCGACCTGGTCGAGGCGCAGGTAGCGGATGCCGAGCGTCGCCAGAACGTGCGTCAAGTCGGCGGGACCGCCGCCGGTCAGCAGGTAGACGCTGTTGAAATCGCCGAGCGTCCAGATCATCGACAGGATCGTCGACGTCAGGTAGAGCGTCGAAAGCGACGGCCACGTGACGTAGCGGAACTTCTGCCAGCGCGACGCGCCGTCGACGCTCGCCGCCTCGTACAACTCGCCGGGAATCGCGAGCCGCCCGGCGATCAGGATCATCGTCCAGAACGGCAGGCTCTTCCAGATGTGCACGAGGATCGCCATCGAAAGCGCGAGCCAGCGGTCGTTCAGCCAGTTCGGTCCGTCCTCGGCGGTCAGCTTGAAGATGAGCTGGTTGATCACGCCCCATTCGGGGTTCAGCATGAAGCGCACCGACAGGATCGTCGGGATCGACGGCACCGCCCACGGCAGGATGAAGAGGATCGA
>Ga0068856_100003884_pt1 | contig 14994 bp, 15 predicted proteins | sample KBSCornC62_FD_66595 | JGI IMG/M metagenome (GOLD analysis project Ga0068856, IMG submission 66595) | Corn rhizosphere microbial communities from Kellogg Biological Station, Michigan, USA - KBS Corn C6-2 | ecosystem: Host-associated > Plants > Roots > Rhizosphere > Soil ...
ATGACGTTCTTCCCGTCCGAGCTGGCGAAGGTGCCGCCGGCGATACAGGCGTCGCGGCAGTTGTGGACAGTGACCGTCATCACACCTGGGATCCCGGCCGGGACGTTGTCGACGTGCCGGATCAGCTTGTCGACGCCGTTGCCGAGAATGAGCAGACAGACGATCGGCAACAGCACCCAGAAGGCCAGAGCGACAAGCTGTCGGCCGAGCTGCGGCAGCCGGCTGCTCACGCCCGGGCTTATCCGGGTGCGCAGGGCGCCGGCGACCGTCATCCGCCCATGATCTCAGAGCGACGGCGAAGACGAGGCCCGATCTCGCGGTTCACCCAATCGGCTGACCCGCGACCAGAGCTGTGGGGCGGTGCTGTGGTAAATGAATAGGGTGCGTGACACGACATGGACCGAGGAGGGCCTCCACGAGGTGCGCCCCGGTGTCTTCCGGATTCCGCTGCCTCTGCCCTCAGACGCGCTACGCGCGGTGAACGTCTACGCGATCGTCGACGGCGAGCGAGTTGTCCTCATCGACGGCGGTTGGGCCCTTGCCGAGAGTCAGGAGCTGCTGAGCCGGATGCTTGACCGGATCGGCTTCGGCCTGACCGATATCGCGGAGTTCTTCGTCACCCACATGCACCGCGACCACTACACGCAGGCGGTCGCCATCCGCAGCGAGCACGGTCGCGGCCGGGTCAACCTCGGCGAGGGCGAGCGGGACAATCTGGCGCGGATTCTGGAGCGGTCGGCCGGAACTCGGGTGATCAACCCGGCAGCCGACCGAATGACGCGGGCTGGCGCGTTCGCGTTGCGCGAACAACTCCAGGCCTTCGTAGAGGCGTTGCCGTTCGAGCCGTTCTATCTGGAGCCCGACGTCTGGCTCAGCGACGGTCAACTGCTCGACCTGAGCAGCCGAAACCTGCGCGTGCTGGCCACACCCGGACACACCGCCGGCCACGTCGTGTATCTCGACGAGCAAGCCAACGCCCTCTTCGCCGGCGATCACGTCCTGCCACACATCACTCCCTCCATCGGACTCGAGCCCGCCCCGACCCGGTTCCCGCTGGCCGACTACCTGGATTCGCTCAATCTCGTGCGTCGCATGCCGGACCGGATGCTGTTGCCCGCGCACGGTCCGGTCGCCGACAGCGTGCACGCACGAGTGGACGAGCTGTTGACCCATCACGACGATCGGTTCGCCGCGATGCTGGCCGCGGTGCAGGCCGGAGCCGACACGGCTCTGGAGGTCGCGAACATGGTGCGGTGGACCCGCCGCGAGTGGCGCCTGGACGAGCTGGATCTGCCGAACGGCGGGATGGCGGTTGCCGAGACTCTCGCCCACCTGGACGTCCTGGTCACCCGCGGGGACTTGACCTCAAACGTCGACGAGGACGGCGTCGAGCACTTCCGCGCCTGAGACGAGCTGACGCGACCACGGCAGGATGATCGCAGCGAACGACGCCAAGCCCCGGGGGGAAGAACGTTGGCCGCAGCGCCTTCAGCTGCTGCTCCGACCGGCCTCGGAGCGCCTCGGTCGTCGGCCAAGGACCATCGGGACGCCACCCCAGAGCCCGATGAAGATCACCGCCAGGATCGCGGTGAGGACGATCGCCAGGGTGCGATTCGTGGCGGCCGTCAGGACGAGCAGCACCGAGCCGACCATGGCGATCGCCAGGAACACCAGCCCCAACCCGGCGAGACGTGCGGTGGCGTCGACGAGGTCGTCCTTGCGCCGGCGGCGAAAGAGCGCGCGGTGCAGAGCGACCGGCGCGATCAACACGGCGGCCGCCAACGCGGCGCTGATCAACGTCACCACGTAGACCGTCCGTTCGAAGGCGTCGATCCCGCCGAAGCGCTGCTGGAACGCGATGGCCAGCAGAAAGGCGAACAGCAGCTGCACTCCGGTCTCGGCGACGCGTAGCTCCTGCAACAACTCGCTGTAGTTGCGGTCGAGGGTGTGCGCCTCCGACTCGTCGCGGCGATAGTCCTCGATCTCTTCCGCCATACCGGGTCGTTACCCTGCTCAGCTCCCGTTAAACGCGCGAGCGACAACAGCGCCGACGTCGGGACGGATGTTGTCGCTATGCGGCAACATCCGTCCCGGCGTTGAGACGCCAGTGCCTACGTCAACGGGTGAAGCGGTCACGGTGGATCACGTCGTCGAGCGGACTGCGCGAGCGCCAGCCGAAACGCTCCAGGTCGGGCGTCGCCGGCAGGTTCCGCACCGGTCCGACACACAGCCAGGCGACCGGGCGGACGTGCTCGGGAATGGCGAGCAGCTCCCGCAGGAACGGCTCCTGGTAGAACGACACCCATCCCACGCCGAGCGACTCAGCGGTGGCGGCCAGCCACAGGTTCTCGATCGCAAGGCAGGTCGAGTACAGCCCGGCGTCTGCGATCGTGTTCCGGCCCAGGACAGCCGGGGCTCCGCGGGTCGCGTCGTAGGTGACCACGATGCCCACACTGGACTCGAGGACGCCCTCGATCTTGATGGTGGCGAAGGTGCGCGCCTGTTCGGCGTCGAGCGTGGCCGCGAACGCGGATCGCTCCTCGGCGACGTGGCTCTGGAAGCGCTCGCGCAACTCGCGATCAGCGACGATCACGAAGTCCCACGGCTGGGTCAGGCCGACACTCGGCGCAGCGTGGGCGGCGCCCAGGATCCGCCGGAGGACGTCCTCGTCCAGGGGGGCGCCGGTGAACTCGGCGCGCACGTCGCGGCGCCGGAAGATCACGTCGTAGAGATCGCTCATACGAACGCTATCCCCACCAGCGTCGCCGCCGTCGCACCCTCGATGACTGCGCCGAAGACGTCGCCGGTGACGCCTCCCAGGCGGCGACAGGCGTGCCGGACGAGCAGCGACGCGAGCGCCAGCGCGGCGGCCTGAACGATGACCCAGCCGAGGACGTCGGCGTCGACCGACTTGGCCAGCACCCCGCCCACGACGAGCAGCGCGACGGCCTGCACCGCGACCGCCCCGCTCGGGATCGAACCGGCCACGATGGCGCCGAACCCACCGGGCCGGGCCGCCGGGACACGCTGGTGCGCGGCGAACAGGGCGGCCATCCGCCCGGTGGCCGCCGCCGCCGCCAGAGCGGCCGTCGGCTTCCACACGGCTGCGTCCATCGAGACGACCGCGCCGACATCGAGCAACAGGACGAAGACCAGGGTCAGCACGCCGAACGGGCCGATGTCGGAGCGGCGCATGATCTCCAATGCCGGCCCGGGAGGCTGATGGCTGGCCAGCCCGTCAGCGGTGTCGGCCAAGCCGTCGAGGTGCAGGCCGCGAGTCAGCGCGGCCAGGGCGCCGACACCGAGCACCGCGGCCACGAACCGCGCCTGCGGCGCCTCGTGGGCCACGCCGGTGACAAGCAGCCCCGATAGCGCGCCGAGTGCCAACCCCAGAGTCGGCAGCCACTGCATGATTCGCCGGCCGTCCGCGCGCGACACCGCCGGCGCGCTGCGGACCGGGAAGATCGTGAACATGCTGAGCGCGCCGGTCAGCCCGCGCGGGCTCATTTCAGCCGCTGCGCTATCCCGGCCGTCACGAGGTACACCTCGTCGGCGGTGGCGGCGAGCCGCTGGTTGAGCACGCCGAGACGATCGGCGAAGCGACGGCCGGCGACCGTCGGCGCGATGACTCCGCTGCCGACCTCGTCAGAGACGGCGGCGACCCGTCGCGTGGTGGCTTCCCAGGCTTGATCGAACTCGTCCAGGCGGTCGTCGAGGTCGCGGGCCGACGTCTCGGCGAGCTCGTCAGCCCAGTATCGGCAATCGTCCATCGTCCGCGTGAGCCATGCGGTCACGCTGTCGATCAAGGCCGGTGTCGAGTCGACGCGGAGCTCGCGGGCGACGTCGGCCGTCTCGATCGTCCGCCAAGTCGAGGGCCGCCGCTGCTGATGACGCCGGACGCGGTCTTCCCAATCCCGATCGCCGGATCGGGCCGACGTCGCGATGTAGTCGACGGTGGGCTCGTCGGCCAACAGGTGCTCGGCAAACGCCGACTTTCCCGAACGATTCCCGCCCAACACGAGGGCTCGGGTCACTGCGCTTGCCTGTCTGTGACCCCGTCGGCGACCTTGTCCGTGACGCCGGCCGAGTCGAACGTCGCGACATCGGCCAGCACCCGCGCCGCGCTCTGCACGATCGGCACGGCCAGCACCGCGCCCGAGCCCTCACCGAGGCGAAGGTCGAGATCGATCAGCGGGGTCAAGCCCAGCGCGCTCAGAGCGACACCGGCGCCCGGTTCGGCCGAGCGATGCCCGGCGATCATGGCGGCCACGCTGTCCGGCGCCAGCGCCCGCGCGACCAACGCGGCCGCGTCGGCGATCACACCGTCCAGGATCACGGGCACTCGCAAGCTGGCGGCGCCCAGGATGTAGCCCGCAATCGCCGCGTGCTCCAGCCCGCCGACGGCCGCCAGCGCGCCGAGCGGATCATCCGGCGACGGAGCGTGCCGGGCGATGGCCGCCTCGACGACCGCGATCTTGCGGGTCATCGTCTCGTCGTCGATGCCGGTGCCCCGGCCGGTGACCGCAGCCGGGTCCGCGCCGGTGAACACCGCGATCAGCGCGGCCGACGCGGTGGTGTTCGCGATGCCCATGTCGCCGGTGAGCAGACAGCGGCAACCCGCGGCCACGAGGTCGCGCGCGACCTCGATGCCGACTGTCAGCGCGGCGACGGCCTCGTCGCGGGTCATCGCGGGTCCGGCGGTCATGTCGGCCGTCCCCGCCCTGACGTTGCGGCCGATCAGGCCCGGAGCCGGACCGGTCGGGTTCAGCACGCCCACCTCGACGACCTGCACCTGCACTCCGGCCTGCGCGGCCAGCGCGTTCACGACCGCGCCACCGGCCAGGAAGTTGGCGACCATCTGGCCGGTGACCTCCTGCGGCCACGGGGTGACGCCCTGGGCATGCACGCCATGATCACCGGCGAAGATCGCCACCGCGGCCGGGCTAGGGACCGGCGGCGGGCACTGGCCAGCCAGCCCCGACAGCTGCACCGACACGGCTTCCAACAACCCCAGGGAACCGCGCGGCTTGGTGAGCCGGTCCTGGCGTTCCCGGGCGGCCGCGACCGCCGCGGCGTCCAGAGGGTGGATCGCGTCGATGGTTGCCGACAACTCGGTCATGCCAATACCTCCTGAAGTGCCTTGACGAAGGCGGCCGACGTCTCGACGTCGCGGACGGCCACGCGGATCCAATGCTCGTCCAGCCCTGGGAACGTCTCGCCCCGCCTGACCGCGAAGCCATGATCGTGCAAGCGGAGGCGGACGTCGCTGCGGGGGGTGCGCACGAGGACGAACGACGCGTCGGCCGGCCCGGCGACGCAGACGCCCGGCAACGCGGTCAATCGCTTGATCAACTCCGAGCGGACGGCCGCCAGGTCGACGGCGGCCGCCTCAGCCTCGGCGACGGCAGCCGGGCGGCAACAGGCGACGATGGCCGCGAGCCCGGGCGAGCTGACCGGCCACAACGGTTGAGCGGCTCGCAGCGACGAGATCACGTCGGCGGCCGCCAGCACGTAACCGACGCGCAGGCCAGCCAGGCCCCACGTCTTGGTGAGGCTGCGGATGATCAACAAGCCGTCCAGCGCGGCGCCGGCCAGCGATTCGCCCTCCCCCGGGACACAGTCGGCGAACGCCTCGTCGACGACGACCAGCCGACCCGGACGGATCAGCGATCGGATCGCCTGCGCTGGATGCAGAACCGACGTCGGATTGGTGGGATTGCCGATGATCACCAGCTCCGCGGCCGGCGACACCAGGGCGGCGTCGAGACGAAACGGCGGCGGCAGCAGGACGCGCTCGACCGGATGACCGGCTGCGCGCAGGGCCGCCTCGGGCTCGGTGAACTGCGGGTGGACCACGGCGGCGAGCGACGGGCGGAGCGCGCGGGCCAGCAGCACGAAAGCCTCCGCCGCGCCGGCGGTCAGCAGCACCTCGTCAGCGGCCCGTCCGTGCCGATCCGCGACGGCGTGCACCGCCTCCTCCTGGTCCGGGTACCGGGCCAGGTCGACCTCGGCGAGCCGCTCCCGCAGCCATGCCGCAGGCGTGCCGACCCGGACGTTGACGGCCAGGTCGACCATCCCGGGTCGGGCGTCACGGTCGCCGTGATGGCGCAGATCGATCACGCCGCCGTCCTCCGGCGCGCCGCGGCCACGAAGCGGTCGGCGGCGCCCGGCAGCCCGGCCCAATGGACGTGCAGGTAGGAGGCGAGGACGTTGCCGTTGACGAATCCGTCGCGCACGGCCTGCTCGCGCTGCCAGATCCAGGCGGCCGGCTCCCCATGGCTCGGGTTGATCACTGTTCGGTGGAACTCGTGCCCGTGCACCCGAGCGCCGGCCGGCGCGAGCGGTGAATCCACCGGCGCGACGGCGTCTCGATATCCGAGGGTCAGCCGATCCCCCATGACCGCGTCGGCTGACAGGACGCCACACATCGGCTGACCATCCAGTGATCGGGACAGGTACAGCAGACCGGCGCATTCCGCGACCACCGGGGCGCCCGACCGGGCCAGCGCCGTGACGCTCTCCCGCAGCGTGACATTGGCGGAGAGGTCGGCCGCGTGCACCTCCGGGAAGCCGCCGCCGATCACCAATCCGGCCACCGCCGGGGGTAGCGCCTCGTCGCGGGTCGGGTCGAAGCCGATGATCTCGGCGCCGGCCGCCTCCAGCAGCTCGACGTGCTCGGCGTAGCCGAAGGTGAACGCCGGACCGGCCGCGAGCGCGACTCGGACCGGCGTTCGCGCGCGTGCCGGGGCGGGTGCAGAAGGCGACGCAGAAATCGGCTCCCCGGCCGGCGCCGCGACCGGCTCCCCAGCCGGCGCCGCGGCCGGCGGCGCGATCGGCTCCCCAGCCGGCGCCGCGGCCGGCTCGGTGAGCGGGGGCGCCGAGCGAGCCAACCGCTCGACCGCCTCGAGATCCACCTGAGCGGCGATCGCGACGCCCAGGCGATCGACCACCGCGCGCGCCTCGGTGGATCGCTCGGCGGCCGGAATGAGGCCGAGGTGGCGGGACGGCACGGCGAGCGCGTCCTGCCGGGTCACCGTGCCCAACACCGGGATGCCCATCGCCTCGACGGCCTCGCGCAGCAGCGACGCGTGCCCCGGCGAACCGACCTGGTTGAAGATCACGCCGCCGATCCGGATCACGGGATCGAACGTGACGAAGCCGTGCACGAGCGCGGCAACCGAGCGAGCGACACCCGACGCGTCGACGACCAGGATGACAGGAGCCCGCAACAGCCGGGCGACGTGCGCTGTCGAGGCGAAGTCCCCGCCCGCCGACAAGCCGTCGAACAATCCCATGACGCCTTCGATGATCGCGATGTCAGCGGTTCTCGGCGTCGTTGCTCCGTGCAGGAACATCGGCGTGATGCGGTCCGCGCCGACCAGCCACGGGTCGAGGTTGCGACCAGGGCGGCCGGCGGCCAGGGCGTGATAACCCGGGTCGATGTAGTCCGGTCCGACCTTGTGCGGCGAGACGGTCCGGCCGCGCGCGACGAGGGCGGCCATCAGTCCCGTCGCGATCGAGGTCTTGCCGCTGCCGCTGGACGGCGCGGCGATCACTACCCGTGGGATGTTCACCATTCGATTCCCCGCTGGCCCTTCTGACCAACGTCCATCGGATGCTTTACCTTGGTCATCGAGACGACCAGGTCGGCCGCCTCGATCAGAGCCGGGTGGGCGTCGCGGCCGGTGACGATCACGTGCTGGTGGCCCGGCCGCGCGGCGAGGACCTCCACGACATCGGCGACGTCGATCCATCCCCACTTGATCGGATAGGTGAACTCGTCGAGGACGTAGCAGCCGAACCGCTCGTCGGCCAGATCGCGCCGGATCTGCCGCCAGCCCTCACGCGCGTTCTCGGCGTGATCGGCGTCCGGGCCGCGCTGGATCCACGACCAGCCTTCCCCCATCTTGTGCCAGACGACCGCGCCGCCCTCGCCCGTCTCGGTGTGCAGGCGATCGAGCGCGCGGAACGCGGCCTCCTCGCCGACCCGCCACTTGGCGCTCTTCACGAACTGGTACACCCCGATGTCCCAGCCCTGGTTCCACGCCCGCAGCGCGAGCCCGAAGGCAGCGGTCGACTTTCCCTTCATCTCGCCCGTGTGCACGATGAGCAGCGGCCGGTTTCGCCGCTGCCTGGTGGTCAGCCCGTCTTCGGGGACGGATTCGGGAACGCCTTGGGGCACCAGGTCACCTCACGCGGCCCGGCGGTACGCGCGAATCGCGTCGGCCAGCCGCTGCGAGCTGGAGGCGGCCAGCTCGCCGAGGTCGAGGCAGCTCCCGTCCAGGTCGGCGGCCAGTTTCGCGGCCAGCCCGAGGCGGACCGGGCCGGCTTCGCAGTCGATCACAATCGAGGCGACGCGATCCTGGCGCAGGAGGGCGGCGGCCGGGCCGGGCGCGCCGCCAGCCGTGTGCCGCCCGTCGGTGACGATCACCAGCAACGGACGGCGTTGCGGGTCGCGAAGTCGTTCGAGCCGCAAGATCGACTGCGCCTGCAGCAGCCCCGCGCTCAACGGGGTCCGCCCGCCGGTCACCAACGAGACGAGCCGGGCAGCCGCCGCCTCCACCGAGGATGTCGGCGGCAGCATGACCTCGGCCTCGCTACCGCGGAAGGAGATCAGTCCGACCTTGTCCCGCCGCTGGTAGGCGTCCAGTAACAACGACAGCACCGCACCCTTGACAGCGACCATCCGCGATCGGGCGGCCATGGAGCCACTGGCGTCGACCAGGAACAGCACGAGGTTCGCTTCCCGGCCCTCGTGCAGAGATTCGCGCAGGTCCTCGCGACGCAGGATCAATCCGGGCGACGTCCGCCCCCGCCCGCGCTGGTGCGCGGCCGCCGCCGCGAGGGTGGCGACCAGGTGGAGCCGGCGGACCCGATCATGCGGTCGCACGGCGCCGACCGCCCGCCCGGACTCGGTCATGGCTCGGGAGCGGCGGCCGCTGGCGCCCGATCCGACTCCTGGCGCCTCGAGCCGCCGAGCCTGGAACGTCTCTCCTGGAGCCACGACGCTCGCGCGAGCGGACCCCGGGGCCGCGGGGCGGCTCTCGTCCACCGGATCAGGGGGCGGATCAGCGGGTGGCTCAGCGGGCGGCTCGGCGGAGTCGGCGGGCGGATCAGCCGAGTCGGCGCGCGGATCGGCGGGCGGCTCGGCGGAGTCGGCGGCGCTTCCACCGTTCGGATCGGGATCGGGCTCATCGGGCGGCAACGCTTCGTTCAGCCGATCCTCGTCGAGGCCGGGAGCGTCGAACGGATTGCGCCGCCGCCGGTGCGGGAGGGCCAGCCGAGCGGCGACGCGAACGTCCTCGACGCTCACCCGGTCGCGGCCTGCCCAGGCCGCGTGGGCAACGGCCGTTCGCGCGGTGACGATGTCGGCTCGCAGACCGTCGACCTCGAACGCGGCGCACACCGTGGCGATCTGCTCCAAGGCGTCGTCGGGCAGTTCGGTTGCCGCCAGCCGCGCGCGCGCCACGAGGATCGACTCGCCCAGTTGCCGTTCCTCGTTTGCGAAGCGAGCCGCGAACGCCGGCGGGTTCTCATCGAACGCCATCCGGCGGCGGACCACCTCAGCGCGCGTCTTGGGCTCGCGGGGAGCCGCCGCCTCGACGGTCAGCCCGAAGCGATCAAGCAGTTGCGGGCGAAGCTCGCCTTCTTCGGGGTTCATCGTGCCGACCAGCAAGAACCTCGCCTGATGCCGGACCGAAACGCCGTCCCGCTCGACGTAGTTGGTGCCGAGCGCCGCCGCGTCCAACAACAGGTCGACGAGGTGATCATGAAGCAGATTGACCTCGTCGACGTAGAGCACGCCCCGGTGGGCGGCGGCGAGGAGCCCGGGCTGAAACGACGTCACGCCCTCAGTCAGCGCCCGCTGGACGTCGAGCGATCCCGTCAATCGGTCGTCGGTCGATCCCACCGGCAGCTCGACCAGCCGCGCCGGCCGCGCCAGGCTGCCCGCGTCGAGGGCATGGGGCCCGTCAGGGCATGACGGGTCAGCGGCGGCCGGATCGCAGGAGAACCGGCAGCCGGCGACGACCTCGACGACGGGCAGCACCGACGCCAGCCCGCGCACAGCCGTCGACTTCGCCGTGCCCTTCTCGCCGCGGACCAGGACTCCGCCGATCGACGGCGAGATCGCGTTGAGCAACAGGGCGAGGCGCATGTCGTCCATCTCGACGACCGCGCTGAACGGAAACTCGGCCATCAGCGCGCCGCCCCAGTCATCGCCATGGCAGCCTTGTCCAGGTGGACGCTGCGTCGCTGCTGCGGGAGATCTCGGCGACCGGTCCGTACTTCGAGGTGACCACGACGCTCGACGGAGCGGGATGGCGGCCGTTGGGCGAGCTGTTCGACTCCGACGTTATGCGCGCCCGCGTCGCTGAGATCCAGCGCACCCTGGCGGAACGAACCGGGAACCGACCCGACGAGATCGACCGGAGAGCCAGCGCTTCGACGCACTTCCTCGCGGTCGCCTCGCGGCTGCTGTCGCCGGCGCTGGCCGGCCTCGCAACGCTGGGCGTCGGCCTGGACCCCGATCCCGAGCACGTGTGGTGGCAGCCGGTCGAGGGCGGTCCGATTCCGTTCGCCTGGACGGCCGCCGCCGCCGTGGCGGCCGACTCGCCCGGACACGCCGCGGACCTGCTCGCCCGCGGAGTGCTCACCCGAATCGTGCGGCCGTTCGCCGCCGCCTGCGCGAGCACATTCCGCCTGTCCGAGCAGGTGCTGCACGGCAACACCGCGTCGGCGTTGAACGGCGCCGCGATCATGTTGCGCCGGGGGGGTCGGCCTCTGGTGATCGAACCCACGGCGATCGTCGCGAAGTTGATCGACGGCGGCGCGCTGAGCGGCGCCGCCGATTACACCGCGACCGGGTTCGTGCGGCGAAACTGCTGCCTGTTCTACCGAGTGCCGGGCGGCGGACTGTGCGGCGACTGCGTGCTCGTCGCGCACTGACATGCCGGGCCTCCTTCGGGGATATTGCGTCCCCTGCTCGATGGACGGCGGACCGGCGCAGTGTCTGACTTCTCGGCCCTGAGCCGATCACAGTGGCGCAACCGTCCCGGATTCCCGCCGGGTTCCTGCCTCCAGCCCGCACCGGTCACGCTATGTCACGGCTCCCGGAGGGTCAATCCGGGCGCCGCGGATGAGGCACACTGCACTGCGTGCCGCCCGTGACCCCGCGCTTCCCGCTGGTCGTCGTCGGCGTCGGCGCGGACGGCTGGGCCGGCCTGACGACGCCCACCCAGGCCGCCCTGCGGTCGGCGGAGATCGTCGTGGGCTCCCCGCGTCAACTCGCCTACCTCGACGACGCCGGCGCCGGCGTCACCGCCGAACGCGTTCGGTACCCGTCCCCGCTCGCCCCGCTGCTGCCGTCGGTGATCAGCGAGCACGCCGAGCGCCGGATTGCCCTGTTGGCCAGCGGCGATCCGATGTTCTACGGAATCGGGAGCACCCTGGCCCGCCTCTACGGCGCGGACGCGCTGCAGGTGCACACCCGCTCGTCTTCGGTGTCGCTGGCCGCGGCCCGGATGGGATGGCCGCTGGAAGACGTCGAGGTGATCAACCTGGTCGGTCGGCCGGTCGACACCCTGGCGCCATCCGCCCTCCCGGGCCGGCGGGCCTTTGTGCTGGTGGCGGGGCCCGACGGGGCCGAGCAGGTTCGCGCGCTGGCGGCCCGGCTCGGCTGCCCCGACAGCCGGTTGACCGTCCTGGAACGCCTGGGGGGCCCGGACGAGCGCATCGCCGCCGACCACGGGCCGCACGACCCCCTGGCCATCGTCGCCGTCGAGTTCGTCAGCGACCACACCCGGGCCGCCCTCCCCCGCACGCCGGGGTTGCCGGACGAGGCTTTCGATCATGACGGCCAGCTCACCAAACGGGAGATCCGAGCGCTCGTGCTGGCGGCGCTGGCGCCGGTTCCCGGGCAGCTGTTGTGGGACGTCGGCGCGGGGTCCGGCTCGGTGGGGATCGAGTGGATGCGCACCCATCCGGCCTGTCGAGCGATCGCCGTCGAACCACGCGACGATCGCCGGACGAGGATCGTCAGCAACGCGGCGGCACTCGGCGTCCCGGGGTTGGAGGTCGTCGCGGGGGCGGCCCCTGAGGCGCTCACCGGCCTGCCGACGCCGGACGCGATCTTCGTCGGCGGCGGCGTGAGTGTCACGGGCGTGATCGAATCCTGCGTCGCAGTGCTCGGGGCCGGCGCCCGACTGGTCGCCAATGCCGTCACCGTGGAGGCCGAGACGGTCCTGGCCGCCTGGCACGCGAGGCTAGGCGGATCGCTGACTCGCATCGCCGTCCAGCGAGCCGACCCGATCGGCGGGTTCACCGCGTGGCGGCCCGCGATGCCGGTGACGCAATGGAGCTATCGAAAGGACACCTCGTGACGATCCACTTCGTCGGGGCCGGCCCCGGCGCCGCCGACCTGCTCACGCTACGGGCCGTGAGCCTGCTGGAGCAGTGCTCGGTCTGCCTGTACGCCGGCAGCCTGGTGCCCGAGGAGGTGCTGGGCCACTGCCCGCCCGGCGCGAGGCTGGTCGACACGGCCAACCTCGACCTCGACCAGATCACCGCCGAGCTGATCGCCGCTGACCGGGCCGGCGCCGAGGTCGTGCGGCTGTGCTCGGGTGATCCGTCGGTCTTCAGCGCTATCGCCGAGCAGGTCCGGCGTCTGGAGCGGGCCGGCGTCGGCTACGACATCACCCCGGGAGTTCCGGCCTTCGCCGCCGCCGCCGCAACGCTCGGCGTCGAGCTCACCGTGCCCGGCGTCGGCCAGAGCGTCATCCTGACCCGGATCGCGCACGACGCGACGCCGATGCCGCCGGGCGAGGACCTGGCGACTCTCGGCGCCTCCCGCGCCACGTTGATCCTGCATCTCGCCGTGCAGCGAGTTGACTCGATCGTCGAGCAATTGCTGCCGCATTACGGCCCGGACTGCCCAGTCGCCGTCGTCGCGTACGCCTCGCGGGAGAACGAGCAGATCATCCGCTCGACCCTGGCCGGCATCGCCGACCGCGTCCATGAGGCGCGGGTGCGCCGCACGGCGGTGATCATCGTGGGTTCGGTGCTAGCCGCCCACGACTTCGGCGAGAGTCACCTCTACTCCTCGACGCGGGCCCGGTCCTGACCCGGGCCACGACCTTCGCGGCGCAGCAGGTACGTGTCCATGATCCAGCCGTGCCGCGCGCGTAGTCGCTCCTTGGTGCGCACGATCTCGTCGGCGACCTCGGTAAGCCGTCCTGAGATCAGCACCTCGTCATGCGAGCCGAGGTACGCGCCCCAATAGACGTGCACGTCGGGGTCGTCGATCACCGCGGCGGCGAAGCCGGCGTCGAGCATGACGACGGCGCTGTCCAGCCCGGGGGGGAGCGAAGCGGCAGCGGCGATCCGACGGCCGGTCGTGATGTGGATCGCCTCGCCGATCCGGTTGAGCGGCAATCGATGACCGGCGGTGAGCACCTGCGGGCTCATGATCCCGGGAATGACCTGGTAGTCGAACTGCAGCCGTCCCCTCGCGAGGATGCGATCGATCACCCGGAGCGTGCTGTCGTAGAGGGCGGGATCGCCCCAGACCAGGAAGGCGCCGACGCCGTCGTCCTCGACGTTGTCGGCGATCGCCTCTTCAAGCAGACGCGATCGCTTCTCATGCCAGTCCTCCACCGCGCCGGCGTAGTCGGCGGCTGCGCGATCGCGCGGCGGGTCGGCAATCGTGACGAGGCGGTAACCCGACGGATCGCGGATGAACCGCCGGCAGATCTCGTCGCGGAGCGCCATCAGCTCCTGCTTCTCCTCGCCCTTGTCGATGATCAACAGGACCTGGGCGCGATTGAGCGCGTCGATGGCCTGGACCGTGAGATGGTCCGGATTGCCCGTCCCGATCCCGATAACCAAGATCTCGCGCATTCAGGTCCTTCCCCATCCCGGCACGTCCCATAGTCTCCTCGACGTGCGCGTGCTTTTGCTCGGCGGCACCGCCGAGGCCCGAACGCTGGCGAGCGAACTCGTCCAGCGCGGGGTCGACGTCATCTCCTCGCTGGCCGGCCGGGTGAGCAATCCGGCGCTGCCGGTCGGCGACGTTCGGGTCGGCGGCTTCGGCGGGGTGGCCGGGCTGACGCGGTTCCTCGCCGAAGAGGCGATCACCGCGGTCGTCGACGCCACGCACCCCTTCGCCGCGACCATCACGGGCAACGCGGTCGCCGCGGCCCGGATGCCGATCGTCGTTCTGCGACGGCCCGGCTGGAAGGCCGGCCCGGGCGACGACTGGAGGCGGGTCGCCGACATCACGGCCGCCGCCGAGCACGCCGCCGCCTTCGGGCCCGGCGCGATCTTCCTGACGACCGGCCGCCGCGATCTTGCCGCCTTCGCCGGGGATTCCACGCACGAATACCTGGTCCGGACCGTCGACCCGCCGACCGCGCCGACCCCGCCCAGGACGACCCTGGTCCTGGCCCGAGGTCCGTACGTGGCTGAGTCCGAGCGCGCCCTGATGCTCGAGCATGACGTCCGGCTCCTCGTCACCAAGGACAGCGGCGGCGACCTGACGTCGGCGAAGCTGGCCGCGGCGCGGGATCTCCGGCTCCCGGTGGTGATGGTCGAGCGGCCCGCCGTTCCCGGCGGCGTGCCGGTCCTGTCGAGCGTTCCCGACGTTCTGACCTGGTTAGCTCAACTGCCGGGATAGCGCCGGGGGGTGAACACGCGCTGGCTGCCATCCGCGCGGGTGATCGTCCGCGTCTGCGACGAACCGATGATCAGCAAGCTGCGCATGTCGACGGCGTCGGTGTCCAGGTCGCCCAGCGTGGTGATGGTGATCTGCTGATCGTCGCTGCCGACGGCTCGGCCGATCACCACCACGGTGTCGGCGTCGCGATGCTTGAGCAGCAGACGACGGGCGTCCTCGAGTTGCGCGCGACGGCTCTTGGACGCGGGGTTGTAGATCGCGATCACCAGATCCGCCGCCGCGGCCGCCTCGAGGCGCCGAGCGACGACATCCCAGGGTTTGAG
>Ga0068856_100003887_pt1 | contig 14987 bp, 12 predicted proteins | sample KBSCornC62_FD_66595 | JGI IMG/M metagenome (GOLD analysis project Ga0068856, IMG submission 66595) | Corn rhizosphere microbial communities from Kellogg Biological Station, Michigan, USA - KBS Corn C6-2 | ecosystem: Host-associated > Plants > Roots > Rhizosphere > Soil ...
GAATTCATCGAGATCAGGAATTCTTCGTTGGTTTTTGTGCCTTTTATTTGCGCCTGTAAAAACTCCATCGACTCCTGCGAATTCATATCGGCAAGGTGATTTCTTAATATCCAGATACGCTGCAGCGTGTCGCGGTCAAGCAGCAGATCATCACGCCGGGTGCTGGAAGCTGTGATATCAATTGCAGGGAATATACGTTTGTTGGATAATTTACGATCGAGCTGAAGCTCCATGTTACCGGTGCCTTTAAACTCTTCGAAAATAACCTCATCCATTTTTGAACCGGTTTCAGTAAGCGCTGTAGCGATAATGGTTAATGAACCGCCGTCTTCAATATTACGTGCCGCACCAAAAAAGCGCTTTGGCTTGTGCAGGGCGTTTGCGTCAACACCGCCTGATAATATTTTACCCGATGCAGGCGCAACCGTATTGTAGGCGCGGGCAAGGCGGGTGATCGAGTCGAGGAGGATTACTACGTCGTGTCCGCATTCAACCATACGCTTCGCTTTTTCCAAAACAATGTTGGCAATTTTTACGTGTCGTTCAGCAGGCTCATCAAAAGTGGACGATACAACTTCGGCGCGTACGCTGCGGGCCATATCGGTAACTTCCTCGGGGCGTTCGTCAATCAGCAGGATGATGAGGTAAACCTCGGGATGGTTTTTAGCAATTGCATTGGCAACGTCCTTTAACAGCATGGTTTTACCTGTTTTTGGCTGCGCCACAATTAAACCGCGCTGCCCCTTGCCAATAGGCGAGAACAGGTCCATGATACGAGTTGAGTAATTGCCCGGATCGGTAAACAGGCTTAATTTCTCTGACGGGAAAAGTGGTGTTAAGTGATCAAACGGAACGCGGTCGCGGACTTCGGCCGGGATGCGGCCGTTAATGGCTTCAACCCTAACCAAAGGAAAATATTTTTCGCCTTCTTTTGGAGGCCGGATGCTGCCGCGCACGGTATCACCGGTTTTAAGGCCGAAAAGTTTTATCTGCGATTGCGAAACATAGATATCATCGGGCGAAGTAAGGTAGTTGTAATCAGAAGATCGTAAAAACCCGTAACCATCAGGCATAATTTCAAGCACGCCTTCGTTTACGATCACATTATCAAAATCAAGATTTACAGGTTGTTCCTGGCTTTTTTGCTGGCCGGTCTGATTATTTACCCTACGCTCAACCTTTTGGGAGCGGCCCTCGGTTACTAAATCGTCATTTTTGCCGCTATCGCCGGCCTGCCCGTCGGACGAGTCGTCAAACGTTATTGATGGCACATCGCTATCATTTTCATCGGTCGAAACTTCATCATCCGGTTCGTCAAATAAATTGGTATCATCCAGCGGCACTTCAATCCGTGGCTGGTTACTGTTTTTTATAACGCGGGTTCTTTTACGTGTTTTTTCAACGTTTTCGGCCGGCGCCGCGCCTTTAGGCGTGTAAATAGTATTAACGGTGGTTTGCTGGGCGCGGGCAGCTTCAATAAGCTGTTCCTGTTCAACAATACGCTCAATCAGCTGCGCCTTTCTAAGCTCCTCAGCTTCTGCAATACCCAACATGCGGGCAATATCGCGTAACTCAGAAACGAGTTTGTCGTTCAATTCGTTTTTATCAAACATATTATGAATTATAATTCAAGGGGATTTTTAATTGAATATTTTTGTGATTTTTCTTTAATTTTTCACTGGTATTAATAGACGGCAATGTCTTGTACTGTTATTCGGCTAAAAACAATGCGCTGATTTAATTTAGCAAATCCCATTTATCTTGTACATGGAGATGTTAATTGAAAGAAATTTGTTTTGCAACTTTGTTTATGCAACATCTAAATCCACGTAAAACTTAATAAAATAACCTGGAGTTTTAAATTGTTTCTTTGGTGCAAGAAAAATTCAACGGAAAACACTGCAATTGTAGTCAATTTATTTTCAAAATTCAAATTAATTAAAAAAAACCTGTTTAAAGCCAACACTTACTTTTATTTTTAGTTTTTTTGTGCACTAAAAAAAAACGCCTGCATGATTTCCCGCCAGCAACTGATCGAACAAATAAAGCTTAAAAAATCATTCCTTTGTGTCGGGCTCGATACCGATATTGAAAAGATACCGGCGTTTTTAAAAGATTACTCCGACCCGATATTTGAATTCAACAAGCGCATTATCGACGCGACGCGCGATCTTTGTGTTTCATACAAACCCAACGCCGCATTTTACGAAAGCCACGGTGTAAAAGGACTGCAAAGTTTAATAGCTACCTGGAAATACCTGCCAAAAGATTGTCTGAATATTATCGACGCCAAACGCGGCGACATTGGCAATACCTCCGATATGTATGCACGGGCTTTCCTTGATGAAAATGCTGCGGGCATGAGCTTTGACGCCATCACCGTGTCGCCGTATATGGGACATGACACCGTATCATCTTACCTGGCTTACCCCGGGAAATGGGTCATCCTGCTGGCGCTTACTTCATCGGCAGGAAGCAAGGACTTTCAATACCTGGAGACCAGCGGAGGCTTTTTATATGAAGTGGTGATCAAAAAGGCAAATACCTGGGCCGGCGCCGATAGGATGATGTTTGTTGTTGGCGCTACCAAAAGCAACGAATTTGTAAATATCCGCAAACACGCACCCGATAATTTTTTACTGGTGCCCGGCGTGGGCGCCCAGGGGGGAAGCCTTGCCGACGTTTGCAGGTACGGGATGACAAAGGATTGCGGGTTGATCGTAAATGCCTCACGTTCCATTATCTATGCCTCCAACGGCGCAGACTTTGCGGATGCGGCAAGGGCTGAAGCGTTAAGTATTCAGCAACAGATGCAGGCGGAATTGGAAAAAGCGGGGGTAATTTGATACGGGATCAAACTTACGAAGTTTTCAAAACTTCGTAAGTTTTCTGGTGGGGAAGTTTTCGCGACGAGTTTTAAGAAGGGCTTATCCTGCAAACACAACCTTCCGTTCGGGAAACCTGGTGGCTCGTGTCAAACTTACGAAGTTTTGAAAACTTCGTAAGTTTTCTGGTGGGGAAGTTTTCGCGGCGATCAGGAGCGCATTCATCCTGCAAACACAACCTTTCGCTCTGGAAACTTCGTAGCATACCCCGCAACCATCCCTTTGATATAATCGTTTCCGGGGTAAGGCGTAAGATGATTTTTTAGCTGCTGCAAATTATCGACATCAAAATAATGGGAGATATAGCCCATTCCATAAAACTTGCCTTTTTCTATCAGCAAACAGCTGTGCTCGTCGTCAGTACGTCCGGCATCGCGAATGGCAAAGGTGGGCAGGGCGGCGTTTAGCTCATCAATAGCTGCGTTTACTTTTTGATTATATTCCTCAGGAGTTTCCAGGCCTTCGCACGCGCAATTTGCGCCGCTTACCCCAGTACAGGGTTGGGTATTATTCTGGATAAAGCACAGTTTGGGGCAAAGCTCAAAATCTTCAATTAACTGCAGCAGCAAGCTGCGGCCTTCGTACAGGGTATTGCAACTATAAATAGCGCCCGTCATTTTGCGGTGTTTATCAATTACCAGGCGCAGATAGCCGCGCTGGTCCTCAAACGCATATAAACTATAGGCTTGCTGAAACCGTTTTAATGACCGATTATATTTTGGCCAAAGCCGCTTAATTTCCACCGCCTCCAACACAAACGCTATCAGCTCCGTACCGCATAACTGGAAGGTGATATGGCAAATATTCCGCAAAAACTCCTGTCGCTGCGGCCCGGGATTGTTTCCGGTAAAATGGCTGCTTACCCGTTTTCTCAGGTTTTTAGCTTTACCTATGTAAATAACCTTTCCCTTTTGATCATGAAAATAATATACACCGGGCGAATTCGGCAGCGCCTCCATATCCTGTTTGGGCAAATTTGGCGGTAAAACCTGTTCCTTTGAATGTTGCTTTAAAGCCTGCGGAATATGATTTTGCTTGTCGCTTTGCAGCAATAATGAAAATAGCTGCGCCGTTGCTTCGGCGTCGCCTGCCGCCCGGTGCCGGCTTTCATTATCGATACCCAAGTGCCGGCAAAGTTTGCCTAAGCTGTAGGAGGGAAGGCCCGGTAATATTTTGCGGCCCAGCCTTACCGTACAAAGTTTATTGCATTGCAGTTCGTAACCTGCGGCCGCCAGGTGATAACGCACAAATGAATGATCGAAATTTACGTTATGAGCTACAAATATTTTATTGTTCAGCAGGTGATAAATATCATGCGCCACATCCTCAAATAGCGGCGCATCCTGTACCATCTCGTTGGTAATTCCGGTTAGGGCGCTGATGTAGACAGGGATTTCACGGCGGGGATTCACCAGGGTTGAATAACGTTCAATTACCTTTTTGCCATTATGTATGCAAATAGCTATTTCCGTGATGCCATTTCCGCTGGCATGCCCCCCCGTGGTCTCGATATCAACGATAGCATACATGGATGTAAATGTAGTAAAATAATACTAATATTTTTAGTGATTTGTTTTTTTGTCCATAGTCCATGGACCATGGTCGATAGCAAAAAAAGAATTGATTAAAAACCGGATAGGACAACAAAGGCTGAAACCATTTAACGATTTCAGCCTTTGTTATTCTATTTTTACCATGGTCCATGGACTATCGACCAACAACTATTTCTTTTTAGTGTTATTCGCCGCCGGCAGCTGCTGTTTCTGGCGCATCATTTCTTCCATTTTTGCCTGGAAGCCGCCGGTTTTCTTTTTAGCGTCGGGTTTCTTTTTGTTTTCCTGGATCTGGGCATGTATCTTTTTATCATCAACCATTAAGCGGATAATGTATTGCTGGGTAAAGGTCATCATGTTAGCCAGAAAATAGTAATAATTTAAGCCCGCAGGGTAGCTGTTCAACGCGCCCAGGAATATTACTGGCGTGATGTAGCCAATATATTTCATCTGCCCGGTGGCGCCCGATACCTGGTTGTTAAAATAAGTATAGATGAGGGTGGATATCGTCATGAGCACACACATCAAACTCAGGTGATTACCTATGAAAGGTATATTTGGCAACCTTATGATAGCATCATAAGTGGAAAGGTCATGCATCCATAAAAAGCCTTGTCCGCGCAGTTCGAACAAACTCGGGAAAAAGCGGAAAAAGGCGAACACGATGGGCATTTGGATCAGCAATGGCAAACACCCGCCAAGCGGGTTTACCCCCGCCTTTTTATAAAGCTTTAAATATTCCTGCTGCAAAAGGGTTGGGTTATCATCGCCTACTTTTGCTTTAATTTCATCCATTTCGGGCTTTAAAACACGCATTTTAGCCATTGAAAGGAACGACTTATAAGTAAGCGGCGATAAAACCAGCTTAAGAATAAGCGTCAGCATAAAAATAATGATACCGTAATTGGTCGTAAACTTGCTAAAGAAATTAAACACCGGCAACACGGCAAACCGGTTGATAAGCGCGAAGGGCGCCCAGCCCATGTAAATTTGTTTCTGGAGGTCGTACCCTTCTGCCTGCAAAATGCTATACTTATTGGGGCCGAAATAAAATACCATCGGGAATGTGCCGTCAGCATTCTTAGCTAATGTAAGGCTGGCGCTCATTTGCTTGCTATGCAAGGTGTCCGTTACGTCGGTGCTCACGCCCAGGCTCGATTTATCAAAACCCTTGTCGGCAATAATAACGCCCGAAAAGAAGTGCGCCTGGAAGGATACCCATTGCATTTTTTTGTCCGATACTTCAGCATGGTCGTCTTTAGTCGAGCTCAGGTAGTCAAGTGAACCTTCCTTGTTTAAGTCATAAACGGTGGTATAGCGCCTTTCCTGTTCCAGGTCCATTTCCTGTTTGCGCATGCTGGCGGCCCAATTTACAGTTACCGAATTATTATTGGCTAAAACCTGGTCGAGCCCGACAGGTTTTATCGTTAATCCAACTTTAAAGCCGTTGCCTTTTAACGAATAAATATAATCGATATACTGCGTAGCGCTATAGCTTAAGCGCATGGTAACCGAACCGGAGTCCTTACCGGCAACTTTAAGCCCACCGGCGCTGGGCGTAAAGTACAGCTTATCGGTGTTGATACTGGCACTGCCCGCGGTTAAGCTTAAACCAAAATGGTTATGGTCGTTATCAAATAAGATTAACGGTTTTTTATTATAGGTTTTGTAGTTTTTTAATTCGACCGAGGTCACCTTCCCGCCCAGGGTCGACAGTGTTACGATAACATCGTTATTTTCGAGCGTTATCAATTTTTGTGTGCCAACGGTACTGCCGCCAAACGGACTTTTTAAAATTGCTGAATCAACCTGTTTAGCGGGAGCGTTTTTTGCGGTATCGGCAGGTTTTGCGGTGACAGCGGCCGCGGCTGCTTTTGGTATGAGGCCTTTTTTGACAGAATCGGCATGAATTGCGAGGGCTTGTTTTTTAAGATCGGCATCGTTTGGTTTAAAAACAAAGATGGAGACCCCCATTATTATCATGATCAGGAATAACCCTGTGAACGTATTTTTATCCATTGCTGTAGTGCGTACTATAAATTATTTCTTCCGGGCATAAGCCATTGAAGCGGCGACAAAGTTAATAAAAAGTGGATGCGGATTTGCAACTGTTGATTTTAATTCCGGGTGAAATTGTGTTCCTACAAAAAACGGGTGGTTTTTTAGTTCTACTATCTCCACAAGGTTATTTTCAGTGTTAACGCCCGACGGAGTAAGGCCGGCATTTTCATACTCCTTAATGTACAGGTTATTAAACTCATAACGGTGCCTGTGGCGTTCGGATATCCTGGGTTTATTATAAAATCTTTCGGATTTGCTGCCTTTTTTTAGATCGCATGCATAGGCTCCAAGACGCATGGTGCCGCCTTTGATACTTATCTTTTTTTGGTCCTCCATCATACCGATCACCGGGTGAGGGGTATCGGGATTCATCTCCGTACTGCTGGCATCTGTTAAACCTAAAACATTGCGCGCAAATTCAACCACGGCACATTGCATGCCCAGGCAAATTCCAAAAAACGGAATGTTATTTTCGCGAACGTAGCGTATAGCCTCAATTTTACCTTCAAAACCGCGCTCGCCAAAACCAGGCGCTACCAAAACGCCATGCAGGCCTTTTAAACGCTCAACAGCATTTCCGGGCGTTAATTGTTCCGATGGGATATATTCAACCCGCACCTTGCATTCGTTTTTTGCGCCCGCGTGGATAAACGACTCGCTGATGGATTTATAAGCGTCGGGCAGTTCTACATATTTCCCCACCAGGCCTATCCGTACTTCGGAAGTCGGGTTTTTTAAGCGGCCTAAAAAGTCTTTCCAGTTTTCCAGGTCGGGTTCATTTTTATGTGGTAGTTTAAGTTTGGCCAGCACAGTTTTGTCCAGCTGTTCTTTCAGCATCAGTAGCGGCACGTCATAAATGGTCGAAGCGTCTATCGATTCAATAACCGCGTTCACGTTCACATTGCAAAATAAAGCTATCTTTTTACGGATATCCATCGTAAGGTGATGCTCCGTACGGCAAACCAGGATGTCGGGCTGTATACCATATTCGAGCAGCATTTTTACTGAGTGCTGGGTAGGTTTTGTTTTCAGTTCGCCTGCGGCCGCCAGGAAGGGGATAAGCGTTAAGTGTATCACCAGCGAGTTGCTGGAACCGATTTCCCACCTGAATTGCCTTACCGCCTCAATATAAGGCAGCGACTCGATGTCGCCCACGGTTCCGCCTAATTCGGTGATAACAATATCATATTCGCCGCTTTCGCCCAGCAGGCGGATATTGCGTTTGATCTCATCGGTAATGTGGGGTACCACCTGTACGGTTTTGCCTAAAAAATCGCCCTGGCGCTCGCGGTTGATCACATTTTGGTAAATGCGGCCGGTAGTAATGTTATTGGATTGCGAAGTAGGTGTATTTAAAAACCGTTCGTAATGACCGAGGTCGAGGTCAGTTTCGGCGCCATCTTCGGTTACATAACATTCTCCATGCTCGTATGGATTCAATGTTCCGGGGTCGATGTTAATATAGGGGTCGAATTTTTGGATCGTAACGCGATAACCGCGCGATTGAAGGAGTTTTGCTAAGGAGGCCGAGATAATGCCTTTCCCTAACGACGAAGTAACGCCGCCCGTAACAAATATGTATTTAGTCATGATTTTTTTCTTTTTGATAAGGCAGTTTATGCCCCATCAAATTGTTTGTGTACGGGATACAAAAGTAAGAAAATTTTTGGGCTTAGACGGAAGAAGTTTTAAATGTGGAAAGGTTTTTAAATTTGAATATTACCGAAACAGGTATTTTATTTTCAAATCCTCAAATTTTAAAATTCAATAAATCTTCCGGCGTATCCACCGCAAAAGTTTCCAGCTCCGTTTCAGCAACTTTAATGCGATAACCGTTTTCAATCCAGCGCAGCTGTTCCAGGCTTTCGGCTTTTTCAAGGGAGGATACCGGCAGTTTGGTTATCCGCTGTAAAATATCGGCACGGTAGCCATATATGCCGATGTGCTTAAAATAGGTGAAGTAATTTAGCCAATTTTCGGTTTCCTGCCCCCGGATGTGCGGCAAAGGCGAACGCGAAAAATATACCGCCTCGGATAGCTTGTTGATAACCACCTTGGGCGAATTGGGATTGAATAATTCCTGCTCGTTTTGTACCTTTTTTACCAGGGTGGCAATTTGCGTACCGGCGTCATTAAAGCAAAAGGCCAGCTTGCTGATCTGCTCGGGGTCGATAAAAGGTTCATCGCCCTGTATGTTGATAATTACATTGTATTGTGGGTGTTCACGGGCCACTTCGGCGCAGCGGTCGGTGCCGCTTTGGTGATCGGCTGAGGTCATTATAGCAGCCCCGCCAAAACCAGTCACATGATCGTAAATGCGGGTATCATCGGTAGCTACAAATACTTCGGTTAAAAGAGGGCACTTTTTTGCCTGTTCATAAACCCGTTGGATCATGCTTTTGCCGGCAATATCCACAAGTGGCTTCCCGGGAAAGCGGGTAGAAGCATAACGGGCGGGAATGATACCGAGGGTTTTCATATTTACGATCTTAGATTTGCGATTTACGAATATTTAAAAATCGTAAATCGTAAACCGTAATTCTAAAATTCTAAAACAAGCCATGTATCTCCCTTTCAACCATCTGCACAATGGTAGCCAGGTCTTCGGTATTATGGGCGAAATCAAGATTATCCATATCCACAATAAGCAGTTTGCCCAGCTTATAGCCGTTGATCCATTTGTTGTATTTATCGTTCAGTTTGGATAAATAATCCAGCCTGATGCCCGATTCATACTCCCGGCCCCGGCGCTGTATGTTATTCACCAGCGTAGGCACCGATGCCTTTAGGTAGATCAGCAGGTCGGGTGGTTTTATAAATTCGATGATATTATCAAAAATAGATTGGTAGTTCTGGTAATCGCGGGTAGTCATTAGGCCCATGTCGTGCAGGTTTTCAGCAAAAATGTAGGCGTCTTCATAAATGGTACGGTCCTGCATAATGTTGTGGCCGCTTTTCTGAATGTCGATGATCTGGCGGTAACGGGTATTTAAAAAATAGATCTGGAGGTTAAAGCTCCAGCGTTTCATATCACTGTAAAAATCTTCCAGGTAGGGGTTATTATCAACAGCTTCATACAGGGGGTCCCAGCCATAATTTTTGGCCAGTAATTCAGTAAGGGTGGTTTTCCCGGCGCCTATGTTTCCTACAATTGCGATATGCATATTCGTTTATTAGTTCATGGTTCATAGTTAATAGTTCACAGCCAAAAATTTATGAATCACGGCAGCTGATCCACAGCCACAGTAAATATTCGGTCAGCAAAAACTAAAACTCCGCCTAATATACACTATGAACTATGAACTGCCAACTTTGAACCAAAAAATTAAAAACTTCTGAAGCCAATAATTTCTCTCACTTCCTTTATCGTTCTCGAAGCGCTTTCGCGGGCCTTGATCGCACCATGCCGGGCAACCTGGCGCAAATAGCTCGAATCGGTAGAAATGTCTTTTATCTTATCGCGTATAGGGGCTGTCGCAATAATAATATCTTCGGCCAATTGTTTTTTCAGGTCGCCGTAGCGGATTTGGCAGGTGTTATATAAATTATCAAAATGCTGGTAGGTATCGGCTGATGAAACAACTTTTATCAGGTCGAACAGGTTTTGAATTTCTACGGGTTTTTCCTGGTTTTCCCGGGTTGGGCCGCTGTCGGTAACCGCGCGCATTACTTTTTTACGGATCATCTCCGGCGAATCCGAAAGGTAAACGGCGTTGCCTTCGCCTTCTGATTTGCCCATTTTTCCCCTGCCATCCAGTCCGGGTACCTTCACCAGGTTTTCGCTGAAATTAAAGGCGTATGGTTCGGGGAAATATTCTTTATTATAAAGCCGGTTAAAACGGTTTGCAAAGGTGCGGGCCATTTCCAAATGCTGCTCCTGGTCCTTGCCTACGGGCACTTTGGTAGCCTTGTGGATAATAATATCCGCAGCCATTAACACAGGGTAGGTTAACAAACCGGCATTTACATTATCGGGTTGCGCGCGTACTTTATCTTTAAATGATGTGCTTCGCTCCAGCTCGCCCAGGTAGGCGTTCATGTTTAAATAAAGGTATAACTCAGCTATCTCGGGCACGTCGGACTGTATATAAATGGTTGCCTTTTCCGGGTCGATCCCTGCTGCCAGGTATTCTATCAGCACCTGTTTCACATTGCCATGCAGGTCGGCTGGAGTAGGGTGAGTGGTTAGCGAATGCAGGTCGGCGATAAAAAAATAACAGTTATACTCGCGCTGCATTTTTACAAAGTTTTGTATCGCGCCGTAATAATTCCCTAAATGCAAGTTCCCGGTTGAACGGATACCACTAACAACAGTTTCCATGGCGCGAAAGTAAGGAATTTTTATATTTTTGACAGACATGAAATTGCTATTGAAGAAAGCTCACGTCTATTTGTATGTGGTCAGCGTTGCCCTTTTGTACTTTATGCTGTGGCCTTTTCTTTATTATTTCTCCCGCAGCCCGTCGCGTTACAAAAACATGAGCCGACTGCGGCGGGTTTGGGGCTTTTTGAGTTCGGCTTTGGTTGGCTTCTTTTTCCGGTTTAAATATGAGCATCCTATCGACTGGCGAAAAACTTATATCGTTTGCGCTAACCACACCTCAAATTTGGATATCGCTGCGATGAGCGTACTGGTGAACGGCTATTGCAGCTTTATGGGGAAGGAAGAATTAAAGGATGGCCTGGTCACCGGTTTGTTTTTTCGCTCGGTAGACATACCGGTTAACCGGGAAAGCAAAATGTCGTCGTACCGGGCATTTAAAATGGCGGCAGAGCGGCTGCAAAACGGCGTTACGCTCATCATATTTCCCGAAGGCGGCATTGCCGATGATTATCCACCTAAGTTACAACAATTTAAGAATGGCCCCTTTAAGCTGGCGATAGATTTGAAGATACCTATTATACCTGTATCATCACCCGATACCTGGAAAATGCTTTGGGACGACGGCACCAAATATGGCACCAGACCGGGAGTATGCAATTATTACGTACATCAGCCGGTTGAGACGGCCCATTTGACAGCAGCCGATGCCGACGCGCTGAGAGATAAGGTGTATGCGATCATTGAAGAGGGGTTGAATGAATCGGAGAGACGCCCGGAACGTTCGGGACATCTGCCGATATATTCAGATTAATGCCTGAAGTTTATCTCTCACCGGCAGACGCAAAGTATTGCGTCTCTACTAAGTCAACTTTTCATTATTTTTGCCGACCATGAAACTCATCCTAAAAAGAATACATACCTATTTTTACCGGTATAGTGTAGCCTTTTTTTTCATCCTGGTTTGGCCAATACTTATTTACCTGTCGCGCAGCAAAAAACGATTTAAATACATTAACGGATTCCGCAGGTTTATTATCACCTGCAGTACTGCGGTTTCGGGAATATTTTTCAGGGTAAAATATGAGGCTCCTGTCGACTGGAGCCGTACCTATATCATTTGCGGTAATCATACCTCAAATCTCGACATTTCGGCTATCAATATTGCCGCCAAAAACAACCATTGCTTTATCGGGAAAGAAGAGCTAAAGCAAAATATGGTGCTGGGTTTCTTTTTCCGGACGATAGATATCACGGTTAACCGGGAAAGCAAAATGTCGTCCTTCCGGGCCTTTAAAGCGGCCGGGGAACGTTTAAGAGAAGGCGTTAGCGTGGTGATCTTCCCCGAGGCTACTATTCCCCTGCTGTATCCGCCCGAGCTGAGCGCCTTTAAAAATGGCGCTTTCAGGCTGGCTATCGAATTAAAAATACCTATTCTGCCCATTACATCGCTGGATACCTGGAAAGTTTTATGGAATACCGGCACACAGTTTGGCAGCAGGCCGGGAATTTGTAATATATTTGTGCACAAACCCGTTGAGACAGCGCATTTAACCCTGGATGATGCCGATACGCTGCGCGATGAGGTTTATGAAATGATAAGACAAAAGATCGCACCAAAATGATCATTGACAAAGCATCTGTTGAAAAAATAGCCCACCTGGCACGACTTGAACTTACCGGTACCGAAAAGCAGGAAATGATAAAGGATATGAACAAGATCCTGGATTTTATGGATAAGCTGAATGAAATTGATACCACCGGCGTTGAGCCCCTCGTGTATATGAACAATGAGGTAAATTCATTACGGGAAGATATCGTAAAACAGGACATCACCCACGAAGAGGCCCTGCAGAACGCGCCTAAACACGATAAAGATTATTTTTTAGTGGCAAAGGTGATAGGATAGGGGGGGAAGTCCGAAAGTCCGAAAGACCGGAAGACGGAAAGGCCGCGAGTCGGGAAAGATAAAGACTTACGAAGTTTTTAAAACTTCGTAAGTCTCTCCCAGTCGGCATTCATCTTTCGGACTTTCCGGACTTTCGGACTCCTCCGACTAAAAAAGCGAAGCCGCCTGTAACATTTCTGCGCTGCTGCCGTCAAAACAAGAAAAATATGAAGCCACTAATTACCATTACAGATATCGGTCGTAAATATGTTATCGGTTCGGAAATTATTCACGCCCTAAAATCTGTAACGTTAACTATCAATAAAGGTGAATTTGTGGCGTTAATGGGCCCTTCCGGCTCGGGCAAATCAACCCTGATGAATATTTTAGGGTGCCTTGATACCCCAACCAAAGGCGAATATGTGCTGAATGGCATCGATGTAAGCCACATGACGGACAATGAACTGGCTGAAGTAAGAAATAAGGAGATCGGTTTCGTATTTCAAACCTTTAACCTGCTGCCCCGCAATACCGCGCTTGATAACGTGGCGCTGCCGCTGATATACGCCGGCGTAAATAAAGAACAACGCCGCGACAGGGCAAAAAAATCGCTGGAGAACGTTGGCCTGGGTAACCGTATTGAGCATAAACCCAATGAATTATCGGGTGGCCAGCGCCAGCGTGTGGCTGTGGCCCGCGCACTAATCAATAACCCCTCCATCATATTGGCCGATGAGCCAACCGGTAACCTGGATACCAAAACCTCCATCGAAATTATGGGGCTGATAGAAGATATCCATTCCAGGGGCAATACCATTATACTGGTTACCCACGAAGAAGATATCGCACTGCATGCCCACCGCATTGTGCGTATGCGGGATGGTTTGATTGAAAAGGACTACCCCAATCCCGATATTCACAAGGTTGACCGGAATGTTGTGGCGGTTGAGTAGGTTAACTTATCTGAGCGACGCAATTTTTGCCGCAATTTCCGCAGTATAAACTATTTCATCAGTATCAAGCCAGTAATTGTTGCCAATGATCAGGGTGTTGTTTACAATTTCAATGATCATGTTTTCATTTTTTATATCCATTATTACATTCCTGAAATCAAAGTTCATAGCGGCAAACGCCTTGTCCGGATCGTTAGCAACGACATAAAATTTACGACTGAAAGCTTTATCGTCTTCAAATTCAAGCTCAACAGGGTGAATGATGCTCAATACTTTATCGGTAAAAGTCTCCCGTCTTATCAGGACGCGCCCAAAATCCTTTTTTAAGTTGACGTACCCCCAGGCCTTATACCTGTAATCATCAAGCCCTTCGCCCCTGGATGCCCGGTTGGTTGTATAATACCGTATTTTGATAAATACCAGGCAGCATTCATGTGCGGTATGGTTTATTTTTAATACCCCGCCCAAACTTATATCACTGTGGTGATATGAATCTTCATTGCAGTTGATCAGGTCGAATTTATGGATCTGAGGGTCGGCCTCACTCTCCGGGCTAATGCTGAACTTCGCGGTGATCGCCTTATAAACATCATCGAGGGCATCAACCTCATCGGCATCCAGGCCTACCGTATCAAATGGTAAATTGAGCATTGTTGTTTTATTTTTGATTTCACCAATTTCTGATTAACGGTCCTGATCGTAAATTACAATCAATCATTCAAAGTCGTCTAATTAAGGAGTTCACGTCCATTACGCCTCTCCTAAACGGCAAAGCCCTCACCCATCCTCTCCTCCATAGGAGTCTTTTGGACAAAGGAAAGGACTCGCCTAGAACCACCGCGTTTTTAGCCCCTCTCCCCTGGAGAGGGGTTTGGGGTGAGACGTCACGGATGCCCTAAGTAAATAACATTGATTTATCATTCACCACTAACCACTAACCACCGCATTAACGTCAGCATAACGAAGCTACCCGCGATACAAATTCGGCGAGGTAAACAGCCCGCTCGGGGAATATTGGTCTTTGATCGCCTATGATCAGGGTGTGCTCTGATATCTCGATGATGAAATCATCCTCCCTGATATCCATTACCGCATTTCTGAAACTGCGATTGATGGCCGAATTTGCTTTGATGCGGTCATTAACTAAAACATAAAAAGTATCGCTGAAAGCTTTATCATCGTCAAAATCCAGTTCGATAGGGTGGACCAGCTCAAGGATCTTGTCGGCCAGCGTTTCCCGCCTGATTAAAACGCGACCAAAATCGCGCTTTAAATAAGCCAGCGCCCAGGTTTGATATTGGCTATAACCATTGATAGGACTTCCGT